>Ga0209702_10001839_pt1 | contig 38774 bp, 39 predicted proteins | sample FRY01_FD_187210 | JGI IMG/M metagenome (GOLD analysis project Ga0209702, IMG submission 187210) | Freshwater microbial communities from Lake Fryxell liftoff mats and glacier meltwater in Antarctica - FRY-01 (SPAdes) (version 2) | ecosystem: Environmental > Aquatic > Freshwater > Ice > Glacier...
CGCCAGTACCTGGGAATATTCCGTATTGATGAATCGAAAAGGTCATCACCATCGGGCTATCTTTCGTTAAGTTCTCTGTTCCATCTCCGTGATGTCCATCAATATCTAAGATGGCAACTTTTAGCCCGTGATCTTTCGTTGCAATATCAACAGCAATTGCAAAATCATTAAAGATACAAAATCCTGATGACCAATCTTTTTGTGCATGATGTTTCGCACCAGGGAAGTGGATGGCAGTTTTTGTCGCACCCGTTAATAGTAAATCCAGCGCCACTAGAGTCCCACCCGCAAAGATGGATGCAAGGCGTGCCATATCGGGGCGAACGCCTTCCCACTCACTCGAGAGCCCTTCATTTAGAACAGAATCCACATAGTAAGCCGAGTGCACTCTTTCAAGTTCAGATTCTGTTGCAATCCGTGGTGTTGCCTCAACGATCTCCACATCGCATGTTTTGGCAAGGGATAATAATTTCTCATAGGCATTGATATATCGACGCCCCTGTGTTGGATGGGCAGCATCGAATATCCACCCTGCATGCTCAGGGCTATGAATGAGATGAAGTGACTTCTTTGCTTTCATTTATTTCTCCTCGCTCTTCTCGAGATGAGATTCCTCGAGCAGGTCTTCCTCTAGTTCCACCGTGCGGTAGCGCGGTTGGCACCAAACAAGCCAGAGGGCTTAACGCTTGATCTTCTTGACCTATTTATGAGGGTATCAGATTGCACCGACACCCTGGCGGTATCGTTAACAAGATTATTAAAGACGAACTCACCTAAAGAAGGCGTTAGTTGAGCAAGATTCTACAAAAGGCGGAGAAGGTCGGCGTACGGTTCAACTCGACTCCGAAACGTTTCGCCTTATGAAAGAGCATAAGCGCCGACAGTTAGAAGAGCGTTTAAAGGCAGGTTTGCTATGGCAGGAAACGAACTACATCTTTACGCACGAGGACGGCGTACCGATAGATCCTTCTACCGTCTATCACCTTTTTAAAAAGACCTGCAAGGAACTCGGGCTTCGATCCGAGCCTCTTCATGTCACCCGCCATGGAGTCGCTACCGAATTACTTAATAAGGGCGTAAGTGCTCACTTAGTCAAAGAACAACTAGGACACTCGGATATAGCGACAACACTTCGAGCCTATGCGCATATTCGACCCGAGCAAAAGCAAGAGGTAGCCGATCTCTTTGCAAGAGCTATAGAGAGCGGTTGAAAGCAAAATGAAAGCAAAAGAGCGAAGTTCGAAACTATAAAGAATTGTAGATAGTTAAAAGTGCAGGTCAGAACCGTAACGCGAGTGCGCGCGAAGGGATTCGAACCCCCAACCTTCTGATCCGTAGTCAGATGCTCTATCCGTTGAGCTACGCACGCTTATTTACTTATATCGGTATCTCTACCAATTAATGAATAGTACAGGCTTTTTAATGGCCACCCAAACCTAGTAATTCCTCGCGCTTAACTGCCTTTTTGCGTGGCTTACCGAAAGGTTCTCCATTTGCAACTTCAGCGGCGTTAATCATCTCCCATCGTTCTTGTGAAATGAATTTTTTCTCACTTAATATTTCAGAGATATCTTGCTTATTTTTTGGAACTTTTAATTCTGCAACTAATAACTTCATGACCTCAGCAGCATCTGATTTATTTGTTCCGATAACGCCAGAAGGCCCGCGTTTAGCCCAACCAACTACATAAATATTTTCTTTTACATGACCTTCTGAATTAACTACCTTGCCATTGGCGTAAGGAACCCCAGCAATGCTGGCTGCCTCATACCCAATGGCTGTTATGACTAAACTTGTTTTGATAGAAAAAGTTTCTGTTCCACCAGTTTTTTGAAAAATGACTTCTTCTACATGACCATTGCCTTTAATCTCCACTGGGGTTGCAAGAAACTGAAATCTCATAGTTCTTTCATGTTTAGTTGGTTCTTGCTCGGAAATCAAAAGCATGGCATCAAGATTACTTTTTACATCTTTCTCGATTTCAGATCCAACGCGTGAAATCGCGGCTTCAATATCTTTTTTCTCAATAATCACATTTGTGTGTTCTAGCTTCGGTAATTCACGAAGTTCGGGAGATGTAAATGCCGCATTTTCTGGACCTCGACGGGCGCTGATTATCACTTCTCGAATAGAACTTGATTTAAAGATTTCAATTGCATGGTCAGCGGTGTCTGTTGGATCAAGCTCACTTGGTTCTAGCGCCAACATGCGTGCAACATCCATCGCCACATTTCCGGCCCCGATAACCACCGCCGTTTGGTTATTAAGTTCAACGGGAAAATCTGCAAAGTCAGGGTGTGAGTTATACCAAGGGACAAACTCTGCCGCTGAAATAGATCCGGGCAGATCCTCACCCGGGATTCCTAATTTTTTACCAAGGGCTGATCCTGTTGCAATGATCACTGCATCATAGGTTTCCTGTAACTGTTCTACCAAAATATCAGTTCCTAATTCAACGTTTCCGAAGAGTCGAAAACTTCCTGCTGTGGCAACTTTTTCGAAGACTTTTGCAACAGTTTTTATTTTTGGATGATCGGGCGCTACCCCACTACGAACTAAACCCCATGGCGTTGGAAGACGCTCAATCATGTCGATTGAAAATTGCAGCTCTTCGCTCTGCAAATTCTGAAGCGCTAAGGCGGCAAAATAACCAGCCGGTCCTGCACCGACTATAGCTATTTTGTACTTTGCCAATTTATATCCTTTGCTCTGTACTTACTAAAACCGTATCTTATAGAATGTGGCTTATGAATCGCCACCGCGAGTTGCGAAATGTTAATGGAACTCAGTTAGAAATTAGCCGACTTGGTTTAGGAACTGCCCCTCTCGGTGGCCTATTTACCTCAGTGACTGACGAGGCTGCAACAGAAGTGGTTACTACCGCTTTAAATGAGGGAATTAATCTCTTTGATACGGCGCCACTCTACGGGCATGGCCGATCTGAAATCCGACTGGGCCGCGCTTTATCGCTATCCGGGAAACCCTTCGTAATCTCAACCAAAGTTGGAAGAGTTTTGGATCCCACTGATGTTGCTGACACTTCGCGCTTTGCAGATGCAAATCCAACTTTGGCACCAATCTATGACTGGACTCCCACAGGAATTAAAAGATCTATCCATGAAAGTTTAGAAAGATTAGGTATTGATCACATTGATATTGCTTTCATGCATGATGCACAAGATTATGTGAAAGAGGCTATTCATTCGGCTTATCCAGTATTGGATGAACTTCGTGATCAGGGAGTAATCAAGGCGGTCGGTATTGGAATCGACTTCTGCGCACAAGCAGTTGAGATTATTAGCTCTACTGATTTAAATATCGCACTAATTGCTGGACGTTATACATTGCTAGATCAAGAAGCCCAGGATCAAGTATTTCCACTTGCTCTGAAAAAAAACGTGTCAATTATGATCGGTGGAGTTTATAACTCTGGAATTTTAGTTAATCCGGTTGCAGGTGCGACTTATAACTATCTTCCAGCAGCAACAGATTTAATTGAGAAAGCGGTGAAAATCAAGGTCTTTCTTGCTGAACGGGGCGTTTCCTTAACTGCTGCAGCAATTCAGTTTCCCTTGCGCCACAAAGCAGTGACTACTGTATTAACCGGATCGCGAAGTAGCCAAGAACTAAAATCTAATATTGCTGACTTTAATTTTGAGATTCCAGAAAATGTTTGGGATGAACTAGAGACATCAGGGCTAATCGCGCCCTTAAGGAGATGAATTAACTAAATGAAAATTGATTCGCATCATCACGTTTGGGATCTCGCCATTCATCCGCAAGATTGGATGCAAGGCCCAGAATTTGATCCGATTAGGCAGAACTTCTCCATGCAAGATCTTCGCGAACAATCTTCTGGCACGGGCGTCGAAAAGTTCGTGGTTGTTCAAACAGTCATAAATTACAAAGAAACCCCAGATCTGCTTGATCTAGCGCTTCAGGATTCAATGATTGCGGGCGTTGTTGGTTTTCTTCGTATGGATTCTGCAGATGCGATATCTCATCTTGATATATTCCAAGCCCATCCAGGTGCAAAGTACTTAGTTGGTATCAGGGATGCTGCTCATCACTATCCGGATCCAGAGTATTTGGAAATTCCACAAGTAATAAAAAACTGCCAAGAATTAGGCAAACGCGGTATCGCTTATGACTTACTCACCAAAACGCTGCAACTCCCCTCAGCAATAGCTTTGGTTGCTGCGTGTCCGGATACGGTTTTTGTGATGGACCATATTTCTAAACCTTACATCGCAGCAGGAACCATTGAACCTTGGGCAAAGTTGATGCGTGAATTAGCATCATTTCCAAATGTTTATTGCAAAGTTTCTGGATTGGTTACAGAGGCAGATTTACAAAAATGGAAAGTCTCTGATTTTGTTCCATATATAAATTTAGTTCTAGAAACATTCGGTGCATCTAGATCAATGTTCGGTTCAGATTGGCCAGTTTGCCGCATGGGCGGTTCATATAAAGAGATCGTCAAACTTGTTGAAGATTTGACTACTTCACTTTCGGATAGCGAAAAAGAAAATCTCTGGCGTCATACTGTTACGAAGGCCTATGGTTTATCGTTGACTATATGAAACCAATTGTTCAAGTCTCGCTAGATATTATCAACATGGATGAAGCCATGGAGATGGCGCATATCGCAATGCGCGCAGGTGTCGATTGGTTAGAAGCAGGAACACCAATGATTCTGGCTCATGGTCTACATGGAGTTCGTGCTCTTCGCAAAGAGTTTCCTAACGTTCCCATCGTTGCTGATTTGAAAACTATGGATGGTGGATATCTAGAGGCAGAGATGATGGCAAAAGCTGGTGCAACTCATGTTGTAGTTATGGCGCGTGCTCATGCTGAAACAATCAAATGTGTTGTGCAAGCCGGACGTGATTACGGTGTAAAAGTTATGGGCGATAATTTAGGTTGCCCAGATATGGTGCAAGGTGCGCGTGAGTTAGAAGAGCTTGGATGCGACATGGTTATTCACCACATTGGTTTTGATGAGCGCCGTGGAATCGCTGCGCGCGGTGAAGTTGCACCAAATCCCATGGATCAACTAAAAGCGGTAGTTGATGCGGTTTCAGTACCAGTTCAAGCCGTTGGCGGACTCACATTGCAACAAGCGATTGATTGTCCAAGTTACGGTGCACCACTGGTTGTCATAGGTGCGCCTCTCGCGGTTGATGCGGATTCCTTTTCACGTGGTGCAGGAAATGTTGAAGAAGTACTTCGTAAAATTTCAGAACGAGTACATGCTTTTGGTGATGTCGCAGTGAAAGGCGAAAAATGAGTAGCGAGATGAATTTAGGCGTAGTTCACTATGCCATTGAGCCCGGCTCAGTTGAACTTCGTGAAATCCAACGTCCTACTCCGGGCGCAGATGACATCATTATGGAAGTTAAAGCAGTCTCTGTCTGTGGATCTGATCTTCACCAATGGCATGGAACTCAGAGCTGGCCAGTTAATTTCCCTGTAGCTCTTGGTCATGAATTTTGTGGCGTAGTTGCTGAGGTGGGCTCAAACGTCTCTAACTGGAAAGTTGGTGACCGTGTAGTTTCAGAGACTGCTGCAGTTTGTGACATGTACTCACCAATGTCTCGCCAAGGTTTATATAACTTAGATCCTTCCCGAAAGGGTTTTGGGTACGGTGTCTCTGGCGCTATGACTAAGTATGTAAAGGTTGCCTCTCGTTTATTGCACGCGATTCCCAAAAATTTATCTTTTGAACACGCAGCGATGACCGAACCTTGCGCGGTTGCATACAGCGCAACAATTGCACCGGGTCGAGTTCGTCCCGGTGATCGCATAGTAGTTATGGGACCCGGACCTATTGGAGTTCTTTGTGCAGCGATGGCGCGAATTGCTGGTGCTGAAGTTGCGTTAGTTGGTTTAGAGCGTGATCGAAAGCGTTTAGAAATTGCCAAAGGTTATGGCTGCGAAGTAATTATTGGTGACCCTACTGAGTGGGCGAAAGCAGTTGATGGACTTGGAGCAGATGGTGTTGTTGATGCTGCAGGAGTTTCAACAAGTTTAAAAATTGCGATGAACGTTGTTCGCCCAAACGGCTGGATATCCAAAGTCGGCTGGGGACCACAACCACTTGATTTCTCAATTGATCCACTAGTTCAAAAAAATGTAACCCTGCAAGGTTCGTTTTCACATAACTGGCCAATGTGGGAGCGCACGCTGCGCTTAATGGCTACAGGTACGTTAGATGTGGCGCCGATTTTAGGTGGAGTTTGGAAAATTCAAGATTGGAAAGAAGCATTTGAAAAAATGCATTCTGGTGAAATTCTTAAATCTGTAATTGTTCCGGAATAAATATGAAACTTAAAGATAACGCAATAATTGTTACTGGTGGGACTTCTGGAATCGGCGCTGCAATAGCTCGAAAAATTGTTGTTGAAGGTGGAAAAGTTCTGATTCATGGTCGCGATAAATCTGATGGCGAGAAGGTGGTTGCCGAACTCGGTGAAAAAGCAGTGCTCTGTATTATCGATTTAGAAGATTTAAGTGCACCCGAAGTCATCGCGAACGCGTGCGTCTCGGCCTTTGGCAAGATTGATGGACTAGTAAATAACGCTGCAAACTTGAGTAGAGCAAATTTAGATGAGTTAACACCTGAGCGGTTTGATTCTTACATTGCAGTAAATATAAAGGCTCCTTTATTTCTTATAAAAGCCTGCCATAGTGAATTAAAAAAGACTCGTGGTTCTGTATTAAATATTGGTTCTACCAATGCCTATGCTGGGGAAACATCACTTATTGGATACAGCGTTAGTAAAGGCGCACTTGCAACAATGACACGAAATCTTGCCAATGCTCATGGAATCCATGGAATCCGTATCAATCAAATTAATCCGGGTTGGATTCTTACCGATAACGAACGCGAACTTCAGATAAGCCGTGGTGGAAGTAAAGATTGGTTTGATCACTTAACTCGCGAACAAATTCCATTTGGCAAGATGTCTACCCCCGAAGATGTTGCTGCTGCCAGCATTTACTGGCTCTCTGATGACTCAAAGACTTTTTCTGGAACTATTCTAGAACTTGAGCAATTTTCTGTAATAGGTAGAAATCCGGAGAAACTTTAATGCCAAAAGTCGCTGCATTTCCAAAGGGTTGGATTAAACCGCTCGTCTCGGGCGAGCTATCAATTTATAAATGGATTGATATGGCAACTGAGATGAAAATACCCGGACTTGAAATGTATAACAATTTTGCAGATTTTAAAGATCCAAATCAGTGGGCGAAGATTCGCGATTACGCGTTATCTGCAGGAATGGAAATTCCAATGATGTGCTGTAGCCCTGACTTCACAATTCCTGATCAAGCGTTGCGTCAAAAACAAATTGATCATGAGATACACAGCATTCAAATGTCTGCTCAATTAGGCGCCAAATTTTGTCGTGTTTTATCTGGACAGCGACGTCCTGAAATCACTCGTGAAGAAGGAATGGGTTATGTAGTTGATGCAATTGAACAGTGTTTAGTCGTTGCTGAAAAAGAAGGTATTACTTTAGTGATTGAGAACCATTACAAGGATGATTTCTGGACCGAACCAGAGTTTGCACAGATGTCAGATGTATTTATCGAATTAGTATCACGTATTGATTCCCCAATATTTGGAGTGCAGTTTGATCCATCAAATGCGATTGCTGCTGGCGAAGAACCTCTAGAACTGCTAGAAGCAGTAAAACATAGGGTTCTTACCGTCGGAGCTAGTGACCGCTATTTGGCAGGCGGTTCAATTGAAGAACTGCGTAGTAAAGAAGGTGGCAGTGCAGGTTATGTTTCCTTCTTTAAGCATGGAGTCATTGGCAAAGGACTTAATGATTACGATGCAATATTTACAATTCTTAAATCAGTGGGATTTGATGGCTGGGTTTCAATCGAAGATGGCGTTGATGGCATGGAACAAATGGTCGCTAGCGCAAACTTTCTAAAAGACCGTATCGCACATCATTGGCCTAACTAGGCAAAGCGCGAACTAAAACCACCATCTACAACCCAATCAGCACCAGAAACAAAAGATGCATCTTCTGAAAGCAGGAATGTAACGACCTTAGCAACTTCAGCAGGTTGTGCCATTCGTCCCAAAGGTTGATTAGCAACAGCTGCTTCTCGTGTTCCTGGATTTTTTGCAAAGTGGCCCTCAACCATTTCGGTTAATACATATCCGGGAAGTATCGAATTAACGCGAATGTTATGTTTACCTTCGTCTAAGGCAAGGCTACGAGTTAAGCCAATAATTCCCGCTTTTGCTCCGGCATAAGGAAAATAATTTGGATAAGTTAAGCGAGCATGAATCGAAGACAGATTAACTATTGAGCCACTCTTAGCGTTACGCATCCCAGTTAAAACTAATTTTGCACCAAACCAGACTGATTTGTAATCCACTGCCATGAAATCATCAAACTCAACTTCAGTCATTTCAACAGCATCAGCAAAACTTGTACGCCCAGCATTATTTACTAAGCCTGTAACGTCCCCAAATTCTTTTACTGCCGCTGCATGTGCAGCACTGAGTGATTCAAAATTTCCTACATTCCCAACATGAAATAAAACTTCAAAACCTTCATCTTTTAAAGAGTTCGCAAACTTTTCACCAGTACTTACATCGATATCGCAGAAAGATACACGGGCACCATTTTCAGCAGCCTCACGAACAATTGCCGCTCCAATGCCCGATGCTCCACCAGTTACAAATATATGTTCATTCTGTAGTTTCATTAAAGTCGCCACCCATTACTTATCTCTAAGGACTGCGCCAATTTCTTGGGCTTCTTTTATATTTCGGGCTCCGCAGAGAGCCATAACATTTAGAAAATCCCGGCGCATTAATTCAATAACGCGTTCAACTCCAACCTGACCACCAGCCATTACACCGTATAAATAGGCACGCCCGATTAGAACTGCTTTCGCTCCCATGGCAACGGCTGCATAGGCATCTTGGCCAGACATAACACCACCGTCTATATATATATCTATCTTCTTTCCAACTGCAGCGACTACATCAGGCAGCAGTTCAAGCGGAGTAGGCCCAAGATCTAACTGACGACCACCATGGTTCGAAAGAATGATTCCTTGCACGCCAAGTTTTGCCAATTGTTTTGCGTCTTCAACGTTTTGAACGCCTTTAACAATAATTGGGCCATCCCAAACAGATTGCAACCATTGCACATCTTTAAATTCGGTTGCCGGATCAAAAATTGCAGCAGCGAGTTCCGATAATGGCTTATCCCATCCGCGAAAAGCAGCAAATTCCAACTTCTTTGTAGTTATTAAATTAATCCACCACATAGGTTTGCGGGCAATTGCCGCCACGGTGCCTAGGCTGATTCTTGGCGGAATAGTTAAACCATTTCTTAAATCGCGTAATCGATATCCTGATACTGGAGTATCTACAGTCAAAATCAGCGCTTCAAATCCGTTTTCTTTCGCCTGCTGAATAATTCCCAAACTATCGGCGCGATTTTGCATCACATAGAGCTGAAACCAACGACGCACATTTGGAACCGCCACAGCGAGTTCGGCTGGGCTAGTTGTTCCCATTGTAGAGAGTGAATAAATTAAATTATTTGCATCAGCAACTTCAGCAACCGCTGGTTCACCAACGTGATACATAAAGCGGGTGTATCCAGTAGGAGCAAAAATAATTGGTAGATCAACTTTCTTCCCAAATATTTCAACACTGGGATCTACCTTTGAAACATCTCGCAATATTCGAGCGTTGCACTGAACTCGGCTATAAGCGTTTCGTGAACGCACATAACCTTGTTCAGTATGGGCTCCACCTTCAACATAATCAAAAACCACCTGTGGCACATTACTTTTTGCGATGGTAGCTAAATCTTCAATATTTTGAGCGCTTGCAACTTTACTTGAAGTTCTGTGAACTGACGGGAGTTTCCAGTCAATGAGTGAAAAAAAATACTTCACATCTGGAAACTGCCGCTTACTTTTTGCCATAGGAAACTGTATCTAGTAATTTTTATTTAGCAATATATATGGTCACTAAATGGTAAATTTTGACTATGAAAATCATTGCTTGGTCTCAATGGCCGGATTTGAAAGTTCCCAGTGGCGTAGAGCTTAGATCTGAATCAACTCACCCACTTGCGACATCAGATTTGTCTGAAATTAATTTTTACGCACCTACTTATTTTGGTGGCAGAAAAGCACTGGAATATGTAAATAAGATGCCGAATTTAAAATACTTACAAATGCCTAATGCTGGATATGAAGATGCACTTGAATTCATGCGCGGAGGATTGATTCTCGCTAACGCATCTGGAGTTCATGATGATTCAACTGCTGAGTTAGCTGTAGGACTAGCGATCGCCTCGCGCCGCGGCTTTGTGGATTTTATTCGCGCCCAAGATAAAAGCGAATGGGCGCATCAGCGCTATACCTCCTTTAGCGATAGCAAAATTGGCTTAATTGGCTACGGTTCAATTGGAAAAACGGTTGCAAAAAATCTTTCTGGCTTTGCTGTTGAAGTGATTCCTTTTACTCGTTCTGGGTCAGATGGATCGATAAAGATCTCTGAGTTAGATACTCATTTGCCATCACTCGATATCGTTATTTTAATTCTGCCTCTCAATGCAGATAGTAAGAAACTTTTCAATAAAGAACGTCTAGCTCTGATGAAAGATGGGGCGTTAATCGTTAACGTCGCCCGCGGTGGGATCATTGATACCGAGGCCCTACTGGCGGAGTTAAATTCAAAGCGCATCTATGCCGCACTTGATGTGACCGATCCGGAACCGCTACCGCAGGATCATCCACTATGGAAGGCGCCGAATCTTTTGATTGCCCCTCACGTGGGCGGAGATAGCACCGCATTTGAACCTCGCTGCCGAGGACTAATCGAGGCGCAATTAGATAAATTATCCAGAGGTGAAGGAATTTCCAACGTAGTTGCCCGCGGAGCGGAATAAGAAACTATAATTAACTATGACTGAAAAGAGATTCCGTAGTTCACACTGGTATCAAGGAGATCCGAAGAATAGTTTTATTCATAGATCTTGGATGCGCCGAGGTAATCCTGATTCAGCGTTCACTGGCGAGAAGCCACAGATTGCAGTAATTAATACTGCTTCTGACTTTAATCCCTGCAATATGCATTTGGGTGAATTAGCACAGAGTGTAAAAAATGGTATTTGGGAATCTGGTGGAGTTCCTCTTGATATGCCAATGATTGGTTTAGGCGAGGTTTTAATGCGTCCAACAGCAATGTTGTGGCGAAACATGGCAGCGATGGCAACTGAAGAATTAATTCGTGCCAACCCAATTGATGGCGTAGTCCTTCTCGGTGGTTGCGACAAAACAATCCCCGCACTTCTCATGGGTGCAATATCTGCAGGCCTTCCAGCAATTATTGTTCCGGGCGGTCCGATGCTAAACGGCGCATTCCGTGGTCAAAATATGGGTTGTGGTACCGACGTTTGGAAATATAGCGAAGATGTTCGTGCCGGAAAGATGACTCAAGAAGATTTTGATTCTGCCGATAAGGCAATGGTTCGAAGTAAAGGTCACTGCAACACAATGGGTACCGCTTCAACAATGGCTTCGATGGCCGAAGCGCTAGGTATGACACTTCCCGGTGTTGCCGGAACACCCGCACCCGATGCACGCTTACTTGAATATTCACACTTAACTGGGCGTCGCATCATTCAAATGGTTTCTGAAGATCTCACGCCAGCAAAGATTATTAATATGTCTTCTTTCCACAATGCGATTGTCACGCTCGCTGGAATTGGTGGTTCAACGAACGCCGTTGTTCACTTAACTGCAATCGCGGGTCGACTCGGCATTGATTTAACACTGGAAGATTTTGATCGCATTGGCGGCAAAGTGCCTCTGCTCGTAAACCTAAAGCCCGCTGGTGAATTTTTGATGGAAGATCTCTTTAAAGCTGGTGGCCTGCGTGCAGTATTAAATGAACTAAAGCCACTTTTAGATCACACTGCAATCGATGTTACTGGAAAGCCGTTGGTCTCTAATTTAGAGAGTGCAACTAACTGGGATACCAATATTATTCGTAAACTTGCCACACCTCTCCAAGAAGAAGCGGGGATAGCAGTTCTACGCGGGAACCTTGCGCCAACTGGAGCGGTAATCAAACCCGCCGCAGCTAGTCCGCATTTATTAAAGCACCGTGGTCCTGCAGTTGTCTTTGAAAATGTTGAAGATCTACATGCTCGACTCGATGATCCAAATTTAGATATCACAAAGGATTCAGTAATGGTTCTTCGTGGCTGTGGTCCTAAGGGTTATCCCGGAATGGCTGAAGTTTCAAATATGCCGCTTCCAAGAAAAATATTGGAACAAGGAATTACTGACATGGTTCGCGTCTGCGATGGTCGAATGAGTGGAACTGCTTACGGAACTGTTGTGCTCCATGTTTCTCCAGAGGCAGCGGCCGGTGGACCACTAGCGCTTGTGCAAAATGGCGACATAATTATTTTAGATGTGGAAGCACGTTTAATTTCTCTAGATGTCTCTGACGAAGAGTTAGCCAAACGCAAGCCGCTTACCGCGGAGCAAGCAAACTATGCGAGACCTCTACGTGGTTATGAAAAACTATATGTGGATCATGTTCTTCAAGCGCCACAGGGTGCAGATTTTGATTTCTTACAGGGTTCTTCCGGAGCACCGATTCCGCGAGACTCACACTAATTTAAATTTAGAAACAGGAACTCCGCGCGTATTTGTTGCTACCGCAAATAATGAACCAGCAAGTGGCCGTGCAATAATGTCCGCTTCGCTTAATCCTTGTCTTGCCGATGTGATGTAAAGCGTTCCATCGGGTCCAAATGCACAACTCGAAGGTTGAGTCACAGGCATTTCAATTTCGGCAATCACTTCACCTGCTGGTGAAATCCGAATAACTTTTGAGCCACTCCATACTGCTAACCAAATACAGTCTTCAACGTCGACTGCCAAACCATCAGGGAAACCAAAAGTGACACTGGTTAGTAGTTCAAACTTTTCGATTTGGGCGCTAGCTAAATCAAACTTACTTTTATAAATCTCATGTTTCATACTGTCTACGAAATACATCACCTTATTATCCTCTCTCCATCCCAGCCCATTTGGCAGATCAAAACCAGTGGCTGCAATTGAACTCGGCAATTTTTTATCCAAGATATGAAGGATTCCTTCTCCACTGGCAAAAGTGCGATCGCAACTTCCGGCCCATAATCTGCCTAAAGCATCACACTTTGCATCATTCATGCGATGAGTTATCCCATTTAAAATGTTGTCGATTACTTTAAATGAACCACCCTCAGCAATCGCAAATCCTTCTTGCATCGCCATCATAAAATTGGAAGATCCTTCGATCTCAACTGCTGCACCAATAACCGCGTCATGATGAACCGTTGAAGTCTTCCCTGATGAAACTTGCGTTGTATGAATATTGCCACGCGGAATGTCAACCCAAATTACTTTTCCATCACTCCAAACTGGGCCTTCTCCAGTATCAGCATCAGATTGAAATAAAAGTTCTGGCTTCGCAAGTTTTTCAATCATATTTTTGCTTAATTCGGTATTGGACTTTACTGGATACGCTACCAACAGAATCATAAAGAATTCTGGCCTGAGAATTAAAAGTTGGGTCTAAAAGTCTTGACCAAGTTAACTCTGTTACTTCATCGGGGAGTGACTCTTTATAAAAAACTAGATACCTATTCCAAAGCGCTAGCCATCGATCTTTATCGGCGCTTTCGAGCGGTCTAATTTTGTTCATGGTAAAACTGTATCTAGATTTTGCCTAATAGTCGCACGTGTTTAGGCTCTAACTCTTCTAGCGAATTAAGTCCAAGCAATTTAAGATTACGAATCATCTGCGACTGCATAATCGTTAATGCTCTCTCGACTCCATCCTGACCACCAGCCATTAGGCCATAGAGATAGGCGCGGCCTATGTAAGTGAAATTGGCACCATGGGCAATAGCGGCAAGCACATCAACACCATGTGTGATTCCAGTATCAACGTGGATTTCATAATCTTTCTTAAACTCCTTCTTTATATCCGATAGCAAATGTAGTGGGATTGGCGCGCGGTCTAACTGTCTTCCCCCATGATTTGAAAGTAGTACCGCATCAGCACCGAGCTCTGCGGCCAACTTTGCATCTTCTAAATTCTGAATTCCCTTAACTATCAAATTACCTTTCCACTCTTGCCTAATCCATTTTAGATCTTCGAAAGTCATTGTGGGATCGAACATATAATCCAAAAGTTCAGCAACAGTGCCATTCCAGGATGACAACGAGGCAAATTCAATCGCCGGTGTAGTTAAGAAATTCATCCACCAAGCGGGCCGCGGCAGAGCATTTAAAAGTGTCTTAACAGTTAGCGAAGGCGGAATCGTTAACCCGTTATACGAATCACGAAGGCGATGTCCAGCAACTGGAACATCGACGGTAAGTTGGAGAGTCTTGACTCCCGCATTACGCGCCCTCTCAACTAATGCCATACTTCCTTCACGGTCTTTCCACATGTAAAGTTGAAACCAGTTATCTCCAAGCGGAGCAGCTTTCACGACGTTTTCAATAGATGTGGTGCCCAGGGTTGAAAGAGTAAATGGAATTCCAAACTTTTCGGCTGCTCTTGCCCCAGCAATTTCACCCTCAGTTTGCATTAGGCGGGTAAATCCAGTGGGAGCGATTCCAATTGGCATCTGGTAGGTCTTATCAAAAACTTTTCTTGAAATATCAACTCTAGATACATCACGCAAAATATTTGGCACAAGTTCTATATCTTTATATGCTTGACGAGCCCGCTCTAGTGAAATTTCAAATTCTGCAGCACCATCTGTGTAATCAAATGGCCCTTGTGGTGTGCGACGTTTTGCAATATTCCGAAGATCCCAAATAGTCTGCGCATCTTGTAAGCGCCTTTTCTTGAACTTGAGAGTTGGCATGCGAAAGCGAACCAACTTTGCCAGTGCAACCGGGTTAGGGATTTGGCGCTTTACGTTTTTTGACATGGCTGGATTATAGGAGAGAGTCTTGGCCAATCCACTCTTTACCAGTTGGAAAAGTAAAATCTGCAAGACTCTGAGCGTACATTTCTCCGCTAGCACCAGGCTGAGTTGGTGCCATATAACGAGCTCGCACAATATTTGTGGGTTCAACAAAATGCTCATGAAGATGATCGACAAATTCGACCACCCGATCAGGATGTTCTCCCGCAACGGCTACAAAATCGAACATTGGAAGATGCTGCACCAACTCGCAGAGTCCGACGCCACCAGCGTGAGGACAGACTGGAATACCCGCCTTTGCTGCCATCAAAATTATGGCGATATTTTCATTAACACCAGCAACGCGCGTTGCATCAATTTGCAAAAAGGAAAGTGACTTAGATTGCAACATCTGCTTAAAAATTATTCGGTTTTGAACATGTTCTCCAGTTGCTACACGAATCGGTGCAATCGCCTTTGCAATCGTGGCATGTCCAAGAACGTCATCTGGGCTAGTTGGTTCTTCAATCCAATGAATATTGACATCTTGTAATTCATTTAGCCATTCGATTGCCTCATCAACATTCCAAACTTGATTAGCATCAATTGCGATTCGTACGTTGGGGCCAACCGCTTCGCGAGCAAGACGCAAACGGCGCTTGTCATCTTCAACGCTCACACCACATTTCAATTTAATCAGTGTAAATCCACTAGCAACTGCTTCCTTTGCGAGATTCACCATTTTCTCATCACTGTAGCCAAGCCAACCCGGTGTTGTTGTGTAAGCAGGCAGCCCGTTAGCTAATAAAAGTTCTTTGTTTTTAGCGCGATTTGGTTCTGCTTTTCGCAGCATTTCTAACGCTTCTGATTCATTCAAATAATCTGCGATATACCTAAAATCGACAAGTTCAACAATTTCTTCTGGGCTCATATCTGAAAGTACTTCCCAAAGTGGTTTGCCCGCACTCTTTGCAACCAAATCCCAAGCGGCATTGATTACCGCTCCAGTTGCCATGTGAACTAGACCTTTTTCTGGTCCCAACCAACGCATCTGTGAATCACGAACTAGCTCACGTGCAAACTCACCCATAGAATTCATAAGATCTGAGACTTCGCGTCCAACAGCATATGGTGCCAATAGTTCAATCGCATCGCATTGCAATTCATTTCCTCGGCCGCATGTGAATACAAAACCATGACCAGAAAGATTTGGGTCATCGGTTTCAAGAATTAAATAAGCAGCTGAATAATCTGGATCCTTATTCATGGCATCAGAACCATCTAAACCACGAGACGTAGGAAACCGCACATCTATTGTTTTAAATCCAGTTATTTTTGCCACAAAAAACACAACCTTCCAAGTTAAGAATTGAGACTTTCTTTGTAAGTCAGAATACTCTACGCAGATCTCGCCATGGGTTCAGAAGATGCAATGAGTCACCTTGATCATTATCAATCTCTTCCCAATAGTAATAAGTTGGTTGGAATTCGTGACCTTGCGCATGATTATTCTGATCCCGATATTCTGACAAGAACACCTCAGCTACGAGCGGGAATTGAATTAGCAAAATCCTGTCCTGAGATGACTTTCGTTTTGGACCATATCTCAAAACCAGATATTGCCCAAGGTATAACCGAACCGTGGAAAGAAATGATTACTGTAACTCCACTTGTTTACCCAATTTTAGTATGTCGCACGACCTCCAGAAGCATCGAAAGTGAATCCTGTCGTGAAAGAGCAAGCTTCTGATGCAATAAATGCGAGTAATTCTGCAACTTCCTCAGATTGACCTAAACGTCCCATTGGAATTCTTGAAATCATATATTTTAGCGTTTCTTCGCTGGTATCTGCATTCATTGGAGTCGCAATTACAGCTGGCGCAACTGCATTAATTGTTATTCCTTCAGATGCAACTTCTTTCGCTACTCCTTTTATAAATCCAATCATTCCTGATTTTGAAGTATTGTACGGTGACATCCCAGGATTTCCTTCTTTGCCGGCGATAGATGCCACATGAACAATGCGACCATATTTTGCCTTCTTCATATAACCCAAAACAGACTGCGTTAGCCAAATTGTTCCAAATAAATTTATAGTAAGAACTTTTTGATAGTCATCCCAATTAACATCCTCAGCTTTTACATTTGTAGGACCTACAATCCCAGCACAGTTGATTACAGCATCAATTCTTTGGTGCTTCTGAAAAATTCGATCGACTGTTGATTGGATGGACTTTTGATCTCCCATATCAATATTGTTATCTGCAGGTAATGAGATATCGAGCGGATAAACAATTCCACCACGAGATTTAATCAACGTAGCCGCTGCGGCTCCAATACCTCTTGCACCACCAACCACAAGTACAACTTGATCGGTGAAATCTGTCTTCTGAGCACCCATTTTCTTATCCTCTTCTATTTTGATTCGTTTGGTGAAGCTATGAAATTAGCCCAGCACTTCGAAGATCGGTCCACAAATCTGCTGGAAGATCTTGATCAAAAGCCTCTAGGTTTGCATCTAATTCTGTAATAGAACGAATCCCTACGAGAACAGTCGTTACAGCTGGATGGCTTAAGGGAAATTGAAGGGCTGCGGAAGTGAGTGAGATGTCGCGTTCTTTTAAGAAAGCCGCTATTTTTCTTGCTTTATTCAGCATTTCATCGCTCGCCGGTTCATAATCAAAATACGCTCCTGTGACTGGATTCGCCAGGATGCCAGAGTTGAAAACACCAGCTGCCACTATAGAAACATTCTTTTCTACCGCTAACGGTAGAAGTTCTTCAGCTGCACTCTGATCAAGCAAGGTATAGCGACCGGCCATTAGCGCAACGTTTAAATCTGTATTTTTCATTATTTTGATTGATGGCTCACAATAATTCATTCCTATACCTACAGCTTTAATTACGCCTTGACTTCGCAAATCAGCTAATAGCGGAAATACAACATCAATTGCCTCCTCCAGCCAGGTGTAAGCATCGTGAATAAGGGCTATCTCAATATAATCACGCCCAAGTCTCTTAAGACTTGCCTCTAAAGATTTCATAATTCCATCTGTTGATGAATCAAAATATACGTCAATATTTGGATCAGAATTAGGCCACTTATCAAGTTCATTATTAACGCCTTCACGTAATAAGCGACCAACTTTTGTGGAGATTACAACTTCATCGCTCATGCTCTTTATGCCACGGCCAACACGCAACTCGCCAAGGCCATGTGCATATAACGGGGCTGTATCGAAATAACGAATTCCTGATTCTAAAACTCTTTTAAAAAGTGCGGCGCATTCTTCTTCACTTACCGGTGTGTATAAACCAGCGGAGGGAGCCGAACCTAATCCAAATTTTGTAACACTAACTGAAGTTCCCTTTATGAAAGATTTTTCTGAGTGACGTGACATTCTTATACGATATCACTTTGAGGAATAAATTCTTGTCGTTTAATTGAATTTGCAATGAAAGATCTACCTTCTTCTAGCGATGTAACTAATCCTGAACTGAGCATTTGAACAATTAAATTTCCCAGTACCGTAGCTTCGACCGGTCCCGCAATAACTCGCTTTCCTGTGGAATTAGCAATGAGTTGATTTAAAAGTGAATTTGAAGAACCACCGCCAACAATATTTATTTCTTCTACCTTAACTCCAGCTGCTTCCTGTAACTGTTCCAACACAAGTGCACAAGTTTTTGCCAAACTATCAAAGATGCACCGAGCAAATTCTGCCGGTGTTACAGGTGGTGACTGATTAGTTTCTTTGCAGTATTGCGCAATTAATTCGGGCATAGGCCCGGGTTTTGAAAATCGAGGATCATTCGCATCAATAATTTGACTCTTGGGAAGTGCTGATGCCGCGACCACTAACTCCTTTGCTGAGGTATTTAAGCCTCTTTCTGTCCAATATCTAATCGATTCTTCTAGGAGCCACAGACCGGTGACGTTGCGGATAAATCGGACCCTATTTCCAACACCAACTTCATTCGTAATATTGAAACCACGTGCAACCTCATCTGTTACTGGTTCCCCAAGTTCTAGCCCAACCAGCGACCAAGTACCGCTTGAGATGTAAGCACTTTTTTTATTTGGTGAAAGCGGAATTCCTGCAACAGCCGATGCGGTGTCGTGAGAGCCAACAGATACGACACTTGTTCCATCAAGGGTTCCGTGACCTTTTATTTTGCCAAGTACGATTCCTGGCGGGTGCAATTTAGTGAAAATTTTTCTCGGGATCTCCAATCGATCAATTAACTCCCAGTCCCATTCGCGAGTTACTGCATTTAATAATTGGGTTGAAGAGGCATTTGTTACTTCCGTGCTCTCTACTCCACATAGAAAGAAATTTAGTAAATCTGGCAGCATTAACATACTTTTTGCTTGTGATAATTCAAGGTTACGTTTTGCCGCAGTTAGCTGATACGCAGTATTAAAGAAAATGAATTGAATTCCTGTTTTAGCATAAATATACTCGGCGCTGAATTTTTCAATTAATTCTGCCATTATATTATCTGTGCGAGCATCACGATAGCTATATGGATCATGTAGTAAATTTCCATTTGAATCAATTAATCCGTAATCAACGGCCCAAGAATCAATTCCGATGGATTCCAGCACGCCACCTGCTCGTGCTTTCTCTAATCCTTCAATCACACCTTGGAAAATTTTTTGCCATGGCCAATGAAGTCCACCATCTACCAAATCGGCTTGATAGGAAAATCGGTGAACTTCATTAACCTCAATACATCCTTCTTCTAAAGTCCCGACAGCAACACGTCCACTCGATGCCCCTAAATCAACGGCAGCGAATTTTTTTACTGACTTAACTTCTTCCATGATTATCGTAAGAAGGCTGCGGCCACGCCACCATCAACAGGAATATGCATTCCCGTTGTAAGTGAAAGTTCTCCGCCAACTAAGGTAAATACAGCAGCGGCTATATGTTCTGGAAGTACCTCTCGTTTTAGAATCGTGCGCTTTGCGTAAAACTCACCGAGCTTTAATTCTTCAACTCCATAGAGAGCGGCGCGATTGGCACCCCAACCTGATGAGAAAATTCCTGAACCTTTAACGACTCCATCCGGGTTAATGCCATTAACTCGAATTCCACGATCTCCCAACTCGGCTGCGAGCAAACGCACTTGATGAGCTTGATCTGCTTTGGTGGCACCATAGGCAACGTTATTTGGGCCAGCGAAGACTGAATTTTTTGATGAAATATAAATAATGTCACCACCCATATTCTGAGCAATCATTACCTTTGCACTTTCTCGCGAAACTAGAAACGAACCGCGCGACATGATGTTGTGCTGCCTATCCCAATCTTCTACTGAGGTTTCAACGAGTGGTCTACTTATTGAAATCCCTGCATTATTGATGACAATATCAATTCCGCCAAAAGCAAGAGAAGCCGACTTGATTGCCGCACTAATTTCATTCTCATCGGTAACATCAACAGAAAGTGCAATCGCTTTATCTGGGCCACCAAGCTCATCAACTATTGTTTGTGCACCAACAAGGTCGCGATCAGCTATTACAACACAGGCACCCTCTTGGGAAAGTCTTATAGCGGTTGCTCTACCGAGACCAGATGCGCCACCAGTAACAAAGGCAACTCGACTTGCAAGAGCCTTAGCCTTAGGTGCGCGCTTGAGTTTGGCCTCTTCGAGATTCCAATATTCAATTCTGAACTTCTCTGATTCTGGAATTGGCGCATATGTTGATATCGCTTCCGAACCGCGCATAACATTTATTGCATTGATATAAAACTCACTTGCAACTCGGGCTGTCTGCTTATCTTTTCCAAAAGAGAACATTCCAATACCTGGAATTAAAATAATGGCAGGATCAGCGCCACGCATTGCCGGTGAATCAGCAAGTGCATGTTTTGCGTAATAAGCCTCATATTTAGCGCGATACTCGCCATGAAGTTCGTGAGCACGTATTAGAACTTCTTCGATCGGTGCGTTTGGCGAAAGGTCTATTACCATTGGTGAAATTTTAGTTCTTAAAAAATGATCAGGGCAAGAAGTTCCCAGCGCCGCTAACCTTTGAAGTTCAGAGCTTTGCAAAAAATCAAGAACAACCTGTGCATCTGTAAAATGGCCAACTGTTGCATGATCTTTAGATGCTATTCCGCGCATGTGCGGTGCTAAATCGGCGGCACGTTCTTTTCGCAAATCTGGAGAAAGTGGCATATTTGCTTTAATTACAGCTCCAAATGGATCTTTCTTCCCATTCTTTTTTATAAATTCTTCTGCTTTCGTGATTGCGTCCTTAGATCGGTCTTCACACTCTTGGCTAGTTTTTCCCCACGTGGTTAGACCATGCCCTCCAAGTACACATCCTTTTGCATTTGGATTATCTCGAGCTATTTTCTGCATATCTAAACCAAGTTGAAAACCTGGTCGCCTCCAGTCAACCCACAAAATTTCATCACCAAAACATTGGCGAGTAAATTTTTCTCCGTTTTCAGCCGTTGCTAGCGCAATAATCGAGTCAGGATGTAAGTGATCTACATGGTCATATTCAACAAGAGCGTGCATCGATGTATCAATGCTGGGTGCAGCTCCTCCTAATCCAAAACGACAGAAATCAAAGAGTGGAACCATCTCATCTTCGCGATTAACTCCTGGATAAACATTTACCAAGTTACGAAAGCTTTTTAGATCAACTGCTGCAAGGCCCCCTTCTTTAAGAGTTCCTAAGTCTCCACCAGACCCTTTAACCCAGAGCACCTCGGCATCTTCACCCGTGGCAGGGTTTAAAGCCAAGCCCTTGCTAGATGTGTTGCCACCTGCAAAATTTGTATAGCGCGGCTCTGCACCCAACCTATTACTACGTGCCAAAAGATCTTCTACAGTTTTGTGTTTCATCTAAATTTAAGCTCCCCATCCCGCTTGATTGCCACCAATTCGATCTACCGCGATCTTTTGTGCATATCCACTCGCCGCGTAGGCGGCTTTTGGATCTGGAGCTAAACCTTTTTCGGTTCGAAGTTCCGCAAGAAGTTCGCGGACATCAGTGTTGTATGCATCCATTAAAATATCATTTCCGCCTAGCACGTCACCGAGAGTTTGTGCTTTCTTAAGTGCAACCGTATCAACCAATAACGCTTTTGCAACAGCTTCTTGCACATTTGTAATCGAACGAATTTGTGCAGGAATCTTAGGTTCAATGTTATGGCACTGATCTAGAACATAGGAGACCGATGTTCCCTCATCAAAGCCCCCACCTTGATTAACTTCATGCATGATTCTAAATAACTGGAACGGATCTGCCGCACCAACAATTAAATCATCATCTGCATAGAACCTTGAGTTAAAGTCAAAAGCGCCCAAGCGCTTCTTGCGCAGTAAAAATGCCACAATATATTCAATATTTGTTCCAGGAGCATGGTGACCAGTATCTACACAGACTGATGCTTTTGGACCAAGATCTAAACAATGGGAATATGAAGTTCCCCAATCAGGAACATCAGTTGAATAAAAAGCTGGCTCAAAAAACTTATACTCAAGGAGCATGCGCTGATCTGGTCCAAGCCGGTTGTAACACTTCTTGAGTGACTCAGCCAATCGATCTTGGCGCTCCGCTAAATTATCTTGTCCCGGGTAATTTGTTCCGTCAGCAAACCAGAGTTTGAGATCTTTCGCTCCCGTCTTATACATAATTTCAATACATTCGTAGAGGTGATCTACCGCCTTTTGACGAATCTTTGCATCTGGATGACAGACCGAACCTAACTTGTAGTCATCGTCTTGAAAGGTATTTGAGTTAATAGTTCCAAGTCGCACCCCTAAATCTTTTGCATGGTTGGCGAGGTGGGAATAATCCTCGACTCGATCCCATGGAATATGCATTGCTACGACTGGAGCTGCGCCTGTAAATTTTTGAACTTGTGCAGCATCAGCGATCTTTTCATATGGATCGCGAGGCACTCCCTCTTGAGCAAAGACTTTAAAACGTGTACCTGAATTACCGTATGCCCACGAAGGAGTTTCTATATAGAAACGATTAAGAACCTTCTTTACTTCATCTTTGCTGGCCATTAGCTGCTCCTTCTTGATTGGTCTGATAAGTCTGATTAAATAAAATTAAGCTAAATGAAAAACCTCTTCTAACTGCAGAAAACCTTCATCAGGATTTCTGCCTTCCAGAGCCACAAAAAATTGTGCCATCTCTGACTGCCATCGCGCATTGACTTTAGTCTCTGCCATGGCCGCTTTAGCTTTTTCGATATCTGGAGTCTCTACATATCCAAAGAGCGTCCCGTCGTTTCGATCAAGATAAAGTGAATAGTTAGTCCAGCCAGTGGCACTCAAGGCCGCCAACATCTCTGGCCACACCTGAGCATGGCGGCGAACGTACTCATCCATCATTGATTTCTTTACTTGTAAGCGGAATCCGACTCTCTTCATCGATTCCAATGATCCTTCATAAACGTTAAAGCAGTAGATGCCAAATCATCTGAATCTGACCAAAGGTTGCGCCAAACACAGAGCGTATTTGAAAGCGCTGGGTCTACAACGGCCGAAGAGAAAGATTCAAAAGTAATTGGACCTGAATAATTAATTTTACGAAGTGCCGCAAAAAATGTGGTGAAGTCAACGTTGCCGGTTCCTAAATAACCACGATGGCTTTCACCAATATGCACATAACCCAAACGATCACCAGCGGCTAGAACAGATTTAGCCATTCCGTCTTCCTCAATATTCATATGGTAGGTATCGAGGTGTAAATGGGCATTCTCGCGATTTACTTCATCAAGAAATGCTAAACCTTCAATGCCTGTATTCATAATATTTGATTCGTAACGATTGACAACTTCAAGACTAATATTAATTCCTTTATCGGCAGCGTAGTCTGCAAGCCGTTGCATAGCCATCACAGAATTAGAGCGGTTCTCTTTCGAAGCTGGTCCTGGATATTTACCTAAATTACAATATAAAACTCCGCAAAGTTCAGTTCCACCGATACCATGAAGAACATCTGTGGCTTTCTTTAGTAATTCATCTCCTTTTGCAACAATCGAAGAATCTCTACTTGTTACATCGGTACTTGGTGAAAGGCCTAAAGAGGCAGTTGCTTTGACGCCATATTCAGCCAAAAGATCTTTCGACATTGCTATATCTACTCGCCATGGATCTAGTAGCGCTATCTCAATAAAATCATAACCTGCACGAGCGGCGCCGCTGATTGCCTTACGTGCTTCGCTCGGAGTCCAATCACCGGACCAGACAAGTGCATGTCCGCCGAATTCAAGTGGTTTCATACTTCTCATCTATTTCCCCAAATAATTAGTTTCACCGGTTTTTAAAAATAGCTTGGGGCAGATCCGATTAAGGAACTGCCCCAAACGTTGAGAATTAACTTCTAATTAGAAGTTGAATTGATCAACATTGTCTTTTGTGAAGACAGTTGCTGGTCCGAGGATGATTTCGTTTCCTACTGCACCCTTTGTAACTGTACGAGACTTCAAGCCCTTGTCAGTCTTACCACTCTTGATGGTAGCGCCGACCTTGACTGAAGCCTTGCCATTACGAATTGCGTTAGCAACCTGAACTGCTACATAACCGAAGTTCTCAACATCCCAAAGTGATGCCTGAGCTCCTGATCCATCCTTGATGTATGTCTTCATATCGTTTGGAAGACCCAAACCGGTTACGAAAACTTTACCCTTGGATGCAGATCCGCTGATGTACTTAGCTGCTGCAACAATGCCTACTGATGTAGGTGCAACTATCGCTTTGATTGTTGGGTACTTTTGGATTAAGCCCTGAGTCTCAGTTGTTGACTCCTCTGGCTTATCAAGACCATAAGCGGTTGCAACAACTTTGATTCCTGGATACTTGGCAGCGAGTTCTTCTTTCATGAATTCAATCCAAACATTTTGATTTGTAGCATCTGGAGTTGTTGAAAGAATTGCGATATCTCCAGTACCACCAGCAAGGTCACTCGCAGACTTCGCTAATGCTTGTCCGATTCCCTTTGATGATGCCTGGTTAATAAAGACTGAACGTCCTGCTTTTGCAACATCAGAGTCGTACGTAACAACAGTTACGCCTCTCTTGCGTGCTGCTTTAAGCGCTGGAACTAGTGCGTCTTTATCGTTTGCTGCAACAATAAGCACGTTGTAGCCACTCTGAACAGCTGCGTTAATTTCCTTAACTTGGGCTGCTGCTGTGATTTCTGTTGGTCCCTTGTAAGCACAGGTTGCCTTCAGCTCCTTACATGCACGCTTCACGCCTTTATCAGCAGCCTGGAAGTATCCAATTGTGCCAAGTTTTGGAATGTGAGCAATCTTCAGTGGTGTCGCGGCGGACGCTGACGATGGACTTAAAGCAATAAGTGCAGTGGCAAATAATGCAGCTGCAGCGATTGATGAGAGAACTTTTTTCAAAGAACTTCCTTTCGTAGTTACCATTTACAAATTCCAAACCAGAATTTGTGTCGGCGCCTAGCAACACCATTTGTCACCTAACAGCCGATTCCCAATATTAGAGCAATTTATTAAAAGAAACTAGAGGTTATCTATAACGATTTCAAAGCGCTGAAACTAAAAAAGTTAGCATGAAAAATTGCTGCAATCTATAGGAATTTTTGAGTATTTTGGCGTGACTGGAAGTAAAAAGTTAGATCTTTCCTGCCTTCGCTTTGTACTTACCAACCAATACTGGGGCGGCCACCGAAATAAGCAGAAGTAGCCCGGTCACGATTGTTCGCCATTGGGCATTAATTTCACGAAGTGTCAGCCAAGATTCAACGCTACCCGCAAGAAGCACGCCAGCGACGACTCCCCACATTGTTCCTACTCCGCCAAAAATTGAGACACCACCAAGTAGGCAGGCAGAGATAACTAAGAGTTCAAGTCCGACGCCATTGTCGGCTTGGGCAGTTGAAAATCGGAAAGTGTAGACAACGCCTGCAACACCCGACATGAAACCAGTAAATGTGAAAACTATAATCTTATGTCTTACGACATTGATACCAGCAAAGCGTGCCGCCTCAGGACTCAGACCAATAGCCAGAGTGCGACGACCAAATGGAGTGTTGTGTAGAAGTAAAGCAAAAACGATTCCCAAAAATATAATTGCAGGCAGAGTCTTGGGAATCGCCGATGTTCCGATAGTGTCAAATCCAAAACTTGTCCAGAAATCTGGAAATTCATTCACAGTGTTTGTGCCAAGAATTCCATTGGCTATACCCCGATAAAGTGCTAGCGCCCCAATTGTTACCGCTAATGACCCTAGCCCAACTTTTGTCACCAAGAAGCCATTAAAGAAACCGCATAGCGATCCAACAGCTAATGCAATAAGAATTGCCAACCAAATTGGCGCTCCTTGTGAATAAGACCACCCTAGAAGTGAACTACTCAGGGCCAAGATTGAGGCAACTGAAAGATCGATCTCACCAGTAATGATTAAGAACGTCAAAGCAAATCCAATAATTAGGATTTCACTCGAGTTTGAAAAAATCTGTGAAATATTAATTGCACTAAGGAAGTTATCAGTTGTAAGCGAAGCTAGCACGCAGACTAAGAGCAAAAGTAATAAAATCGAGGTATCCCAGGTGAAAGTAAATCTTCTTCGCTTTGCAGTTTTATCTACGGTGTTCACACTCATTTTATTCTCGCTCTCTGATTCTCTGGGCTAGCAACGCTCGTTCGCTTCTTGCAGCTAATCTTCTATCGGCAAAAATTGCGACGATCAAAAGGAAACCGTTGATTGCTGACTTCCAAAATGCATCAACTCCCAAGGCTGCAAGCCCACCCTGAATAGTCTGCACAAGAAGGGCGCCGATGAGTGCTCCTGTTACGGTGCCAGATCCACCAAGAATAGTTACTCCACCAATTACACAAGCGGCAACCACTGCAAGTTCCTGACCATAAAAAGCAGTTGAATCGACTTGGGCAAATCTCATGAGATAGAAAACTCCACCAATTCCGGACATAAATCCTGAAAAAACAAATGCTAAAAAAGTTCTCCGAAAGACTTTGAGCCCGACTAGATCGGCAGCATGCGGGTTGCTACCAATTGCATAACAATCACGACCTGGTTTTGTGTACTTCATACACCAAGCAGTAACGATCGTTGCGATGATAACTAAAAGAAATGGAAAAGGAAGAACTGAGAAAAATACTTTCTGTCCTAAATTTAAAAGGCTGGGTGGCATTTCTTGTGCGTTGTAATCAACTGAATTTGATACAACATAAACTCCGCCTCTTACTATGTAAAGAGTTCCAAGAGTTACTACAAGTGACGGCAATCTAAGCCCGGCTACAAGCAGACCATTTAGTGCGCCCACCATGATCCCAATTACTCCACCAATTATGAAACATTGAACCCAAGTGAAGCCTGGATTTTTTGCGCAGAAATCGGCTATAACCCATGCTGAAAGTCCCACGGTAGATGCGATCGAAAGATCAATGTGGCGCATGATGATGATTGGTGCTATTCCAATTGCTAAAAGTGCAACAGTGGCAGTTGAGGTTAGAAGATCGCGAGTGCCATCACCAGTTAAAAAGCGAGGGTTAATGAATCCAGTTAACCCAACAGAAAAAATCAGAATGATTCCAAGGCTTGTCTCACGGCTAATCTGCCTAGACTTAAATATGGTTGCCAAGTGACTATCCCTTCTTTCCAGTAGTTGCTGCTTCAATAATTTTCTCTTGCGTCGCTTCCTTACGACTAAATTCAGCGACTTGGTGGCCTTCTCGCATCACGATAATTCGATCAGCCATTCCTAACACTTCTGGAAGTTCACTTGAAATCATCAAAATTGCTTTCCCTTCACCTGCTGCTTTATCAATCAACCTATGAACTTCGGATTTTGTTCCAACATCAATACCGCGAGTTGGTTCATCAACAATTAGAAAATCTGGGTCGGTGGCGAGCCATTTAGCCAAAACGGTTTTTTGCTGGTTACCGCCCGAGAGTCGATCTACGGGATCAGATTGATTTACAAATTTAATGCTCAATTTATCGCGCCAGATATCTGTCAAGGCGCGCTCTTTTTTGAAGTTTAGGAAAACTTTTCCTTTCAATTGATCAAAAGACTCCATTGAAATATTTTGATTTACACCAGCCGCCATAAAGAGCCCCTGTTGACGGCGATCTTCGGGGACAAGGGCAATCTTTTGTGCCATGGCTTCAACTGGCGAACCTTTTTTAAGGTTTATATTTTTTATTTTTACAGTTCCAGTTTCATATTGGTCAACTCCGAAAATGGCCCGTGCCACTTCTGATCTTCCGCTACCGACTAGCCCAGCCAAAGCCACGATTTCTCCTGCGCGTACCTTGAAGGAGATATTGCGGAAATAGGCAGGGTTGGTAAGGCCATCAACTTCTAGTACTACATCACCAATCGGATGCTCGTTTTTTGGATAAAGCTCCGTAAGTTCACGTCCGACCATTTCACGAATTACACGCTGCAGGTCAGTGCTCGTAGTTCTAGATTCACTAACAGTTGCACCATCACGCAAAACTGTTATGTGATCTGAGATTGCAAATACTTCGTCAAGGCGATGGCTAACGAAAATAACTGCCTTATTTGCACTGCGAAGACTGCGCATAACTGTCATCAGACGTTCAACCTCAGAGGCAGAGAGAGCCGCAGTTGGCTCATCCATTAGAATTATATTTGCATTCATAGAAAGTGCTTTAGCAATTTCAACTACTTGCTGGTCTGCGATCGAAAGCCCGCGAGCTTGACGTTTAGGATCGAGATGAACTCCTAACTCATCAAAAAGTCTTGCTGCTTCTTCTTCCGCAAAGGCCCAATCAATGGCGATGCCCTTTTTCGGTTGGCGACCAATAAATACATTTTCTGCCAACGACAAATCCAAAAATAAAGACGGCTCCTGATAAATAACGGCAATTCCTTGATTGATGGATTCTTGAGGAGATCCTGTAATGAAATCTTTCTCGCCAATCTGAATTATGCCTTCATCGTTAACATGTACGCCAGCAAGAATTTTCAGCATCGTAGATTTGCCGGCACCATTTTCCCCAAGCAACGCATGAATTTCGCCTGCACGAATCGAAAGATCTGTTCCTTGAAGTGCTATCGCGCCACCAAATCTCTTGTGAACGCCTTTCATTTCAAGAAGTAGATCTCCTTTGATGGCCACCTTTACTCCTAAACAAATCACTCATTAACAAGCCAATGTGGCTATGAGAATTAAACACTGAAAATCGATTCAAGAGTAGGGTTTTAGCCAAAATCTACTCTAGGTATCGGGCTTTTTTTGAATATCTCAAAATGTAGGATTCACTTCAGATAACTTTTTGTTAGGAAATTGAATTCTCAAAGCCTAAAACTCGTGCAAGAATTGTTAGATGGGTATATCGAGTGCGGAAGCTGCAAAACGAAAAGTTTTACTTCTTGATGTCAGAGACAATATCCTGGTCTGCCTTGAAGATTTAGCTGTGGGATCAATTGTTAATCAAGAGAATCTCGAAATAACTGTAAAAGATCAAATCGTTAGAGGACATAAAATTGCCAGTCGTGATATCGCAAAAGGAGAAGGAATAATTAAATATGGAGAACGCATGGGGCATGCCATCAAAGATATAGCGGCTGGCGAACATGTTCATGTTCATAATATTCTGGGTGATCGATTGTCGACGGATGCATAATGGGTTTACTCAATAACATTGCTGGTTACTCTCATGGAAATCGCGGGGTTGGAATAAGGGATCATCAATTAATACTTCCCTCTGTTATATGTTCGACCCACGTCGCCCGTCGAATTGCAAAGGAACTCTCAGCAGTCACTTTTGCTCACCAACATGGATGTGGAATTATCGGTGAAGACGTAGCTGGAATCGATGACTTCTTTGCTGAACTTGCAGATCATCTAAATATTTCTTCGGTCCTAATAGTTTCCCTTGGCTGTGAAACTATTCAAGGACAAGAACTTGGCGCGCGGTTAGTTGCACGCAATGCGTCTACGCGATATCAAATTATTCAAGAAAGTGGTGGCGTGGAAGGAACGATTACCAGCGGCGTGGCTTCGGCTCGTAAATTGAGTCAGGATTTCCCAAAAACTTCAGCAAGCATTGACTCGTTGCGAATTGGTTTCGATAACAGTCGAAACTTTGATGAAGCAAATAATTGGATAGAAGCCCTTGAACGTGATGGTGCAGAAATAATAAAATCTGAAAATCACCGAAGCTCTACTGAAAGCTTTGCTGAATTAATGACTAAAAAAGTTCATCTTGTAATTAGTTTTCCAGATGATCTGCAACCTGCTTCCGGATTTCCCCTGTTTCCTGTGTTAAATGTTCAAGGAAATAGCTCTCTACATAATGCGATTAGTAAAGACTTTGACCTTCATGAAAATAGTTCTACAAGGGCAGTCATAGAAATGGTTGGTTCTATTGCCAATGGCGCGCTAACCATTGCCGAAGCGACAAATAGCGGCGAAATTCGGGCGCCTCGAATTGTGCGGAGCGTGTAATGGTCGCCGAACTCACAGGTTATCTACGTGCAAATGGGGAGTGGGGGCTTCGCAACCACGTTTTCATTATGCCCCTTCACTCTGTGCTCTGTTCAGCAGGACGCAAAATTGCAGAAGAGGCAGAAGGAGCGGTCTCAATAAGCCACGATTGGTCTGGTGAAGTGGACTCTGATTTAGAAAGAATTATTTTGACTCTTTCTGGTTTTGCTTCTAACCCAAATAATTTTGCAGTAATTTTCTTAACTCTTGCATCTGAAAATGAAAACAGAATAATAAAACTCGCTCAGGATTTAGGTTTAAATAATTTCACAGAAATTTCACTAGCTGATGCTGGATCGATACAAGGTCTCATTGATCTTGGAATCCAAGTTGCCGCTCCTTACTTAATAGCCGCCACTCAAGAAAAGCGTTCGCCTGCCCCTTGGAGTGCAATCAAACTCGGCTTGGAATGCGGTGGTTCTGATGCCCTTTCTGGAATTACCGCCAACCCCGCTCTTGGAGTAGCCAGCGATAGATTGGTAAGACTCGGATCAACTTCTGTACTAGGTGAAACCACTGAAATTCTTGGCGCTGAGCATCTCTTAGCGGCCAGAGCAATAGATCCTAACGTTGGTAAAAAAATTGTTGAGATGGTCGCTCGTTATGAAGCATCTATAAATTATGAAGGAATAGATATCCGTGGGGCGCAACCTTCGCGCGGAAATATCGAAGGTGGGCTTTCAACTCTCGAAGAGAAATCTCTTGGCGCGGCTAAAAAAGCTGGGAATGAAAAATTTATTGGTGTTCTCGAATTTGGTGAAGTACCAACAAATGCTGGTCTTTATTTTATGGATACTCCTGGCCATGATATTGAACAGCTCGCTGGATTTGGTGCCGGCCATATAAATATTGTTGTATTTACAACAGGCCGTGGAACACCGACTGGTTCAGCAATCATGCCGACAATTAAAGTTTCAACGAACACGCCAATGTTTGAAGCGATACCGGATTTGATAGATCTCAACGCCGGATCAATTGCAGATGGTACGGAGACTCTCGAAGAAGTTGGCACACGTATCTTTGATGAAATTCTTAGAGTTGCTTGCGGCGAACTCACTAAAGCTGAGCGCGGTGGACACCATGAATTCTCCCTCTCTCGAATGTATCAAACTGTTGTCCGCGGGTAAGAGGCAATGGCTAATGCAATTATCGATGGAAACATTTTGCTATGACTTCCCTGCTTCTTGGAATTGATATTGGAACTACTGCAACTAAAGCAGTCCTAATTGATGAAAAAGGGAAAGTACTTTCACAAGGTAGAGCTGAACATCCGATCTCTCATCTAAAAGATAACTGGGTAGAGCAAAACCCTCTTGATTGGTGGCAAAGCCTCACAGTTGCAACAAATATCGCTCTCAAAGATCTTAATGGGCGCTCCATTGCAGGAGTTGCAGTTAGCGCACAAGCGCCCACTTTAATTGCGGTTGACGCAATGGGAATTCCATTGCGCCCGGCCATGATTTGGATGGATCGCAGAGCAGATAAGGAGGCAGTTGATCTTTTACAAAAAGTTCCGAATATTTTTGAATTGACTGGTAATCGTTCTGACCCTTTTTACTTAGCTTCCAAAATTTCATGGTTTATTAAAAACGAAAATGAACTTTACAAAAATACTAAATATTTTTTGCAGATCACAGGCTTTGTTAATTTTAAACTGACTGGAAAATTTGGACTTGATAGAGCTCATGCTTCGCTGCTTCAACTTCTAAACACCAATCAAGAAGGTTGGAACAAGGAAGTTTGCGAGGCTGTTGGAGTAGATGTTTCGAAATTTCCAGAAATCCAAAATTGTGATGCTTTACTTGGCGAAGTCACTCCTGCGGCGCAAACCACTACTGGTATTCCTTCTGGGACACCTGTTTTCTTTGGATCTGTAGATGGCGCATCGGCCGCCCTTGAATCTGGAGCAATCGATCCGGGAACCGTTGCAGAAATGACTGGTACCTCGACTGTTTTAATTATTCCAACTGATGGCAATATTAGATGTAAATCTTTTATTTCCATGTCACATTCAGTTTTGGGCCGCCACTTACAACTTGGCGCTATGGTCTCTTCTGGCGCAAGCATTCAGTGGTTTCAAGAGAAAATTTTGGGTAACTCAATTAGTATCGAAGATTTAGTTTCGGGAGCTAAGGAAATTGAACCTGGGAGTGGAGGAGTTATTTTTCTTCCTTACATGATGGGAGAACGTGCTCCAATTTGGAACTCAAATGCGCGTGGTGTTTTCTTTGGGTTATCACTGACGACAACGCCATTTTCCTTATTTCGTGCGATTTTAGAAGGAACCTCTTTTGCTCTTGCGCACAATGTTGAAGTGGCACGAGAAGCTGGTCTAGTTATAGAAGAAATTCGGAGCATCGGTGGCGGGAGCAAAAATATGCTTTGGAACCAAATTAAGGCCGATATTGTTGGAGTACCAATTCTTACTCTTGCGGAATCAGCTGGTGCGCCAATTGGAAATGCATTTATTGCAGGATATGGGGCAGGAATTATCACAGATATTCGAAGGGCTATCGAAAAGTCAATAATTATTGATAAGCGATTTGAGCCGAACCCACAAACTCACTCATTTTATACGGCTCGATATAAGGAGTTTAGAAATCTTTATGAAAGTTTGAAAGATGGATTTGTAAATTCAGCTCTAACCGCTTCATTTGATGGTGTACGTTGAAAACACTAGTAACCGCTCGATTACTTCCCAATCATCTCAACTTACTCGGAAAAATGGGTTTTGATGTTAAAACTTCTGGTTACGGAGTGTTGGGTAGAAAACTTTCAGAAGAAGAACTTATTGCTGCGTTAATTGGCGTTGAAATTGCAATTGTGGAGTTTGAGCCACTAAATGCAAAAGTGATGGATGCGGCTCGAGACTTAAAACTGATTGTTGCCTGTCGTAACGAGCCTGCTGCGAATGTTGATCTGGAATATGCGACGCAGAAGGGTATTCCCGTAATCTTTACACCTGGTCGAAATGCAAACGCAGTTGCCGAATACACCATTGGTTTAATGCTTTCAGTTGCGCGAAATATTTCCACCGCCCATCATTTTTTGAGGTACACCGATGAACTCACTTCAGTCTCATACAGTGATAAAAGTGGGGATAGAAAATCCATAACTTCTGAGTGGAGCTTGGAACCGGGAGCTCCATTTCAGAGATTTCAAGGAGTGGAACTTTTGGGTAAGAACTTTGGATTAGTGGGTTTCGGTGCCATCGGACAATCAATCGCTAGATTGGCATCGGCATTTGGAATGAAAGTTTTAGCTTACGATCCCTTTCAAAATTTAGAAGTTTTTAATAGTTTCTCTACGAAACAATCCTCGCTCAAAGAAATTGCCATTAATTCGGACTTTATTGCGATGGCTGCAAAAGTTACTCCAGAAACTACTGGAATATTCTCTGCCGAACTCTTTGAGATGATGAAGCCCAGTGCCTACTTTATTAATACAGCTCGAGCCGCACTGGTTGACTACGATGCTTTGCTTCACGCACTTCAAGAGAAAAGAATTCAAGGTGCTGCTCTCGATGTTTACCCGCGTGAACCACTTGAGAACAACTCTTTATTTAGGGATCTCGATAACCTCGTCTTAAGCCCTCACTTAGCCGGTGCAACCTTAGAAGTGGTTCATCACCATGGTGAAATGGTTCTAGCTGACCTCGCCGAAATCGGTGAAGGTAAAATTCCACGACGAGCTGCAAATCCAGAATCATTCGAAGACTTTTTTAGCCGTGGTGGTTTGAGATGAAAGTAGCCCTCGTAACCGGAGCTTCAAAAGGAATTGGGTACGCCACCGCAGAAGCTCTCGCAAAACAACATATTGCTGTTGCTATTCATTACAACTCTGATCAGGCTGGTGCTGCCAATCTACAAAAAAAAATACTTGCAGGCGGGGGGCAGGCGGTTCTCATTCAAGGAAATTTGAGTGACCCAACAACTCCTCAGTTGATCGTAGCGAAGACAGTTGAAGAATTGGGCAGTATAGATATTTTAGTTAACAATGCTGCAATTCTCACAGATTCTAAAGTGACTGATTTATCAGATCAAATGTGGGATGACATTATCGCAGTAAATTTAACTGCAGCCTTTAAGTTAACGCGTGAATCGCTTCCCTATATGATTAAAAATAATTGGGGCAGAATTATTTCAATTTCGTCTCAAGCAGCAAAAGCGGGATCAAAGAACCATGCCCACTATGCCGCATCAAAATCTGGACTTATTGGTTTTACAAATTCAGTTGCTAAAGAAGTTGGTACCCATGGAATCACTGCTAACGTAATTATTCCCGGCCGAATTGAAACTGAAATGATAGCCGTGCGCTCTGCAGGTCGTATGGATGAGTGGCTGGAGCAAACACCTCTAAAACGTTTAGGTAAGCCTGAAGAAGTTGCCGCGCTGGTTGCATTTATTGCGAGTGAAACAGCGGGGTATATAACCGGGGCGAGCCTAAATGTCACCGGTGGGTTATTGATGTAAATCAAAACAAGTTGGAACTTATGAGCGGAGACGAGGAGATTTGAACTCCTGAAGGCTTTAACACCTTACCTCGTTAGCAGTGAGGCGTTGTTAGTGCCTTGCCACCCATTATCCGTGTAATAAGGGAGTTCACACTCCTTTACTTACCTTCTAAATCTACTTGTTTCGTCTAATTTCTGGGCAAAAACAGGGCAGAAAGTGAAGAAATTTATTATTAGCAAGCATGATGAAACGATTACGAAGGCAACCGCTCGCTTATACAAAGAGTTGACCCAGTGGGGGGAAATTTCCTCTGCAATGGTCATTGCTGAACTTGAAGGCGTATCCGTCCTAACTGTCCGCAATAGATTGCAAAGCGCCCGAAAAAATGGCGACTTGGAATCTCCAGGTTCAGGAGCGAGGAGATAGCGTTTTGGCCTAGCTTTTGTCAGTGCTAAAACCTAATATTCAACTATGTCATTCACGTTCATTGATTTATTTGCAGGTATTGGTGGCTTCCATGGAGCCCTGAGTGCCCTTGGTGGGGAATGTGTTTATGCAAGCGAAATAGATAAAGACGCTGCAAGAATTTATAACCGCAACTGGGGGATTCAACCAGATGGTGATATCACACTCGCAGCGAATGAAAATAATATGGATGTGCCTGAACACGATGTTCTCGTGGGTGGATTTCCTTGCCAACCGTTTAGTAAGTCTGGAAAACAAAGAGGCATGGATGAAGCACGAGGAACACTCTTCTGGAATATTGCCCGCATCATTGAAGTAAGAAAACCAAAAATCGTACTCTTAGAAAATGTTAGAAATATTGCTGGACCCCGCCATGAACATGAGTGGGAAGTAATTATCGAAACGTTGCGTCAGTTGGGATATCGAGTAAGTTCAAAACCATTGGTGGTGTCACCACATCGCATTCATCCTGATTTTGGTGGAAGACCACAAGTTAGAGAGCGTGTATTTATTGCTGCGACAAGAACAAATAAGCCTGGAGCAATAATCGGTGAGGAGCCAGGGCTTCCAGCAATTGAGAAATTTGAGCACGCCTGGAATATCCAGAATTGGAATCTTGCGAAAGACTTGCCTCTCGATACAAAACTTGATGCAGAAGAGAAGAAGCTATCAGCCCTTGGCACTTCAGAGTCTGAGTGGATTGAAGCTTGGAATGAATTCGTTCTTCTTTACAAAGAGGCTCATCCAGGGGAGAACCTTCCAGGATTCCCAATTTGGGCCGATGAGTGGGTCCATACCGATGAACTTAAAATTCCTAGAGGTACTCCAGGGTGGAAAGAAAACTTCCTGATTAAGAATGCTGAGTTCTATACACAGAATAAGAAGTTGATTGATAAATGGTTGAAGAATCATAACAACCTTGATTCATTCCCACCTAGCCGTAGAAAGCTTGAGTGGCAAGCACAGGATGCAAAATCTTTAAATGAAACAATTATGCACTTCAGGCCTTCGGGTATCAGAGCAAAGAAAGCTACCTATGTGCCTGCGTTAGTGGCAATTACTCAGACTTCAATTCTTGGAAAGCAAAAGCGTCGTATCACCTTTAGGGAAGGTGCACGATTACAAGGTTTACCAGAATGGTTTGATTTCTTAGACCAACCAAAGGCACAAACCTTTAAGCAACTTGGTAATGGAGTAAACATTGGTGCTGTTTATAACGTAATGAAGGCTCTGGTTCTCCGAGACTTAGACTTACTCGGGAGTGAAACCAAGATGGTTAAATCTATTTTAAATTCTGCTGATAAGCCTGATGAGTACTTGTCTCGATTCCATGGACCACTACGAAATAAGAAAAAATCTCTTGCGCCTGCTTTGAAATTAACAAAAAATATTAGTTAACGACTACGTGAAGCGGAGTTCATTTGGTCGAACTCTTGCTTCTGTGCAAGATATAGGTCTGCTGGACGGTTCTCGGCATAAGCCATATACCAGCTTGGCATGAAAACAAAGAAGCCGTTCTCGGCTGATTCTTTAGCAAGTTCTCCAACTGTTCCTGCTGGGAGTAAAACTGCCCTATTGTTTTGGGTTACTTCAATATTCTGCAAACGCTCTCTCTCAAAAATATAAATCCCTGGGTGCGCTTCATAATCAAACTCGACTTCTTTACCCGCAATATTAGAATATTTGTCATCGACAGATTTATTTGAAATAAAAACATCAAACTTATTGGACGCTGACTTAGACCAATATCTAGTCATCTTTCCCCAGATGTGGTCTAAGGGGAGTGCCTCTGCTAGGTCATCGGCAGATTGGAGACGGATAACTTCATGAATCTTCCATCTTGTTCTAGTCAAGCGTTCAGCAATAAAAACAACTTGTCCTTCTTTGATTGGTTTATTCCTAAATCCAAGAATCGAAGTCACTGGAAGTTTGGGTTCGTCAGAATTCAATAAGTTTGCTGACGACTTCTTGTAATTTGAGAGCACATAAACCATCGTGCTGTTGTATGACCATCTTTTATCTTCAGGTAATTTAACTGTGGCATCCCAAAGCAGAGCTATGGCATTGATGCCTTTGCCCACTTTGTGGGAAAAATGCTCACCTTGGAACTGATAGTCCCAACCTTTAACGCCTTTTGAGTTGGCTTCTTCGCCCTCAATTGCTCTCTCTGGTCTACTAATTTCAATTTCACGTCGGTGGCTGTTACGAAAATTAATTGATGCATCCACAAAAAGGTCTTCCAACAATGCCGCCGAAGTCATTCCGTAATAATGAATTGGATACTGAAATGACGCCGCGACCATAGGAATCAAATACTCCTGGCGGGACAACATTTCCTCGAAGAAGCTTACCAACTCCCTGCTCTTTCCCATGTAACCATAGTAAAGAGTTTGTCCCCCGCAATCTATAACTTAGATAACTAATGTCAGTCTTTCTGGATAAGCTCTGGATATGACCACCAAGAAGCAAACACTTATAGGGCAATTCGTTCAAGTTACCCATGATGGGGGAATAGAAATTGGAGAATTAACCAATTTAAACGCCAAGTCAGGACGAGCAGAAATATTCATAGCCAATAAAGAATGTCCACACTTCTATTCTGTTAATATCGTTCAAATTACAAGTGTTCATCTTCGGCTACTATCTCAGAATTATCAGTGTACCTGGGCGGACACCCTGGAAGAGGTTTGGAATTCAACTGGATTAACCCCTAGGGGTCATTGATTCCTAGGCTTTACAATTATAAACAGAACAAAAAAGAAAATAAAAACTTGGATGGATTTTATAAATCCCTCGCCTGAAATTAAGCCAAATATCGGAAGGATGATTCCTAATCCAGCTGATATTTCTGCAACTCTGCGCCTCACTATATTTTCAATCCTAAAGGACTAGAACTTCTGCAGCGATTTGTTCGTTTGGTGTCTGGTATTCAAAACTAGGGGCATCTGAGATTTTTTTTAATTTTTTAGCATCTAGGCCCCCTAAAAAATAACTGTAGGTAATGCCGCTATTAATGATTTCAAATCTTTGGCCCGTTAAGACTATTTCATCAGGCACAGTTTTCCCTAACTCTTCTGGAAGGTTTAGATTATCTGCAATACATTTTCTTGGGCAATAACTAGGCAGAACTATTTGGTGTCCCAAAAATTTACAACGAAACTCTAGAATTTTGAGCGGAGACGAGGAGATTTGAACTCCTGAAGGCTTTAACACCTTACCTCGTTAGCAGTGAGGCGCACTCGACCGGGCTATGCGACGTCTCCAAGTGGTATCAATAGTTTACAGGTATCCGGTAAGTGAGCGAAACACCTATTAAGCATCGGCTCCCGTGTAGTGATGAGCAATAGTGGCAAAAGCTTGATCCAGAATGGCGATACCCGCGAGGGCTT
>Ga0209702_10001842_pt1 | contig 38741 bp, 33 predicted proteins | sample FRY01_FD_187210 | JGI IMG/M metagenome (GOLD analysis project Ga0209702, IMG submission 187210) | Freshwater microbial communities from Lake Fryxell liftoff mats and glacier meltwater in Antarctica - FRY-01 (SPAdes) (version 2) | ecosystem: Environmental > Aquatic > Freshwater > Ice > Glacier...
CAAGTGGTGAAAAAGGCCCGAGTGGGCGGTAAAAACGGTCGGATTTCTGGAGCTTGCGCGTGAAATCTCGTCATTTGAAAAATATCGACCCCCTACTCGACGTGGCGGTGAGTTATTCAGACCATCCCTAACAGTGCGGTGTAGGCCATCTCCAGCGATCCGGCACCGCCGCTGACGGTTCCCACAGACACGCCAAAGCGTTCAGGTGGCAAGCCGCCCCAGCTTGACGTGTCAGCCAGACCTGCCTGCCGCATGGCTTCGCGTGCGGCAACCAGAGCAAACTGGCTAACGCGGTCCATGGTCAGTAGCTTGGCCTTGGCGAAATGTTCATCAGGGTTGAAATCGATCCAGCCCGCGAGGATGCTCTCGGGGCCGGTCGGGAAGGCCACGTCCGCCGCGCGTATGCCGGACTGTGCCGCAAGCAATGCTGCAAAAAAGTTACTACCCCCTGTGCCTACAGAGGAGACGACACCCAGACCTGTGATGGCAACGCGACGCATGGCAGTCATGTGAAAACCACCTGCCCTGCTCAGGCAACAGGCGTGCCCGGGGAGTCTGTTGGCCGCTTGGGCATCAGCGGCTCAATCAGTTGAACCATTTCGTCGAGCGTACGGGGAGGATTGACCTGATCGGGGATCTGGATACCAAACTTGTCTTCAATCTGAAACAGAAACTCAATCACCGTCAGCGAGTCGAGCCCGAGGCTTTCCAGCGTCGCGTCTGGCAACAGTTTCTCTTCGGCTATGCCAAAGGTCTCTGCAAAAAGTTTAATCAAATCAGAATTCATCGCTACAAAACCCAACGGTAATTTAGTGCCAACACGCCCCACATGTGTCCTGCATATGCTTTCCTCAAGGCTGGCATGTACATAACGCCTTCTAGCTTAACATTTCTTTACATCAGTTCTCTGCTATCAGCCTTGTCCAAATACGAAGGGACTCCCCACAACTGGTATGGGTCTGAGCGGCGCACGTATTTCCAAGCAGGAATGGGAGTGGTTAAAAGCCAATTCGTTGGGCATCAAACACTATGGGCATTTGATACATTGCTGGCATCGACGAAATATAGTCATTCCTGACCAGGTTCGGACCCGGTGCGTAAGCTAGATCCCCTTCAATATCAATGTCCGCGTGGTATGTGGTGTAGAAGAAGTCGAACAGTGGATGTTGCTCGGCTTCGGCGCGCGCGCGCGCCGTCCCTATCTCGCACGCCATGACGCGGTGCAGCACGTTATTCGCGTGTGCCATCGGGATGTATCCCATGCCCGGGTAAACATCTTCAAACAGCATGCGTCCATAATGCCGGTCGAGCGGAGCACGGGCTGCGAGGACCATCACATCAATACTTTCAAGCTCGCAAAACTGAAAACCTGCCTTGATGAGCGCCACCTTCACCATACGCCCTGTTTTCTCGTTGGTAACCGCCAACCTCGTGGTCTCGGCAAGAAAACGGTCGCGCATCAACTCTGGCAGGTTTACCGAGTGTTCCAGGCTGAGCGGCTTGTATTGATTGGTCTGAATGCGCATGGTGCCCAGCGGCGAGCCGTCCAGTTTGGATTCAGCAAGCAGCACGACCACACCATCGTCAAAATCGGTTGCTTCGGGCTCTTTGAGCGTTTCGGCAAAGACCGGCAGATGACGTGCATAAGCGGAATGACGGACTTGCACCGCCTTGTTCAGCGTCTCCTCGTTGCGCACCAAGCGCACCGTGAACGGAAGAATTTCTTCGCGCAATTTGAACGGATTACGCAACCGAGCGGCACTCGGAGCAAACCCGGACATCTGGTTCAGGGTTTCGATTGGACGGGTTGAAAAGTTACCCGAAGTCATGTTGGCGTTCATCACGGTACTCCTTTAAAAAAGAAATCGATTCTGGAGCAAGATGCCGACGGTGACAATCTGTATTTGCATTACACGTAGGATTAATATCACACTCGCACGGTATGCGCATCACCGATGAAGTCGCACTGGACTGCGCGCAGGAAGCCGCTGGCCAGTTGCGCTACGAGATCGAGCCGCCTTTAGCCAGGCCTTCCCAACACCCCTATGGCCGGTGTCGAGTGCAGCCATATCCTGCCGTTTGCAGTCGATGGCTCGCTGCTGCTGGAGATTTACGTGCATGACGGCATTATTTTTGCCTGCGCCGCACTCTACCCTTACCCCGAAGCCAAAACCGCCGAGATGGCGAAAAAATCTTAAAGCGCATAGAGCAACGCGCCAAAGCGGCCGGCCTGCAAAGCATTTTTGTGTTGACCACGCGCACCATGCACTGGTTTATCAAGCGCGGTTTTGTACAAATGGACCCCGACTGGCTACCCGAAGCCCGCAAGCGCAAATACAACTCGGATCGCAAGAGCCTGGTGTTGGTTAAAAAGCTCGGGTGAGCGGCTATGCTATTTGTAGCGAATGCGCTTAATTGGAGTCTGACCCTAATTCTTTTCTAATTCTTTTATATGCAGATGCATTCGGGGTTGTCCAGCCTATTACCGTGACGCTGGCCCATGGAATACGTCGTTCAGGTACCGAGGCAATGGCGCGCCGCAATGAAAACAAAAGTGGGCGTCCGCCAGATGGCCCTCGGTGAGGCATTCATGGCAGGTACGCGTGGTCGGTGCCGTGGCCATGCGCCGTGCCGTCAACTCCGCCGTCACGATGCCAGTGGGTACCGCCAGTGTGCCCCACCCCAGCAGCATCATGACTGATGCAATCAGGCGCCCTAAATCGGTCTTTGGGATGATGTCGCCAAACCCGACCGTGGTCATGGTGGTGATCGCCCAATAGACCGAGGTGGGGATACTGGTGAAGCCGTTGGCGGGGCCTTCCACTACGTACATCAGGGTGCCCATCACCAGCACGATCATCAACACCGCCGACAAAAAGACCAAAATCTTGCGTCGACTGGCCTTCAGCGCATGGCCCAGGGTCTGGTATTCGGACACATAGGCCGTTAACTTGAAGATGCGAAACACGCGCAGCAAACGCAGCACCCGCACATCAATCAGGGCATGCACTTCGGGCACCAGCAAAGCCAGATAGGTCGGCAACAGTGCCAGCAGATCAATCACGCCGTAAAAACTGAGCGCGTAACGCCACGGACGACGAACACAGACCAGACGAGACACATACTCCAGCGTGAAGGCGAGGGTGAACATCCATTCCATCCACGCAAAAATCGTCCGGTGGGCCGGTGCCACCGACTGCAGACTGTCCACGACGACCACGACGATACTTGCCAAAATGACCGCAATCAGCCACTTATCAAACAGGCGCCCAGCGCGCGTGTCGGCCTCAAAGATGACGGTGTAAAGCCGCAACCGCCAGCCGCTCAGCGGCTTGCCCAAAACATCATGACCGGGAACTACCATTACTTACCTTCAATTTCCTGCAAAGAATTGGGGTCAGACTCCAATGAGCTCGGGTTGCTACAAATAACATAGCCACTTTTAAACCTCAAAATCGGCCCTTCTAACCAGCCAGCAGCCGTTTCGCAGTCCAACTTGGCGCTGTTTTGGTTCAAACCTCGTCAAAAGACTGTTTTTGAGTCGTTTTTTGTGCCTGTTTCAGACTATAGCCCAATCAATACGGTCGTGAGCAGCTATCAAATAAAGAGCGTTGTGTAACCCACAGCCGTCACCTGAATTGTTTGCAGCGCGCACTGACGAAGATTGGAGTTTGTGCGACTGCCTTAGCTTTATCGTCATGCGCCAGCAGGGCGTCACCAGCGCACTAACGCCAGACCACCACTTTGCGCAGGCCGGGTTTACGGCTCTTTTGCTGAATCCTGCGGAAGGAACGATTCGGTAGTTGTCTTCAGCGTGTTGAATGGCGCTATTAAATTCGTAGCTGCCCGCACCTGTATCTGTTCGGTTGTGGCAACTTTTTGTCTCTGGTAGATGCTCTAAGTTGCTTAATTGGAGTCTGATCCCTAATTGTTCTTCCGGAATTTCCCATCCTTGCGTCACTCGGTCGATGTCGATGTCGATACCGGTTACAGTTGACGCAAAGGAGTACTTCATCGAATGAAATTAGCAAGCACCGCAAAAACACTTTTTCTATCCATTATTCTTTGCATGAGTACCCTCGCGCCTACGCAGGCGAGGGAAATGGTCAGCATCAAGGGCAGCATCGTCAACATGCGGTCAGGCCCCAGCATCAAGTCAGATGTGCAATGGGAATTGATGAAGGGTTACCCCCTGCAAGTGCTCAAACGTCGCGGTCGCTGGCTTCAAGTGCGCGATTTCGAGGGTGACAGGGGCTGGGTTGCGCGCTCCATGACCAGCAAAACGCCCTATCACATCGTCAAATCAAACATCGCCAATATCCGCCAAGGTCCTAGCACACGACACCAGATTACAGGAAAAGTTGAACGCTTCGATGTGCTTCGCACCCGTGAGAAAAAAGCCGGATGGGTTCGCGTTGAGCGTCAAGATGGACTCAAAGGCTGGATTTCCAAGAAACTCCTTTGGGGTTGGTAGACCAATAAGCTTGGGAAATACTCCTCAGCTTATTTTTTCAAGTCGGCGAGCTTGCTAAAGGCTGATTCCATGGCGGTCGATGCTGCCGGTTGCTGTGTGCGGTTAGCGCCTAGCGGCCTGCCCGCTTCAAAGCGGTTGTCGCGAGGTGCATCCCTACGCGCCGGGGCCTCGCCCAGCTTCATGGTCAGGCCAATGCGCTTGCGGGCAACATCCACCTCGGTCACGCGCACCTTGACGATGTCGCCCGTCTTGACGACCTCGCGCGCATCGGTGGTGAACTTGTGACTGAGCTGGCTGACATGCACCAGCCCATCCTGATGCACACCAATGTCGATGAAGGCGCCGAAGGCGGCGACGTTGCTCACGGTGCCTTCAAGCTCCATGCCTTCCCGCAAATCCTTGATGTCTTCCACACCGTCGTTAAAGCGTGCCACCTTGAAGTCGGGGCGCGGGTCACGGCCCGGTTTCTCTAACTCGGCAATGATGTCTTTGACGGTGATAACGCCAAACTTGTCGTTCGCAAACAGCTCCGGTCTCAAGCTCTTCAGCATGTCGGCGCGGCCCATCAGCTCGGCCACCGGCTTGCCCGTGTGCCGCATGATTTGCTCGACGACTGCATAGGTTTCGGGGTGAACACCCGTCATATCGAGTGGGTTGCTACTGGAGCCTTCCCTACGAATGCGTAAAAACCCGGCGCTTTGTTCAAAGGTTTTGGCACCCAGGCCAGTGACCTTGAACAAGTCAGTCCGGCTTGCGAACGCGCCATTCGCATCACGCCAGCGCACCACCGACTTGGCCACCGTTTGTGAGAGGCCTGAGACACGCGCCAGCAAAGGCACACTGGCCGTGTTCAGGTCAACGCCCACGCTGTTCACGCAATCTTCCACCACACTGTCCAAGCTGCGTGCCAAGTCGCTTTGGTTCACGTCGTGCTGGTACTGGCCTACGCCAATCGATTTTGGGTCAATCTTCACCAGCTCGGCCAATGGGTCTTGCAGGCGGCGCGCAATGCTGGCCGCGCCGCGCAGGCTCACGTCCACGTCGGGCATCTCTTGGCTGGCGAATTCGCTGGCCGAATAGACCGACGCACCAGCTTCGCTGACGACAACTTTCTCAATCACAGTATTCGAATGTTTGGCGAGCTGTTTCATCAAATCAGCAGCCAGTTTGTCGGTCTCACGGCTCGCTGTGCCATTGCCAATCGCAATCAGATTAACGCCATGCTTTTCACACAGCTTGCCTAGGGTGTGCAGCGAGCCCTCCCAGTCCTTGCGCGGCTCATGCGGGAAGACGGTTGCCGTCTCTACCAGCTTGCCAGTACTGTCCACCACTGCGATCTTTACGCCGGTGCGAATGCCGGGGTCCAGCCCCATCACCACGCGCGGGCCTGCAGGTGCGGCTAGCAACAGGTCGCGCAGGTTGTCGGCAAACACCTTGATGGCGATTTTTTCAGCATCTTCACGCAGTCGGGTGAAGAGGTCACGCTCCAGCGACAAACTGAGCTTAACGCGCCAGGCCCAGGCCACGCATTTACGGATCAGGTCATCAGCAGGCCGCGCCTTGTGGCTCCATTTCAAATGCAATGCGATCTTGCCCTCGGCCAATGAGATCACAGGACCAGGCTTCACACCGGCTGCGATTTCAGGCGGCTTGGGGAAGATTAATTTGGCATCCAGAATTTCAAGTGCCCTTCCGCGAAAAACCGCCAGCGCCCGGTGTGACGGCACACGCTCAATTGGCTCGTCATAGGAAAAATAATCTCTAAACTTGGCGTTGTCTGTATGGCTCTCATCTTTGCCCGTGACAAGCTTTGACGAGAACAAGCCTTCGCTCCACAGCCAGTTGCGCAATAACTGCACCAGGCTCGCATCTTCCGCCCAGCGCTCGCTCAAAATATCGCGCACGCCATCGAGCACCGCCTGCAGCGTGGTGAAATCATCATCCAGCTCGTTTTTTTTAGGTCTAACAAATGCCGCGGCTTCATCAAGCGGCACCAGCGAAGGATCAGTAAACAGCTTGTCGGCCAGCGGCTCTATGCCCGCTTCACGCGCAATTTGGCCCTTGGTTCGGCGGCGCGGTTTGTAGGGCAGGTACAAATCCTCAAGGTCTTGCTTGGTCGCTGTAAGTTCAATCGCGGCACGCAGATCGGGCGTTAGCTTGCCTTGTTCATCAATGCTTTTTAAAACTGTTTCACGGCGCTCTTCCAGCTCGCGCAGGTAGCCAAGGCGGTATTCAAGTTCGCGCAACTGGATGTCGTCAAGGCCACCTGTAGCCTCCTTGCGGTAGCGGGCAATAAAGGGGACGGTAGCCCCGCCGTCGAGCAGATCGACGGCGGTTTTGATTTGATGTTCGTTGACTTTGATTTCAAGCGCGATCTGGGGGATGATTTTTTGCATGATTTTTGAAGATTGTCACACAGCAAAAATACCGTTTAAACGCTTTTGAACGTAAAAAATCGCAGTGCGACTTTCACTTTACGCCATACTCTTGGCATGATAAAAACCTCGCTCGACAAAACTCAAATCAAATTTCTACTGTTAGAGGGCATTCACCCATCCGCCATCAAGGTATTGAATGCAGCCGGATACAGCAACATCGAAAGCTTGACTGGCGCACTCGAAGGTGATGAGCTAAAGGCCAAAATTGCAGACGCACATTTTGTCGGCATCCGCTCGCGCACACAACTGACCGCCGATGTGTTCGCCCATGCCAACAAGCTGGCCGCAGTTGGCTGCTTTTGCATAGGCACCAACCAGGTCGATCTGGATGCGGCGCGCGAACGTGGCATTGCGGTCTTCAACGCACCTTTTTCCAACACCCGCTCGGTGGCAGAACTGGTACTGGCCGAAGCGATATTGCTGCTGCGTGGTGTGCCTGAAAAAAGTGCAGTTGCACATCGGGGCGGTTGGCTCAAGTCAGCTGAAAATTCGTTTGAAATTCGTGGTAAGACGCTGGGCATCGTCGGCTATGGATCGATTGGCACGCAGCTCTCGGTTCTGGCTGAGGCATTCGGTATGCAGGTGGTATTTTTTGATGTGGTGACCAAGCTAGCGCTAGGCAATGCACGGCAAATTTCTAATTTGAAAGAACTGTTGGCAATGTCTGATGTGGTGACGCTGCACGTACCTGAACTGCATTCCACCCAGTGGATGATTGGCCAAGCCGAGATTGCAGTTATGAAGCCAGGGGCGGTGCTGATTAACGCTTCGCGCGGTACAGTTGTCAAAATTGAAGCATTGGCAAAAGCGCTGCGAGACAAAAAATTACTTGGTGCAGCGATTGATGTTTTTCCGACCGAACCGAAGAGCAATAAGGACAGTTTTGAGTCGCCTCTGCGCGGTCTGGACAACGTGATACTCACTCCGCACGTCGGTGGCTCAACGATGGAAGCACAGGAGAACATCGGCATTGAAGTCGCTGAAAAGCTGGTGAAATACAGCGACAACGGCACCTCAACCTCATCGGTCAACTTCCCCGAAGTCGCCCTGCCCGCTCACCCCGGCAAGCACCGCCTGCTGCACATTCACCGCAACGTGCCCGGCGTGCTGTCAGAGATCAACAAGGTGTTTGGGGTCAACCACATCAACATCGCGTCGCAGTACCTGCAAACCAGTGGTGATATTGGCTACGTGGTGATTGACATTGATGCGGAGCACTCCGATGTGGCGCTGGAAAAACTGGCTGATGTGCCGGGCACGATACGCAGCCGGGTGTTGTTCTAAGACTCTAAATAAAAACCCCGCCGCAAGCGGCGAGGAATTTACCCGCCATGATTCAAGAATAGCCTCCAGTTGATACAGAACAAGCTACAGACAGATTGATCATGTCAGTATTAACCTTGAAAGGTCGCGGGGCTCACACCCCTATTCAACATATCAACTAACTCAAGGAAATCCATATGAAGATCCTGCTTGCCGCCGATGGCAGTCCATTCACCCAAAAAGCGCTGGAATTCATCACAGCCCGTAAAAACCTCCTGATCGAAGGGGACGAGTTGCTGGTGGTGAACGTCCAGGCACCCGTGCCGGGTCGCGTCACCACAATGCTGGGCTCCGCCGATGTGGCCGCTTATTACGCGGAGGAGGCCACCAAGGTGTTGGCGCCCATTCAGACATTCCTGGAAAACCACGCTGTACGCCACCGCTGCATGTCGGTGGTGGGTCACGCGGTTGACGAGATTATTTTTGCAGCCAAAAATGAGCACGCCGAAATCATCGTGATGGGCACCCATGGCCATGGCTGGCTCGGCCGCGCCGTGATGGGCAGCATTGCCCAGCGCGTAGTGACCGGCAGCGAGATCCCTGTGCTGCTGGTCAAGTAGGCAGGCCCTGCTGGTGGTCTTTGCACTGAGATACTGGCCCTGGATGGGTTACATGACAAAAGCCATGTAATGCGTCACACGGTCCTCCAGGCTTGACGACCCTTCAGCCAGCGGCATCGAAGCCGTTGCAGTTGCGGCAGGTACAAATATCGACAACGGACTTGCACAGCAGGAGGTCTTGCGAAGGCTTTCGCAGAATGGGTCCAACGAGCTTCGCCCGGCACCACTGATACTACCCGGGTCTGCTGTAGTTCTTCCTGAACCACCGAACCTTTGCACGCAGTCGGCGCCCTGAGCGGGTTGGCAAACGCCCGGCACAACTGTTGACCGGCAAAGCCCATCCGCATTGGCTCGAACTGCTCGGCTTTACCCGATTTCAGCGAGCCTGATGGCTTCTCTGAAGAGCCAAACGCCGCCTCTTCGGACAACCAATTCGAAGTCAGAATTGGCACATTTTTGGGCCGGGATTGCTGCGCCCGTGTTACCCAAAAATGAAACTTTTTGAACCACGCCCAATTGTTTAGAACAACGTAGATAGAGTCCGAGCCAGCCAATGCGAACCTATTGACGTAGATCAACTGGCTTCGTCCGGAAAGGAACATACTTATCAATATGAATACATTTGATGAAAAGACCTTGAAACCTCTGCGTGTCTGTCTGCTGGCTCGGGAGGGCGAGTTGCTCGGTGAGATCGGCGCGGCGCGGGAAGCCGATATTGCAGCAGCCAATGCAATAGGCATAGCCGCCACAGATGTCAACGATCTGAAAGACCAGGCGAGCAGCCGAGAACGCACGACGCTACAGGATGCCGAGGTGCAGCGCGATCGCAACGAGCTCGCAGACGTGCGTGCAGCGCTGGCCCGCCTGAATCATGGCACTTACGGGACTTGCATCGATTGCGCACAGCCGATTGATCTCCTGCGTTTGACGGCCATCCCCGCAGCTGCGCGCTGCATGACATGCCAAACGCAATTCGAGTCGCGTGCTATTTAGGGTGCGTATGGCAGACTTTTTGACCCGAAACCTGCTGCGCGCTGCGTTGGCCGTCGCTGCTGCTTTGGGCGGCGCAAGCACCATGGCACAAGTCCAGCCCCAACCCTTGCCCACCCGGGGAAAACTGCTCTACACCACCCATTGCATCACTTGCCACACGACGCAAATGCACTGGCGCAACGACAAGCAGGCCACCGACTGGGAAAGCATCAAAGTGCAGGTGCGCCGGTGGCAAGGGATCACCGGGCTCGCATGGAGCGATGCCGATATCACGGAGGTATCGCGTTACCTCAACGACACGATTTACAAATACCCGCAAACCGGGGGTTTCCTAAGTCTGGATGTGATTCGTTGATAAAACGCTATCGCCATTACTTTGTTGAAACGGGTGCGCCCGACCCGCTGACTCGCACCTAGGGACCCTCTGCATAACTCCCTGCGGTCTGTGATTGCGCGGGCTCGAGCGGTCCGCTGCGTTGTTTTTCTTCCCAATAGCTGGGCTATTGACTGCAAAAAGACGCCTTGCGGCCCATCTCGATCCGCACACCACAGCCTCGCCAGAGTTATGCAGAGGGTCCCTAGGAGCCGGGCAGTTAGCCTACACGGAAATCGGAAAAATTTGATGGCCTGACATTCTGGTTCACTATAGGCTGAAGGTTTACTTGGAAGTGGTCATGAACATGCCCGCGCAAGCTCCCTTAACCCGTGAAGTTCGCATTCCGAGCGGCGACGTGTCCCTTTACGGTGACCTCGTACTGCCTTCCGGCTTTACCGGCTTGGTACTGTTCGCCCACGGCAGTGGCAGCGGTCGCCACAGTGCCCGCAACCGGCAGGTCGCGCAAAGGCTCCAGCAGGCGGGAATTGCCACTCTGCTATTTGACCTGCTCACTGCGCAGGAAGAGCAGGTCGACTTGCACACCCGCGAGCATCGCTTCAACATTGCCCTGCTGACCCAGCGCATGCAGGACGTGACCACTTGGGCAGTATTGCAGCCCGGATTGCAGCATGCGTCCATCGGCTATTTTGGGGCTAGCACCGGCAGCGCGGCGGCCATCATTGCCGCAGCCCGACTGGGCAAGCATATCGCCGCCGTGGTGTCGCGCGGCGGCCGCCCGGACTTGGCCGGACCTGTGGCACTGGCGGCCGTCACGGCACCCACTCTGCTAATCGTCGGCGGCGCCGACTACGAAGTCATCGAACTGAACGAGCAAGCCTTGCAGCAACTGCGCTGCGACAAGGAACTCGCCGTCGTCCCCGGCGCCACGCATCTGTTTGAGGAGCGTGGAACGCTGGAGCGGGTGGCCGAGCTGGCGGCTTCCTGGTTCAGCACCCACCTGACGCGCAAGCAACTGATGGAACAGGCATCATGACGGACATCGTCCTGCCCTTTGAAGACCGCCACCATGCCGGTCGCGTGCTGGCCGAGAAACTGGCGCACTACCGCGGTCACCCGAATCTGCTGGTGCTTGCCCTGCCACGCGGCGGCTTAGCCGTAGGCTTTGAGGTGGCACGCGCACTGCTAGCCCCGCTTGACATTTTTGTGGTGCGCAAGCTTGGCTTTCCCGGTCATGAGGAATACGCCATGGGTGCCATCGCCAGTGGCGGCGTGCGCGTCATGACGCCCTTGCCCGGCCTGACGGTCTCGCCCGAGGCGGTGGCTGAAGTGGTCGCGCGTGAACAGGCCGAGCTGGTGCGGCGCGAGCAACTTTACCGCAGCCAGCGCCCGGCGGTCAGCCTTGCGGGCCGCACCGTGATCGTGGTAGATGACGGACTGGCCACTGGCGCGACCATGCGCGCGGCCGTGCTGGCGATTCGCCAGCAACACCCGGCCCGGCTGGTGGTAGCGGTGCCAGTGGGTGCCGCTGACACCTGCCAGGCGCTTCGCGATGAAGCCGACGAGGTCGTCTGCGCCGCAACGCCTGAGCCGTTTCGCGCTGTCGGCCTGTGGTATGAAAAATTCCCCCAGGCCAGCGACGACGAGGTGCGCGTACTGCTTGAAGAGGCCCGTCGCGAGCATGCGCTGTTGACTCGGTCAAAAGTCCTGCGCCCGCAGCCAGCGCCAGCAACGCTCGTCCAGAGCGCCCTGTTGAATGGCCTGCAGCGGCATCTGCAGCCGCTGACCGGCGCCGCCAACGACTACGATGGCTTGCTGCAACTGATAGGGCCTGCGCGCTTTGCCCTGCTGGGCGAAGCTTCGCACGGTACGCGCGAGTTCTACCGCGAACGTGCCGCCATTACCCGACGCCTGATTACCGAGAAAGGCTTTACTGCCGTCGCCGTGGAAGCCGACTGGCCCGATGCCTGGCGCGTTAACCGCTACGTGCGCGGCTTATCGAATGACCCCGATGCCGCCACTGCCCTGTCGGGCTTTCAGCGTTTTCCGGCTTGGATGTGGCGCAATACCGAGGTGCGCGACTTTATTGAATGGCTGCGTGAGCACAACACCGGGCTCGACCCGCAGCAGCAGGTCGGCTTTTATGGCCTTGACCTGTACAGCCTGTTCACCTCGATGCACGAGGTGCTGACCTACCTCGACCGCACCGACCCCGGGGCCGCGCGCCGCGCCCGTTCTCGCTATGCCTGTTTTGACCATGCTGCGGAAGACAGCCAGGCCTACGGTTATGCCGCCAGCTTTGGCTTGGCACCCAGCTGCGAAGATGCAGTAGTACAGCAGCTGCGCGAGATGACCCGCCGCGCCGGAGAAATCTCCGCCACACCCGGGCTGGAGCGCGATGAGGATTTTTACGCCCAGCAGAACGCCCACCTGGTGCGCAACGCGGAAGAGTACTACCGCACCATGTTTCAGGCGCGGGTGTCATCCTGGAACCTGCGCGACAGCCATATGGTGGAGACGCTGCAGGCGCTGGATCGCCACTTGGGCGCGGGCGGCACGCCGCCGCGTATCGCCGTTTGGGCGCACAACTCGCACTTGGGTGACGCCGCAGCAACCGAGATGGGCGATAGGGGTGAATGGAATGTGGGGCAGCTCATGCGCGACTGTTATGCCGGCGATGCGGTACGGGTGGGCTTCAGCACGCACCATGGCTGGGTGACAGCGGCTTCGGACTGGAATGACCCGCCGCAGCGCAAGCGTGTTCGTGCCGGTCTGCCCGGCAGCTGGGAGGATCTGTTTCACCAGACCGGGCACAACCGATTTTGGCTGGCTTTGCGCGACGACGTGGCGCTGCGCCCGCTCGTGGCCGCAAAGCGGCTACAGCGCGCCATCGGCGTCATCTACCGACCCGATACCGAGCGTCAGAGCCACTACTTTTTCACTCACTTGGCCAAGCAGTTCGACGCGCTGATCCACATCGACGAAACCAGCGCCCTGGAGCCGTTGGACAAGGGCAGCGTGTGGAGCACCGGCGAGGCGCCAGAGACCTTTCCAACGGGTATGTAGTTCTGCGGGTCGGCAACAGCCGCTTACTTTGCCTGCTCCAGCAGCAGCGCCTCAAACTTCCCTGCTGGAACCGCCTTGGAATACAACCAGCCCTGCGCATAATCGCAACCGTAAGCGGCAAGCAGATCGCGCTGCTGTTCGGTTTCCACGCCTTCTACAATCACTCTCAAGCCCAGTTTATGCGCCATGACGATAATCGCCTCGCACAAGGCCTTATCGTCCAGGGCATCTTCCAGATTGCGCACAAACGACTGGTCAATCTTGATGTAATCAATGTCGAATTTCTTGAGATAGATCAGCGATGAATAGCCGGTGCCAAAATCATCCAGCGCCACTTGAATACCCGCATCACGGAATGCCAGCAGTTTCTCGGTGACGTTTATATCCGCATTCAGCAACACACCTTCGGTGATTTCAATGGCCAGGCTCTGTCCGGGCAATTCCATTGCACGCAAATGACTGATCCACAACGATGTGTGATGTGCCCCATTCTGGCGGAACTGTACGGGTGATACATTCACGCTGATTTGAAACTCAGGCAGGAACAGCTCTCTCCAATACTTGTAACACCCACCCTATTCTCGATAGCTTACATGGGCAGCGATTTCTTCTCTTTCAGGAATAGTCCAATCTGCTCCGCGGGAACTGCCGGGCTGAAAAGGTATCCCTGTATCTCGTGGCACTTAAGCAGCCTCAGCAGATTCGCCTGCTCCTGAGTTTCCACCCCTTCCGCAACCACTTTCAGCTTCAGCGAATGCGCCAGGGAGATGATCGCGGAAACGATGCTCTGGTCGCCCGGGTCGCTCGTCATGTTGATGATGAACGCCCGGTCGATTTTCAACGTGTTGACGGGCAGCTTGGTAATATAGCTGAGCGAAGAATAGCCGGTGCCGAAGTCGTCTATCGCCACCTCTACGCCCATTGCCCGGATCAGTTTGAGCTTCTGGATGGTTTCCTCGATATCCTGCATGATCAGGCTTTCGGTGATTTCCAGGTCCAGGTATTGCGCTGCATTGTCGTTGCCGTTCAGGACACTTTCCACGATGTTGACGAAGTCCTTTTGCCGCAACTGGATAGACGAGACATTGACGGCCACCCGTGGCGATACCAGTCCGCTCTCTATCCAGCACCGGGTATCCGCCACGGCCTGCCGCAGCGCCCACCGGCCGACATCAAGAATCATTCCGGTTTCTTCGAGAATGGGGATGAACATCCCCGGCGGCACCAGGCCGGTGTCGGGATCGTTCCAGCGGATCAGTGCTTCCAGTGCGCAAATATGGCCGTCCTTCAGGCTGACCTTGGGCTGGTAATACAGCACGAATTGCTCCCGTTCCAGCGCCCGGCGCAGCTTGTTCTCCTGGGACAGTTTCTCGGCGACCCGGGCGTTCAGCTCGGGAGTGTAAAACAGGTATCTATCCCCGGAGAGCTTGGCCTTTTCCAGTGCCGCCGTGGCGTTGCGTAACAGGCTATCGGCATCCGCGCCGTCGGCCGGGAAAAGGGCTATGCCCGTTTTGGCCGACACGTGCAGATCCGTGCCTTCCACCACGAACGGTTGGCGCAGGGAGTCGTTGATGCGTCTCTCCAGAATGTGCACGACATCCGCTTCCTTTTGCAGATGCTCCAGTACCACGGCAAAGCGGCCAGCGCTGGTGCGCGCCAGGTGAATCGCATCTAGCCCGGCGCCGCGCAGGCGCTCTGCCACCTGCTTGAGCAAAGCGTCCCCTGCCTGTCGTCCGAATGTCTCGTTGATGACCCGGAACTGCTCCAGTTCAAGCCGCAGCAACGCCACCGTGGAGTGGTTCTCGCTCGCCGCCAGCAAGAACTGGTTCAAACGATCATGAAACAGGGCGCGGTTGGCCAGCCCGGTTACGACATCGTAATAGGCCAGGTAGTTGAGCCGCTCCGCCTTTTCGATGTGATCGAGCGCAAACGAAATGTCTTCCGCGAGCTCGGTCAACAACTTGAGCTCTTCTTGATTGAAGAAATCGGGCTCTTTCGCGTACAACGTCAGACTGCCGACGACTTCTTCGCCGACCAGCAAGGGCAATGCGACTGTGGAATGGAGACCGCGCCGTAGCGCCGTTTCTCTTCGCTTGCTTCCGATGCCGGATTCGAGGGCGATGTTGTTGCTGAACACCGGTCTCTTTTCCCGAAGGGCGCGTCCCGTCACTCCCTGTCCCTCCGGCACGTCCCCGCGCACGCTCACCTTCGCGGTGAGCAGTTCGGGAGCATCGATTCCCGCCGAGGTCGCCAGCGAGACCTCCAGCGTTTTCGGGTCGAGCACGTCGATCCACGCCATCTCGAACTGTCCATGCTTCACCGCGATGCGGCAGGCCTCCTCGAACAGCTCCTGCCGGTCGTGGCTGCGGACAATGGCCCCGTTGATGCCGCTCAGGACCGCGTACATACGGCTGATGCGTTTGATTTTCTCTTCCGCGCGTTTGCGCTCAGAGATGTCGCGCAGAATGGCGGTGAAGGTGGTGCGCCCGTCCTGGGTCAACTTGGAGATGCTGGCTTCGGCGAAAAATTCCTCGCCATCCTTGCGCCGCCCGTATATCTCTGATCGTCCAGCCATTTGCCGGCTGGTTTCGGGCGTGGCGGCGAAGTGCTTGATATGCCAGTGGTGGGACTGGCTGAAGCGTGCGGGCAGCAGGATATCCAGCGGTTGGCCCAGCACCTCCCCGGCGCGGTAACCGAAAATATTTTCCGCACCCTGATTGAACAATAGGATGCGCTGTTCTTCATCCACGCCGATGACGGCCTCAGCAGCGTTGTTGATGATCTGCGCCAGTTGCGCGTCGGTGTTCCGGTGTTGGTGCCGTCCTGCCGCCTCTTTCAGCTCGCGCTCGATGGCGGGAACCAGGCGCGTGAGATTATGCTTCATCAGGTAATCATGGGCACCGGCCCTCATCGCGGCAACCGCGATGTCCTCGCCGACCGCGCCCGAGACGAGGATGAACGGCACATCAATCCCCTTGCGCCGCAGAAGTTTCAGCGCGTCTAGCCCGCTGAAGCGGGGCATGACGTAGTCGGAAATGACGATGTCCCAGGACTGCTGATCCAGGGCGGCCTCGAGCGCCTCCGGGGTATCCACGCACGTCGCCAGCGGGTCGTAGCCGCCACGCCGTAGCTCGCGCAGAATCAATTCGTAATCGTCTTCCGAGTCTTCGACGATCAGCGTACGCAGTGGTTTTCCCATGGGCTGGTTTCTTGATTCAGTTACCGGGCGGTATCTCGTTCAACACCAGCCAGTACAGTCCCAGTTGCTTCACCGCCTCCATGAACTTGGCAAAATCCACCGGCTTGCAGATGTAGCTGTTGGCACCGAGACGATAACCGTTGAGCATATCTTGCTCCTCTTTCGAGGAAGTCAGAATCACCACCGGCAGCAACCTGGTGCGCTCGTCGGCGCGCAGGCGCTTGAGCACTTCCAGGCCTTCGACCTTCGGCAGCTTCAGGTCCAGTAGGGTCACGGCGGGTTGCTGGCTCGCATCGCGCCCGGCGTAGGCGCCAGTGCAGAACAGGTAATCAAGCGCCTCCGCACCATCGCGCACAATCGTCACCTGATTGAAGATGTTGTTTTTCTTCAGTGCCCGCAGAGTCAGGGCCTCGTCGTCGGGATTGTCTTCCACCAGTAATATAGTTTTGTCGCTCATTGCTCTCTCCTTGTGCTTGGCATTGCCTGAGCCGGGGCGGACTCAGGTGCAAGCGTGAAAAAAAACGTCGCCCCTTGTTCTACGGCGGCTTCGGCCCAAGCGCGACCGCCGTGGCGGTGAACGATGCGCTGCACGGTGGCCAAGCCGACACCCGTTCCGGGAAATTCGTCCATGGCGTGCAGTCGCTGGAAGGCGCCGAACAGCTTGTGCACGTACTGCATGTCGAAGCCGACACCGTTGTCGTGCACGAAATAAGCAGGTACGCCACCGCCCGGTTGCATGCCGAACTCGATCCGGGCGCGCTCCTGTTTGCCAGTAAACTTCCAGGCGTTCGCGAGCAGATTCATTAGCAGTACCTTCAGTAGCTTGGCATCGCCGTCGGCGACCAGACCCGGCTGGACGACGACCTCCATCGCGCGCTCCGGCTGTGTCTGGCGCAACTCGTCGGTGATAGCCGTGGCCAGGGCGCTCAGATCCACCGGCGCGCGCTGCATCGGCGCGCGCGTGACGCGCGCCAGGTTCAGCATGTCATCAATCAGTTCCGCCATGCGTTGGGTCGCGGCGCGCACACGTTGCAGATAACCCTTGCCCTGATCGTCCAGCTTCGCGGCGTAGTCTTCGAGCAGCGCCTGGCTGAAGCCGTCTATGCCGTGCAGCGGTGCGCGCAGGTCATGCGAGACCGAATAGCTGAATGACTCCAACTCCTTGTTCGCAGCTTCGAGTTGCGCGGTGCGCTGCTGCCCCCGCTCTTCGAGGCTGGCATTGAGACGCAGGATTTCGTCTTGCGCCCGCTTGCGCTCGGTGATGTCGCGGATGCTGCCGATGAACTGGCGACGCCCCTCCAGGGAAAACTCCGAAATTCGCAGGTCCATCGGGAAAACGCTGCCGTCGCTGCGCTTGGCCGTCACCTCGCGTCCCCTTCCGATGATCTTCGCCTGACCGGTACGAAGATAATTCGCCAGGTAGCCATCGTGCTCGCTGTGGTAAGGCTCCGGCATCAGCATAGAGACATTCTTGCCGACCACCTCTTCGCTGCGGTAGCCGAACAGGCGCTCCGCCGCCGGGTTGGACATCTCAATCATGCCGGTCTCGGAGATCACCACTATGCCTTCATCCATATTGTCCAGCAGCGCCCGTACGCGATGTTCGCTGTCGAGCGAACTTGTACTCATCTCCAGCGCGCGCCGGCGCTGAGTGGAAAACATCCAGATCAGCCCCGCGAGCATCACACTCAATAGCGTTCCGACTACCAGGATGAACAACGGCTTGTTTTTGTCAAAGGCGGCATGAAATGCTGGGCGCGTGGTGAAATGCAATGACCAAGTATGACCATACAAGTCTATTTGTCTGGTAAGCGTCAAACTCCCAGCGGCAGGCTTGCCCAGCGCGTGCGCAATTCCGTCATCGTCATAGAGCAGGCTATCAGCCGAGTGCTGCGTGCCGTCGTATACCTCGACATCGATATCCAGCTCTACACCAGTCTGCTTCTGTTCCAGGATGCCGCTCATGAAATCGTTTAGCCGGAATGGGCTGTAGACATAGCCAACCAGATTGGCACGCCGCTCTGCAAGCGTATTGTGAGGCGTTCCATTCTTGTAGTAAGGCAGGTACATCAGCATGCCTGCCTGCACTTCCTTGCCAGTTTCCTGAACGAGTGTCACTTTCGAGGAAATGGCTGTGCCGCCAGTGTCACGTGCGCGCTCCATCGCCGCACGCCGAGTCGCTTCGGAGAACATGTCAAAACCAAAGGCGCGCTGGTTACGCCAGTCGAATGGCTCGAGATAAATAATGGAGGTGTATTCAGCACGAACACCCGCCGGACGAATCGCGTAATCGGGGAAGCCTTCAGCACGGATCGTGCGCAGATGCGCATCCAAGCGCGCCGCTGGAATATAGGCTGAAAAGGCGATGCCCTGTATGCCAGGGTATCGTTCCTGAATTCTCAGGCTGGCGACATACACCTTCCATTCGGTTCTGCTAACACTTTCAGATGCCGCAAGCAGCCCGACACCGCCGCGCAACACGTGCTCATAGGCCTGCATACGCTTGAGAATGGCATCGGACACATCTGACGCACGGTTTTCAAACTGCACCTGCTGCGCCTGTAAGAGTGCTTCCTCCGCGTTCTTCCAGACCGACAACGTCACCAGCAAGGTGAGAAGCAGAACTATCCAGGCAACTTGCCGATTAAGCATCCATGCACCAACCCGCACCCAGAAAGACTGCTGTGCGCTTCGCCCGGGAGTCGGCACATTTTCTGAATCTATCGGGCTGTTTGATTTCGACATTTTTGCTCCCACTATCAGACTAATTGGCCCTTGACCTCGGCCTAGCCGCCGAGATTGAGTTCGCCTGACGGCGTTTGCTGGGGTGTGGTCATGATTCCTCCTATGTCAAGGATAGGGTTATGATTTCTGGGAACGGGTATTGCAGTGATGGGGTGATGTTTTATGAACTGGGTAACAGCAGGCAAAACCCAGCATTCCGTCATCTCCGCATAGGCGGGGATGACGGAATTTTTAGAAGTATTCTGTTGCGGTATAAAGGATAGCAGTGAATCGGCGATGTCACCCACCTGGAGGCTGACCGCTTTCGGTATGACGAGGCTATTTAGCCGGTAATCCGGGTGGGGGGGAGCAAGATACATACCTGCGTTGTAGAGAACGGCAACTTCTATCGGCTTGGGTTAAGGCAACCGGAAAACGCCTAGCACCGCGGATATACGCCGCATGGTCACAGGTTGTGGAGTCTGCATACTGGGTAAGACGGGTATTCATCGCGCTGCCCCTTTTTATTGTTACTTGCGGAACGTTGAGTGGTGAAGCGTACGCTTTTTTCAGGTAAATGCAAGGCTGGCTGAACTGACCCCTCTCTTCAGCTTCATGCACCGACTACACCGGGGCGAAACTCAAGGAGTGTCGGCAACAGCCGCTTACTTTACCTGCTCCAGCAGCAGGAGTTCAAACTGCTCTGAGGGAACTGCCTTCGAATACAACCAGCCCTGCGCATAGTCGCAACCGTAGGCTGCAAGCAGAACGCGTTGTTGTTCGGTTTCCACGCCTTCTGCGATCACTTTCAGTCCCAGCTTATGCGCCATGACGATAATCGCCCCGCACAAGGTTCGATCGTTCTGGTCCTCTTCCAAGTTGCGTACGAATGACTGATCAATCTTGAGGTAATCGATGTCGAATTTCTTCAGATAGGACAGTGATGAATAGCCGGTGCCAAAATCATCCAGCGCCACCTGAACACTCACATCACGGAATGCGAGCAGCTTCTCGGTGACGTTTATCTCCGCATTCAGCAACAAACCTTCGGTGATTTCAATGACCAGACTTTGCCCGGGCAAGTCCATGGCACGCAAATGACTGAGCCACGACGATGCGTGATCTGCCCAATGCTGGCGAAACTGCACGGGTGATACATTCAGGCTGACCTGAAACTCAGGCCCGAACAGATCTCTCCAGCGTTTGAGCTCGCGTGCGGCCTCGCGGAAGACCCAGTCGCCAATTTCATGAATCAGCCCCAACTTTTCCGCCATCGGTATGAACTGCATCGGGCTGACGATGCCACGCTCAGGGTGCTGCCAGCGCAGCAGTGCCTCGGCTTTGTAAATCTTGCCGGTCGCCATATCCACGATGGGCTGGTAGTAAACCGCGAGCTGTTTGCCAGGCAGGGCGCCGCGCAAATCGCTGAGCAGACGCAGGCGAGTTTGGGCAGCTTCCTGCAAAGCCTTAGTGAAATAGCTGAAGCGATTGCGTCCCAAATGTTTGGAGAGATACATCGCCTGATCGGCGTTCTTGATCAGGACATCAACATCCTGGGAATCATCGGGATACAGGGTAATGCCCACACTGGCAGACACATGGGCCGTCTCTTGCAGCAGCTGAAAGGGGGCCGCAAGGCTCTCAATAATCTTCTGGGCAATGCGCTCGACGCTGTTGACATCTTTCAGCTCGGACAAGATGACGGTAAATTCATCGCCCCCCAGGCGGGCAACGGTATCCGATTCGCGTACGCACTCAGCAATTCGCCGCGCAGCTTCTACCAGCAACACATCGCCCTGAGGGTGCCCCAGGGTGTCGTTCACCTCTTTAAAGCGATCCAGATCCAGCAGCATCAGCGCCATCGGCAAACCGGAGCGGTGCGACTTCTTGATTTCCTGCTCCAGCCGGTCGTAGAACATGCGGCGGTTGGGCAGGCCGGTCAAGGTATCGAAATTGGCCTGTTGCCAGATCAACTCTTCAGACTCCTTTTTCTCGGTGATGTCCTGGATAATCCCGATAACAGATACGAGCTTTCCGGCATCATCCCGCCCTGCAGAAATTGTCATATCTGCCCATAGGGTGCTGCCGTCCTTGCGAATGTATCTTTTCTCGATACGGTAATGATCGCCCCCCCCTGTCAGCAAAGTATTTATCAACGCTGCACTTGATTCACGATCGTCCGGGTGAGTGATCTCCTCGGCGCTGCCATGCAGTAACTCTTCTTCTGAATAACCCGTCATCTCGACAAAGGCAGGATTGACATCCACGTATCTGCCCTCTACATCCCGTACGTTCACGCCTACTTTGGCATGCTCAAATACTAAGCGGAAACGTTCTTCGCTTTCAATCAGCTTGCCATGCTGTTGTTTCAGCGCTTCAATGGAGCCGCGCAGCAGGTCGTTCACGCGCTGAACTTCGCTCTCGGCCTGCTTGCGCTCGGTGATGTCGGTGATGGAGGTGACGCAACCGGACGGGGTGCCGGCCAACCCCTCAAATAGCGGCCGTGCGTTGTTCAGCCCCCACCAAACACTGCCGTCAGGCTTGCGGTAGCCGACCACCACGTTTGACTGGGGCAAACCGGTGCGCATGGCGACGGCACTGGGTCGCTCTTCCTCGGGCATCAGCGAGCCATCTTCGCGCAGCGTCTGCCACTCCGGCGCGATCGAAACAAAGCCCTTCATCTGGGCCAGGGTCTTGCCAATAATCCGCTCGGCACTGGCATTGCAGTCGATGATTTTCGCATTCGCGTCGCGCAGCACAACCCCTTCGGCCAGCGTGGCCACGACGGCACCAAAGCGCTCTGCGCTTTGGTGCAAAAGGGTGTCCGTGGTTTCCACGGTGTCCAGAAGATTAAGTTCGTTCTCGACCAGCGCTGCCAAATCGCGCAACACATCCAGATCCGCCTGACTGGGTTGACGCGGTTTTGTATCAATGATGCAAAGCGTGCCCAGCCGGCTGCCATTGTTTGCCTTGAGCGGTTGCCCGGCATAGAAACGAATGTGGGGTGCGCCTGTTACCAGCGGGTTATCGGCAAAACGAGGATCCAGCGCCGCATCGGGAACAACGAATACTTCATCGCCGAGGATGGCATGTCCGCAAAATGAAATGCTGCGCGGTGTTTCCGTTGCATCCAGACCCTGACAGGATTTAAACCACTGCCGGTTGCTGTCTACCAGCGTGACCACCGTGATCGGTACATCAAAAACACGTTGTGCAAGGCGGGTAAGACGGTCAAATCGCTCTTCGGGTGGCGTGTCCAGAATGCTCAAGCCGCGCAGCGTGGCAAGCCGCTTTGCTTCATCAAGCGGAACGGCTGGCGCTAACATTTCACCTCCTCCTTAATTGGTTTTTCTGGGGGGGGGGGTGAATTTGTTCATTTATTTGACGTGTTTCAAAAAGTAACGATTTTAGGGTAACACAGGCAATGTGGATTTTGGATAGTTATAAAAACTCAGTAGTGTCCCAACGTTTTTCAGAGGAGAGAGAGAGAGAGAGAGAGAGAGAGAGAGAGAGAGAGAGAGCTGCTGAGGCTCAATTTCTGAAGTTTCATCGGATGCCGTTGGCTTAAGTAGTTGATTTATCGAGGTTGTTTCAAACATGTTCAGACTCAGAATTTGTAGGATTTCATGAAGACTGTTGGGCAGATGCAAACGTTTCTTGGCAATCGCGATCAGTACGTAAGTGCAGACCGCTATCCAGATTTGCGTCTTCACCGCATTCTCGCTGGTGCCAAAAAATATCTTGATCCGCAGGTGTTGCTTGATCCATTTGAAGAACAACTCGACCTGCCAGCGTTGGCGGTACAAGTCGGCAATGAGTTCGGGCTTGAGGGCAAAGTTGTTGGTCAAAAATGTGATGCGTTTGCCGCTCTCGTCCTTGGTCACGACTCGGCGCAGCACGGCCGGATAGTCTTGGCTGGAATAGAACATGGTCAAAACGCCCGTCTGGTCGCAGACGATGTTGGAGTTGGTCCGCTCTACCGGGTGGGAGTAGCGTCGTTTGAACTTGGTATTGGACTTTGCGCGGGTCACAAAGAAGGCATTGGCCTGATGGATCGTAAACAGCCGCCCGAAATCGAGATACCCACGGTCGAGCAAATAGTAGGCGCCGGGCTCGATGTGCAACAAGTCGAGTGTGTTGACCTCGTGCGTCTTGCCATCGGTGATGTGAATGAAGGTAGGAATCGAGCCACGCAAGTCCAGCAAGGTATGCAGTTTGATGGCTGCCTTGTGCGCTCGAAAAGGTGCCCACGGGTACACCGACAGACACAGATCGATCGTGGTGGCGTCGAACGCGTAAACGGTGGCATCCAAATCGATGGCCAGGGGGTCTTGTGCATACAAGGGACGCGCCATCGCAATCAGGTGCTGCGCAAAGTCGGCGTAGATCTGCCAGGGGCGAGTGGCGTTTGCATTGGCCAGCGTGTTGCGCGAGACGGTCTTGCAACGCAGGCCCATGTGATACAGGCGAGTGGCTTGCGCACGCAAGTTGATTTCGATGTCGCGCAGGGACTCTCGGTAAGTCAACTGAGCGAAGGCCATGGTCAAGAACTGATCCATGCAGGTAAAGTCTTGCACCTTGTGGTCGCCGCGGTGGTGGGCAACGCAACGGCGAAAAGTGCTCAGCGGCAGCCATGCCATGAGTTGAGAGAAAACAAGCTTGCCGTGGTTCATCGCGGTCCTTTGCAGGTAGATGCAAAGAACCATAAGTCTTGGCTTCGACGTTCAAATCGAGACCAGACTCAAATGGCGAAAAACCAAGGTAAATCATTAACTTACAAGACCTCAGCGTGAAAACGTTGGGACACTACTGATAAAAACTGGCGAATTTCCTCACAAAAAAATGGGGCCAGACACGAATGGCCTCAATTCCGATTTATTCAACAACGCCGTTGCGCCACATCAAGCGCAGGGCAACCGGGTATCTGAGAAAAGCTTGCGCCAGATCAATATGCCAAAACCGGTGCTGAATAGAGTTGAATCACTTTTCAAAGAAAGCTCCATGATGAAAACCGATACCCAACTCAAGGCCGACATCGACGCCGAACTCGCATGGAACCCGGCCATCCATGCTGCCGCCATCGGCGTCGGCGTCAAGGATGGCCTGGTCACGTTGACCGGCCACCTCACCACCTTTGCGGAGAAGCATTCCGTCGAGCGAGCCGTGCGACGCGTGGCAGGCGTGCGCGGCATCGCCATCGATCTGGACGTGAAGCTGGCGTCGGAACACAAGCGCAGCGACGCAGAGATCGCGGAGGCTGCAATCTTGGCGATGCGCTGGCACTCGCTGGTGCCCGATGACCGTGTCAAGGTCGAAGTGGAAAACGGCTGGGTGACGCTCACCGGAGAGCTCGACTGGGGCTACCAATACGCCAGTGCCGAGCAGGGCATCCAGCCACTGTTGGGAGTTCGCGGCGTGACCAATCTCATCACCATCAAGCCGCGTGTCAGTGCCAAGGACCTCGGCATCCAGATCACTGCGGCGCTGACGCGCCAGGCCCAGCGGGAGGCCCACCACATCGGTGTGGAGGTCGAGGGCGGTGTCGTCACCCTCAGCGGCAAGGTGCATTCGATGGCGGAGCATGACGCAGCCGTCGGCACGGCGTTCTCCGCGCGCGGCGTGTCGCGGGTGGTGGATCACCTGCACGTCGGTATCTGACCGACGCACGCCGCGCAGATCAGGTGCTGCGCGACTTGTTCCGGGTTGGCAGACAATGACAACACACGATCGCCCGGCCCCGGATGTAGGGCAAAGCGCGGCCAGCGCCGGAGCGCGCCACCCGGCCCTTCGCATCCTGGACCGCTTGATGCGCGGCTACCCGGGGTCGGCCGGACTGCGGCTGTGGGACGGCACGCTGCATGCTTGGGGTGCGGGCCCGAGCGCGTTCACGCTGGTGTTGCGCGACCCGGCGTTGCTGCGGCGGCTGGTGATGGGCCGCAGCCCGGTGTTGCTGGCCGACGCGTATTTCGCAGACGTGCTGGATTTCGAGGGCGATCTGTACAGCGTGCTGTCGCTGAAGGGCCATTTCGAACGCCTGGCGCTCGGCTGGCGCGACAAACTGGCGCTGTTGCGTGACGCCTGCCTGCTGCCCGCCTGTGAAGGCGGCAACGCACAGGCGAAGAGCCCGGCGCAGCGCGGGATCCGCAGCCGGTCTTCCCGCCGCCACTCGCGCGGCAGCGACCAGGCCGCAATCTCCTTCCACTACGACGTATCCAACGATTTCTACCGGCTCTGGCTCGACGAGGAAATGGTGTACTCCTGCGCCTGCTTCAACGGTCCAACCGAATCTCTGGTCCAGGCCCAGCGCAACAAGCTGGAACTCGTGTGCCGCAAGCTGCGGCTGGCGCCCGGTGAGCGCCTGCTGGACATCGGCTGCGGTTGGGGCGCGCTGGTGTGCTGGGCCGCCCGGCAGTACGGCGTGAAGGCCCACGGCATCACGCTCAGCCGCCAGCAGTTCGACTACGCGACGCAACGCATTCAGGCCGAGGGGCTGCAGGACCAGGTCACCGTTGAACTGCGAGACTATCGCGACCTTGCCGGCGAGAGCGTCTACGACAAGGTGTCCAGCATCGGCATGTTCGAACATGTCGGACTGGCGAACCTGCCGGCCTATCTCGCGACGGTCCAGCGCGTGCTGCGACCGGGTGGACTGTTCCTGAACCACGGCATCACGCACGACGAGGAAGGCTGGAACACCACGGTGGCCAGCGCGTTCATCAACCGTTACGTCTTTCCCGACGGCGAGCTCGACTGCGTCAGCAACATCCAGCTGGGCATGGAGCGCGCTGGCTTCGAGATCCATGATGTCGAAGGCCTCAGGCCCCATTACGCCATGACGCTGCGCCACTGGGTCACGCGGCTGGAAGCTCGGCGCGAGGCGGCGGTGCGGGAGGTCGGTGAGTCCGCCTATCGCGTCTGGCGTCTCTACATGGCCGCATGCGCGCTGGAATTCGAATCCGGCGGCACGGGGGTATACCAGATCGTGGCGTCCCGCCGGGACCGGGGCAGGTGGCCGGTGCCCTTATCGCGCAGCGACCTGTACAGCCCCCGTGACTCGACGCTCCCTTTGGTGCAATAGGCCTGAGCGTGCAAGCTGCAGATACCGCTATCCTAACCCGTGACATGGTCACTGCATTGGCTCGCGCGCTGCATGCCGAATTGATCGAAACGCATATCTCGTGGGTGCTGCTGGCCGGCGACACGGCCTGGAAGATCAAGAAGCCGGTCACGCTACCCTTCGTCGATTACGGCACGCTTGAACTTCGTCGGCGCTTCTGCGAGGAAGAACTGCGACTGAACCGTCGGCTCGCGCCCTCGCTGTACCTCGGCGTGACACGCATCACAGGCACCAGCAGCGCACCGGTGCTGGACGGGCCTGGAGCGGTCCTTGAGTATGCCGTCCGTATGCGGCGCTTCCCGCCAGGCGCGCTCTTCAGTGAGCAACTCTCGGCAGGCACCCTGGGTGGCAAGGACGTTGACCAGTTGGCATCGCTGATAGTCGAATTCCAGCGGCGATCACCTATCGCAGTCGGGGCTCATGGTTTCGCACGTACTGAAGACCGCCGTCGCGTGGCGCTGGCGGCGCTTGAAGGTGCCCGTCCCGTCGCAAGCCCGGCGGAGCAGGCATTGCTGCAGGACTGGCTCGAAGCCGGGGCCGCCGCGCTGGTGCCGCTGTGGAACACGCGCAGGGAAAGCGCTGCCGTCCGTGAAGGTCACGGCGACCTGCACCTAGACAATGTGGTGAGCCTGGACGGCGGCGTAGCGGCTTTCGATTGCATCGAGTTCGAGCCGACACTGCGCTGGATCGACGTGCTCGACGACATGGCGTTCGCCGTGATGGACTTCAGTGCCCGTGGCAGGAGCGACTTCGCATTCCAGCTGCTGAACCAGTGGCTGGATCTCACGGGCGACCACAGCGCCCTCCCTGCCCTGCGCTTCTCGGTGGTTTACCGCGCGCTGGTGCGGGCCCAGGTGGAACACCTGCGCAGGCCCGACAACACCGACACCGCACGCCGATACTTGGAAACCGCGTTGTCCTGGATGCGGCCGGGGCAGCCCAAGTTATGCATCACCCACGGACTGCCCGGCTCCGGCAAGACCTTCGCGTCACAAGGCCTGCTACAGCGAGAAGGGGCGATCCGGCTGCGATCTGACGTCGAGCGCAAGCGCCTAGCGGGCTTGGGCATGCTTGCGGATTCGCGTGAAATGGGGCTGGACCTGTACGGTGCCGATGCCACCGCGAGCACCTATGGGCAGCTGTTGTCGCTCGCGCGGGCTGTGTTGCAGGCCGGCTATCCCGTCATTCTTGACGCAGCTTTCCTGCTTCGTGAAGAACGCTTGCGCGCGCTGGCACTCGCGCGCGAACTCGACGTGCCCTTTTCGATCATTCATTGCGAGGCACCCACGCCGGTTCTGCGCGATCGCCTGCTGGCCCGGCGCGGCGATGCGTCCGAGGCCGATGCCACCGTCCTGAAGCGCCTGCAGGCAGTCGCAGAACCCCTCTCAGGCAAGGAGCTTGGGTTTGTTGTGGCCGCAGCACCAGTGCATTGAGCGGGCTGAAAACCGATTGCCAGGACAGCTCGATCTTGTCGATCAACGATTCGCGCAGCGCCTCGCCGCGCGTCTCTTTGGCCTGCGCCACATAGAGGCCTGTTTTCCAAGGAAGACCTGTTTCGAGGCTGCTTCACGCGGCTGCAGGCCTCAACCGTTCCCGCAGGTAGTCGAGCACGTTGTCGAGGGTGATCAGTTGGGCGTAGTCTGCCTCCGGGATGTTGACGCCAAAGCGCCCCTGCAGCCCGACCAGAAAATTGAGCCAGTCCATCGAGTCCAGATCGACCTGATGGCGAAGCGGGCGGGTCAGGTCGATCCCGGCGGGCTCGACCTCCGGCGCAATCGAGCGCAATATTTCCAGCACGCTGCCGGTCAGCGCCGGACGGTCGTAGCTCATGTTGGGCTTCCTTCCTGGCTTGGGGTTGAAGTGGCTGTTTCAGCCAACGCCTGGGGCTGCTGCAGCAGGTCGCGCAGTTCGGCCAGAAACAGTGCCCCCTGGTGTCCATCCGACACTCGGTGATCGGCGGCGAGCGTGGCCGTGATCAGTGGTAGCGCGCGAATTTCTCCGCCCTCCACCCAGGGGCGCACGGCCACACTGCCAAAGCCCACCAGCGCCACCTGCGGCGGGTAGATCACGCCAAAGACCGCCTCGACACTTTGATCACCCAGGTTGGTCACGGTGATGGTGGGGTCGCTCATCTCGGAGCTGCGCAGCGAACCCGCCCGCGCGCGTTTGACCAGATCGGCCAGCTCGCGCATCAACTGCTCTATCGGCTTGGCCTGAGTGTCATGGATCGCCGGTGCCAGCAGCCCGCCGCCGCGCAGCGAGATCGCCACGCCCGCATGCACACCCACGCCGGGTTCAAACTTCCCGTCGCGGTAAAAGCCATTGAGTTGGGGCGTGCGCTGCAGCGCCACGGCCACCGCCTTGAGCAGCAGCACGGCGGGCAGGATGCGTTCGGTGATGGGCAGGCCCTCGTTGCGCTGCTGCAGCCAGGCCAGCGCCTTGGCCATCGGAATCGTCTCGCTCAGGTAGTAGTGCGGAATCTCGCGCTTGGAACGGCTCATGGCCGCAGCGATCGCCTTGCGCATTTCCTTCTGGCGGTTTTGCACCACCGCCGCCGGCGAAGGCATAGCATGCGTAGCTGCGGCCTCGACGTCGGCCAGCGTGACCGATGACTGCGCACCTGTGCCGCTCACGCTGTCGGGATCAATGCTGAGTTCCTTCGCGCGCCGGCGCGCGGAAGGCGACACGGGATGCCGCGCCGCTGCCGAAGGCCTTGCGGGCTCCGGCACGCGCTGTGTTGCTGGAGTCGGCGTGGTTGCTGGTGCGAGTGCGAGTGCGAGTGTCGGTGCGGAGGTCGGCGCAGGCACCGGTGCAGCTGCCTCAGCCGCCGGGGAGGGCGCCACTTCACCGGGTGCCAGCAGCATGGCCAGCACCGTGTCCACCGGCACTTTTTCGCCGGGCTGCACGCGCAGCTCGGCCACCACACCGTCCTGCCAGATCTCGACATCGACCGCGGCCTTGGAGGTGTCCACCACGGCCACCACCTGGCCGCGCTTGACAGCATCACCGGGCTTCACATGCCACTGCAGCAGGGTGCCTTCGTCCATGTCCGTGCCCAGCGAGGGCAGCTTGAACTCGATCATGTCCCATTCCTCATGTTGTTCCCATCAAGGCCCGCACTGCCGCCACAATCTTGGCAACCTGCGGCAGTGCAGCTTCTTCCATATGACGTGCATAGGGAATCGGCACCTCCTCGCTGCACACACGCGCCAGCGGTGCATCGAGGTCAAAGAACGCCTGCTCGCTGATGCGCGCCATCACCTCGGCGGCCAGGCTGCCCGAGCGCCAGGCTTCGTCGATCACCACGGCGCGGCGGCACTTGCGCACCGAGGCCATGATCGTCGCATCATCGAGCGGCCGCAGCACGCGCAGATCGACCACTTCGGCGGCAATGCCCAGCGCCGCCAGTTCCTCTGCCGCCTGAAGCGTTTTTGACAGGGAGCCGCCATGCGTGATCAGGCTCACATCGGTGCCCGCGCGGCGCACGCGGGCGCTGTGGATGTCCACCGCCGGCGATGCATCGTCAGGCATCTCGCCTTCCATGTTGTAGAGCTGGGCATGCTCGAAGATCAGCACCGGGTTCGGATCGGCCAGCGCGGCCTTGAGCATGCCGCGCGCATCTTCCACCGTGGCCGGTGCCAGCACCTTGAGGCCCGGCACATGGGCGTACCAGCCCTCGAAGCTGTTCGAGTGCTGGGCCGCGACCTGGCGCCCGGCCCCGGTGGCCATGCGGATCACGATGGGCACCGAGAACTGTCCGCCCGACATGTGGCGCAGCATGGCCGCGGTGTTGACAATGGGATCGAGCGCGAGCAGGCTGAAGTTGACCGTCATGACCTCGACGATCGGCCGCATGCCACCCAGCGCCGCACCAATGCCGGCGCCGACAAAACCGAGTTCAGACAGCGGCGTGTCGCGGATGCGCTCGGGGCCGAACTCGTCGAGCAGGCCCTTGGACACCGCATAGGTGCCGCCGTAGCGGCCCACGTCCTCGCCCATCAAAAAGACACGGGGGTCGGCCTGCAGCGCTTCGCGCAGCGCCTCACGCAAGGCCTCGCGGTAAGTGATGCGCCGCAAACCGCCCTCACCCCTGCCCTCTCCCAATGGGAGAGAGGGTGAAGAAGGTTGCGGCGTATAGACATCGCGCAGCAAGTCCTCGACTGGCTCCCAGGTGCCGGCTTCGGCAAAGGCCACGGCGGCATCGACTTCGGCCTGTGCGGCGGCATCGAGCACCAGAAACTCGTCCTCGCTCAACAGGCCTTGCGCCTTGAGACGCGCCGTGTAGGTGTGGATCGGCCCGCGCGTCTTCCAGGCTGCAACCTCCTGCTTGTCGCGATACAGATCGGGGTCGAACATCGAGTGGGCGCGGAAGCGGTAGGTTTGCAGCTCCACGAACACCGGGCCGCCACCTGCGCGCACCTGCTGCGCGGCGTGCTGCACCGCTGCATGCACGGCCACCACATCCATGCCATCGACCCGCAGCGTGGCCATGCCATAGGACGCGGCCTTGACGCACAGATCGGTCTGGGATTGAGAACGCGCCAGCGCTGTGCCCATTGCGTAAAGATTGTTCTCGCAGCAAAACAGCACCGGCAGCTGCCACAGCGCCGCAAGGTTCATGGCTTCGTGAAACGCGCCCTCGGCCATGGCGCCTTCGCCAAAGAAGCAGGCGGTCAGCGCCTGGCGGCCCGACAGCTTGTCGGCCAGCGCTAGGCCGGCTGCGAGCGGCAGACCGCCGCCGACAATCGCATTGCCACCATAAAAACGCAGCGAGCGATCGAACAGGTGCATGGAGCCGCCGCGCCCGCGCGAGCAGCCCTCTTGCTTGCCATACATCTCGGCCATGATGGACCCCATGCCGATGCCGCGCAGCAGCGCGTGGGCGTGCTCGCGGTAGGTGGCGACGATGTTGTCATCGGCACGCAGGGCTGGCAGCGCACCGGCGGCAATCGCCTCCTCGCCGATGTACAGGTGCAAAAAGCCGCGAATTTTCTGCTGTCCGTACAGTTCGGCGCATTTTTCTTCCATGCGGCGAATGCGCAGCATGTCGGCCAGCCGCGCCAGCGCAAAGTCCTTCTCCCACGGCACGGGACCCGAAGGAGGCGGCGGCACCTTGTCCTCGCTCATGCCCCGCCCTCCAGCGTCGAGGTGTCGCCTTCGGGCAGGCCGAGTTCGCGCGCCTTGAGCAGGCGGCGCATGATCTTGCCGCTGCGCGTGCGCGGCAGCACCGGTAGGAAGGCGATTTCCTTGGGCGCCACGGCCGCGCCCAGGCGCTTGCGCGCATGGCCGAGGATGTCCAGGCGCAGCGCCTCGTCCGGGTTGAAACCGTCCTTGAGCGAGACAAAGGCCTTGACCACCTCGCCCACCACCGGGTCGGGCTTGCCGATCACGCCGGCCTCGGCCACCGCCGGGTGTTCCATCAGCGCGCTCTCGACCTCGAACGGGCCGATCAGGTGGCCCGCGGACTTGATGACATCGTCGGTTCGTCCCACAAACCAGTAGTAACCATCGGCATCGCGGCGCGCCAGGTCACCCGTGAGGTACCACTCGTTGTTCGGGCCGGCAAAGCACTTGCGGTAGCGCGCCTCGTTGTTCAGGTAGCCGCGAAACATTGAGGGCCAGCCAGCCTTCAATGCCAACTCCCCTTCGACATCGGCCTCCTCGATCACGCGCACGCGCGGCGTCTCGCCCTCGGCTTCGATGTGCTCGACGATGCAGGCCTCTATGCCCGGCAGCGGCCGGCCCATGGAGCCGGGCTTGATGTCGAAGGCTGGCGTGTTGGCGATCATGATGCCGCCGGTCTCGGTCTGCCACCAGTTGTCGTGGATGGGCAGGCCCAGCACCTCCTTGCCCCACCAGACAGCCTCGGGGTTGAGCGGCTCGCCGACGCTGGCGGCAAAACGCAGATCGGAAAAATGGTGACGCCGGGCCAGCTCGGGCCCGGACTTCATCAGCATGCGGATCGCCGTAGGCGCGGTGTACCAGACGCTGATGCGCTCCTGCTCGAGCAGCGTGTACCAGCGCTCGGCGTCGAACTCCTCGCGGTCGATCAGCGACGTGACGCCGAGCAGCAGCGGCGCGATGATGCCGTAGGAGGTGCCGGTGACCCAGCCCGGATCGGCCGTGCACCAGTAGCGGTCGTCCGGGTGCAGGTCCAGCGCGTAGAGCCCGGTCGCATGGTGCGTGACCACCGCGCCGTGCACATGGAGGGCGCCCTTGGGCGTTCCGGTGGTGCCGCTGGTGAAATGCAGCAGCGCCGGGTCTTCGGGCCGGGTGGCCACCGTGCTGAATGTATCAGAGGCCGCGTGCATCAGGGTGGACAAGTCGAGCGTGCCCGGCACATCTGTGATGCCGCCGTCCTCGGCCACCAGCAGCACATGGCGCAGCGTGGGCATCTGCGCGCGCATGGCCTTGACCTTGCGTTGGTAGAGCCTGTCGGTGGTTACCAGCACCTGGCCGGCGCCGATGTTGATGCGCGTGGCAATCGGCTCGGGGCCGAAGGCGGAGAACATCGGCGTGACCACCGTGCCGTTCTTCAGCGCGCCCAGCACCGCAATGTAGAGATCCGGAATGCGCCCGGCCAGCACGAACAGGCGGTCGCCCTGGCCGACGCCCAGGAATTTCAGCACGTTGGCGAAGCGGTTGGTCTGGCGCGCCAGTTCGCCGTAGCTCAGGTCCAGCGCAGGGGCACTGCGCGCAACAAAACGCAAGGCCACGCGATCGCGCAGCGCACCGGCGGCATGACGATCCACCGCCTCGAAGGCGATGTTCAGTCCGCCGCCCGGCAGGCCCTGCAAGGCCTGGCGCGCCGCATCCCAAGAAAAGGCGCGGCATTGTGCGTCGTAATCGGACAGGTTCGGCGGCACGCGCAAATCGTGCGCAGTTTTCCGGATGACTGTAGATCTTTCCATAAAACTCCTGTTTCGGCCAGCTTAGTCCGGCTGTGCCGCGCAGGACTTGATCTATCGCAAGAAGTGCGCTATCCGAACAGTATTGAGACCTGAACCCGGTTCCCTCATTGCGCGACAAAACCACCGTCGACCGGAACATGTGCGCCGGTGATGAACGCGGCCTTGGGCGAACAGAGCCAGACGATCAGCCCGGCGACCTCGTCGGGTGTGCCGATGCGGCCCATCGGGTGCAGTCCGTCCATCATCTGATGGCTGGTCATTGTCCCGCCGGTCGCCTGTTCGGCCAGCGAATCTAGCATCCGCGTGTCGATCCCGCCCGGGCAGACCGAATTCACCCGGATGCCTTGCTTGGCATATTCGAGCGCCGCGTTCTTGGTCAGCCCGTTCACGCCGTGCTTGGAGGCAACATACGCAGACAGGCCAGGAAAGCCGATCAGCCCCGCGACCGAGGACAGGTTGACGATGGCGCCGCCCCCCTGTGTCAGCATCTGCGCGATCTCGGCTTTCAGGCACAGGAAGACGCCCTTGAGGTTCACGGCGATGATGCGGTCAAAATTGGCTTCAGTCTGTTCGGCAAAGGGTGCGATGGCGCCCTCGATGCCCGCGTTGTTGCAGGCGCAGTCAAGACGACCGTATCGGGCGACGATCTGCGTCATCAGCGCCGCGACATCAGCCGCCTGCGAGACATCGGCGGCGCAGAACACTGCCTCGCCACCCTTGGCCCGGATCATTGCCACCGTTTCCTCGCCTCCGGGCACGACGACATCCGAGACCACGACTTTGGCACCTTCCGATGCGAACATCAGCGCCGTCGCGCGGCCGATTCCGGCGGCTGCGCCTGTGACCAGCGCGATCTTGCCTGTAATGATACCCATGCTGTCTCCTTTATCCGATCTGAACGACCTACTGTTCACTCTAAGTGAAGCAGGTCGCGGCATCTTTGATCTGGATCAATTCTTGTTGAATGCCAACCAGAGATGAGCGAGCCCAAGTACCCGCTGACTCGCACCGAGGAGCCGGGCAATTAGCCTACACGGAAATCGGAAAAATTTGATGGCCTAAATGCACTTATCCGAACAGTATTGAGACTTGATCCCGTCATTTCAAAAAAATCAAACAAACAAAGAAAGAAGCCATGACAACCACCATGATTCAACGATCAGCGACATCGCAGGTACGCAGGCTAGGGCTCACGCTGCTGGTAGCAGCGCTCGGGCTGGTCGTGCTGACCGGCTGCACCGAGACGTCGGTCGACTTTCCGAAGGTCACCAAAGGCGACCTGGTCCTACCGCACGGGCTCGATGCCTCGGGCAAGGTGTCGTTGGAGGCGGACATCCGTGCTGGCGACTACGCGCGCGTGCTGCTGGGCTATGCCTACTTCGCCGAGCAGGCCCCCGCAGCGGACAAGGCGGCGGCAACCAAGACCTTGGTCGATCTGTGGCAGGCCACGGACCGGATGTTCCTGGCTAAGAACGGTGAAGTGGTCAACCGCTGGGATCCCGATCCGGCGCCGGCCGGTCCGCTGACCAAAAAGGTCGGTGACCCGAACATCGCCACGCAGGCAATGATGGCCTACGCGGCTGCGTACGCCCACCAGACCTTCCGTCGCGGCAATCTGGATGCAGCCACCTACGCGACGATCAACCCGTGGATCGGCACGTCTTCGATCACGATGTCCCGGTATGCGATGGACGCGATGTACGACAAGACCAACGGCGGCTTCTGGGGCACGGCTAAGCCGGGCGAGCGCAAGAGCCTCGCGGACCAGGCCTGGGGTCTGGTCAACATCGAGGTGCTGCGCTTGCTGCATGAGCGCCACGGTGAGGATCGCCTGCCCGCCGGCTACAAGGCGACCGATTTGAAGCGCATCGCCGTGCAGATGGACGATCTACTGCGCAAGGCCTGGTCGGCAGAGTTTGGCGTCTATGGCGACACCTTCAATCCCGACGGTAGCGCCGCTCGCGTCGATACGCCGCGCTACGACAAGCGCACGGTCGGCATCCTGCTATGGGGCCACGCCACGCTCGCCAGCCTGCTGAAGGACGACCCGGCGCGGGTCAAGGACATCACCGCGCGCGCCGAGCGCTTGTTGCAGACCACCTTCGCGGTCGGCTCGACACTTCAGTTCGATGTCGGCATCACGCGCGAGATCGACGTCGTCCAGGGCAAGGCGAAGATCGCCCGCGACGAAGTCAATACCGGACGACTGTTCGACGCGGTCTGGGCACTCGGCCGCATGCACAACCTGGGGATGAAGTTCGACCTGAGCCACAAGATCGTCACCGAAATGGTCGTGTTGGGCGCCACCCAAATGCACGACGAGTTCGGGCTTATCCACGACTTCAAGTTCACCAAGCCCGCCGAGCGCAGCCTCGACAAGGAAGCCACCTACATTCCGGCGTACAACTACGCGGCGCTGAGTTCGCTTGCCGACGTGCCGGCCACCCAGCGCGACATCGTATTGAAGGCCGTGCGGCTCAACCAGGCGCTACTGCGTGACGTGATCACGCGCCCGGTGCCGTAATATTAAAGAATCTTTGCAGGCTCTCAGCATGACTTCAAAAATTCCCGCAATTTGCGAAAACCAAGACCGGCAAGCCTACCGCGCAGCAGGGGAAGACACGACTTAAATCGGTTGCCAAATAAGTGTTGCATGTAACGGTTTTATGGGCTACATTGTTACATGTAACCTAATGGAGATTTAGCAATGGCCACACCAGTAGCAGAGCGAGTTCAAAAGCGGCGTACTGCGCTACGCATGGCCGGGCTTCGCCCCGTTCAAATCTGGGTGCCAGATACCAGGCGCCCAGATTTCGCTGCGGAGTGCCACCGTCAGTCCAAGCTGGCGGCTCAGGCTGATTTGGTCGATGTGGGCATGATGGAATTCATGGACGCCGCGTTGGCCGACGTTGACGGATGGACCGCATGAGTCGAGGCGACTTTGTGACCATTTCTCTCCAGGGTGACTTCGGCAAACCAAGACCGGCACTGGTCGTCCAGTCAGATCAATTTAGCGAGCATGCGACCACAACGGTATTGCTTGTATCAACAACTTTGGTTGATGCGCCGCTGTTCCGTGTGGCGGTTCAGCCCAGCGACATCAACGGCTTACGCAGGCCGTCGCAGGTTCTTGTGGACAAAATAATGACCGTTAAAAACGATAAGCTGGGCGCAGTGTTCGGTACGGCTAGCGATGAGTTGATGCTTGAGGTTTCGCGCTGCCTGGCTGTGTTCTTAGGCATCGCTAAGTAATTGGGCTTGGGTGTGGGTTGGTAGACATGGCGCTACTGGCATCCACACTCATTACGCCAGGCGCTGAGTTGTGGACTCTTGATAAGCGCCTTGCAGACTTGGCTAGGCGCTTCGGCGTAGCTCATCGGCCGACGCTGCATTAGGAAGTTCTAAGCCCAAACCGGCGGAGATTTCAAACGGCACCACAGATGACCCATCATTTGGACTGCCCACATCTATCAATACGCATCCGTTTGTTGGACGCCGTGGTGGGCAACTCCTGGCAGATTGCGGTCACCCAACTTGGCGCCACGGATTCACCCAAAGTGCAAGACGAGTCAGCTAAAGGACACGGATTGGCAGGCAGCTTTCGATGCCATTACCGACATTTAATTTCAGCCAACCGCCGCCTAGGCTCTGGGTTGTCAGGCGTAAACGATAAGCGCCATTTATCGCCGATTGGGTTGAAGCGACAAAGTCACCATGCCATCAACCACCATCGGCTCAACGCGCTGTTCACGAAGATAGTCCAGCACCTTGTCGCTGCTTTTGACCGTCACCAGAATGCGCCCACCGGTTTCGCGTTTCACAACAGGCTCAGCGTCGGCTTCCTTAAGCCCTGCAAGCAATTCCACCAGCCTCGACTCCGGATTCTCAACCATCATTACATTGGTCTGCCCACCCCTAAGCACATCATTTCGCGAAACGTCCTGGTCTGTGTGCGGCCCGCCCATTTGCACTATTACTCCAACAACAAGAACGAGCGTGGCGGCCATTCCCCACAGCGCAGAGTTGCTGGCTAACATCGTTTTCGCTGCTTGTTGGCCTTTCACTTGCCCCCACAAAACAAAGTTACGCAATGGTCCTGAATTCTTGATCAAGCCTTCGCGCTTCAAGCGAAACAGAAGTTGCTGATATTGGGTGTCGTTCGCTTGCGGAACCGAGGCTTCCAGCTTGGCGCGCTGCGCTTGCAGCGCCCGGCGCAATGCTTCAGCTTGCTGGTTGACCACGTTGTCAGCCGCCGGGTCTGGTCGCCCAGCCAATGCATTTAGCCACTGGTCATCTTCTTTGTCTGGTAGTTGTGTCATGTTGCTTCTCAGGCTGCCAGCAGCTCAGTGCAATGGGCAATGTAGGGTTGAATCTTCTTCTTGCACTGCGACAGATATTCTTTGGTGGCGGCAAGGGTGCGACCAATGCGCTGCCCAATATCGTCAATGCTCATGCCATCCATTTGCAGCATCAGCACATAGGCCCGCTCAGGCTCGCGGTTGTTGAATGCGCCTAAGCCTGCAGCCACGCATTCGTCTACTGATTGCACGCCAGCACCTTCTGTTGATGTCGGACCGGGGGTGGTTTCCTCCAGCCGGGTCCATTGTTCATCGTTGACGGCAGTTTCATGGGTGCCCACACTGCTTTGCTTGCGCTGGTAGTCGGTCAGACAATTCCTGGCAATCTGCCAGAGCCATGCCTTGGCCGCGCCATCGCCGGTAAAACTTTCGGCACTGCGCACAATCTTCAATAAGGTTTCTTGCAGCACATCCTTGGCCTCTTCGCTAGAGATTCCACGGTAGACAAAAAACCTGAGCATGGGCTGCGCAGTCGTTTGGTAAAGCGCCTTCACTCCGGCATCCATGGTTTTGCCTCCAGTGCGGATCAGTTTGATGATGTCCTCTTCGGTCACTTGTTCTCCCGTGCTTGCAGCTGTCTGGATTATTGACCAGAAGCCAACACACTAAACCAGAGACGAACGCCACTCCAAAAGGTCAGGCTTTCCAATAAATCAGAAATGTCCCTGACCTTTCCTTTTGAGCACCGTCTCTGTCCGTGAAGGTGATTCAATACACAAACGCAGACACCGTCCACCTTCCGGCTTCTGCGACGAAAGCTTCTGATGAATTCAAATTTAACAACACACGCGCTCGTCCGTTCACAACAACGTGGCGTTCCTCCATTAATCAGCAACTGGTTGATGGACTATGGAACTGAAGTTTTCGACGGCCACGGCGGGGTGGTTCGGTACTTTTCCTCTCAGTCCATCCGCCAAATGGAGCGCGAGATTGGCAAAGCGCCGCTGCAGCGGATGTCTGAGTACCTTCGGTGCTACCTGGTCCAAAGCAGTCACGACGGCGCTGTCATCACTATTGGCAAGCGCCACCCCAAAAAGCACATTTGGCGCCATTAAATCGACTCGCAATTGATCCCCCAACATACCCAAGGCACTCAAATGACATTCGGCCCATTCCTACTATTGATCCGGCCCTGTGAAGTGTGAATTACCTAATCCGTTCGCCCTGAGCTTGTCGAAGGGTTTCCCGGTGCGAGAAAGGCTTCGACAGGCTCAGCCCGAACGGAAAATTAATACTTCATAGGG
>Ga0209702_10001844_pt1 | contig 38733 bp, 60 predicted proteins | sample FRY01_FD_187210 | JGI IMG/M metagenome (GOLD analysis project Ga0209702, IMG submission 187210) | Freshwater microbial communities from Lake Fryxell liftoff mats and glacier meltwater in Antarctica - FRY-01 (SPAdes) (version 2) | ecosystem: Environmental > Aquatic > Freshwater > Ice > Glacier...
AGCAACATTATTCAAATCAAGACTGACGATAGAAAACAAGTTTGTTGAGACCTACTTGAGTTATACGACTGGTCTGGATAGGTACTATGGTTTGGTGGATATTGCTATCAAAGCTGGTATATTCAAGAAGATTTCCACCAGGATTGAATATGCCCCCGGTAAAACCGAGTTTGAAAAGACAATCGAAAACAACCCGGAGAAGTACTTTACGGTTGAAGTACTTCAACAAATCGATGCTGCTTGTAAGGATGAATTTCTTTACGGTAGAACGAATAATCAAACAATAAAGGAGAAATAACTATGGGAATGACAACAAGTGGTATTAGCTCGGTCCCCTCGGCGCCGCTCGACGGCGAACCAGCTTGGGTTGCTGATGCGGTGGCTGGTCTTGATAGCACCCGGCAAGATGGTGCTAAACAGAAACCAAAAACTTTGCGCGACGATTCTGGCAGCCAGCCTGGTCTCCAGCGTATATCAGCCTCCGCGGCCGCGAGACAACGAGATAGGGAGTTCACTATTCGAACAAAGCTTGATATTTTTCGAATCCTATCCGAACTTTCAAAATTCGATGTGTTTAGACTTGATCAGATGGATGAAGTTTATGATCGGATCACAAGAAAACCGCATGATTCCAAGTAATCTCCCCCAGGAATGGGTTGATTATATATTCATGGAACCAGAAAAGAAAGACCCCACAATCCCCGTTAAAATCTTGACTGGAGACTATCAGGGTGTTATACTATGTTTTGGTACCGTGAAGCTTTATGAGGATGAGTCTGGTGACTTCGCCAGACTCAGCTTCACATATAAAATACTCAACCAACCAAGAAACAGAACAAAACATCTTATGAAGGATGCGACGTTCAAGAACTATATTGGAAGCATTCTAAATAGCACTATTTTAGGGGATGATGATGCAGACGGAGAAGGTAATCTTAAAGTATTTGATCAAGAACCAGAGTTTCGCACGAAAAGTACTACCATTTCTCAAGACTGAGTATTTTAACACAAAATCAGAAGAAATCGCTTTTTCCGTAATACGAGATTATATGATCAAGTATAATCGTCCACCAACCTACGAATCTCTTGTTATATTCATTACAAATCTTGAATCTAAACAGCAAGATAAAGATGACGCCATTGCTTTGGCGGCTGTCATTGATAAAGATACGTTTGAGCAGCAAGAGGATTGGTTGATCGACGTTACAGAAAAGTTCTGCCAGGAAAAGGCTCTTTATCTTGGTATGAAGAAATCCCTGGAAATCATGGATGGAAGTAATAGAGATAAATTAACAACCGGGGCGATCCCTCAAATTCTACAAGATGCTTTGGCTGTAACGTTTGATCCTCATGTAGGTCATGATTATTTTGAAGAATTTGAACAGAGGTATGAGTATTACCACAAGGTTGATGCTCGAATCCCTTTTGACCTGGAAATGCTGAACACCATTACAAATGGCGGTGTTCCTGACAAAACTCTCAACGTTCTTGTTGGTGGAGTCAATGTAGGGAAAAGCTTGATACTCTGCCATCTGGCTGCTTCATATTTATCGGCCGGTTATGATGTTTTGTATATCACACTTGAAATGGCTGAGGAAGAGATTTCAAAGAGAATAGATGCAAATCTTCTGAATATACCCATGGATGATTTGATGCAGTTACCTCATGACTTATATACGAAAAAGGTAAATGTAATCAAGTCCAAGACCACTGGTAAGTTGATTGTTAAAGAGTTTCCCACCGCCGCTGCATCAACCTTACACTTCAAAGCTTTGTTGAATGAACTATATCTCAAGAAAACCTTCAAACCTAAAATTCTAATCATTGATTATATTAACATTTGTGCATCATCCCGAATGAAAATGGGAGGTAGCGTGAATAGTTACTTGTATATCAAAGCCATTGCCGAGGAGTTGAGAGGATTGGCTGTTGAAATGGGACTTAGGATTTGGACTGCTACTCAGTTGACTCGTTCTGGATTTGGAAATTCTGATCCAGATATGACGGACGTGGCTGAAAGTTTCGGACTTCCGGCGACAGCCGACTTTATGATAGTAGTTATCACCAATGATGATTTGGAAAAACTGGGCCAATATATGATAAAACAGGTGAAAAACCGATACAATTCAAAGACTAAGAACAAGTCATTTGTGGTGGGTGTGGATTACACTCGAATGCGAATTTTCGACGCTGAACAGAAATCTCAGGTAAACATACAGGGAAACCAACCTGTTGTGAATACTAATAAGTTTTCGGGGATACGAGTATGACGTTAGACGCAAGAACCATGTACGAAATGGCTAAGAATCCTCAACCTTCTGATCCAGAGGTTACTGAGGATATAGACCTCTCTCGCGCGCCGGGACCCTACCAGGGCTACCTGGGAAGTTTATCGAGGCAGTCGATTCCGTCGCCTTCTGATATATCAAATGCGACCCAACTATTAGAAAATGAAGGATATTGCGTCACTCGCAGTAATTACGGTAAACTTGGCGGTGAGATTGTGTTGTCGGACCGAAATTTGCGAGACCGAAATGATTATATGGATCCTGGGTATCTTGTAGATTTTGTGAAGAATGAAATAATTCATGGTATCGGAAAGGAGATCATAAATAATCCGAATTTTCTAGAGATTAAGGTTAGACGTGATGCACTTTTCGGAGGAAAGACGATTCGATATGGAATCCGTCTACTACCCTTTAGGGACCCGTATGAGCATTTGTCGTGGGAAGAATTAGGAAAAATGTTTGAAAAGGATAATCGCTATGTATGAATACCGGAAACTGGAAAATTCACAGGAAATTCAGCTTTATGAAACCGCCACGGAGCAGGTAGTCGATGTTTTCCCCACTCATAGGGACGCTGCTCGAAAGGGAAAATTCTTCGCCCGCGGCGGCGGATTTTTTGGCTTCACCCCTGCATTCATGGCGGCAAAGGTAAAAGGTAAAGAGAGTTTATGAAAACGATCTGGAAGGTTGAGATTTTCGACCGCGAGGAGGCGTCGTTTGGTTGGGGTAATAAAGTGGAGGAAACGAAATGGTTTGCCTCCGTCGAGTTGGCGACTGAATTTATCAATGGCTTCAATAACTTAAGAGCCCACCGCGTTGAGAATTTTGCCGAGAAAAAAGCAGGTATGCCCTATGGTATTGATTTCCCTGAGGAATTCGACATTGTTTCCACACAGGAGGAAATGACCGCCCTTCTGCCCAGTCGTTTAACAAAAGCCGCTTTGGGGTCGGGTTCAAAGGCCATTGCCTGATCGGAAACCGTCTAGGATCGTCGCCCAGCGGGTCCTTGGCTTAGGATAGGGGGTGGGTACACCCTCAACCTCACCGTTCTGCGGCTCTTGGTAGCTATGCGGAAAATGCATACCTGCTATGCAAAAATAGCACTTGTAATCCCTCAGGGAAATCATTATATTTATAGTATGAGATTGAGAGAAACGAAATGACCGACTATTCAAACATTTCGGACATATTCAATGACGCGAATGGGTTTCGACCCCGCGCCGATTGGATGAAGCGATTTAACGAGTCCACTCCCGAGGAGAAGGCGGCCGAGGCAGCCACTCTGGAAAAGTATGTGGTCGAAAGCATTGGCCGGCAAAAGCGAGCCGCGGCCGCCAACCTTCGTGACTGGACGATTCGCATCAAGGAAATGATGGTGGACTTCGATATCAATCGCCAAACCGCTATTCGCTGGGATATGACCGCGTTTAATGTGAATGGGGATATCGGATTTTACCTCTACCAGAACGGTCTGCCCTACTCGATGGAATCAGAAATTTTCGCGATCACGGACTTGTGATTTGACTTTCCTGTCCTCAAGTGTTACCTTTAGTAAGTAAGATGTAGAGAAGCCCTCGGTTAAATCCCCATGGAGGTGTGCCATGTAGCGACGATCTCGACTCATCATAATAGAGTGAAAGCCGACTAACCGGGCTTGACTTTTGGTGAGGTTTCAGAGAAAATCTCCTTGCATTTTCTGGATCGCTGGACTGCTATCCGTTGGTTCCATGGTCTAACGGTGTGTTTACCAGTAGAGGGGGCCTGACACCTCTATAAAAACGAGGCAGACTCTTGGCTGGCTGCTTATAGCGCCGCCCTTTCTATCTTCTTTGAACTAAGGATTTCGCCAATGTATGATTATGATGCACCGCACAATCCTGTGGATTGGCAGTAAATGGCTACTAAGAAAAAGGGCATCATAACCCCGCCCCCTCAGTGGTGGAAACACCTGCGAGACTGGAAACGAATCTTTTGGCATAAAGAGCGAAAAGCAGCCAAAAGAGACATAACCAAGCGCATCAACGAGTGAAAAGGCAAGGTAAGATTCGGTGGTCAGGAATTCACATGAATGAAGTGGCCAAGACTGCGACAAGGTCCCTATCACTAATAGGAGCGTTTATCCTATTAGTAGGAGCAATAGAATTTAGAATGTCTTGGTTGGGTACGATTTTGGCTGCTATATCATTGATTTTAGTGCTTTTTTCGATTAAATCGGTGGAAACTACCAATAAAAACACTTGACATTCAGTTGAATCCACTATATACTATATAAATAGTAAAGAGAATAAGGAGAATTATTTTGAGGAAGATTATATCATTTGTCGCCGCCCTTGGGCTTGTTACCGCTATCGCAGCCGTTCCTGCCCAGGCTAATCCAGTTGTCATTGCTCCCGCCTGGGCGGCTGTAGTTATCATCGGAGCCGTCGTTACCGGAGCAGTTATTGCCGGAGCCGCAGCAAAGAGAAATCATTGTCGTTTCGAAAACGTTCGTAATCCAAATGGCAATCTAGTACAAGTTTACATTTGTAACTAAATGCACCTTTGCAGTTGTAGGTTCTGCGGCCAGTTCGGTTGAACCTTCATAAGTCCTCACATTTTTACGTTGCTGAGGCTCTACCGCTGAAATTTTATGGATCAGTAGCTCAGTGGTCAGAACAGGGGCCTTTTAAGCCTTTCGCCGTGGGTTCGAATCCCACCTGATCCACCATTTTAACCGTGGTACAAATAAGGGCAGGCTGGTGCCGCCGTCGCGCTGTAAACGCGATCCCTCCGGGCAAGTGGTTCAATTCCGACTACCACGGACCAGTGAAGAAAGCCATGTTAGGGCTTGACTTTTGCTGATTTTCAGAGTAAAATCAGATTATAGTTTAGATGGGAGCCCTAGCCCCGAGGTATAAGAATATATCGCTAGGAACAAATAAACTCTGAATAGAGGAGTCTGGTCGTCCTCGCCTCCCTTGGACGGAGGAGATCGCAGGTTCAAATCCTGCTTCGGAGACCAATAACCTGCTATCGTCTACAGGAAGGACACTCGGACTTTCAATCCTTGGACCTCGGTTCGAATCCGTGTAGCAGGACCAACAACGCCCTTTTAACTTTAGTGGCAGAGGCCCCGTTTTGTAATCGGGATGCGTCAGTTCGATTCTGGCAAAGGGCACCATCCATGGACCTGTGACTGGAGTTGGTACCAGAACGGACTCTTAATCCGCACCACGTCGGTTCGATCCCGACCAGGTCCTCCATTTAGGAATAATGCTCGCTCGTCTAACGGCAAGACAATGGCCTTTGACTCCATGAATATCGGTTCGATTCCGGTGCGGGCTGCCAAAACAGAAATATGATATCTACCATGAAACAGAAAAAATGTACCGATTGTGGTGAAACAAAAGATGTTTGTGAGTTCAATCATAAAACAAAAACTCAATATTCTTCGAAGTGTAAAAAATGCAATAAAGAATACCAAAAACAATACTATGTAAACAATAAAGATGTTGTTATCAATAGAAATAAAGCTAATAGAACAAGTTTACAAGAATGGCTTTCTTCTTATAAACAAACTCTAAAATGCTCAATATGCGATGAAACTCATCCCGCATGTTTGGATTTTCATCATTTGAAAGATAAGGAATTCAATATAGCTGATGCCATTCGACTTCGATACTCCATCAAAAGAGTAAAGAAAGAGATAGAAAAATGTGAAGTGCTGTGCGCTAATTGTCATAGAAAACTTCATTGGTATGAATCACGCACCGGTCGTCTAGTGGTCAAGGACGCCGCCCTCTCAAGGCGGAAACCATGGGTTCAAACCCCATCCGGCGCACCAAATTCTAGTGATCTTGGCGGGTCATTAGTGAAGTGTCTGTCTGAATCCGTGTCGTCTACTGGATAGGACCCCCTCCTTGAGGGGAACCAGGGATCGAAACCCTGGCATGGTTTGAAGAAAGCGACCGGCGCCAACTGGAAATGAGTACCCCTGACAGACACTAATATTTCTCTTGACTTTTACATCATAACCATGTATGATACTAATATAATCTCTTCGTGAGGTAATAAATGCCCTAGTATCGTCCCCGCCTTCGAAGCGGTCGTTAAAAACGTAATAGGAGTATGCAGGTTCGAATCCTGTCTAGGGCTCCACTATCCAAGGAAATAGATTATGAAGATTATTTACGAATATGAAAAAAAGGATGTTGTAGCGGGTAAACTTTGGTATTACCCAACTTTTGGTGAAGTACTTTTAACGTATGCCGACAATGAAAGTGATTGTCTTGGTGATAAGTGTGAGTTTATAACCAGAAGGTTTGGGTTGATAACCAGAAGAAACTCCTTTGTTCTCTTAAGGCCAACTATCAAAGAGGATTTCTTGAGTACTGTTAGAATCTTGGGAATCACTCATGAAATCCCTGGATGATACTCCCTACATTCGCCTTGATAAAGGTGTGTTGTGTATTGGAGAATCATACTATATCGACGTTGGATACATAAAGAATAGTAAACTTCGGTATCTGGGATACATCCAAGATTGGTATGATCATCCCTTAAGTAGTGTTGGTTTTTGGTTTTTCGCAATGCATTGGTTCTTACCTTGGACGAAACATAAGGGTCGGAACGATTTTATGATTATTAAGAGAAGGAAGTTGTAATGTTGGAATACCTGAAGGTTAAGGTGAAGTCTTTGGCTGAGGAAACCAAGATTATCGTCTTTGAGGAAAACAAGATTCGCCGGTATCTAGAAACCGTATCCGACGAAAGGTCGGAAAGAACGTTCCGCGGACTATACGCCCACCGAAAGGGTGTTGTGGCTCCTGAGCAAAGAGCAACATTTATCGCCTACGCTTTTTTGAAGGGTCGTAAAATCTCTGACATTGAGGTTTTTCCAGAGAAGATTCCTTTAACCGTTCTGCAACGAGCTTCTAAAATGGTCGATAAATATCGCGGTAAACAAGAGACCGTGAATGTAGATTTTGCCAGGTTCATAACGAATATGACTTGACAACCAGTCAAAATAAGCATATAATATAATCTACTCGAAAGTAAGGAATTTTGTAATGGACTTTAAGGGAATGTCGATGATCACTTCCATGTTTATTGAGCATGGAACTGGTCGAGTTTTGGGTCCGTCTCTACCCATTAAGACTTCCGGAAAGACGGGCTGGCAGGGACGCCCTGGCTGGGTCAAGTGGATGAACGGTGCTTGGGTCGAGTTGAAGGATCGAGCCGAGATTCGGGCGGAAGTTAGCCGACGCATGGTGCAACTCATCCCCCCGAAGCGAGAAAAAAGTTCGGATTTTTGAAAAAAACACTTGACTATCCTCTATATACCTGATATACTTTAATAATAGAGAACCGGTTTGAGGGGTAGACGTCTGGTTAGGAACCTCTCACCATTATGCCCGTAAACCTTAATTGGTTGAGTATGTCTTAAGTGATGTAGCGGGCACCAGTTCATGGTCCTATACGCATCTGTTGAGGCGAACCCACTGTCTATGGGTCGAGGAGGGTTAGATTCCCTTTAGGATCGCCATTATGCCCGTAAACCTTAATTGGTTGAGTATGTCTTAAGTGATGTAGCGGGCACCAGCTGGATGCCCGTATCCTTAAACGGGCGCACCTTATTCCTCGGTGGCAGAGCGGTAATGCGCCTGGCTGTTAACCAGAGTCCTATGAAAGTAGCGCAGGTTCGATCCCTGCCTGAGGAGCCATTCAATGCTGAATACCCGGCAATTGTCGTATTCAGAACTTGTAGGAAGGGTGTAAACAAGTACGCTTTGCTTCTGTGGTCCAAAGGATGGGCGGGGTCGTTCTAAGGCCTTTTATGTGGGTTCGAGTCCTACCAGGAGCGCCAAATGTGTTTCCTTAGCTCAGTGGATAGAGCATTTGATTACGAATCAAAAGGTCGGGGGTTCGAATCCCTTAGGAAGCTCCAATATTGCCGAGTGGTGAAGTGGCTTAACACATGCGGCTCTGACCCGCAGATTCACTGGTTCAAATCCAGTCTCGGTAGCCAATCTGCGGAAAGCCCGCGTTAATAGGAATAGGCTTGACTTTTGTTGATTTTCAGAGTAAAATCAAATGAGAATAAGGTAGCGTGGCAGAGAGGCTTATAGCATCCGCCTTGAAAGCGGAAGAACGTGAAAGCGTTCCGTGGGTTCAAATCCTACCGCTACCGCCATTACTATGATAGAATAAAGCTTGATAAGCTAACTTGGTAGAAGCGCCTGTCTGAAGAACAGGAGGACCTAGGTCGAAACTAGGATCAAGCACCATTGAAACCCAGCAGTTAGTGGAAAACGGCCATTGCTCATAACGATGGAAAAGAGAGTTCGAACCTCTTGGCTGGGACCATTATCTCCGCTCTTGTAGCCCAACGGCAGAGGCGACACACTCAAAACGTGTATAGTGTCGGTTCGAATCCGACCTTGAGCACCATTTAGGATTTGACAATGGTCGGAAAACGTGCTAATATCCTTAAGAAGTATGATAGGCTTTCAGAACAAGCTTGGTATGAAATGCGAGCAGCCATGAGTATGGGCAACATGGAAGATTCTAGAAAGGCAATACTTAAGTATTATGCTGCTATTCGAGCCTGGGATAGAATTAAAAGAACTTAGTGTTAAGCCAGTGAGCCCGGGATGGGCGCGGTCGGTTGTGAACCTTCTGTAGTAATGTTTCGAGTACATCCACTGGTACCAATTTACCTCCTATATCCCCTCACTCTTATAAGGTGCAGAAAGGGTAACTGGTTACATGAAGGTTCAACTCCTTCTGGGAGGACCAAATTTATGCTGGTGTAATTCAGTGGTAGAATGCTACCTTGCCAAGGTAGTCGTCGTGGGTTCGAGCCCCACCACCCGCTCCATCTTAGGATAAAATAATGCCTCATATTTTATTTCTTGACATTTGTTGTCGCCTGATGTATACTAAATAGATAATGCGGGTGTAGCTCAGTGGTAGAGCAACTGCCTTCCAAGCAGAATATGAGGGTTCGATTCCCTCCGCCCGCTCCAAAATTTAAGGGCCTATAGTGATAATGGAAGCACGATGCACTTGCAATGCGTCAGCGTCGGATCGTAACCGGCTAGGTCCACCACTATTATAGTTGAAGAACTTTTGCTGTTTTCCTTCTTAATCGACCATAAAAGCCGAACAGCGTCATATGGTCGACTATAATATCAACACCCCAAATAGAGGTTATCAGGTACGGGAGAAGGTGGATCATCCACCCCCTGCGTAATGTCCGGCAACGGCGATGGTTGCCATTCTGGGAATATGAAGTAGGGTTTGAGACTCGGCCGAGTTGAAAAACGTGAAAAAGCCTGTCTCATTACCTAGGTAGTTTAGAGTAAAACACCCGTTTTATCAACGTCCTTTTAGTTTAGTGGCAGAACGATGCTTTGGTAAAGCATTAACGCCAGTTCGATTCTGGCACAGGGCACCATTTAGTTGTGTAGTGAAACATGGGCTTGTAGAGGAATGGGTACACTCAGGGGTCTTAAAAACCCTGGCTCCGGCCGTGTCGGTTCGAATCCGACCTAGCCTACCATTTAATGACCATCTAATGAAGGATTTACATCATGAAATCGACTATGGGTGATAAAGACCCAGCGGAACGGTTTCCTTGCCTTCGATGCATGAAAACCTTTAATGGAGTAGTATCCGTTGTTTATCTTTTCAATAAATCGGAAAGAGGATATCTAGTCTGGCCTGATTGGGAGGTTGCATCATTAGGAGATATTTGCTCGGTTCCCTTCAAAGAAACTGAGGCTTTTACAGGTGAAATAACTCTTCATGGATCATAGCCCCCGTAGTATAGTGGTAAAACACTTCCTCGACACGGAATAGATTGCTGGTTCGATTCCAGCCGGCGGCACCATTTAAGGTAACATACAATGATTAAGGCAATGTTGTACATTCTGGCTCTTTTGTTTGGATTTTATATCGGTCAGTCTAATATTATTCAGTTAAATCCAGCGAGTTGCCCAGGAATGGGATTTGTTGAGTGTTTGTTGAAATAATCTCTTGACATTACTTCTAATACTCTATATAATAAGAGAATGAAGTTTGACAGTTGTGCGGGCGGGAGGCAAAGAGTTCTCGCTAGTCTCATAAACTAGTTAGTTCCGGGCGGTACGGAAGCAACGCAACCAAATTAGGATAGGTACTGCAAAACAAGAGACCCTTTGGGGTCATGACCTTCGGGTCATCATAGAAAGCGGTCAGCCTACGGGCCCCGATATGGCTTTGTTGAGTGTCACAGCCAGAATAAAATAAGTAAAATGCCCACAACTATCCTGTTTTTAGTACCAATGAGTATAATACAGTTAGGTTCCTTTCAGCAACCAAAGTTTACTGAAATTCAGTAACTAAAAAAATCGAATTATTATTTAATCGAAAAAGGTGAACCTGTTTTTACAAAGGAGTTTATGATGATTTCAGCGGTTATTCTCGTAGTTTCCGGAGTTCTGGGTATTGTCGAGCAAAAGCAACTTGCATGGGTTGGTGTGTTGTTAGCAGGATTTCTTGCAATACTATCAGGATTAGGACTACTTCCTCTTTAACAGATATATTTATTACTATCGGTTGTCTACAGCACACAAAAAATGTTTTGCATAACATCGACGTACAACCTGAATATTATGGAGATATAACATGAATACCTTTGTCAATTCGATTAATTCGCACCATACCTTAACAGATAATGGTATGCCTGCTCTTTCTGGTACCTCATCCCCTGTTGTCGATCTTTTTTATAAAATTGGTGCTATGCGGGGCCAGGATGTTATTCCCGATTTCGTGGCTGCTTATGTGGCCGATAAGGACTTGGCGATTCGTATTGCTCTATGGGCCCGCGATATTCGTGGTGGGGCCGGAGAGCGCCAGCTTTTCCGCAATATTCTATCCTATCTGGATAAGAACGATCCTGACGTGGCTATTCAGGTACTTGCAAAGGTACCAGAGTTGGGTCGCTGGGATGACTTGCTTTTGAATTGGACCAATGCGGCGGTCCAGACCACCGCCTTTAATCTTATCAAGGATGCTCTAGTAGCGGGTAATGGTTTGTGTGCGAAGTGGATGCCACGGGAGCCTCGGGATAAGGCCGTGGTATTGTGCCAGTTCTTTGGTTGGTCGCGCCGATACTATCGCAAACGATTGGTTGAATTGACCAAGGTTGTTGAGTCTCAAATGTGCAGCCAGGATTGGGACAACATTAATTACAGTCACGTTCCTTCGGTTGCTGCGGCTCGATACAAGAAGGCTTTCGCCCGTCATACCATAAAGTATACCGAATATGGTAAGGCCTTGGCGTCAGGCGATAAATCGGTAAAGGTTAACGCTGGTGCGGTATACCCATATGACGTATTGAAGCAAATTTTGCATTCGCCGAATATTTTTGTCGGTCCGGGTCTTATAGAAGCTGATATTAACGTTATCAATGCTCAATGGAATGCTCTTCCCAACTATATGGGTAGCGAAAACGTCCTACCAATGATTGACGTTTCTGGATCCATGTCTTTCCCTATTGGAGGTAGGAATAGTAGTCTTATGGCCGTCCATGTGGCAATCTCGCTGGGATTGTATGCCGCAGATAAGGCCAAGGGGGCGTTTAAGGACGTATATATGACGTTCAACGGATCGCCGAGCCTTGAGAAACCAGAGGGCACTATCATCCAGAAGGTGCAGCAAATGTCCAACTCGTGGGACGGTCGTTCTCAGAACACCAATCTTGAAGCCGCATTTAATAAGATTATTGCTTATGCGCAGGAAAATAAAGTGTCGCCGGCCGATATGCCAACAATGCTGGTCATTATCTCGGATATGCAGTTTGATGAATGTATTAATGACCCTGATGCTTCGGCCTTCTCTTATCTTCAGGATAAGTACAAGCTTGCTGGTTATGCGATACCAAAGGTTGTGTTTTGGAATATACTCAACGGTGGGAACGTTCCCGTAAAGTCGAATGAACATGGGGTCGCTCTTATCTCTGGGTTCTCACCAAGCATCTTTACAGCCATACTTGGATCAAACCTGGATGAGTTTACTCCAGAAGCCATCATGCGAAAGACCGTAACGGCTGATCGTTATAAATGGCAGGTAGATGAAAGCTTCGGTGACACCGAAAAAATCTATAAAATCTCTTGACATGATCGATTTTTTAGTATATTATACATACTGTATTATAGTATTATACATGCTGTATTATACCTAAATAACCTAAATAGTAAGGTAATGTCAGTGTAGCTTAGCCTGGTCCAAAGCGCCGGTCTCCAAAACCGGGATCACAGGTTCGAATCCTGTCACTTTCGCCATTATAACGGTCCCTTCGCCAAGTGGAAAGGCGATGGTTTTACATACCATCATGCGTCAGTTCGATTCTGACAGGGACTACCAGTTAAAAATTCTTGGAAGCTAGGGACGTCGAATATCCCTTGGAACAAGTAAAGCCTCGCAGGTCATAGGGCTGTAGCGATAGTGGGATAAGGACCGATGACGGTAGCCGTAACCTAAGAACGACCTTAGGTCGTATCGCTGTGGAAGTCGCGCTCCACTAGTTAAACATAATGCCTTTGTGGTGGAACGGCAGACACGCTAGTCTTAGGAACTAGTCTCGCAAGGGGTGGGGGTTCAAATCCCTCCAGAGGCACCAACAAAATGGAATCGTGCTAGAGTGGCTTATTAGGCAGTCCTGGAAAGACTGTGAACGGGCAACCGTTCCGTGAGTTCGAATCCCACCGATTCCGCCATTATGCGCGACAACTCAACCGGTTGTGGAGGCTTCTCTGATAAGGAAGTAGAGGTCGGGTTCAACTCCCACGTCGCGTACCATTTGATACCTCTAATCAAAGGTCTATACCGAGTAAAGCCTTTTTAAGTTAGTGGTTTAGACTGCACCCCTCGTAAGGTTGTAACGTCAGTTCGATTCTGGCAAAAGGCACCAACTATCTAATCCCAGTAAACTAGTATCTTTGGAGTTATCGTCGTGGCGATTATCAACTATTTTACCAATGAATATCTAACTATCACTGATACATACATAAAAGATTTGAACCAACCAACTATCACTGATACATACATAAAAGATTTGAACCGACTAACATTTAATTCAAATGTCTTGGATTTGGTGCTGGAGACTGATATCATTCTCAAAACCAAGATTCCAGAACTTCATATCCGCTCCGATCTCAACCTTGAACAGATCGTTGCAAATATGCACGAAACCATGAATCATCATAGGGCGGTAGGTTTGTCTGCTAATCAAGTAGGCTTATCCTACCGTCTTTTTGTTATGAAGGATCGAGTAGTTTGTATCAACCCGAAAATCCTTGACATGTCGACTCAAACAGAGTATGATATAGAAGGTTGCCTATCATTCCCTAACCTTTATGTAAAAATCAAGCGACCCAAGAAGATTGCCGTCGAATACCAAAATCTGGATGGACATATAGTTAACGAGAGACTCAGTTTGGAAATGTCTCGCATTTATCAGCATGAACTAGATCATCTTGATGGTATTACGATTTTGAATAGAGCCAATCGATATCATAGAGATATGGCAATTAAGAAGAGGCGAAAATGACACGATTTGTATGTTGGAATGAACCCCTATGGACTAAGGATGGTCCCATTTGTAGTGGAATGACTATGGCTCCGCCTGAGGATTGCGCTGGAGCCCAACGAAAATTCCATCCAGAATTCAAATATAAAAATGATGAAGAGGCTCTGAATGATTTCATGGTGGTGCGATGGGCCTGGTTTATCGAGTTGGTCGAACCATATCCATGGGTGCCGAAAACAACTTGACTTTACGGGTAAAATGTCATATACTTAGAAAGAAAAGAAAATGGTAAAAATAAACGACCCCAGGTATAAATACAAATGTATATAATTGCAGGGGTGACCGATCACCGGCCCGCCATTGAATCTGCATTATCAATATCAGTGAGGTATCATGACTATCAGAACAAACAAACGTACCGCGGTGGTAGCTACACCCGAAACCATATTATCCCAGTTTGGAGAAAAGTTCGAGAATCTAGGCCACCGCTTTATGTTGAAGTGGCCGCAATTCTCCATGATATTGCAGAGGATACTGAATATAGTGTAGACTTGGTGCGCCGAGACTTTGGTGCAGAGGTTGCAGATTTGGTATGGAGGTTGACGGATGAACCCGGCGGTAATCGAGCCCTACGAAAGGCTCGAACCTATCCAAAGATCAAGGCTAATAAATGGGCTGTTTTAATCAAGTTAGCTGATCGGTACATCAATACCAAGGGTTCAGAAAAAAAAGAAATGTACCAGAGAGAGTTTGACTCCTTCAAAAAGAATCTATATACTCCAGGAGTATGGAATGCTCAGTGGAAGGAACTAGAGAGGGTAACGCAGTAGCCTTTTCAAATATAAAGGAAATACCATGATTAGAAAAACGCTAAATGTTGAAGAGGTTGGTACCTTTCTAAAAGGTTGCGGGCCCAACACCAAAATATATATTGGTGGCGACAGTGAAAGGTATCGGGTCCAAGGTGTTTGGTTTGCAGATTATACCATCGCTGTCGTGATTCATATGGACGGGTGCCATGGAGCCAGGGTCTTTGGTGAAATGACCAAGGAACATGATTACGACCAAAAGAAGAATAGACCAGCAATGCGTCTAATGAATGAGGTATATAAGGTTTCTGAAATGTATCTAAGGCTAGCCGAAGTCACCAAGGACTTTGAGGTCGAGGTGCATTTGGATATCAACCCTGATGAAATGCATGGTTCCAGTTGTGTTGTTCATCAAGCTATTGGTTATATCAAGGGTACCTGTAACGTTACCCCTATCGTTAAACCAAATGCGTTTGCCGCATCTTTCGCTGCCGACCGTCTTAAGGAAGTGTTCGCCATGCGCGGCGATGATTTGCAGATTGCAAGCTAATATGCTGAAAGATTTTCTAAATTGGGTTGACAAGTCTGGCGTGGTCGTTGTTCATGATCACACCAATGAACGTCTTTTCTCAAGACCCTTGACAAACCTTGAAAAATCGTATATGATAGATAATAACATCAGTCTCGCAGAGGTTGTTTCCTGGCCTGCTACCAAAAAGGCGATCGAATCCAGGAAACTTCGCAATCTGGTAGAAGGGGTTAACTAAATATCCAATATCAATGGAAGCGTGGGCGAGTGGCCTATGCCTAAACTTTGCTAAAGTTTCGAACGGTTTACCCCGTTCCGCGGGTTCGAATCCTGCCGCTTCCGCCATTTACCTCTCATAATTCAGTGGATAGAATGCAGGTTTCCTAAACCTGACGCCGGAGGTTCAAATCCTTCTGAGAGGACCATTAACGGAGAGTAGCGGCGAGGTGTCAAACAGGCCTCGAAAACCTGGCCAACGTAACAGTTGAAGTTTCGATTACTTTACTTTCCGCCATTTTAACCATGACCCAGTGAGGTATATCATAAATATTTTCTATGTTGATACCGATCCTCATAAGGCTGCTATAGCTTTGGTGGATCGACACGTTGTCAAGATGCCTCTGGAGTCGGCTCAGTTGCTCTCCACAGCCCATCGGGTATTGGACGGTCGATTAACGGTAGGAGCAGTCAATGGCCGTAAACGCACCTCATATATACTCCCTGATTTCAGAGAATCCCTCATCTACAAGGCAACACATATCAACCATCCATCTGCCGTTTGGGCTCGCGCATCGATTGATAACTACCTCTGGTTATATGAGCATTTTGTAGCCCTGTTAAATGAATATACACATAGGTACGGAAAAGTTCATAAATGCTCAGAGTTGATACCCGGACTGAGAGATTACCCTGCAAATATCACTTCTGGTACCTTCACACCGCCTACCGTTGCGATGGCTTCAGAATTCGCGATAAGTTCTGAATCACTTGACAGTTATCGAAACTATTACATACTAGGCAAGAAGCATTTGCATCAATGGAAACTTCGCAACCCACCGGAATGGATCAATGATCTGTCGTCTGCACAATGGATCAATGATCTGTCGTCTGCACAATGGATCAATGATCTGTCGTCTGCACGGCGTTTATTGGAGAAAGTATTTAACGCGGAAGTTAACTCTCGTAATACACAATAAAAGGTGTGTAAATATTATGGAAATCAAGAAGCATTGTATAATCTTTGATTTGGATGGTACTCTGGCAGATATCGACCATAGGCGTCATCATGTGGAGAATAAACCCAAGAATTGGACCAAGTTCAATGACCTGATGATTCACGACCAACCAAATAAGGATATTGTGCGGCTACTCGTTGGTATGAGATCATATGGTCTGCCGGCCGGAGAGGCAACAATCATTGCATCTGGTCGTGACGGTAGGTTCAAAAATCAAACAATTGACTGGCTGAACCATCATAGTATTCCCTATGATGGTTTGTACATGCGTAAAGCCGGCGACAATCGACCAGATTTTGTTGTTAAGAAAGAGATGCTAGCAGAAATTCGAGAGGATGGTTTCGAACCATGGCTAGTTTTTGATGACCGGGATCAAGTGGTTGATATGTGGAGAGATAACGGGCTACGTTGCCTTCAAGTTGCACCAGGAGCGTTTTAATGCCTCCTCTGGTTTCTATTTGGATAATTTTTGGTGTTGTTGCAATTATTACCTGGGTTTTGGTAGGAATTGTGGGAATGATTGGAATTCGAATGGCCACAAACTGGAAAATAAAGCGATGGCATATCCTCGTGAGTATCATTCTTGGACCAACGGCATTACTTCTGTCTCCTTTCTTAGGAGTAATGGTCAGTATCAAAAAAGTATCCTTGCGAGAATGGTTGAATAAGGAGGTACTTAAGTAATGGAACTCATATTATATATTATATCTTTACTTTTTTTGGGGGTATTTTGGATCTTCCTTGGTCTGATGATTTCATATAGTATAAACTCTCTACTCAAAACCAATGGGTTTAACCCGAAAAATTGGTACACGGTTGGTTTATCCTTTTTTGGTCTTATACTAATTGTAGTATATCCTTTGATATGGGTAGGGATACACGTCGTCAACCGCGAAGAAACCATAAAATGGTTAAAGGATGATTGGAAAAGATTATAATGAATACCACAATCGAAATGAAGCCCGTTGACGATCCATCATTGATGGATTTTTCCAAATCAAGGACACCAAGCGCAGTCAAGACAAGACTTTGCGAATGCGGCGCGGTGCATTTAACTTTCCATGATGATGCGGATAGTATATTTGCTTCGGCTGATTTTACCACTGTTGAAGATATCGAAAGTTTCGCTAAAATCATGCAACACTACGCTAATCTAAAGAAAGAGGTGGATAAAAATATTACACTAAATATAGAAGAAACCTCTTCAACAAAAGGATAATAAAATGGCAGTAATAGTATGGCATGATAGGAGACCAGTGCTTAATGAACTAATAAAAACCGCGAAGGCCAATCCTTCTGCGGTTAATATTGCTGCTCTCAAAGCTGAAATTGATGAATCAATGTCCGATAACTCATATGTTGGCAAAAAGGGAGATATGGTTTTTGCCAAGAATAACCAAGGTCGCTCGTTTTCTGTTATGGATCAGGCTGATATGGCAATAGTTCTTTTTCGGGCCGGATATCTGTTTAATAAACCAGAATGGGTAAAACTAGGCATTCAAGTGATCGAAACCACCTGCGTCCTATATGATGATGGGGGGTTGAGACTTAAAGGTAACAATGACACGGCTTGGTTTTGCGGCCAAACAAGCAGGACTCAAAAGGATAAAGGCGGTACGTTAAATAAGCATCTTTTTGCGGCCTCGGCATTCCTTGATATTGTGGCTGCTATTGAAGATTTGGGTGATAATAACAGAAGCCTTATTGATAAGTATAGAAATTTTGCTATACAGGGACTTATGAAAATGTTCAAGGGCGATGATCTGCCTAAAATGGATGATTTTTTTATTCGTGATGGTAAAAATCCATATCTAAAGGCTTGGATTTATTACGGAGCCTCTAACGTTAATTCAAATAAGGTTTATTACCTACGCAATAAACCCAAGAATGGCAGTTACCACATTCTATGTATGAACCTTATACATAATATTGCGACCGGGGTGCAGTCGCATATTGGCTGGAATAACTTCAAGTCTGATGCAAAAGGAACACTTTCCAAACTGTATACCATTTATGATAACAAAGTGAAAGATGGCGGATTATCCAAAAATTCTAAATCTGCTCATGGAGGCCAATTCGGTAAGATTTACCATATAGACAAACCATTAAATGCCGATGCAATCGAGTGGTATAAACAGTTTTAGTTGCCTTCCCCCTTGACTTTCCCCTCATAATCTGATATTATGATAATATGATCACACAAACATTGTTTATGCTCATTGGTCTTCCTGGATCAGGCAAGTCCACCTGGGTTCGGACCTCTCCGGAGGCTTCTGGATCTCTCATTCTCTCCACTGACGATGATATCGAAGCTTTCGCCTCGGCGGCAGGCAAGACATATAATCAGGTCTTTTCCGAGAGGATTGGAACGGCTGATGCTAATATGAAGGCTCTGCTTTACTACACAATCAAAAATGACCCGGATCGTAATATCGTTTGGGATCAAACTAATCTGACTATCCGGTCACGGGCTAAGAAATTGGCCATGGTTCCCTATCGGTATCGAAAAGTTGCAGTTGTGTTTAACTGTCCTCCAGAAGTCATTCAAGAAAGATTGTCGATGCGTACCGGAAAGACTATTCCTCCGGAGGTGTTTGATGGTATGGTCGCCTGTTTCGAACATCCAAATCTCAATGAAAACTGGAATGAAATCATTTATATAGATTAACAAGGATGCACATTATGAATCATACTAATTTTATTCAAACTTTTAATGGGAACTTTTTCGACTTTGATGATATGGATTCCAATAATATTGATATCGATGATATTGCTCACTCTTTGGCCAACCAATGCAGGTGGTCCGGACATGTCAAATGGTTTTACTCTGTGGCTCAACATTCACTAAATGCCACGGCGGTCGCCCGTAATGCAGGGTTGGGATTTGACATTCAGTTTGAAGCCCTTATGCACGATTCTTCGGAAGCTATCGTGGTTGATCTTCCTCGACCTCTCAAGAGACTCTGTCCTGATTATTGCGCCATAAATGAAAATGTTGAAAGATTCATGGCCAAGAGGTTTGGATATTCCGCGGTCATGTCTCCCGAGGTTCGAGAAATCGATGACAGACTGCTTGTCACTGAATACCATGCATTGATTGATGTTAATGAGAAGAAGAGATTTCTAGAGACAAATCTAGTCAATTTCAACATGGACCCCTATGATTATAAGAATAATGGGGTTTATTTGAGTCCGACGAAGCCTTTTCGGTCGAAGGCTATATTTCTACACAGATTTGCATATTTACAATCGAAACTGTCGAACCAAGCTTAAAATAAAAGACCCGCAGAATGCGGGTCTTTTATTATCCTTTTGGTTATATAAATAACCAAAAGGGATATAAATGGCTGGTACAACATCCGAACGACAAGAATATGGTCTGGTAAAAACTATAAATGATGCTATTGATACAAATAAAGGTAACCCAGTTATTGTAAAGAGCCGGGATGCCCAAGTAAATAATATATATAGAGCCGAAAAATATGCCGGCCGGGCCGATTCAGGATCAGAACCTTATACAGACGTTTCTCTACTATACAGAGAAAACAATGCATCTAAAGTATATAATCTCTCACTAAAAGGTGAGGAGGGCGCTCCAAGTCTAGCTGGTGGTGGATTGAGGGGTATTGAAGCTATCGTTCCTGGCTTGGTTCGAAGATTTAACACCGCCATATATACTGCTCTATTAAAAGCAGGATATAAAGAAGGGGATAATATACCAGACGTTTATGCTGAAATTCCAGCCGAGGCAAAGCAAAAAATTGTCATTGGTACTGCTAATATGGGAGGACCCATTCATTATATGTATATAGGGCCTATGATGGTACTGGGTTCCTATGATAAGAGTAAGAATATTGTTACGGTAAACGGTAGTCTTATCGAATCTCTAAAGTATGCAGGATCCCATACATTCTTTTTTAGATTTAGAAAACGTCGAGACGACCAACGGTTTGATATAAAGTCGATAGGAGCGGATCAATTTCAAAGAATCTTGGGTAGGTCCTCAAAAGGTGATATTGGTGGTCGTATTGTGGTGGTGGATAAACTACCATCAACAGCTTTTAAGGTAAAAATATAATGCTAAAATTTAATCAATACATTCAAAATCTAACTAAAGAAGTATATTATTTAGAAGAAGGTTCTAAAGAGGGAAAGAATACCCATTTGGAGCATATCGATGAGTTAGTCTGGAATGGTGGAGCCGGTGGCATAAGATCAGCCATTCAATTTTTAGATTCTATTGTGTCATCTCTTTCTGGTGGTGAATCCAAGTATGGTAAAAGCATCATTACAACCAAATTCGATGGCGCCCCCGCGGTAGTAGCTGGTATCAATCCGGAAAACGGCAAATTCTTTGTTGGAACCAAGGGTGTATTCGCAAACAAACCAAAGCTAAACTATACAAATGCTGATATTGATCATTATCATCCAGGCGAAGGTCTGAATAAGAAGCTAAAGGTGGCACTGAAGTACTTTCCATCCCTGAATATCAAAGGTATTTTACAGGGCGATATGATGTTTACTCGCGAAGATTTACATGCCACGACTATAAATGGCGAACCATTGATCACATTTCAACCCAATACCATTGTTTACGCAGTTCCGACGAAATCCGAACTCGCCAGACAGATAAAAGCAGCCCAGGTGGGTGTAATCTGGCATACCAACTATACCGGCAAAACTATCGCTGATATAAGAGCATCATTTAATGTTAATGTTGGTCAACTGACACCATCTAAAACGGTATGGTTTAGGGACGCTAGTATCATCGATGCCACAGGTGCTGCTACGTTTACCGCGGGGGAAATCAAAGAAATTCGTGGTATTTATAGTCGTATTGGTAAGACATTCAATCAAATCGATGGCAAAATCTTGAATATGATTGCGAATACACCGCGATACCAAATAGAAATAAAAGCTTGGAATAACATACACATAAGACAGGGTATTATAATATCAAACACTATTGATTATGTTAAAGGACTTATTGGTCATATAAAAACAAAACCATACAAAAATGAGATGGAACGCAAAGATTTACTTAACTTTATTGTTACTAATCAAGGAAGCATAAAGTTGATGTTTGATGTTCAAAATCTATTGAACGATGCCAAGTTGAAAATTATCAGCAAACTTCAAAAAATCGAGAGTATACCCACTTTTCTTAAGACTAATGATGGGTTTAGAGTGACTGCCCCTGAAGGGTTTGTCGCGATTAATCAAGAAGGTGGTGTGACAAAACTGGTTGACCGTCTGGAATTCTCACGGGCAAATTTCACAGCGGAGAAATCATGGAAATAAAACATCACAAGTTTAATACTGGGCTAAACTTATCCAGAGTACTATTACCTCAAATACCACAAGCATTAATATCAAAGTTTATTGAAACTCTTGGACAAGACGGTATTGATGTATCAGTCGGAGATATACCCGTAAATAAACTAACCCCAAGTCAGGGAGATTTTAATCTCAATAAGATTAAGAAAATGACTGATAGTGATCAAAAAATCATCGTATCCAAAGATAACTACGTTTTGGATGGTCATCACCGTTGGGCAGCCAAGAAAAGAAAAGCAGGATCACCTGATATTTCATGTATACAGGTAGATTTGAATATTCTAGACCTTGTAAAATACGCTAGAGATTTCTGCAAAGTTGAGTTGTATGAAGGGAAATCAAGTAAAGTTATTCTAAGATCAATCACTGAGAATCGAAAAATACTAAATATATAAGTAGATTTCTAATCCTGTAGAGGGGTAATGACAAAAAAAGTAGTTATGACGTTTGGACGTTTCCAACCGCCGACAATAGGTCATCAAAAACTGATAGACAAAATAGTATCCTATGCTCACCGAATTGGAGCAGAAGGGCGCGTCTATACTTCAAAGTCCTATGATTCTTCCAAAAATCCGATACCCTATACACAAAAGGTTAAATTTCTCAAGAAGTTGTTCCCTCATGTGAATGTGGTTGAACACCATGCGGGACAAATGTTTCCTATCATAAAGTCGCTTATAGATGAAGGTTTTGATGATATAACTATGGTGGTCGGCGATGATAGAGTAGTTCTCATGAGAACTAGTATTGGTAAATATGTAAAAAAGTCTGATCGGCCGGGATTTGACCCGAAAAAGCATTTTTCCATAAAATGGACGGTTATTTCCGCCGGGGCCCGAGACCCCGATGCAACAGGAGTTGTAGGGGCCAGCGGCACCAAAGTTAGGGAGTTTGCTGCCAAGGGAGATTTCAAGTCATTTATAGCTAATGTTCCCACAAAAAATGTCATGTTGGCCAAGACGATATTCAACACTCTGAAACAAAATATGAAGGGTGTTATAAAAGAAGCAGTAAGATATACCTCAATAAATGAAGGTGTTAATGATCCTGCTATTTTCAAGGCAGTATTTTTAGGTGGCGGTCCGGGTTCTGGAAAAGATTTCATTATGAAACAGACACTCTTTGGCTTGGGTCTTGTAGAAATCAACTCAGATATAGCATTTGAATACTTACTGAAAAAGAACAGTCTAAGTTTAACAATGCCAGATTCGGAAGCTGAACCAAGAAACATGCTCAGAGGTAGAGCAAAAAATATAACTACAGATAAATCAAGACTAGCTATAGATGGTAGACTTGGTATTATTATTAATAGTACCGCCGACAATGTTAATGATATTCATATATACAAGAAAAATCTTGAGAAAATCGGGTATGACTGTATGATGGTATTTGTTAATACTTCAAATGAAGTATCCCATTTTAGAAATATCATGCGCGGTAAAATGGGTGGTAGAACTGTTCCGGAAACCATTAGGTTACCCAAATGGCAGGCGGCTCAGCAGAACTTGGAATCATTCAAAAAGTTTTTTGGATGGAATAAGTTTCATATGGTTGATAACTCAACAGATACGACCCATGCAGCCCTCACAACACAACAGCAAATAAAAGCAAATCTGGATAAAGTATATAAGGCGACGTTCAAGTTTGTAAAAGAGCCTATTATTAAAAAATCAGCACTAAACTGGATTGAAAGCCAAAAAAGGCAAAAATCTACTCCAATTAAAGAAAACTTCGAGGCCTTCCGCGCGGCTCGGCTACGCAAAATACCTTAAAGTACAATATATAAATAATAAAAAGGAAAGGTACTAATAATGTTCACAAATAATGCATTTAAGCATGATGACATGTCCCGACTTGTAGGTGATATCATCAAGAATGATACTATCCGCAAGCAGGTGCAAGAAGATTTCAATACGGAACTAGGCATTGAGAATGTAAATGCACTACCTCATGAGTACCATTCTGAATATAATCGTATACTAGAAGAAAAAGTAAGCAATGCAGCAACCGCGGCCCTAACCAATAAGTTATCAGCAGGTATGAGTAAAAAGCAGGCTGATACACTTGGAGTCGGCGACAAGGTGACGGTTCCTTCTGGTCGGCCCGGGGGCGCCGGTACTACATATGCCGCAACCAAGGGCGATTCACGATGGAGGATTGCACAACGGCATTTAAGAGCAGGTGAAGCAACGGCTAGCACCAGAAATAAAGATGATGATGCAAGTCCGGTGCCAAAACCAACTACTCCAACTCCCGCAAAAGTAGCACCTGGTGCTAGTGCAGCGGCTTCTTCGACAGGCACTCAAGTAAAAGCAAGTCCAACTCCCGCAAAAGTAGCACCTGGTGCTAGTGCAGCGGCTTCTTCGACAGGCACTCAAGTAAAAGCAAGTCCAACCGCCAAAGCTATTGCTTCCAAGACGGTGGATATTAATAAACCACCAGTACGGGCTGGCGCCGGTGCTCCGGCTGCTAGAACACCGAAAGATGCAGATGCCTTTGCAAATGCAAGGTCGAGAAAAACTCCAGGAACGATTGATAGTTCATCCAAGGTTCAAGGTGGTGGGGTTCAAGGCGCGGTCGATTCGTCCCGGGCCCGATTTGACGCTTTGCGTTCCAGACAACTAAGCAATACAAGAATGCCTGGTGCTGGTGCTGGTAAAGGTCCTGGTGCAAGCGTGGCTGCGGCCGGGGCTTCAAGTAAAAAGCCAAATATTCCAGAAGTACCCAAGGAGAAACCAACAGGTGGACTGTCAGCTGGTATAAGTACGGCTAAGAAATCAATAGGTGATACATGGAGGACTACCAAGTCTGCGGCTCAAGACGTTGGTAATAGATTCAAGATAGCCGACACTCAAGCTAATGTTAAAAAGACTATGAATAGCTTTCCGAATGTTGATAAGGCTAAAGCCGCAGCCGGACCAATACCTCCTGTACCATCCGCCTCAACGAAGGTTACACCAACATCTCCCTTAAAGGATCCAAACATGTTTAAGAGAAATATGAATCCCGGCAGCAAGAATATACTAGGACTATAATATGATCAGACGCTATCAAGTTATATTAGAAGAGGTGTTTAAGGGGGAACGCAAGATGGGTAAAACCAAAAAGGTGAAATCCTCCGACAAAATGAATACCTTATCCAAGGCTAAACCAGAGATTGTCATTAATCCAGATGATAACTCCTATGGTTCCATGATGAGTTCTGGTTAAAATGGACCGGCGATATCAACTTTTAACTGATACTCTGATTACAGAGAAGATATCGCCGTTATCTAAAATATATTGCGATATGGATGATGTATTAGTGGATTTTTCTGGTCATATCAAGGATCGTTGGAAAAAGAATATTAAGGACTTCAAAGAATGGAGAACTGAAATCCCAGGCATCGAAAATTACTGGGAAAACATTCCGGCTAGAAAAGACGCAGCACAACTGGTTTCTTTTCTAAAACCCTTTGATTGGCATATATTAAGTGCATATGCAGAATGGGATCCTCGGAGCAAGGCGGCTAAAAAGGTTTGGTGTATGAAACATTTCAACATTCATGCGGATCGAGTACTAACCGTTGTAAGAAAAGATAAGGTCTTATATGCGACAAATCGAGGGAAACCGTCTATTTTGATTGATGATTATGATAAAAATATCAAGGAGTGGAAAGAAAAAGGTGGTATAGGAATATTACATACTTCTACCTCAAATACTATTACTAAACTTAAGAGTTTAGGATTTCGATAAATATAACAGAATAAGAAAAGGAATCGAAAAATGCCATTATATGGAAATAACGACGTAGCTTCCAATACACCACTTTGGATTCTAAATCAACTAGGTCAGGGGTACTCTGCAAATAACGTTAATGCTGCTTATGGTAACGTTGTTTCGGGCATCTATACTACCAATGCAACCAAAGGTGTATTTGCTGTTAGTAGTAGAGAACAGAGTGTATTAAACGGAAACAATCAAATCAACTTACCAGCAAATGCGGCTCCAGCCCATAGCGGTTGGGTGCTAAGAACGGTTGGGTCTGGAGGTCGCGCAGGGCGAGTGCATTATGAAGTACTGGTAGCCAACCGCAGTATCAATGGTGACGGCGCAGACAACAATATATTTCCGAATACTCGTATCGGTGTCACAGGTCCATCCTCATCCAATCTAGCTAGAGGAAACGTTGTCAACTTTGTTATATCTTCTGGTTCGGAACCAGGTGGTCAGTCTCTAACATACCAGTGGCAGCAAGACAATGGAAACGTTGCTCAAACATGGGCTAATGTTGCCAACGCTGGTGTATTTGCTTCTGCAAATAGTAACACAACAACAACTTTGAGCATCTCCAACAACTTTACAGTGACAGGAAACACATTTAGAGTAGCTGTTAGTACAGCCTTTGGAAATACGGTGTTTTCATCAAACGCTGTTCTAAGTTACTTCTAAGATATAGATAGGAGTGTCCAATGGACCTAATAATCAATCCTAAGCTGGAGGCTTTATTACTACCAAAGCCATGGTTAACACCGTATATTGCATATGAAAGAGTAAGGCAACTACTAATGCCTTACTATATGACAATCAAATCAATGCACCTTTGGTCTGAACAGGCGGGAAAGATTGTTCTTCCCTTGATGCCAAGATTACGTCAGAGTGATGTTGAATATCTACATTTTGCCTATAAACTGATAAAGCCCTTTGGTTCCTATGAGGTTTCCGCGAAAATATCTGACTCTGATACGATTTCTGAAGAGGAACAGCGCGAATTTCTAGATCAGTTGAACGAAGATACCATTAATGAACTTAGTAAGAGAACACTTAGACTCTATAGAGATAAAGCCGATACACAAGCTGGTGATATCATGGGATCACTTAAGACTCTTGATGGTTATGAAGATAATAATAGTCCCTTTTCCACATTCTTAAAGAAAAAACTGAAGAATAGAAGTATTGGTTCTATCAAGGCCGAACGTAAGCTTCACGGGCCGAACACAAGTCTCACCAAGAAACACTAATAAATGCTGCTAAACTATGATTTGAATGCGGAGAACTTTCTTATACTAGCGATGAAGTCTTACAATAATGTAAACTTGGCGTTAACAGAGTTTGAGTCTGATATCAAGAGGATTAAATACATTAAAAGACTGGTAAAACAATACCAGGGGGGTTCCAAGGAACTTAAGGAAAGACTACTGCTTAACCACATAATAGTTTTATCAAATGTATTTGGAGTGGAGTTTACCACCAAAATGTTATTTTATAAAATGGATGAGAAAGATTGGAATGTTATAAAGGTCTTTCTCCTCTATCTTGGTTACCTACCAGATTACATTAGTTCGGTTAAGGGAACCGTTATTAACTGTAAAGAAATACCTTTGGATATGGATGTTGTGGAAAAATTGAGAAGAATATAGCCCGCGGAGCATTAAGTTTAAGTAAATCAAAGGGTTGTAACGGTTTCTTAAAGTGATACATTAAGAAATTCTGCTAAGTTTTACTACTCCTCCTCACTCCGTTCGTCGTCGTAGGGTTTTATTTTCTAACGTTATCTAAGGTCTTTAACGTTAAACGTTTAAGAAACGTTATCTAAGGGTTTCTAAGGCCTATTATACACAAATCAAAAAACCATGTCAACCCTCTAAATGGAGTTATACATAGAAAATGTCGAATATTGAAGAAAAATTTCACCCTATAACTAAAAATATCATGAGAAGGTTAAAGAGGCAAGTAACTAAAACAAAATCTGATGTTCGGAGGGCGCTAAAACCTGGTAAGTCGATGATGGATGAAGATGCGCCCGCCAATGCCGCCGGAGGTGGTAATATTGCAGGTATCGGGGTGGGATTAAAGGGCGAACCCGGTATTTCCAGTAAAGTAAGACCTAGGGTCCTTAGAAGAAAAGCTATAGGAAGGATATAATATGACAGACGTTCAGCTAACACCAAAAGTATTACAGGATTTATTCATTGTTAATGGTTATAACCTCGGGAAATGGGGTGCTGATGGTACATGGGGAGGACTCACTGAAGCGGCGGTAAAGGACTGGTTCAAAACTGGTCATGATCTTCTCAATCCCAAGACAAAGCCAGAATCAAAAGAATTCGATAATAAGGCCTTCTTTGATGTTGTTAGAGCCGCTGTCCGCGGATTAACTGTATCTCAGGTTGAAGGATTCAACCATGTATTGGATGAATGGAAAGTTCGCGGATGGACGAATACTCAACAGTTTGCCTATGTCCTGGCTACGGCTTGGTGGGAATCTGGAAGAACAATGCAACCGGTAAGAGAAGGTTTCTACATTTCACCAACCTTTGCGGGCGCGGAAGCATGGAGAAAGAGAAATCTCAGATACTATCCCTTCTATGGTAGAGGTCTGGTTCAACTAACTTGGGATTTCAACTACCGCAAGGCCAGCCAGCTTTATGGTGTTGATTTTATTAAAAATCCTGATCTAGCCCTCGATCCTGTATACTCAGTCAAGATAATCTTTGATGGAATGGAAAATGGCTGGTTTACATCCAAATCGTTGGATGATTATATCGATGATATGGATGAGCCAGATTCGGAAGACCTACGAGAATTTGTAAATGCAAGAAGAATAGTAAACGGAACGGACAAGGCTGCTGATATCGGTAAGCTTTCTCTAGTATTCGAAAAAGCTATCAAAGCAGGAAATGGAGAGTAAAAATGGCAACCTTGGTCGACAAGAAAATAAAAGTAGACAAGATACTTGGTGATGCATTCAAAATAGCCATAACAAAGGCCTTGGGCCCTGGCGGCATGGCAGTGGGTATAGGTGTTGACGTTGTAAAGGCTGTAACATCCAATAACAAAAAAGCACAAGAAAATGCGAAGGATTCTGTAGTCGAGAAGGTTACTGATACCTTGGTGGAGCAAATCGCCAAGAACCCAGCCCTTATCAATCAAATGAACTTGGAAAACCCCGTATATAGTCGTACGGCTCAAGGTGGTCTAACCGGGTTGCTTGTATCTGCATATATGCTTTATAAGTTTGGTTGGCTGGTACCCATTGACTCATGGAATATTGACATTGTATATCCCGCATTTATTGGTTTTACTGGTAGTGCTTGGGTATTATATGGTAGATTGGTCACGGGACTACCACCAGCATTTGGTTGGATTAAATCATTATTCGCTAAGAAAAGTGTCTAATGTCTATCCCTTCAAATCGGCAGTCTCGGAACCAAAATCAATCGAATCAAAATCAATCGGATCGGTATCAAACCCAATCGGATGGCTTGGACGTGGCTATAGCAAAGTTGGAAGTAAAAGTAGAGAGTCTTGAATCCAACGTTCTCGCCATGCAGAAAAACATACAGGAGATAAGAGATACATTAACTGGAGTTCGAGGTAGTTGGAAGGCTCTATTGGCTGTGGCTTCCATATTGTCTGGTATTCTAATAACAATAGGGATGAAGTTATGGGATGCATTCGGCGCTATTTCACCAAAATAATCAGTTATATAAAATATTTACTTACTGTAATCCTAACCGTAACAGTATTTGCGGTTCTGGGATCGCTGATGGTTACGGCACTTTTCTGGGTCGCACCAAAAATCGAAGCATCGTACTTTCCAGTTACATCTAACTTGGAGTTTGTATATATTACCGAAAATGATAGTGGTGAGTATAAAATATACGGTGAGATTGATAAAAATCGATCGTGTGTACTTAAGTCCATATCCATGATAACTTATGATCGGGAAGGCGACATTATAAGTATTCCCGTATATCGTTTTGATTGGAATAAAACATTAACCACTGGCGTTTCGGTTAATAGACCTGTTGGTCATAGTAAGTTTGGACCATGGTTTATTCCGATACAAAATGTGCCCCATGATTTGAATATAGAAGTGAATATTATTTTTGAATATCAATGCACTATCCTTTGGAATACCATTGAGATTTATGGTCCGATAAACTTGAATTCGGTTCCTCGGGTTGCCCCCGAAAATCTCATAAATCCTTAACATTTCGCTTGCTTACCCTCGCATAAAAGAGTATACTTAACCTCTATATGAGAGGTCGGAATGTCGTTAATCATCGATACCATCTATATGAACCGACTGTCGCCGCGCCTTGAGGGGTGTAAGCGTAAGTCGGAATTTTTGTGGATTTTTCGCTGCCCCATTTGCGGGGATTCACACTCAGATAAAACCAAAAAGCGAGGTTATGTATACCGAAAGAAGAACGATTTACATTTCTTCTGTCATAACTGCGGTGATGGGTATTTCTTCAATAAGTTCCTAAAACGAGCCGATCCTCCTTTATATGGCGAATATCTTGTTGATACCTTCAAGGATAAAGGTACTTACCATGAAAAGAAAGAACCTGTTAGTGTACCGAAGTCAAATATTTCCTTTCCAACCAGAATTAATTTACCAAAAATAAGCGAGTTATTAGAAAATCATTTCGCAAAACAGTTCCTTATCGATAGAAAAATTCCAAAGGAATGGTTTCCTCGACTATATTTTTCTAGTGATTTCGGGTCTTTCGTTAAGGAAATGGTCCCTGATTATGAGACGAAATCCTATAATATAATCAATGAGTTCCGTATCATTATTCCGATCTATGATGAGCAGAAAAATCTGGTGGCTTTTCAGGGTCGAGCGTTAATGAAATCGAAGGCTAAATATATAACAATCAAGATCGATGCCGAGTCTGTAAAGATTTTCGGTATGGATACAGTAGACTATTCTAAGCGAGTATATGTTGCTGAAGGTCCGTTTGATAGCATGTTTCTACAAAATTCTGTAGCAACTTCTGATGCTGCTATTTATAAAGTAGCCTCTTTGTTTCCTACAGCAACGTATATTTCCGACAATGAGCCGGATAATAGAGATATCAAGAGAGTAATGCGGCGCATTATAGACTTGAGCTTGGAGCTTTTTATCTGGCCGTCCATGCTAAAACCATTCAAAGATATAAATGAAGCCATTAAAGCAGGCTATACAAGTAGTCAGCTTATGAATATTATTGATAATAATACCTTCAGGGGGCTGAATGCCACTCTGGAAATGCAGAACTGGGAAAAGGGAAAATGAATAAAGTGAAGAAGGAGCGGGACAATATCAAGCATAAAATTCAAATGCTTGAGGAAAAAATGAAAGTAAAATCAGGATTGGTAGACCAGAAGATCGCTGGTGATCTTTCTCAACTATACCAGAAACTAGCTGAAATAGATAAGAGGTTGGCCAATGACAATCATCGCTAAAGTAATATGTGATTCTATCTCACCCGAAGGTAATAGACTTACGACATTTCAATTGAGATATCCTAGATTTATCCATGCGGAGTTTATGACCCACCGTGTATTTTCTAGAAATGCATCTTCCAGTAGGGCTATACCTGTCAAGAGAATGATACAAGATATCATTGATGATCCAGTATATCCTTCTCATTGGGGTAAGAATCAGAAGGGTATGCAGGCCCAGGAAGTGTGTTTTGAGGACGTACTTATTGATAATGTCAGATTAACAAGGGTGCAAGCCTGGGATGACGCGCGGCAGTTTGCCATAGAAGCCGCTTTAGGATTTGATGAAGCTGGCTACCATAAACAAATCATCAACCGGCTCTTGGAGCCATTCTCTCATATCAACGTCGTGGTTACTGCAACAGAATGGAACAACTTTTTCCATCTACGATGCCATAAAGACGCCCAACCAGAAATGAGACTTTTGGCGGAGGCGATTTTTTCTGCCAGAGATGGGTCTACACCAAAGAACTTGCAAAACGGAGACTGGCATTTACCGTATGTTAATAAAGATGACTGGACTGATATCAACGGTGGTGGAGATATAACTTCAGACCAATATAATACAATGATTAAACTATCGGCGGCGCGTTGCGCAAGAGTCTCATACCTTACAACTGAGGGTAAGGTACCAACACTCGCGGAAGACCTTTCTCTATACGACCGCTTGGTGGGCTCCGAGCCCATTCACGGTTCTCCTTGTGAACACCAAGCAACACCTGATATGATTCAACAGCATTTGCACGGGAATTTTACTGGGTGGATTCAATATAGAAAAACATTACCAAATGAAAATATAGAAGGATAATAAAAAAAATGACAAGTAATAGCCTACCGACACTCTACCAAGAATACATCCACAAATCCAGGTATGCGAGGTGGTTGTATGATGAAAACCGCAGGGAAACTTGGCCAGAGACAGTCCATAGGTATATCGACTTCTTTAAGAATCACGCAAGTTCCCGGTACCAGTTTACCGTTGATCAAGCATACTGGGACGAACTAGAAGAGTCTATTCTGAATCTTGATGTAATGCCGTCGATGCGAGCAGTAATGGTTGCAGGGCCAGCATTAGAAAAAGAAAACGTTGCATCTTACAATTGTGCTTATATTGCAATTGATAACCCTAGAGCCTTTGATGAGATACTATATATTCTAATGAATGGAACTGGTATTGGATTTTCGGTTGAACAGAAGTTTATTGACCAACTTCCCATCGTAGCCGAAGAGTTTTTCTCCACAGATACCACAGTTATTGTGGCTGATTCCAAGCTGGGTTGGGCCAAGGCTTTCAAGGAAATCATTCATTTACTTTATAGTGGACAAGTTCCCCGTTGGGATATATCCAAGGTAAGACCCGCTGGGGCACCACTTAAAACTTTTGGTGGTAGGGCTTCCGGACCAGAACCCTTGGTGGCTCTTTTTGATTTTACAGTTAAGGTGTTCAAGAATTCGGCTGGTAGACGATTGACAACGATGGAGGCCCATGATATCGTTTGTAAAATTGCCGATATTGTTGTTGTCGGCGGAGTCCGAAGATCCGCATTAATATCACTTTCGGATTTGAATGATGATCGAATGAGAACAGCCAAATCTGGCCGATGGTGGGAAAAGGATATGCAGCGGCGACTGGCCAACAACTCCTTTGTTATAAATGAGCCCCCTGGTATTGGCATTTTCATGAAAGAATGGTTGTCGTTATATGAGTCTAAATCGGGGGAAAGAGGTATATTCTCTCGTGAAGCTTCTAGGAAACAGGCAGCAAAGAACGGCCGGCGTGATCCAAATCAAGAATGGGGAATAAATCCTTGTTCCGAAATTATTTTGCGGTCGCGCCAATTTTGTAACCTAACCGAGGTTGTTGTCCGCGCAACGGATGATGAGGTTTCACTTAAACGAAAGGTACGGCTGGCTGCGATCCTTGGTACTTTCCAATCAACACTTACAAACTTCAAGTATCTAACCAAGAAATGGAAGGAAAACTGCGAGGAAGAACGTCTACTCGGTGTTTCCTTAACCGGTATTATGGATAATGAAATACTGAATGGTATTCGTGGTAGTGCAGAACTACCAGATATCTTGGAACGAATGAAGCAAGTAGCAGTTGATACCAACAAGGAACTAGCCGAAAAACTTGGAATCAATCAATCGACGGCTATAACTTGCGTGAAACCATCAGGAACGGTCTCTCAGTTAGTTGATTCTGCTTCTGGTATTCATCACAGACACTCACCCTTTTATATTCGTACAGTGAGAAATGATATCAAGGATCCTCTAGCCTCAATGATGGTTGATCTTGGTTTTCCCTATGAACAAGACGTTACTAATCCTCACACTCTTGTTTTCTCTTTTCCTATCAAGTCACCTGAGGGTGCGGCCTGTCGTGATGATTCAACGGCTATTGAACAGTTAGAGTTATGGCTGATCTATCAAAGGCATTGGTGTGAACACAAGCCGAGCGTTACAATATCAGTGAAAGAGCATGAATGGCTTGATGTTGGAGCATGGGTTTATAACCACCTTGATGAAATGTCGGGTGTATCATTCTTGCCATATTCTGATACAGTATACAAGCAAATGCCATATACTGAATGCACCGAGGAAGAGTATAATACACTGGTTACAAAAATGCCAAAATCTGTCGATTGGTCAAAACTCTCTGATTACGAAAATATCGATACCACAAAGGGAGCGCAAGAGTTGGCTTGTACTGCTGGTGGTTGTGAAATATAATGTCTCTTTTTCAAATAGGAAACTTTACATTAGCATCTGGCGAAAACTCCACTTGGAAAATCGAGTGTGATGCTTTAACTTTATTGGATTGGCAAACTCTCGCAAAAATGATAGCCGAGAGGTGTGAGCCGTTCGGTGATGTTATTGGTGTGCCGAGGGGCGGTTTGCCTTTAGCACAAGCCTTGGTACCTTATATTACTTCAGGTAGAAGGCTGGTGGTAGATGATGTTTTCACAACAGGTAAAAGTCTCTCGGCCATAGTAGATAAGAATGATATTGTATGGGTAGCCTTTGCTAGGAATCAATGTCCAAAAGGTATTCATGCATTATTTCAAATACACGAATAGGTATTATCTCACATCTTAGGTGCGGGATAATCAGAGCCTTGATTATGGCTATATAATGATATAACTATAACCAAGGAGGTTCCTTTTGAGTACCAAGCACGTCAATACAATATTTTGCCCCTCATGCGAGTCTACGTTTAAGTTGAGCTATACTGAGAGAGATGTTTCGGGACATTCTAAATTTTGTCCCTTTTGTTCGGACGAACTATTCAGTAATGAACTGGAAGAAGAAATCACAGAGGATGTTCTAGATTATGATTAAATAAAGCTAAATACTCGCAAAGAGGAGTATTATGTGGCTTTACCGAGATAAAGAGATAACATCGGATGAAATAGAAGGTTATATTGGCTTTGTCTATATTATAACCAACACTGTTAATGGTCGTAAATACATAGGAAAAAAGGTCTTTTCCTTTATAAAATCCAAAAAACTTAAGGGAAAGACCAGAAGAACTAGAACAAAAACTGAATCTGATTGGAAAGACTATTACGGGTCAAATAAAGTCCTCCAGGCGGACATTGAAAAGCACGGAAAAGATAACTTCTCCAGACAAATCCTCCACTTATGTAAAACAAAGGGTACGGCTTCCTACCTGGAATTGAGAGAGCAAATTCTCCAAAACGCCATAGTTGATCCAGAATTTTACAACGACCAAATCTACGCCAGGATTCACCGAGCCCATATTAAGATTTGACATTGAACCCGAATCGTGATATACTTCCATATAGTAAGAGAGATATCACGTTATGGATTTTACCTCATATCGCAATCAAGTTGCGGCTCATTTCTATCTAATCGACGGTGAGTCTGCGGACGCCGCTTCATATCGACCACGAGCCGACCGTTTTCTGCGAGCAGTTAATGAACTGTGGTCTATTCTGGACGTTTTTGAGACGGTGGATATCCCCGACGCGGAATTGGAAACCAGGCTCCAGGAGCAGTTTTATAACGTCGGTAAGAAGTTTTACGGAGAGGACAAGCCAACCCTATTGCTTTGGTTTCGAGACCTATATACCCTTCTACGGGATCAACAGCAAGGTCCGCGAATTGGTGCTTATGTAAAGATTCTTGGTATTGATTTTTTCCTCGATTTGCTGCGCCGAAACATTGAGAACCCTTTTACAGCCAAATATGAAATGACTATTTTAGGACTTGATGATGGTTTTGAAGCTAAGTTTGAGGGACTCCAACCAACTGAACCGGGTGTAAATTTTCCGATTAGAGGACCAAAGATCAATGACGCTCCACGAATTTCGCAAACTAACACAATATCTGCCGGGTGATACGCACTTGGCGCGTCAGGGTGTTGATAAATCGTTGTCTTTTCAGGATGCTCGAATAGCCAAGGCTGATATCGGAGGATTTTCATCTTGTACTGGGTCTGGTAACTATTTCTTCGAAAACCCCAAGGGATCAATAGAGGTTTTGATTTTAGATGATGAATAATATTCAAGATATTCCTGTTTCTCAAAGAGAACCATGGGCCCAGGTAGTAACGATTGTTATGCCTAAAAGGGTTCTGCGAGAGGTGTATGGTTTTACAAATGTGGTCGGTTTTGATGAACCTATCACTGTGACGGCTCATTCCAACCTGTGGCGCCAGTGGCTTGGTATGCCTAAGGAGACTCTATGATCTATTATGCAATTGAAATATCAGACTATTTGAATAAATTTTAAGGAGACTTCAAATGCCCCATCCACATAAGAATAAACCCAGAACCGGGAGAAGAAAAATCGGTTCAAAGAAACGCCGTGCGGCCGCAAAAAGAAGTAAGAAGTAATGGAATTTCTTCTTTTCAGTAAATCAAACTGCATTTGGTGCACTAAAGCGAAAGCACTATTTAATGAGGGTAAGTTATATTTTGAGGAATATGTTTATCCCGATGACTTTACCAAGGAGCACTTGCTTAGTCAGTTAGGTCTATCAACAAACAGTAAACTTACACTACCACAAATCTTCCTCAAGACCGAGGTTGGTATTACCCATATTGGTGGGTTTCAGGAGTTAAAAAAATATGTTTCAGGATTATCAGAAATTTAGTGACGTTGAAAAGAACTTGGCCTCAATGACCAAGTCCTATCAAGATTTTATGAAAGAACCAGTACAGGTGTATATGGCTTTTATGGGGGATCTTATGAATTTACCCGAGAATATCAGCAAGAATCTTAGCCGCGGAGCCGGGCCCATAGACTTTTCTTGGGGGAACCCTCTCGACTTGTCGTTGCGTCAGGTGATGCAGAAGTTTGGCGCCCCGATCTAGGTGCTAGTTTGCGTTCCGTGTCCGACTTAACTCTCTCGCCCGCTTCGGCCGCCTGAGTTTGTCTCTTGGCCTGGTGGGTGAGTTTTTTAGCTTTTGCTTCCAAATCAAGAGTCGCAGGGCTACTACTATATTTTTTTCGCTTCTCCTCGGCCGCCGCCGTGGCCTTTGCGGCCTGGTGTTTTCTATCTGACGCAGTTACCTTATGTTGTGAGATTTTGTAATCCAGAACAGATTTATTGGGTCCTGCATCCTTACCATCAGCCGTTCTGTTGGTACCAGCATTTTGACCTGGAGCATAAAACATTGACTGCGGGTTCCAGTTTTTTTCCCGGCTCATACGGCGGGCCTCTTTCAGGAATTGAGCAAAGGTAATATTCATTTATCATTGTCCTTTATTGGTTAAACATCAATGATATTTATCTTTTTCAAACTCGCTATGCGGAAAATGCATACCTGCTATGCAAAAATAGCACTTGTAAACCTCTTTGAAAAGCATTACCTTAAGTATGTAGATTGAGAGGTATGAATGGCTCGAATCAAAAAGACCAAGTCCAAGGCGGCGATGAACCGCCTTATCGTGAATTTGGAGGTCAAGCAAGGCCGGCTTGCCGAGCCCGACTGGAAGGTGGCCGACGAAAAGACTCTCGGTGCTGCCTACCAGTTTTTCCATAACTATTATGACCCCGAGGACGCTCTTCAGTTTCTGGTGACGTACCTCAAGTCCGTCAAGTTTCCTAAAAAGGATTTGGCATCGATCCAGCGCGCGGGTAAGAACGACCTGATTTCAGTCGGCACATCCCTTGGCTGGTATGCCCGCCTCTTGATTAAGGGGGCCAAGCTTCCGGATGAAACCAAGAAGCGGTTTAGCCGTTTGCTTTTCGCGTTGGTTGACCGTATGGCAACCAAGGCCGAGGTCGTTTCCACGGAGCCGGCTGGGCCGACCATTCAGGATCGCATCAAGAACCGGGCGGACGTGGTGATCGCCCAGTTGGAAGAGGCTATTGACGCCTTCACCCGCAAGGGGGTTGAGTTTGATGCCACGGCTTTCGTCCGTAAGAATGAGATTTCCCCGCCCGTGGCCAAGTTTGTGGTGGATGCGCTGACGCCATCCTACGGTGAGTTGGTCGAGGTCGCGACCAGCAAGGACCCTCAGTTGAATGAGGCATATGCCTTCCTCAGCAAGGTCGCGCTTAAGAAGCGAGTGGCTTTTCAGAAGGGCATCATCGATGCTTTTTTGCCGTCCAGCCCTGCGATTGCAGCCAAGAAGGTGAAAAAGCCCCGCGTCAAGAAGGCCAAGACAGCCGCAGAACTGGTATCCAAGATCAAGATCGGCACCGTTTTCGGAAAGTTTAAGAGTGTGCCTCTCGCCAAGATTGTGGGAGCCGAGCAGGTCTGGGTGTTCAACACCAAGAACCGAACCCTCGGTGTCTACCGGTCGGAGTCTCCCAACGGTCTGTCGATTAAGGGATCGACATTGATTGGATACGACAAGACCGCGGCGATCGGTAAGCGGCTGCGGAAGCCTGAGGACGGACTTCAAAAGGTCTTGGATGCAGGCAAGGTCGCCTTGCGGACTCTCTTGAGTGAAATCAAGGCGGGCGAAAAGACCTTGTCTGGCCGCTTAAATTCTGATATAATCCTTGTACGGATCATGTAGTAGAGATAATAATGTTTAAGATCACTGGAAATAAGGGTTTTCACATGACGTTTTCCAACGGCTGGACGGTCTCCGTTCAATTCGGACCTGGGAACTATTGTAACAATCGAACTTCCAATCCTATGGACCTTCCGATACCGGAGTGTGGAAATGCAGAAATCGCCGCATGGGATATCAACGGTATAATGCATGATTTCGGACAGGATCATGTGGAAGGCTATGTGGAGGCCGACCAGGTGGCCGACTTCATAACCAAGATTGCAGGCAAGGAAGGTAATGAAATAGGTCGTATTACATTTAATGAAATATGACCACTTTTAACCAAGATTGCAGCCAAGGAAGGTAATGAAATATGACCACTTTTAATGATGATTGCGAACCGGCTCTTGCCGTCCCGGCGTCGGCCGATAGACGAGACGCCCGGTCCATTGCGAGGAGTATCGTCACCAAGCATGTGAAGAGTTTTCAGCCCTTGATCACACATGGTGATATGATTGATGAGATCGAGGCGGCCCTGCTCACCGAGCGAGCGCTCCGGATTGAATGGCGGTCGCGCGATGGCCAGGTCACCACCAAGGCGCTGACCAATGGAAACTGGGCACCGTCAAAATTCGGCCGCGGTGAGGCCGACACCAGAAAGCAGGGTGAAGGGGATGGCTTCCCTGAATATCGCACCGGCTTCCTCATCGGCCTGGTCGGCGCCCTCGCCATCGTCGTCGCCGG
>Ga0209702_10001845_pt1 | contig 38717 bp, 25 predicted proteins | sample FRY01_FD_187210 | JGI IMG/M metagenome (GOLD analysis project Ga0209702, IMG submission 187210) | Freshwater microbial communities from Lake Fryxell liftoff mats and glacier meltwater in Antarctica - FRY-01 (SPAdes) (version 2) | ecosystem: Environmental > Aquatic > Freshwater > Ice > Glacier...
TGCAACAAAAAAACTTACCACAGAGCCCGGTGGACGTCTATATTCTTAAACGATTACATTGTCTTTTGTTGTGTCCGGCTTAAGATCTTACCTATGACGTGTTGTTAAAGAATAACCTGCGCGGGACCGCGATTCTAAAGAAGGATCGTGCGGCGCTGGTCACGGCCATCACCAAAATGACGTCCGAGCAGCGGGAGGCCGTGAAGGCCGACACGAAGCTGCTCAAAGAGATCTACGCGCTCGACTCAAGCTGGAAAGAGCCAATTGATGCCTTACTCAGTGGGACCGCGGCCGAGACCATTGACACCCTAGTACCTCTGTTGGCGGAGCACAAGAACGTCTTCAAAGACGATGTCGATGGAGCGAAAACGGACGTTGGAAACTTTGTCGCGCTCGTCAAGACAACGGTCGCGGCAAAGTATGCGGATGCGTTGGATGACGAAAAACCCAACCATGTCAAAGATAAAGCCGCGTTCGAAGTTGAGTTTCGTAGTCGGATTATTGACATCGTGGCCACCGACGGGTGGGAGAAGATCGCTGAATTCCTCGAACCCTATGAGCTGAGACTATTAAAGGCCGTGGCACTCGGGGGAGGCACCGAATCGAAGAGCCAGGGCCTTCTGAATGAGATGCGAGACTCGACATTCTGGGGCGGGTCGAGCCCCGAAAAAATGAAGGCGACCATCAACGGCCTAAAAGATGCGGAGCTCGCCGTTGTGCGTGACGACGTGGCCGTTCGAGTGGCGATTCAGAAGGGGCTCTCCGCTGAAGACGCAGCGACCTGCATGGCCCTGCTGGAGGGCCAAAAGGACGTCGAATTCGGGACGAAGAAGACCCTTGTCGGCACGGAGTACACTGATTCGAAAGCTCTCCTTGCGTCCGTGCGTGCGCTTAAATTCGCGCAGTGGACCGCTTTGCGCGACGATATCGGCGCCGTGTTGGACCTGATGGGCAAGGTGTCGGACGCCGAGGCCCTGGAACTCAGGGGGATTCTGAAACTGGACAAGGAGGGTTCAGGGTTCATCAAACAACCCGGATACGAGAAGTCCAAAGAGCCAGCCGTCACTGAAACAAAGCTTCAGAAGGATGATGTCGTAGTGACGCCCTTGCTGAAGGACGTCCCGGCCCAGACCGACACCGACGCAAAGACGCCAGCTTCGGGAACGACGGCCAAAGAGCCGAAGACAGCCGGCGCGCTTCAAGATAAGAAAGCCGTCGGAAAGTTCTTGGCTTCCCAAAGCCATGGGAAGCTATTAGCAGCCTGTTCCGCGGCGGCGAAGAAACAGCGCGCGGATCTATTCCTCACAGAGCTGGCGTCGAGTTTTGGTGCTATCTACGGGCATCTTCGAGACGTTGAGTTCTCAGGCTATGCCGCCGACTCTGCGGAAACGGAGGCGAAGAATGCGATTATCGGGGAATGCATGGACTCTGTCGGCGACGTTTCTGTCGCGGCCAGCAAGATCTTCGGCCAGCTTTGGGGGGAATACGAACCTGTGGTTACGGCCGCCATAATTGGCAGCTCGGACCCAGCGCCGTGGATAGTGAAATATCATAGTCGCGGGTCTTACAAGCCTGAGGACAGTGAGGAAAGTAAGCCCGGACCGAACGTCGGTTTCCTCAAGGGTTACGGTTCAAGCCACGAAGGGATCGCGGCGGCCATCACGGCCGCGTCCGCTGACACCTTTATTCATGAGTTTACCAACTTGAAATTGATCGGGGCGGACATACCGGCGAGGTGGCAGGGGTATTACGAGGCCAAGACGACCCACGAAAAAGCGGTTAAGGACGCTGCCGACGGGGGTACAAAGGACAAGATCGATGCAGCAAAGACAGCTCAGTCCGTATTCGTCACCGACATGAAGACGACTCGGACGAGCCTCGTGAAAGTCCCCTTGGACAAACATGCTTCTTTGAAGAGCGCGCTCGGGGCGTTGGGACTCACGAAAGAAAAAGAGGACGCGATCAACACCGCCTTCAGGGCGAAAGTCGTCGCGGTCTTGGGGTCTGAGACGCTTGCGGATGCACAGGGTAAGGCAGATACTCTAGCGGCTCTCGGGCGCATGTTTGGACTTTCCGCCGAGTCGGCCGGGCTTCTTTGGGATGCGCGCACGTTTCAAGCTTATATGGACGTGCTCTATTCGATCGCATCGGCTATCGAAAGTGGCGGGAAAACTGCAGCGATATTCAAGGGGGACGAAAAGGACGGGGCATTAGCCCAAGCAGCGTCCGTTCACAAGGCCCTCGAGGAATCTACCGAGGGTGTCGACAAAGAAAAAGCTGCCCAGATCGGGGATGGCGCCAGCAACGTGGCTGCCGGAGAAAAGGATATCGAAGCTCGCGCTGCCATCGTGAAGAGCGTCGCCTTTACCGGCGGCAAGTTGGCGATCGCGGCCAGCGTCGGCGCGCTTGGCGGACCCTTTGCTCTAGGAAAACTGCTGTCGGCGGTGGGTTCAGTGGCGGTAACCGCCATTAGAACCTGGACCGAAGGGGGTGATATTAACACCTTCGCCCAGTACGTTCTCACCGATGCCTTGTCGATGGTCGGAGGCGAGTTCGGGGTATTCGTCCTGTCGGAGCTCTCCGCGGCCATGGCTCTACCAACGGCGGCAGAGGTCGTGAAGTGGATCGGTGTGTCACAGCCGCACCTTGCAGCGGCCTTTGAGGCGGGTATACAGGAGGTTACGAAGAAGATCGCGGCCCAGCCGTCAATCGCGATGGGTGGCACGGACCCGGTAGCCCTGCGCATTGCGACTGAAAAAGGGGGCTTCGAGTGGGCTATGCAGACCTTAAGCAATTTACGAGGTCAAGCCAAGGACCTCTTTACCACCGAGGGCGCGGTGACGCTCGCGGGGGACCTTTTCGTCGCAATGCGCGAGCCCGTACTCAAGAAAATTCGAGAGAGTGTGGAGGAGGGGATTCTTAAGGGAGTCGGATTGGCCGACCCCAAGTCAGAGATATCGGCCGAGGAAAAGAAGCTCGATGCTGACAAGGACGGCACGATCGAGGAAGCAGAGCTGAAAGAACTTTTGAACCACAACGATCTCGATAAATTAGGTGTGCTGTGTTCGAAAGTGCCAGAGGTACTTTTGGAGATTCCGGCCGTGGCATTATTGATGGATATCCGCGAGGGTAACTATACCGATACCCTAAAGAACCTCAAAAAACTTGGGCAAGCCAGCGTCAAGAGGGCGGTGGAAGTGCTCGAGTTCGTGACCACCAAAAGTATACAAGCTCTTGTGGAACAGGACCGCGGAGTTATACTCGAAGCTCTCTCGAAGGGCACGACGGGAGTTTCGCGAGATCTACAGGCACTATGGGATGGGTTCGTCAAGGATTTGAAGAGTGGCCAGATTATCCTAACGTGGGTGATTGAAAAAGGAAAAAGCGTGGCTGAAGCTGCTGGAGAGGTATTCGCGCAGTGGCGGCTCGCGGAAAGCATCAACGGGCTAACGGGTGAGGCCGGAAATGAGGGCCTGCTGGACCTTTTGTATAGCACTAATGACGCGGATAAAGCTGTAGCGCTGGGCTTTATTCAATTGCGTCAAAGCTCAGCCGTGCTGCAGACAACGCTGGGTAAGTATGAGGCAAAAATTCAAGAATTGGTTGGCACAGCAGTGCTGAAGAAGGGTAAGCTATTCGATGAGATCATGAAGTCGTGCGACGGGAACTCTGGCCTTAGTTCGCTGCCTGGGTTCGACTTGATGGTTACAAATTTGGCCGAGAAAGCTGGGTCGGGTAAGTCCAACCCCGAGTATAAGGCCGCTATCAGGAAGGCCGTGGCGCAGAAACTAGTCAAGTCGGGAGATGGCGGTTTGGCGCTTTTTGAGGACGTCGCCAAGAGTGGGCTTTTACGTGAAATACTCGATCGGGGTATGGGCTCGCTTGGTACCAGTGCGGGTGGTGAAAAGGCTCGTAATAACTTAAAAACCAAAGTCGCGTCGACGGCCGACGATGTCCAGGCGCCGTTCGAAAAAGCGATACTAGACCAGATGATCGCCGAGCTGCAGTCGTTTGTATCCATTCAATTGGACACAGCGTTAGACACGAAAATGAAATCGGCAGAGGAGGCTGGGCGCGAGGCTGGGAGAAAAGAGCTTCAGAACTTGGCCAAGGTTAAGCCCGCCCCAGTGGTCAAGAGCTAAATGCCACAGGTTCGTCTGCGCATGGAACCGAAGACCGGCAAAAGAAACAAAGAGTATAAATCTGGAGAGCTTGATGAACGGGATGAGCAGGATTGATTTGAACGCGTTGTCCGATGCGGCGGCAATGTGTGGCCAGCCGAAAGGCCCCGCGGAGGTGGTATGCCGGAAGCTTCTTGCGACGCCGGGCGAGTTCCAACGTGATGGTATTAGGGTCGCCTTCGATGCGGATATGCTGGCCTTTGAAGTGGCCTTCCACACGCCAGACGCGGCGATGGTCGACATCGGCGAGCTGCTTGGCGCGGTCGGCACGCCCGGATACAACGAACTCTACCGAGCCGAGGGCGCTCACGGCACCCAAGGCATGTGGGTCGGCGCACGGTTTGCCCACGGCGAGTCGGTTTGGACCATCGACCTCGACCTCGAGTGGTGGCGCGAGCTGGCGGTCGAGTTCGCGGCCGAACGTTCCAGCGCGGCCGGCCAGGCTTGTACGGAAATGGGAGCACGGTTCGGCGATTTCGCGGGTGATTTCGCGGTACGGGCGGATGGCCGCGGTGTGGTCAGTGTGACCCGTATCGCGGAGTTCGCGGCGCCAGGTGACAGCGACTCGATGGCGCTGGCGTTGGCGGCGCACGTCGGCGCGATCGACCCGAAGCGGGCCGCCGACCTAGGCGCAGCCCTCGCGGCCGTCTTCCCGGTCCCTGGCGACCACCAAATCGTGGCGACCCAAACTTTCACCGCCGATAGCGGCATCGTTCAGGGCTCAAACGTTTCCTTTCGGAAGGTCTCGCTAGAAGGCGCGCTTGGGGCATCCGGCCTTTTAGGCGCGGAGGGGGCCGACGCGGGCCTCGGCCTCGCGCTTACGATGCTCGGCATCGACTCGACTCGGCCGGTCACGCTCGACAGCTTCGAGGTCACCCAAAACGTCGGCGCCCTACCCGCATGTCGCTTCGTGATATCGCTTTGACGATTGTTCCTCACGGCCGGCGCTTTGTGTCGGCCTGAACCCGCCGGGCCATGCCTTGCCGCCAGCCCGGCACGCAATTAGGCCGCACGCGCCCGAGATGGTTGTCTCACTCGACGGGGCGGCAGGTCTACACGGCTTTGTCGATCGGTCACTCAGCACCGCGACCCGAACCTCCAAAGAAGCGACGGCCGCGCTAGCCGGGAGGGGGCTGGTGTAGTAAAAGTTAATGAGGAGGGGGAACGGCACTAAAAAGCGGCAAAGAAGCTCCTCCTCAAGATAGCGCGCTGTTGCTAGGCAATGGCAGCCGAAGGACTCGACACGATCATGAAACAGCTCGTAGTCAAGGGCCAAAACGCAGCGACAACGGTGGTCACCCAAGACGTCGCGCCATGATCCAAGAGGCCCTCAGTCTTACATGAAAAGCTATTTCATCCCACTCGCGCAGCTCACCGGCGCTATCACGGCGCTCGTCGGTCGAGACGCTGACGCCGCGACGGCCTTCGTCCAGGACTTTGCTTCGTCCGGCCTTGAGCCCCGGCGCCTCGTCTTTGCCGTCACGCCTGCGCTCGACTCGGTCGCGATTGACCTAGGCCTCGCCAGTCCCGCCTCGCTCAAGGGGGGCGAGTCGTCTACGCTGCCGACATGGATCGCGGCGCAGATGGCTGTCGACGTTCCGGTCGCGAAGGCCGTCGCGACCCTCGGCGAACAGGAGGCACTGCACGCGCTCTTATCGCTCGGGCCCGACCAGACGACGCGAGGGGTGGACTTCGGGACGTGCTGGGCGCCAATCGTGGTCCTCGATGCCCTGAAGCTGCTTGGCGACTCTTGGGGTCATCGCGAGCGGTTCGTTGGGCGCCTAGTTTCCTTTGGTGGTCATACTTCTATCGGTGCCATGGGGACGGGCGCCAGCGCGCAGACCTTCCTGAAGCGTCATATCGCCTTTCCGGGTGCGGATAACGACGCGGTCATTGCCGCCATTGTCGATACTTTGGGGGAGATCGCGACCTCGACCGGCATGTCCAAAGACGTCGCCGACGAACATATTGAGTTCATACAAAGCTACTTCCATATGTTTCGGCCACCCGACGTCCATCACGAGATGAGCGTCACGCTGTCGTGGCATGAGGGCATGCCCCCCTCCGAGATCTCCCTCGACTTCGTGCGGGTCCCCTTGCCCTTCGTGATCTCTTTCCTGCAGTTCATGGACCAACCGCTCGCGTCGACCGATCGTTTTGGGACCTTCCTTGGGCTTCTGGATACCTCGCACGACGCGGAGGGTGTCTCGTGGCTTCATAGCCTCTCCCTGTCCTTTGGTCGCCACGCCGCACCCAAGATCAGACTGGCAGTCAACGCGGAAGATAAGCGCTGGTTCGGCGCCACCGAGAGCAGCTAAATACTTTGACTCGCAATGATGTGATAGGCCGGCCTAAAGAAACGACCAGAGCCGCTTGAAAGGAAACGCCCCTGTCCGTCTTCACCGCCTATCTGCGGGAGTCCTTCGCCGGTTACCGGCCGGCGCCGGGGCGCTACACGGTGACCGCGCGCCTTCGCGGGCCCCGTGGCTCGGCGCCCGACACGTTCGTCTTGGATATTCCGGTGCTGCAGAACCGCTTCGTGCTCTCGGCGTTGCAGTCCCTTGGGTATGACGTCTCGGGTCTCTCGCGCCTCGGGTCCATCCAAGGGATCCTTGGCGTCCAAGAGGTCAACGGACACGTCTGGGTCGAGCGCCTTCGCCTGACCTTCAAAGCGACTGGCGCGACGGCCGAGCTGTTCTACGAGCACCAGCCTGGCTGACACGCGCGGTCCGGTCACCCGGCCTCAGACTATACACGCAGCGCAGGCCAGGGTCTCTCATCGGTGTAGGGCAGGGGTGTCCGTTTCCGCGAACGCCTTCGGCCACGCGCAAGCTGAGACCGCTTTATCTCGCCGCCCCGACGTGGCAAGGTCCTGGGCGTGATACCACTCATCGCTATTATTGACGCCAGCTACGAAGGCCACGAAGGCATCCAGGACGAGGTCGGGCCGGACTACGCCGTGGAGGCAGTCGCGTCCTTCGCGGCCGCCCAGCTGCGTTTGGCCGAGGCTGACTGTCCGATCGTGGTCGTGCCCGAGACCCTTGAACCCGAGGCGGGCCGCATCGTCCTTGCGCGCCTGAAGGCCGCGGGCCACGCCTTCATTGGCCTCCTGATGGTGGACGAGGCCGCCGCGTTGCCACGATTTGAGCCCGATTCCGCGGTCACCCACATCGCCTTTCGCCCCTTGCGGGCAGGTGAGTTTCGGCGCCACGTCGATTCCGCTGCGACCGCGCGTGCGGCCATACTCGAGGCTCGGGCCCAGCCGACGCGCCTTCTGGAGGCGATCGCGCTCGCGGCCCGCCGCCTTGAGCTTGGTCCGGTCGCGGCCCGGCTTATCGCCAGCGAGCTTATCTTGGCCTCACGCCCACTCGAGATGACCTTTGTCGATCCGGTGGGTCTCATCACCGACGCTTTTGATGCCGCCTCGGCGCGCCAGCCGGCCGAAAAAGTCCTCCCGCCGACCTTGCCATCCGCGAAGAGCCCAGGCCGTCATCCGCGGATCGAGGGGGACGCGCGGGCCCTCGTCGTGGCCTTGACGGATCTCATCGCCCTCGCGTTTTCGACTCATCCGGCCCAATCGCCTCAGATCACGGTCGCCCTGGAATCGTCCCGCGAGGGCGACACCGACGGGTGGCTCATCACGGTCGACGATGACGGCCCAGGCTACGGCCAGTGCATTGACGGGCCGGGTCTTCTCAACAGCTTTCCGCCCACCAACTTTGAGCTCGCCGTCGCAGCCCGCGTCATTGGCCGCCATGGGGGCACTCTGAACCTGGACTCAAACGACCAGGGCGGCGGACGCGCCTCGGTGTGGCTACCGGAGGGCCGATCGTGAGCCTTGCCCCCCGCCTCGTCGTCTTTTTGACCGTCGCAGCGTGCGTGTCGTTCGCGGCATGCGGTGACACCGAGGCCCCATCGCCGGACGCAAATACACCTGAAGTCGTTGATATAAATGATATAGCGGACATCGCCGAGGAAGACGCGCCAGACCTCGTCGAGCCCGACACCTCAGACGTCGTCCCTCCATCCGACACCTCGGGCTTAGCGACCATCTTCGCCCTTAGCTGCCGCAACGATAGCGGCTGTAAAAACGCCTGCGCGACGGGCACTTGCGTCGATGGGATCTGTGTCTTTCCGACAACTAACCCCGACCGCACGGGCTGCATCGTGCCTTTCGCTGGTGACGCACCGGCGCAGTTGCCCCTTGAGCCTCTCTACACCTGCGCTCCGCCCGGCACCGCGGCCTCCGACAGCTGTGGCCTCTGCGAGCCCCGCGAGCGCCTCACGGGCTACACGAATGTGTTGTTCTCCGAAAACTTCGATACGGGCGGTGGCCAGTTCCTCTTCGAAAGACGCGCCTTCTCGACCGCCGGCTGGAGCATCGACACCTACCGCTCCAACTCGGGCAGGGCCAGCCTCTACTTTGGCGATCCAGACATCCGTAGCTATGGCGTCGGCGTGCACGCGGCCGTCGACGCCGTCACGCGCCCATTGGTCGCGATCGCGGACGATGTCCCCTATGTGTTGACCTTCAACATATTTGCCGACACCGAGGAGAAGGCCGGCTTCGACACCCTCACCGTCCTGGTGCGCGAACCGGACGACACCGAGACCGTCTATTGGTCCACCGACGATCTCGGCGGCACCACCCTCGGCGATTTTGCGCGCGTGCGCGTGACTATTCCTGCCCTGCCCGACGGCAGCCGCCTCGTCTTTCGGGCCGATAGTATCGACGAGATCATCAACGACTTCGAGGGCTTCTACCTTGACGACCTGCGCCTCATCCGAGCCTGCTGCGACACCAGCGCGGCCTGCGACGACGCCGACACCTGCACGGCCAGCACCTGCGAGGATGGCCGCTGCGTCTTCGAGACCGACCCCACCTGCTGCGGCTCGGCCCACGACTGTCGTGATACGGACCAATGCACCCGCGACACCTGCGACTTGACCGCCGGTCTCTGCGGGCACGTCGATGTCGAGGGCTGCTGCCGGGCCGACGCCGACTGTAACGACAGCGACGCTTGCACCACCGACGTCTGCGGCGTGGACGGGGTCTGCGGCAATATCCCTACCTGCTGCGAGATCGATCGGGACTGCGACGATGGCGATCTCTGCACCCTCGGCACCTGCGATACCGGGATCTGTCGCTATACCAACAGTTGCTGTACCGACAATGCTGAGTGTGACGACGGCGACCGCTGCACGCACGACAGCTGTGGCGAGGGCCTGTGCCAGAACGACTTTAACTACGCCGTCGGTTGCTGCTTGCCCAACGTCCTGACCGAGCGCTTCAATGGCGCGACCACCGACTGGACCCTCTCGCCGGCGACGAACAACATCGGGTGGCGCCAGCTGAACTCGGCGACCGCCCCTTCCGGCGGCCGAATGCTCTTCTATGGGCACCCGACGCTGCTGTTCTATGAGTCTGGCGGTCGAAATCAGGGCAGCGCCACTAGCCCGCCGCGCCGTCTACCCCAAGGCGTTCAAAGCTATTTTAGTGTCTCGATCCGCCTCGACATCGAGTCCGAGGCCGCCCGTGACCTCCTCTCGGTCGAGCTCGTGGTCGGCCAGCGCACGGTCGTCCTCGGCACCAAGGCGACCTTGACCTACGGCGCCTGGCAGGACGTCCAATACGACCTCAGCTGGGCCGCCGGCCAGACCGTCCAGGTCCGGTTCCGCTTTGACACCGTCGATGGTGTTCAAAACACGGGCCGCGGGATCTCCATCGACGATGCCCAGATCTACAGCGACTGTCAGCCGCGTGCCTGCGACGCGCCGACGGACTGCCCGAGTCGCCTCGACTGTCTGATCCCCGAGTGCGAGGCGAACGTCTGCATCTACCGGGGCGTCTGCGACTAATCTGCTGATATTGCTCGTCATTAGGTCGAGGGTGTCAGTTCGGTCCCTAGCGTTGACACTTTAACACCATCGGCTATGCTCACAAAACGCAACGGGGGTTCTCCCACATTGATGGTCTCCGAGAGGATGATCAGGGGCGGTGGCATTATGGGCGAGCTAACTGAAAAGCAAAGTGAATCTCATACACCTCGGGCTGGCGAGCGCGAGGCTGGTGCGCCCAAGGACGGCAACCCCTTCCGCGCCATGCTCCGAGGCTTGAATTTTACGGACGGCGAAGCGGCCCTCATCCCTCCCGGCAATCCGGGCGCGCCAGGCGCCCCAGGTACCCCAGGGGCCGCGCCTAAGGCAGTGCTCGACCCAAAGGCGGCGCTCGCGGCGTGGAACGATCTTCGGGCGCAGGCCTTACCCCTTGCCTGGATGCGCGCCCTACAGGGGATCCTCGGTGCTCCAGCGACCGGACTTCCAACCCTTGAGACCGTGCAAGCCTTGGCATCTCGGGAAGCAGCAGCCGGGGCTAGACGGCCCACGGGGCGCCTCACTCACAAGCTCCGTAAAGAGCTCGAGACCGCCCACCCAGAGTTAGCCGCTGCGGCAGAGCCGGTAGTCGTCGCTGAGACGGAGAGGACCAGGGTCAATACCGATGGTAGCGCGCCTGAGAACGAGGCCGTGAGAAGACTTGGCGCCGCGGCCAGCTATGCTGACTATGCCAGCAAGATGAAGCGCATGCCCTTCCTCGGACAATCCGTGACCGGGCACCCGGCGTTCATCGCGCGCCTTCAGAACGCCGTCGCGTGGATGCAATCGAAACACCCCGGAAAGGCGCCAGAGGCGATCGGGCGCGGGTATGGGCTTCGCGCCATGTCTAGCTTCCGGACGTCGACCGCCAGCAGCGACCAGATGTATCACGGCCTTGGGTTCGCGCTCGATGTGAACCCCGCGGAGAACAACTGGCATTTCGGCAACGGTAGCCGCGGCGTCGCTCTGGGGGCGATCATGAACCGCGTCGGCGAGCTCTTAGGTGGCAAACACGTGGCCAGCGCTGCGGATATGTCGCGGAACGCTCGGGCGGCGACGACTCAGGATGCTTTCGCCGCGATCAGCGCCTCAAGCGACGCGCTAACGCGATATCGTCGCCTCGCGACTGACCGGGCCGAGCTCGAAGCGCATATGGCCTCGTCGGATTGTTCGCCCGCAGCAAAGAGGCGCGGTGTCGACAAATGGCAGGCGCTCCTTTCGAAGGACCAAAAATGGTGCCAGACACACCTCGACAAGACCGATGCGCCTGCGGGTGAAGAGGTGGCGCCGTCCGGTGGCTTCACATCGCTCCAAGACGAGTTAGTCACCGCGCTTCGTGACGCCGCGGGGCTACGTTGGGGCGGGACCGATCTAGGCGGCGATAACGGCGACCTCATGCATTTCGACGCCGGGACTGACGGAACAGCGCGGCGGCTAAGAAATGAGGTTCGCAAGGTTCGCGACGGCAGTAGCTAGGGTGTTGTGGTATATTCGTCGATACATTCGAACGCTTGGAGAGGTTTCGATGATGAGTTTGTTTGTGGCCATGGTCGCGACCGTATCGTGCATTCTCACTGCGGCCGCGTCCGCAGCGCCACCTTCCCCCTTCGATGGGAAGGCCCAGGGTGCACGCTACTTGGCCTTTCTAAAGACATGGAATGAGGCCGTGACCGCTACCGGGCAAGGCGAACCCCAAGGCGAACCCCTGCCGATCCCAGCTGAAGGCGTCCTGACCGTGAAGTCGGGCGCGCGCAAGGCGGTGCGACTGTCCGTGGATAAGAAGCGCTTCCTAAATAGCCCCGATTCCGCGCCGGCGGACCTCGGCAAGATCCTGTGGGCGGTCGAGTACGCGTTTAGCCTAAAATTCGTCGAGTGCCAGCCCGAGGCCTGTTTCGTCGAGATCTTCACCGAATACAGCGAACCAGGTTTTTGGATGTCTCTCGCGGACTCTCCGACCGGACCCGTCCTCAATGGTGTGGTCTATTATCGCAAGCGGCCGGCCGAGCCGCTCAAGGACAAACGCTTCAAGACCTGGCTGGCCGCGCTGACCCCTAAGCCGGCGGAGAACCCGCCGAAATAGGGGTCCGCTGCGCGCCTAAGCTATGATCTGGGCCAAGCCCGCCAAAAGGCGGTCATTCTCGGTCGGCAGCCCGACGGTGATCCGCAGCGCATCAGTGAACCCGGCGGCGCCCATAGGCCTCACGACGATGCCGCTCTTTAAGAGCGCGTCGTAGAGGTTCTGGGCGGCCCTCTTTCCGCCATCAGTGGGGTCCAGATTCGCCGCCATGGCCGCGCTCATGCGCGTGAAGACGAAGTTCGCTTGGCTTGGAACGGGCGTAAAGCCAAGCGCGGAGAGCCCGTCGAACAGACGGGTCCTCTCGGCCAGGCAGTCGCGGACGCTGGTCTCTAGGTGGGCGCCGTCGGCCAAGGCCGCGATCGCACCCGCCTGAGCGAAGCTATTGATATTAAATGGCTCTCGGACGCGGTTGAGGAAGCTGGCCGCCTCCTCCGAGCAGACCGCGTAGCCAAGACGCAGCGAGGCCAGCGCGTAGGCCTTCGAAAAAGTCCGCGTCGCGATGACGTGGTCATATTGCGCGACGAGGGCGGGGCTATTCACAGGATCGTGGTGGTCCACATATTCGGTGTAGGCCTCGTCCAGTACGATGAATGGCGGCTCATTGCCTTCGGTCTTGGTGTATACCGCCGCGACGAAGTCCGCGATCTCGGCATGTCCGAGATAGGTCCCGGTCGGATTATTTGGATTTGCAATAAAGATGACCCGCGTCGTCGCGTCGACGGCGTTGAGCAACGCGTTGAGGTCATAGCCTGAGTCTGAACCTAGCGGCGACTCGACAAAACGGCGACCGTGAGCGGCCGCCACGATGCGGTAGGCGATGAAGCTGCCGGCGCTCGACAGGACCGTGTCCCCGTCGCTCGTGAAGGTCTTGACGATAAGTGACAATAACTCGTTGGATCCATTGCCAAAGACGAGCCGATTCGGCGCCACGTCGAAGTGGGCCGAGACCGCCTCGCGGAGGCGGTAGGCGCCGGCGTCGGGATAGATGTGCGTGGTGGTCATCGCCTCTTGGATGGCCTCAAGGACGCTGGGCGCGGGGCCCCACGCGTTCTCGTTTGACGCCAGCTTAATGGCGCCGGAGATCCCAAGCTCGCGCTCGAGCTCGTCAAGGGGTTTACCTGCCTCGTAAGGCCTCAAACTGGCGATAGCCGGGTGCACGCGCATGGTCATTGTCCCATCTTCCGTTTCAGCTCTTCGAGAGCCTGCGCGGTGCCCTGAGCCTTGACCTCTTTTTTCAGCTGCAGGTCTTCGGGTGGTCCCACAAGCTCGCTCATCTGCTCGGCAAAGGCGTTCGTCCCCGGGCGCATCCCAGCGCCGCCACGCGCGAGGGTCGCTTGATGTTTGAGCTCGGCCTTCTTTTCGCGGATCAGAGTTAGCTCGCCCTCGATGAGAATTTTGTCGGATCGAAGGGGCTGAACCTCCGCCAGAAATAGCTCGTAGGCGGCTTTTGCTTTCAATAGCAGCTGCTTTGCCTTGGCGAGCTTCTCCTCGGGCACAACCAGTCGCTGCTCGATAATCGCCAGCTTGGCCTTTTGCTCGTTCTCTTGTTGGATGTGCGCGGCCATCTCTAGCCGGTAACCCTCTTCCATTTCGACGAAGGACATCACAACCTCCTATGTGTTCCAATAAGTTCGTACGGCTCTCGGCCGCGGCTTCGAATCAGGCCACCGACGCGATGATGGACTCAACGCCCCGGCGGATAACACTGAGCCGTGCATCCGCATCCGCGCGTGCGGCCTCAAGGCTTGAGCCTACGACGTCGGCGCGCGTCTCGAGGTAGACCTTCACCTTCGGCTCGGTGCCGGAGGGGCGCGCGATGACGCGGCTGCCGTCCTCAAGCCACCAGGTCAGGACGTTGCTGCGCTCGCAGCCCATGGCCTCGGCGTCGGGACCTGCCAAGTCGCGCCACTTCACGACCGGCGAGAGCCCGGGACCGAAGGGGGCGACATTCGACCAGTTGGTACGCCACGCGTCCATGATGCGGCCGATCCGTTGAAGTCCATCGAGTCCGGGCAGGACAGATGTGACCTGATCGGTCACGGACACGCCGATCTTCGAGGCGATCGCGTCCAAACGGCCGAAGAGGGTGCGCCCCGCGGCGGCCTCGTGGGCGGCCAGCTCGACCAAGACCTGCGCGGCGCCGACGCCGTCTTTGTCGCGCACGGCCTGCCCGCAGCAGTAGCCAAGGGCCTCCTCGAAGCCGAAGACGAAGGTCTCGCCCTTCGGTTCGCGCGCGAGGGCCTCGTGCCAGATCCACTTAAAGCCCGTCAGCACCTCGGCGTAGGCGACCCCGTGGCTCTTGGCGAGGGGCTCCAGCATCATCGTCGACACCAGCGAGCAGATAGTCAGCGGCCTTTCAGGCCACGACGCGGTCTTCTTGCCCTCGGTCAGGATCCAGTCGGCCAACAAGAGCCCGACCTCGTTGCCGGTAAGTTGTCGATAGTCTTCTTTTTTTGACCCACGAGCGCGCCGCGCGACGACCGCCAAGCGGTCTGTATCCGGGTCATTGGCGATGATCAGCTCGGCGTTTTTTTCCACCGCCAGCGCCAGCGCGAGGTCAAGGGCGCCTTTTTCTTCGGGATTCGGAAAGCGCACGGTCGGAAAGCGCCCATCAGGGGCCGCCTGCTCAAGGACGGGCGAGAGCTGGCGATGGCCGCGCCGTGTCAGCGCGTCAGCCACCCACTTGTGTCCGACACCATGCAGGGCCGTCGTGACGATGTTCAACTGAACCGCGGGAGGCACGGGCGACAAGCACTGCGCGTCTAGGGCCTCCATGTAGGCCTTGAAGTCGGCCGTCCCCACAATCTTGATGAGACCCGCGCTGACCGCCGCCTTGAAGTCCATTCGCGGGACTGACGACGGATCGGTGACGGCATCTCGCAGCTCGCGGATGCGCACGTCCTGGGGCGGCACGATCTGCGAGGACGATGGTCCGTAGACTTTAAACCCGTTATATTCTGGAGGGTTGTGTGATGCGGTCACGATCGCGATGCCGGCCGCGTTCCGGAACTTGCCAACAAAGGCCACGACCGGGGTTGGCGCTGGTTCGGGCAGCCAGTGCACGACCATGCCGTGCGCGGCGATGATCTCGGCCGTGACCCGCGCGAACTCGTCCGACATGATGCGGGCGTCACGCCCAAGCGCCACCCCGCGCGTCGCGGCGTCCGGCACGTCTTGGAGGAGCTGGCGGGCGACACCTGCGGCCGCCTGAGTCATCGTCGCGATGTTCATGCGGCCAGGGCCGGCGCCGACGAGGCCACGCAGGCCCGCCGTGCCGAACTCGAGGGGCGCGGCGAAACGCTCGCGCAGCTCGGCGAGGTCTCCTTTCGCGATAAGCGTCTCAAGCTCGGCCCTCGAGGCGGCGTCGGGATCATTCGCGATCCACGCGCGCACCGCCGTGATGAGGGTCTTTTCGGCTGTGTCGGTCGTCGTCGTGGGGTCATTCATCGCGTGATTCCGCCTGTGGGTCGTCTGCGGCCTAGGGCCTCTGGGTAACCCCGCGTGCATAGCATTCAACGTAATACGCCGCCAGCCGGGTTCGGTCGGCTTGACGGCGTGCGGCGTTTAACACCGGAAGATCACTTCGCCGGGGCGAGAGGCCGCTGTCCCCGCTGTCCGTCCGCGCTGACCCACTTCTCGCAGCCACAGCCGACGCTGGCGTGCTCTTTTTCGATAAAGTCACCGCTGGCGCTGGTCGCGACTGAGTAGAGGACGATCGCCTTACCCTGACCGGCCGTGTCCGCGCCAAAAGACAGCGTCGTCGAGCCGTCATCAAATGTGAGGACGTGAAAGCTTCGAACGAAGAGCTCGCCGGCGTCGATGTCGAGAGAGGTCGCGCCGAGGGCCGTCACCGAGACCGTCCGTCCCGCTAATCGCTGCGTCTGTTGTTTTGTCGCGCGGCCCTTGACCAGGGCGATGTCCGGCATGGACGCGCCGCTGCAGTCGACCTTGAGCACCGCCGCACCAGACGCCGCGTCGACGAGGGAGATGGTGTCTCGTGTGACATCAAAGGTGTAGGCGGGTTTCTTCGCGTCGGGTGCGGCGTCATGAAGGGCTGTCGTCAGCGCCATCTGCTGTAAGGCCTTGATCATACCACGGAACTCGCATTGAGAAGCCGCGCCATCGTCTGCGCTCGCGCTGGTTGCGGCGAGCGGAGACCCGATCACGGCGACGATGGCGATCGTGATCCATCGCAGCGGGCGACCCGAGGTCCTGCGTTGCTTGGGCGCCCCGACGTTGAAACTAGGGGCGGGCGCGTATGTGTGTGTCGTCGTCATCGCGGTCTCCGGGCGTTGTCTCGCCGAAATTGAGTCAGCAGTGTAGCCGAAGCCACCTCTGGATGGAAGGCGGAGGACGCGCCGGCTACTTCAACCGAGGCTGGCGCGCCTCCGACGGACCGCAGCCAAGACGCCGAACAGGCCCAGGGGCATCCCGAGATCGCCAGCCGCGCCGCCGCCGCAACCGCCACCACCTTGAGCGGTGAGGCCGTCGGGGTCCACACCAAGCTCGCAGGCCGGTGAGCAACCCGCGCCGCCGTCGCAGGTCTCGCCCTCGTCCAGCACCCCGTCGCCGCAGCGCGGAATACATCGGCGCGACGTCTCGTCGCACTTCTCGGTGGCTGCGTCGCAGGGGTTACCGGGCTCAGCGCAGACCCCGTCGCCGCAGGTGCCGGCCCCGTTGCAGAAGGTGCCGTCATCGCAGGCGGCCGTCGTCGCGGCGTTGCCGCAGACGCCCTCGACGCAGCGGTCGTCCGTACACACGTTCGCGTCGTCGCACTCCGCGTCGGCTTCGCACGCGGCGCAGGTGAACGTGTCCTGACCAGCGCCCCCCTCGACGCAGGCCTTCGTGCCACATGGATTGCCACCGTGGGTGCACGCCCCTTCACCGTCGCAGCTGTCGCCACCGTTGCAGGCGAGCCCGTCGTCGCAACCGACGTCTGGGTCTTCGTACTGACAGTCGGCGCGGCAGCCGCAAATCTCCGTGCCGTTCGCCTCACCCGCATCGCAGATCTCGGCCCCGTCAAGCACGCCGTTGCCACAGGCGAAGGTGCAGACCAAGGCGGCGCCGCAGGCCGACTCGGCGACGCTCGGCGACGCGCAGACCCAACCCGTCTCGACCGCGCAGGTCGCCGAGCAGCCGTCGTTATCGTCCGTGCCCTCGTCGTCGCACCCCTCGGCGCCTCCGACGACCCCGTCGCCGCAGCTCGTCTGGCACCCGCTGGTCTGCGGGGCCTCAACGCTTTGCTCCGCGCTCGGCGCGGCCGTCGTACACTCGAAGCCGCAGCTCACCTGGCACGCCGCGCACCCATCGTCGTCGTCCTCGTTGCCGTCGTCACAAACTTCATCGACCTCATCGTCGCCATCGCTGTCGCCTGCCGCGACGCGGCCATCCCCGCAAACGGGCGTCACCGCAGGGCAGGGGCCCTCGTCGGGACAATCCGAGCAGCCGTCAATGCCGGGGCGGCAGTAGCCGTGTTCAAGCCCGCAGAGGGCCGAGCAGCCGTCGCCATCGACCAATCCGCCGTCATCGCACGCTTCGGCCCCGGCGACGACGCCGTTGCCACAAGGATCGGTGCATGTGGCGGTCCCCTCGTCACAGCGGTCGTCGCCGTCGCAGGCTGGGGTGGCTACGCAGGCGCCGAGGGCGTCGCAAGCCTCGGCGCCGTTGCAGAAGACCTCATCGGCGCAGCTGACCCCGGGCGTCGGGACCTCGGCGCACCGCCGTAACTCGTTGCAGCCCCAGCGGTAGCAGGTCGCCGCCTCGTCCTCGGAGGCGACACAGTCGGCGTCTACTGCGCAGCTAGCGCACAGGAAGCGATCGCTGTTTGTCGTCTCAACGCAGGTCTCGTCGCTTGGGCACGGGCTCACTCCCCCACCGCAGCCGCCGTCGCCGTCGCAGGTCGAATTGGTTGTGCAAGGGTCTTCATTTTCGCAGCTGGCCCCTTCGGATTGCACCATGCAATCCATTTGGCACCCGCACGCGTCGTCGCCGAGCGCGTCGCCGGTGTCGCAGATCTCGTTCAGTTCAACGATGCCATTGCCGCAGACGTTGCAGGCGACGAGGACCGTTCCCATGTTGTCGCTGTCTCTTGAGCACTCGCCCGGGGCAGCGCCGGCGACGAGGGGCCATGGGCCCTCGCCGTCGTCGTTGATGACGACGAAGATCGGGTAGCTGGTCGTGGTCAGCGACGGCGCAGGAAAATCAGCCGTGATCGTGCCTTCCGCGCCCGCGCCGACGACCTCGTCAGCGGTCGTCGTGTCCTGGCCCAGCAGTCGAGGTGTGGCCGAGGAGAAGGGGTCGTCCGCGTAGATCGCGACGGGCGTTCCGGCCAGCAGCGGGGCGTCGCCGACGTTGCGCACGGCGATCGCGATCGCGAAGGTCTCCGACTCGGATCCACACGCGCTGACCCCCGTCGTCTCGTCACCCGTCAGCAAGGTGCTCGCGACGACCTCGATGTCCGCCGCCGCCAAGACGCCCGGAGGGAGGCGCAGGTCCTCTGGGAGCTGGCTCTGGGTGTTGGCGTTATTGAGGGGCCTATTGCCAGAGCCGGCGGGGATCTGCGCCAGCGTATCCTGCATAATCGTTGGTATACGAAGATCTTCGCCGATCGCGGTCGCCCGATAGGCCATCTGATTCCAGGTCGTCCGCGTGGGTCGCCAGGGTTCGCCGGCGGACTCGAAGATACGCAGCATTCCGTTGAGCGGTGTCGTCGTCGTGCCCGTGACGGCGAGGATCTCCGCTTGGCCGTCGGCGTCGATGTCGACGATGATGGGATGCTCGGTCAGGGTCGCCGATCCAGACGGTGAGAACACGGCCCAGTTGCGCGCGGCGTCGACGCCGACCGGGAAGGGGTCCGGCCCGCCGTAGACGATACGGAGACGCGTCTCGTCATTGATGACGATCTCGCGGATGCCGTCGCCGTTAAAATCGAAGGCCGTGACGCCGGTCGCTCCGGAACAGTCACTGTGCGCGAGCTCCCACACGCGGCCGAGGTTGACGTTATAGGCGCGGACCGCGTTGACAGTCGTGAAGAGGATCTCCGGCAGGTTCTGTGCGTCCGGTCCTTGGCGCTCGTCGAAGACCTCGGTCACGGCGATGACGCCCAGCATGCCTCGCGTCGACGCGGACGACGCGCCACCGCACGCCCCGGTCTTTACCGCGCCAGCGAAGCGCGCGTGCAGCTCCATTCGGCGCGGGTCCCAGATAAAGAGGTCACGCGCGACCGCGCCGTCCCGGGTATCACCGAAGATGATGTCGAGGCTGCCGTCGCCATTGACGTCCGCGACCGCGGTGGACCCATCGATGCCCACGGGGAGCGTCGCGTCGATGTCGGAAAGGCGGCGCACGACCTGTCTCACGCCGCGCCCGAGGTCGAGCGCATAGACCGTGCCCCCAGCGGCCATCTCGAGGCCCTGACAGATCCCGTCTCCGCCACAATCGGCGGGGCTGAGGAGGTCGACCAGCACCACATGTTCGGATTGGGGGCCGTTGCCGCGGGGTATGGTCGTGTCCAACGCGATCACGACGACGAGCGCGTCGTCATCGGCCTCGGGGGTCCTCTTGTCGTCGACTTGAAGGATCGCGTTGCCAAGGACGATCTCAGGGCGCCCGTCCTCGTCGATGTCGACGAGGTTCGGCGGCGCGATGCCGTCGCCTAGGATTCGGCTGGGCAGCGCCGGGTGGATAGGCGGTGAGATCCCGAGGAGGACGCCCGCCGCGCTGAAGACGTGCAAGCGGCCGGTCGCGCTCATGACCATGATCTCGGCCCCTGGGACGCTGAGAAAGACGTCGCCGATGGCAGGTGCGCTGCCGGCGTTCGCTTTTTCCGAGTCTCCGAGCGTCAGCGTCGTGAAGGTGACATCGCTGGTCCCGGCATGCGACACGAGGACGAGAGAGTTGTACGCATAATCCGTGCTCGTGACGCCGCACGCGACGATCTCGGGCAGGCCATCGCCATCGACGTCGCCCGCGACCAGGGCCTGCATGGCCCCAAAGGTCCGAGTCGAGGCCCACGCCTGCCGCACCGTGAAGGCCGGGATCGGCGCCGTCACGGTGCAGGTCGGTGTCTCTGGCCCGCAATCGCTGACATCCCACGCGTCCACGAGCCCATCGCCGTCATTGTCGAAGCCGTCATCGCAGTCCTCGGGCCCGGGATTGGCCGAGCAGTCGTTCCGGCACGCATCCACGTCATACGGATTGCCGTCGTCGCAGGCCTCGCCCTCGGGCAGGCCATTGCCGCAAAGGGGCGTGAAGGTCGGCGGGGTCTCGGTCGCGAACACGACGCCGGCGTCGGTGGTGCCGCGGTATTCGACGCGCGCGAGGTTTTCCAGGGTCGCACCGACCATGGCTGGTCCCACCTGCATGGTGTAGCTCAGCGTCCGTGTGGCGCCCGGCGGCATGGAATCAAGGGCCATGCCGGTGGTCGGTGATGCGTCGGCGTCACTAGTGCCGTCGATGGTCACCGAACCAGGGACAAAGAACAGGCCGTCGGTCGCGACGTCTGTCAGGACGACGGTGCGCGCCTCGTCGTTTCCGGTGTTCTCGATGGTCACGCTGTACTCGATGAGGTCTCCGTGGTCCGCGATTCCGCTGGGATCGAGGCTACCATCGGCATGTCGAACCGCCGTGACCTCCTTGGTGACGACCAGCTCAGGTTGTTGGACGTCAACAGATAATCCCAGCGTCATCAGGAGGACATACTCCTGGTTCCCGTTGCCGGCCGGCGTCGTCGTCGCGATGAGCCGTGTCTCGGTCGCGCCCGGGGTAGGCTTTCCGGAGATATCAAAGACGTCGAGATCTACCCCCGTGGCCCCTGAGTTGAAATCGGTCGGGTTCGGCAGGGCGGTCGTCGAGCTGACGCCGCGGTAGGAGATCGAGTGGTTCCACACCCCATTGTCGGGGTTCGCGGCATTTGACAGGGCCTTGTCGTCGGTCGTGTCGTCGATGAAGATGCGCTCCTCGATGCTGAGGCTCGCCTGCCCGTCCGCCGCGAAGACGATGACGTCGCCCGTCACGGGTCCCACGCTTGGCAGCTGAATTCCGCCGATGGTCAGGACGCGCTGGGTCGCACCATCGGGGGCCGGCAACGGGGCTGCGTGAAAGTCGATGGCGACCGCCCGGAGGGGGGCGGCTGGGTCGCGATAGGCGACGAAGATGCTCCAGGTGGCGTTGCGGAAACTACCAGTGATCGTTGGGTGGATGTTGCCCACAGCGAAACGCGCGCTGGTCTTGTCGCCGCCAAGCTGCGAGCGAACTAGCTCGGTCACGTCGGCGTGGGCTGCCATACCGACGACCGTGAAAGACGCGGCGACGGTGCCATAGGCCTTCGTGGCTGAAGAGACGACCTCGGCGACCACGCCGTCGGCCAGGACAAGAGTCGCGACACCGCCATCGGGGCGCGTCGCATTGATCGCGTGGTCGCCCGTCATCGTGCACGGAAGAATGCAGTCTTGGTTCCAGAGAAGCGCGGCGTAGACGACCTCGGCACCCTCTGGCAGGTTCATGACCTCGCTGGAGCTGTCACTCGTCGCGTCGTTGCCGTCGACATCCTGGCGCGCGATGAGGAAGCCACCGTTGGTCCCGCCGATAGCGGCCAACCCGCCGCGCAGAACACCCGACTGCCCGAACGCTGGGAAGAGACGCTCCTGAGCCTGCGCCATATTGAGGGTCGACGCGATGAAGAGCAGCGCGACTGCGGAGAGCCGAAGGGTGGTGTACAACATGAGGCGTTCTTCCTTAGAGGCGAAAGTGAGGTGCTCCGTTGAGCATGCCCGGGAACTGACCCTCGGGCAAACAGCGCGCCGGGCTCGGCCGTCACGAAATCTCTATTCGCAACTTCGGGCTTGGTCCGCGCCGCGACGCCTACACGCAAGGGCGGACGACCGGGTGGCTGACGCAGGATCGGTGCAGGTCCCGTGGCCGCCCCTCCTTGGAAACACCTACACCAAATGCGGTGGCGTCAGCGCCCGCGAAACTTTGCCGGTCGCTTCCCGGCGTAGGAGGCAAAGGCCTCGCCGAGGTCCTCGGACGCCAAGAAGGCCGAGTTCCAGGTCGCCACATAGTCGAGGCCATCGCGCAACGACGGGTCGATCTGGCGGTTGAGGATAGCCTTCGCGCCGCGCACCGTCAGTGGGGCGTTGGCGGCGATCATGCGCGCCATCGCGGTGGCGTCCGCGACGGCGGCATCCTGGTCCGGCAAGACACGCGTCACAAGACCCATGGCCTTGGCCTCGGTCGCGTCGACATCACGGCCAGTGAAGGCGAGGTCGCGCGTGTGCGCCTGCCCGATAATGTGGGGCAGGCGCTGCAGCGAGCCGAGGTCTGCGACGATCGCGATGCGGGTCTCGCGCAAAGAGAAGACCGCGTCCTCACTGGCGATCCGGATGTCGCACGCCGACGCGAGATCGAGCCCACCGCCGAGGCAGTAGCCGTGGATCACGCCGATGACCGGCACCGCGAGGGCGTAGAGGCGCTGAAATGGTCGCTGCAGGCGCCCGATCAGGTGGCGCAGCTGCTCGCGGTCGGCGGCGAGGCCGCCTTGGAAGAGCTTGCCCCACGCCTTAAATGCGGCGGGCAAGTCGAGCCCATACGAGAAGGCCTTGGGGTGGCCGCCAAAGAGCACGACGACCCGCACGCTGCCGTCGCGAACGGCGGCCTCGGCCGAATCGACGGCGCTGTCGAGGGCCTCGAACCACGCAGGGCCCATGGTGCGGCTGTCCACGCGGATCCGGCCGATGAATGCGTCTTCGGCTGTGTCCTCGGTCGGTCCGAGCCAGGTGATGTCGCTCATGGTGAAACTCCTACGCTCTTGGTCTTCGCGGCACCGGCCGCCGTCGCGGGCGCTCACCGGTAATCAACCGGAGCTTGCGTTTAAAGGGCCGTTCGTGCAAAGATCACACCTGTTATGTGGTTTCTCGGACTCGTTTTGCATCAGCCTGATTGTGTGGACACCGCGCTCACCGCGCCGCCCACGACTCGCTGACGCCCTGCGTCCGGACCCCGATGGGCCGTCCCGACCGAGCCTGTTGCCCCCCTCACTAGTGATGTCCCCTGCCGGGGTCTCACCCGTATTTTTATACCTTGAAATCTTGGAGTTATCTCATGTCTGAGCAGACCAGCACCCCCGAAGAGACCACGACCGTCAATCATCTCAAGCCGCCTGTCGAGGCGCATGACCTCGAGCACCGCAATCTGCGTCGGGACGCCTTCTGGCAGAAGATCCCCGCGTGGAAAGAGGTCGATGAGGCCACCTTCGGCGACTACATGTGGCAAGAGAAGAACGCCATCACCAGCCCGAAGAAGCTCGTCGACTCCGTCCGAGAGCTCGTCGACGAGCGCTTCATCCAAGACACCGAGGCAGGCTTCGCGATGGCGCCCATGGCCGTCCGAATCAGTCCCTATCTGATGTCACTGATCGACTGGTCCCACCCCTACACGGACCCGATTCGTCTTCAGTTCCTGCCGCTCGCGTCTGAGGCCCAGCCGGACCACCCGATGCTGACCCTCGACTCGCTGCACGAGCAGGGCGACGCGCCAGTGCCTGGCCTGACCCATCGCTATCCAGACAAGGCCCTCTTCCTCGCGCTCGACACGTGCCCCGTCTATTGTCGTTACTGCACGCGCTCTTACGCCGTGGGTCTCGACACGGAGAACGTCGAAAAGCTCAGCCTCAAAGCCGACGTGCAGCGCTGGAAGCAGGCCTTCCAGTACATGCGCGAGCGCCCCGAGCTTGAGGACATCGTCATCTCGGGTGGCGACTCCTATCGCCTGCGGCCACAGCAGATCTTGGAGATCGGCGAGGCCCTCATCAAGATCCCCCATATCCGCCGTTTCCGGTTCGCGACAAAGGGCCTGGCCGTCATCCCGATGCGCGTTCGCGATGGAGATCCCTGGCTTGAGGCCATCAGCACGGTGCACTCAAACGCCCGCAAGGCTGGCAAGGACGTGGTCATCCACACGCACTTCAACCACGCGAACGAGATCACCGGCTTCTCGGAAGACGCCGCCCGGTTGCTCCACGAGCGCGGGATCTTTGTGCGCAACCAGAGCGTCCTGCAGCGCCGCGTGAACGACACGGCCGACAGCCAGATCCTGCTCACGCGCCGTCTGAGCTACATCAACGTGCATCCATACTACGTCTACGTGCACGACCTCGTGAAGGGCGTCGAGACGCTGCGGACGACCGTCGCGACGGCCATCCGCCTCGAAAAGCGCCTCCGCGGCGCCCAGGCCGGTTACAACACGCCGACCTTCGTCGTGGACGCACTCGGCGGTGGCGGAAAGCGTGACGCGCACAGCTTCGAGCACTACGACCAGGAGACCGGCATCTCTGTTTACACCGCGCCGGCCGTCAAAGAGGGCCGTCTCTTCACGTACTTCGACCCGATGACCGCGCTCTCACCGCACATGCAGAAGGCGTGGGGCGATGAGAAGCAGCGCCACGAGATGATCCATGACGCGCTCTCGACCGCGCGCAAGGCACAGATCTAATCGGGTCATTCTGGTTGATCCCCCGCGTAAGACGGCCCCGATCCTAGTGAAGAGGGCCGCCGGTCGCTTTATGTGACATTGATGTCAGCAGGGTGCGAAAATTTTTGCGCACCAAACTTGCGTCTCCGAACGTTCTCAGCTAGCCCTAGGGAACTGCACCGCGAGTATACGGGCAACGGCGTTCTGCGTCGCGGCCCCCGCGGTTTTTTTCGTTTTCAGGAGGAGTCCCCCATGCGTCTTTTTTCCATCGCGCTCGTTTCGTTTGGTCTGACCTTCGTCGCTTGCGACAAGAAAGAAACTGCTCCTGAGGCCGCCGCGCCGACCGAAGGTGCCGTCCCCGTCGTCGAGGGTGCCGTCGCCGCTGACCCTGCTGGCAACGCGGAGAAGCCCGCTGAGCCAGCCGTCGTCGCTGAAGTCGCCGTCGTCGCCGAGCCCGCCGCTGAGCCCGTCGCCGCCGTCGAGCCCGTCGCCGCCGTCGAGCCCGTCGCCGCTCTCGCCGAGGTCGGTATCGCGTCCTGCGACAAGTACATCAAGGCCGCCCAGGGCTGCCTTGACAAGGCCCCTGCCGAATCCCGCGCAGCTCAGCAGCAGGCGTTCGCGACTGTCGTCGACGCGTGGCGCACGCAGCTGACCGCTCAGGGCGACGCTGTGAAGCCCGCGCTCGACACCGGCTGCACCCAGGCCTATGAGACCGCCAAGACCGCGTGGGCCAGCATGTGCCCCGACTTCGCTTGGGAATAGGTCTCTTGCCCAATGGCCGCTGAGGCCGGTGGGCTGCACGAAAAAACGACGGGGTCTGTGGCCTCCGTCGTTTTTTTGTCTTTAGAGGTCCGTTCGGCTCAGCTGAGAGCCGCGATATGCGCCCGCAGCGCCTTGAGCTCGCGGTCGAACCCGCCGGATAAGATCGGATAGCGGCACCACGTCTTCGGGTCGAGGTTTTTGTCGTCGAGGTGAAAGCTGGGCGCGAACCTCTCTCGTTTCCACTGGTTGCGGCTCCAGAGGCGGAAGAACCGCTCTATCCACAGGCCCAGCTGCGCCGGCGTGTACTGGACAAACTGCGCCCGCATCAGCTGGAAGGTCTCAACGGGATCCTGTTTGTCGCGGATGGCCGCGCCCTCGACCGCATCCAGGAGGTCGTAGGGCATGAGGTCGTCCTCGTCCGTCTGCTTGTCCTCTTGAGGCCTCAGCTCGGCGGTGGGCGCCTGCACCGTGATGACCGAGAGGGCCGCGATGGGGCCGGAGTCGTCGGGGCCGACGCGCTCCATCCAGGCCAGCCACTTGCGCAGAAAAGCCTTGTCGATGCCAGCGATCGGCGACAGGCCGCCCGCGGTGTCGCCGTCCATGGTCGTATAGCCGACGGCGGCCTCGGACCGATTCGACGTCGCGATCAGCAGCGCGCCACGGATATTGGCGAACATCCAGATGCTAGGCGCACGCGCACGCGCTTGGATGTTCTGAAGGGCCACGTCGTCCGTCTTCCAGGTGAGGGGCCGGGCGAGGGCGCCCTCGATCATCTGCACGTAGGCGTTGACCAGCGCATCAATGTCGAGCTCAAAGTGTTGACTACCAACGGCTTCGGCGATAGACCGCGCGGCATTGCGAGTGACATCGCCGCTGTTCTTCGTCGCCTGATATGCGGTCGTGACGAGGCTATAGATGGCCTCCTCGGCCGTCTTGGCGTGTTGGATTGCCTTGTCATGGGCCAAGCGGTCCTTGAACCCGTCGAGGCCCAGCTCGGCGACGGCGCGCCTGACCATCATGCCCACGAGCACCGTACAGGCCGCGGAGTCCGCGCCACCCGAGAGGCTGATGACATAGCCGCGCGAGTAGCTCTTGCGCATGTAGTCCCAGAGCCCGAGGGTCTCGGCGCGCCAGAATTCCTCCTCTTTGAGGTGTGACGAGCGCTCCCATGTGGCCTCTCCGGTCTTTTCAGGTAAAAGTATCTCAGGGTGCTGCGGTCCAATCACAGGCCAGCTGAACTCGGCGCGGGCGCATTCAGCGGGGTTCTCGTCGAAGCTCGGTCGAAAGCTGTTGGTCCAGCCTTGGATCATGCGCGTCTGCTCGACGTCGATGACCGCGTGGGTCAGCCCGTGCGTCTCCATGCCAAAGCGCGGGCCAGTGGCGATGAGGCGCCCCTGGGTCGCGATGAGGGCGCCACCGTCATAGATGACGCGTCCCTCGTCGCAGCCGAGGAGGTTGGCGTAGATGTAGGTGACGCCAAAGGCCCGTGACCCCTCGATCACAAAGCGCTTTCGGACGGCGAGTTTGCCGAACGCGAAGTGGCTCGCCGAGGGGTTCAAGATGATGTCGACTCCGCGCCCCGCGAGGCTGGTCCCGGGCCTCTGCGCCACCCAGGCGTCCTCGCAGATCTCGAATCCAAGGCGTACACCACCGATATCAAAGAAGATATCTCCGATGGGATAGCTCTCGCCGCGCAGCTCGACGTGGCCGCGGGCGCCGGTCGGCCACGGCTTAAACCAGCGCGGCTCATAGTGGACACCGTCACCGGCCAAGAACCGTTTGCAGACAAAGCCGATGATCGCCCCGTCGGCGATGACCGCGACCGCGTTAAAGATGGCGTTGCGCCACACGATAGGCAGCCCCACGCAGACGACCATGTCCTTCGTCGCGGGTAGGATGTGGTCAAATAAGATGCCGAGGGCCTCCTCTTGCACGCTAGGCGAGAAGAACGCGTCCTGGCAGCCATAGCCGGTGATGCACATCTCTGGCAGGCACAGGATCGACACACCGGCGGTCCGGGCCTCACGGATGCTCTCTAGTAGGATGCGTGTGTTGTGATCCCACGCGAGAGGGGTCAAATTGACGATCGATGCGCCGACGCGGATGTTCTTCATGGTGACCTCTAATTCCTTTCAGTCGCAAATAGAAATCGCTGTCAGTGACCGGCGAGGCGGGCGCGGATCATGAGCTCGCGTTTATAGTCTGAGAGACCCGCCTCGAGGCCGACCGGATAGCGGTGCGGGTTTAGAAAGCGCCGGATCGCCGGAGAGAGCTGGGCGCGTTCACGCATCGCGCGCTCACGGCTGGCCGAGAGGGGCTCGGCTGGTCTGACCGGGCTGCCGTTGCTGATGACGGGCTCAAGGAGGTCGCGCCCCATCGCGTCTGCCGGGATGCGCTGGCGGAGGGTGTCGTCTTGGACATCGACGAGGATCGCGTCGTCCGGGATGCCACGACCGACGTCGTAGATCAGATCGCCGATCCATGATCCGTTGTGCTCAAATCGTCGCGTCTGCAGGATGCCAGGGGTGGAGACCTTGATCGGCTGTTCGGACAGCTTGATCTTGTGCTCCCAGCTACCGTCCTCTTGCTGCAACGCCGAGAGCTTATAGACCCCACCGAGGGCCGGTTGGTCCCACCCGGTCACGAGCTTTGTCCCGACGCCCCAGACGTCAATCTTCGCGCCTTGGTGTTTCAAGGATTGAATGAGGGTCTCATCGAGGTCATTGCTAGCGACGACGGCCGCGTCATCGAAGCCGGCCTCGTCCAGCAGGGCGCGGGCCTTGATGGACAGATCCGCGAGGTCCCCCGAGTCGAGGCGGATACCGGCCATGCGGTGGCCCTTGGCCTTGAGCGCGTGGCCGACGCGGATGGCGTTCTTGACGCCCTCGACCGTGTCAAAGGTGTCGACCAGGAAGACGCAGTTATTCGGCATGGCCGCCGCGTAGGCCTCGAATGACTCGATCTCGCTAGGGAAACTCATGACCCAGGCGTGGGCATGGGTGCCCTTGACGGGGATGCCGTAGAGGCGCGCCGCGAGTACGTTCGAGGTCCCGTCGACCCCGCCGACATAGGCCGCGCGGCTAGCGGTGAGGCCACCGTCGATACCCTGAGCGCGGCGAAGGCCAAACTCCAAGATCGTGTCGTCGCCAGCGGCCTCACGCACGCGGGCTGCGCGTGTCGCGATGAGGGTCTCGAAGTTGACGATGGTCAGGAGCGCCGTCTCGACGAGCTGCGCTTGCAGCAGCGGGCCGGAGACCCGCACGAGGGGCTCATGTGCGAAGACGACCGAGCCCTCTTTGACCATGTCGACGTCGCAGGTGAAGCGCAGAGACGCGAGGACGTCCAGGTATTTTCGCGGGAAGATCGGCTTGCCGTCGTTGCCCGGGACGGTCGCGAGGAAGTCCAGATCTTCGGAGCTGAAATGAAAATTCGACAGAAAGTCGATGGCCGTCTGCATCCCCGCGGCCACCGCGTAGCCGCCTTTGAACGGATTCTTGCGGAAGTTCATGTGAAAGACCGCGCGCCGATCGGCGAGCCCCGCGTGCCAATACCCGTAGCCCATCGTGAGCTGGTAGAGGTCGGTCAGGAGACCGAGGTTTGGCCGATAGAGCTGAGTCACGTCGAAGTGGGTCATGCGCGCTCCTTGTGTTGGGTCGCTTTTAGTCTATGACGTTCGAGCTGCCTTCGCTCTTAGCAAATAGTCGCGCACCCGTCGAGGCGGGCCATGGACGCGGCTGAGCCTAGACGCAACCTCGCATCGCTGAGAGCCCTGCTTCCGGATCGGCGATAACCGTGTCTGGGCGGGGCTCGCTCCAATCCGCGAGTTTTCCCGTGTATTCAGAGGCTTATGCGGATGAGTCGCATCCTCCGCCGCTGTGCCGCTCAGGTCCCGGGCGTGTGCCCAAAGAGGCGGATGTGCATCCGATCGCAAAAGCGCCAGCCGCGTTCAATACAGGCCGGTACCAGCCAGGCGGCGACGGCGTTGAGGCTCTCGATCGACGTCCCCTCCGGCATCGCCAGGACCTGGTCCGGGGCCACGCCCAACTCCGCGATCATCCGTTCGATCTCAATGAGATCAGCGGGCTCTGACGCGACCACCTTGAATTGCACCGTCACGTCGGTCGCCAGAAACTGGCGGATGACATCTGGTTGGTACCGCAACTTCTCGTGCCGCGTGTCCCACGGCGCGTGCTCAGGCCCCGGGGTCGAGTTCGCGAGCTTCGGCGACAGTGACCAGAGGTCGACCGGCAGGTCCGCGAAGATCGTCGCCGCGGTCTCGACCGTGATGTGATAGCCCGCGGCACGTAGCCGCGTAACCAGCGCCGGTAAACCCTTGGCCATCATCGGCTCGCCGCCCGTCAGCACGACGTGTCGGACCATCGGCTTATTGGCCAGGGTCGCCATAATCGCGTCGATCTCGGTCCAGTCACCGACTGGCGCCCACGACGCGTAGGGCGTGTCGCAGAAGTGACAGCGGAGGTTGCAGCCGGACGTCCGGATAAAGAAGGACGGGATGCCCGTCAGGACTCCCTCTCCCTGCACCGACACGAAAAGCTCTGATATCAGTAGGCGCTCCATGGCGCCTCTATTGCCACGGGCGCCCCACGCGGTCACCCATTTTCCAGATCCGGTCCGTCAGCGGTCGCGCGAGGCTCCGACGGGCAAGGGCCTTAGACGAATCGCCCGCTGTGGCCACCGCCTGAGCGCTGATTCGTGCTGCGGCGGGCCGCCGCCGTCAGACCCAAGAGCAGCTGCTCTAAGAGCACCTCGGGCGCGATGCGTGACGACTTCACCTGTAGATCCGCGCGCATGAAGTCCTCAAACCCCCGCCGCAGCAAGGGCAGCGGAAAGCGCTGGGTCTGCTCCAGCAGCTTCTTCGCGGCAAAGGGATGAATTCCAAGCTGCTGCTGCACGTCGTCGACCCGGCCCCCGCCGCTGACGATGTCAATCGCCCCCGTCAGGTGCCGGAAGTGGCGCACGATCATGCTCAAGATACTCGATGGGCGTTCGCGGTGTTCCAGCATCGCGTGCAGATGCTGAAGAACGGCCTTGTCTTGGCCCGACGTGACCGCGTCGATGAGCTCGAAGACCGTATGGGTTCGGGTCGCCGCAAGGGCATTTTCCACATCCACCATGCGGACTTGTGCATTGAGCCCCGCGTATAGGCTCAGCTGCTCGGACACGTTATGCAGCTGCAAGAGTCCGGCACCGACCAGCTCGACCACGCGGGCCGACACACCGCGCTCGACGCGATGCCCAAGCTCGGAGAAGCGCCGGTCCAGCCATTTTTCGGCCTCCCACGGCTTGAGCGAGGTGAAGTCGAGGACGACGCCGTTCTTCTTGATGGCCTTAAAGAGGCTGGTCCTCTTATCGAGAGACAGCGGCTTATTCGTGCGGCTATCCGCGCCGGCGACCTTCAGGATCAAGGTCGTCGTCGGCACAGGGGCCGCGCAATAGCGCTGCATCTCCTCGCGTTCGTCGGCCTTCTTATCGAGCAGCTCGGCCGCCCTCACGACGACCGCCAAGCGGCTCGTAAAGAGCCCCATCGCTCGGCAGGCCCCGACGACGTCGCGCGCGCCCTTTTTGCCCTCCGCCATGTCGACGCGCGTGACCGCCATCGTGTCGTTGGGGTCGGGAACGGCGGCGGCGACGATCGTGCGGATCGCCGCCTCAATGCTCCAGAGGTCGTCGCCTTGGATGAGGTAGATCGGTTGTGTGCCGTCTTTTTTCAGGCTCTGTTCGAGGTCGTTTGAGGCCATGGCCGAACCTACTTCTTGGCCGTCAAGTCGGTCAACTCAGTTTCCGGGAGGCGTCCACGCGCCGTCTCGATTTGCGTCGACCTCGATCGCGTTCGTCAATGCGTAGGGCCGATCGGCCTGGAACGGAAAGGGCAGGGTGCCTCTGCCGATGACCTCAAGCGCGTACCACGCGTCCTTCGCAGGTCTGGCTGTAAACGCCGTGTTTAGGCGTAGACCCGGGCGTGCTGCGTCAACGCTGCCGGGAGCCCCAATGGCGATGCGCGCGATGACGTTACCGTTCTCGCGCAGGAGGGCCTCGCTCAAGCCCATCCACGGCGGGGCCTCGACTGAGACCGCGAAAGCGACCGCGCCGCTGGCGTCAACTGTTGCACGTCCACCAATTCCGACGCCGTCGCTGGTCCGGAATCGCACAAAGGGACCACAGGACACGAAGCTCCGGCGGTCCTTTAGTGGCGCGACAATTGCTTGGGGGTCCAACGACACAGCGGCGAGGTCTACCTCGACCCAAGACCGCGGATGCCCAACGCCTCCAGCCTCGGTGTGGCTATCGGAGCCGCTGCCGAGGGTCGGAGTCAGGCCGGCGTTTGTCAGCGCGATCCAGTCGTCGAGGGCCTTCAGGTTGGTCGGCTTGTCGAGGCAGGTCCCGTTAAAGACCTCAATCAGATCAAAATCTTCAGTCCAGCGCAAGGGGTCGCGAACCGTGCGCGTCTTCGCGTTCAGTCCGACCAGCTGGAAGTATCCAAAACCTATCGATAGTTCCCGGGGGTGATTGATCTGGATGAGGACGTCCTTGTCGCTCTGCGTCCGGATCGCGCCAAAGAGGCTGTTGCCGGGCCGCCCATGCTCGAAGACGGCTCCGCCCGAAGGCGCCAGAGGGTCATAGACCATCGGGAAGGCGTTGAAGTGGCCGTATTCAAAGGTCGTGACCTCTTGCGCGGGGATCGCCGCGACCCAATCATCAAGCCCCGCGTCGAGGGCCGCCTCGTCAAGATCGCCGATGTACGCGTGCTCGGTCAGGACAGGCAGGCTGATGTCGTTGGCGGCGGCTTGGCGGACGCGGACGTCGTAGGGGACCTCAGAGTCCGAGCTCCACCAGCCGTGGAGATGAAAGTCACCCGCGATCCAGTCTGTGGTGTCGACCATTTTGGCCAAGACCACGTCAAGACGCTTGCTCTCTCCCGGGTTGACGGTCTCCGTCAATGATTTGAGGTCATAGGTGTATCCGCGCGAGACCGTGACGCGATACTGGCCTGGCTGCGTGGTGATTCGGAAGTCCGGCGTCGTCGCGTAGATGAGCGCGTTGTCGCCTAGCCGCCCCGTCCGCACGAGCTGGACATGCTCGGGTGGCGCGGCGATCCCGCTAGTTTGGGCCGTCAAGGTCACCTGCGCCGGGATCCAGTTGCCGTCTTGGTCGACGACGTTGACGACCAGCTCGCTGGCCTCCGGCATCGTGAGCGACAAAAAGGGCGGGTCCATCGTCCGGGACCGAATGCTGGCCGTCGTTGAGGAACGAAGGCCACCGTTGTAGGCCCTCGCGTTCCAAATTCCGACCGGCGCCGTCATCCGGAAACGACCGCGCCCGTCAACCGGCGTCACCCCGATGATGCCGTTGTCATGGAAGATCGCGACCCAGGTCGTCGCGTCAAAGCCCAGGACTTCACCTTGGACAAAGCCGTCGGCCGCCCCGTCGAAATAGTCGTGCTCGATCTGCGCGATGGCTCCGCTGCCCCCGACGGTCGCCGCGTAAGCGACGGTCATGATGCGGGATTCATTGGGCGCGATGGTGTGAATAGGGTGGGCAGCCAGCTCCATATTGGCGTACGCGAAGAGGCCGGTGAGCTTGAAATCGCAATAGATACCGTAGCTTCTCTCGTAGCCGACCGCGCCGAAGTGGCGCACCCCTTGTTGGCCCATGAGCCCCGAGAAGCCGACCCCCGTGGGGATCCAGACCTTCACGCCATCGCCCTGGTTGATGAGCGCGAAGGGATATTCGACGTCCACGGTCGACGGACCATCGTTGAGGACCGTGATCGTCAGCTCGATGAAGGGCTCGTTTGGGCGCAGCCGATAGTCGTAGGTCAGATGCAGCGGCGCCACAGGTGGATTCAGCAGCGGGCGGATAAAGCTGTCGACCCACGGATAGGGCGCGGTCCGGCCCGTAAGGCGAACATGGGCGACACCGTCAACACCGTCAGAGACGATCTCGGCCGTCTCGGGCGAAAACAAGAGCAAATTCCAGCCGAACCACAGCTCGCCGAAGTTGTCGTCCTCACTGTGGCCGCCAAGGCCCATGTCCACGAGGTTGCCGCCGTAATTGCGATAGCCGCCAACCTTCCGGATGTTCTCAATAATATAGCGGCGTTCATCGCTCTCTATGACGAAGTCGCCGAGGGCCCCTTCGGCCTTCGGGCCGCCAACGAGGTGCTGCGGGTGGGTCGCTAAAAAGGCCCGCACCGGGTAGGGCGGCGGGGGCGGCACGATGTCGGGCGCGATGATGTCGACGGGCGTCGTGTCCGGCGTGACGTCGAGGATGCTATCGGGCACGTCGGGAGGCGCCACATCGAACACGATATCCACGACGCCGACGTCGGAGGTATCGGCGATGGGTGGCGTCGGATCGTCGCTACAGCCGGCGGCGATCAGCGAAGCCGCGGGCAAAAGGAGACGTAAAACTATTCGGAGGACCAAGTATCTCGCCAGCATGGTGTTATGATGGCGTCTAAACGCCATCGATGCAACGGCCTCCGCGCGCCGCCACATGAAAAGGGCCCTAGTGAGTCTAGCCGGCCCGCGCGATGAGGGACGCGAGCCAGGCGAGGGTGAGGACGAGGGCCCCCGTAAGCGCCCCTTGGAGCCACGCCTGGCGGAGTATCGCGGGTCTCACCGCGTCGGCTGAGCGAGGCACGGCGGCGGCGCGAGGCGTCTCGTGGGGTCCTCGTCTCTCGACCCTGGGGGCCGCCGCGCTTGGCTCCGCGGTCGGCAGCCGCTCGGTGATTCGGCGCGCCGTCGGACGGTGACGGCTCTCGTTGTCGTCGGCTTTCGCGTAGTCGCCGGTGATGGCCTTAATCGAGGTCTGCGTGATGGGCCTCGGTCCGCCACGCCGCGTCGGCGCCTCCGCGTCGGCTTCTGCGCTCGCCGCGCCCCGGGGGGCTGTCTTCTTCTGTCGCCCGCCGCCCGTCGGCGCCTCAAAACTCCGCGTGGCCGCAATAGGCTCCACGATGGCGCCTGTCACGCCCACGCGTTGAGCCGCGCGCGGACTGTCGGAGGTGATCGCTCGTCTCATACAAAACTCCTCGATGCGGGCTGGTTGACGCCCAAATCGCAACAATTTGTATCGGACGCTCGGCCACGAAACTTTAGGAGAATCGACACGGTGGCTCTCGCCTTCGCTCCCGACCGCGCACTCAGCCGGTCCGGCCGCCGCGCCGCAGAAGCTCTTCGAGGTGAGCGCGTTGGGCTCGATAGAAGGCCGTCAGGAATTCCTGCGCGAAGGTTTGGTCCGAGAGGCGCGTCGCGAGGGCCTCGTTCGCTGTCGTCCAGCCGGTTCTCGTCGCGATGCGTCCAGCGACGTTGGTCACGAGCGCGCCGCCCGGGCTCGCGTCGTCATCGTGGAAGCGGAGGACGTCCTCGAGGACGTGCAGCTCCTCTGCGCCGTAGTGTGACAGTTGTTCGCGGGTGAAACGGAGGCCGTGGTCTTTTGTGCCGTCGTCCTCTTTCCCGTCGGCGCCGTTGGCCGGCTGTGTGCCAGAGAGGTCGGCGAGGAGCTCCGCGCGCGGAAGGCGGATGACCATCGTCTTCGCGATGAGATCGCCGAGGCGGTAGTGGTGGCTGTTCATTAGGGGGATGCAGGACAGCGCGATGAGCCAGACGAGGAAGAGCACGATCTGAAAGCCGCCCTCAAGCCCCAGAGAGGCCGGCGAGAGCAACGCGGCGATTGGGAAGATGGTCTCGAGATCCCGCGTGAGGTTGCGCGCGACGATGCTGCCTGTCTCCAGCGTTGAGCCGTCCTGCATCGTCACGCGGAGGCCCAAGAGGCGCTTGCCGGGGGTCTGGCCAGACCATTTGACTTCAAAGAAGATGAAGTAGAACTTTGTCATCATAAACCCCACGAATTTGAGCGCGGTTACCGCCAGCTTCTCCTCTTGGGTCGGGAGGTGGGGGTAGTCCGTGAACGCCAAGGGGTAGAACTCTAAGAGCACAAGAACGAGCAAGACCACGACGAGCGTCATGAAGGCCCCGTCCAGCAAGAATGCCACCAGTCGTGCGTGCCAGGGCGCGACCTTGAGGTTCAGGATCACATCCTCGGGCGTGAGGATCTGGGCGTCGAGCGCGTGCGCGCTCATCGCCGAGCCCCCACCGCGTGGGCTCCGCCCGTGCGACCCGCCCAGATGAAGTAGGTCAGCCACGCGACGAGCGTTCCGCCGAAGACCAGGAGACGGATGTTTAGGTCCTGGACCTGTTGGCGGAACAGGCCCTCAATGACAGCGGCGATCGCGAAGAGCAGCATGGCACCGAGAGCGACGCGTCCAACGCGCGGGCCGACGGCCGCGAGGGCGTCGAGGCGGGTCATCGCGCCCGGAAAGAGCAGGGCGCGGCCGAGGGCGAGGCCGGCGGCGCCGCACAGCGCGATCGCGAGCAGCTCCGTGACCCCATGGGGCAGGACCCAGGCCGCGAACTCGAGGCCGAGGTCGGCGTTGGCGAAAGCCGCCCACATCGCGCCGAGCATGGCCCCGTTGACGAACAGCAGGAGCGCAACGAAGACCCCGCCGATGACACCGATCATGATCGAGAGGAGGCCGATCCCGGCGTTTCTCACGAAGAGCTCGAACGCGAAGGCTTCAAGGGAATAGCCCTCAGCACTATCGTACAGCGTCAGGCGCAAGTCCTCCGGGTTGGCCCACGGGGTGCGCCCCTTCGCGAGCCCTTCGTCGACGAACGCAAAGAAGTGGTCGGCGTCCTCCGCGGTCAGGGCATAGCCGGCTATTACGCCCGCCGCGATGAGGGCGATCGCGAACAGAACAACCCCTGAGATCGAACGCACCGATCTGGGAAAGGTCTCCATGAAATAGCGGACGAAGGCCCCAGACGGTGGGCGGCGGCGGCCGTGTAACATCAGATGGGCCCGCGTCGCGAGAGACTCGAGATATCTGAGGAGGTTCGCATCGAGCGAGATCGCGCGCGCGACGGAAAGCGACGAGAGCGCCGCGCGATAGAGCACGGGCAGGCGCAGGAGAGCCTCTGGTGACAGCTTGCGGGCGCTCTGGCCGCCGTCCAGAAGGGCTAGGAGGGTCTCGAGTTCACGCCAGTTGGCCTCCCGCTCGGCGCGAAAGAGCTGCGACCGCAGAGCTGGCGCGGACTCGCGACGCCGGGCATCCGCGACAATGCCAATTGTTGTCTCGTTAGAGCTGTTCACGACGTTTGATTTCCAAGTATTTTGTCAGCATTTGGGCCGCGAGGGACTCGGGAGTGCCCTCGACCACGATCGCGCCGCCACGCCGCAGCCGCGCGAAGACTCTCTCCCGATCTTGGGTCAGCGCGTCCGCGGTGACCGCGGCGTGAACGGACCGAAGATCACTCGGTCTCTGCGTCCGGGCTTCGTCAAGCACCGGGTCTCGGAGGACCGCGAACAGGAGGACGTTCTTTTTACCAATTCTTTCAAGGTGTTCTAGCATTATCTCGGCGGTCGTGGCGTCGACAAAATCCGTCAACACGACGACTAAGCTCCGCCGTTTGAGCCGCCCGGAGAGATCAGCCATACAGCGCGTGAAGTTCGTCTCCTGGATCGAGTCGTGGAGCGTCGCGGTGGTCCTCGTGAAGGCGAAGTAGGCCGCCGTGCCCGGCGCGGGCCTGACAAACGCCCGCGGCACCGAGTCGAACGCGAAGAGGCCGACGCGGTCCCCGGTCCGCGTCGCGGCCAGCGCCAAGAGCTGCGCCGCGAGGATCGCGTGGTCGAGCCGTGGCATGTCTGCGAGCGGCTGCGCCATGAGGTGGCCGGTATCGATCGCGAAGACGACGTCGCGATTGCGCTCCGCGCGGTATTGGCGGACGAGAGGCGTCGTGCGGCGCGCGGACGCCTTCCAGTCGATGCGACGATAGTCATGGTCCGGCGTATAAACATCGAGGGCCTCGAACTCGGTCCCTTGCCCGCGGTATCTCTCGATCCGCATGCCCATCTGCGTCGTCTTGAGCAGCAACTGAGCCGTGGGCCGATGCTGTCTCAGGCTTGGTAGGGTCACGGCTATTTCCGTGTCGAGCTCGAGTCGACGTTGCCATTCGATTAGGCCCAGAGGGCCACTCCAGCGCAGCCGGATCGCGTCGATCTGCGCTGGTCCGCGCCGCAACGGCATGAGCGGCAGCGCAAGGGCCGGGGGATTCGCGTTCCTTAAAAGGAAGGACACGGGGCTATGGCGCGCGACCGTCTGCCCCGTCTCGATCAAGGCGTCAAAGCGCATCGAGCGGATGAGGCGTGGCAGGCGGATCGTGACTGAGCAATCGATGGGTGCGCCCAGCGCCGCCGAGGTCGGCGCGCTCCATTGTGCGGTGAGCTGCGCGGGTCTCGCCGTCAGGGCGATGTCCACCACGCAGAGCGCGCCAAGGAGGCCAAGCGCGAACAGCCACGGAATGTGGCCAAAGCCGTCGATGATCGCTGGCAGGACCGCGAGGACCATGAGCGCGAGAGACCAAAGAAGAGCTCGGCGGGAAGGCGACACGCCCGCAGTGTGGCCGACAGGCCCGGGCACGGCAAGGCCCGACAACGCCGCCGCCGAGTTCGGCACGCACAACGACTGGGCGTTGGGGCCCCACCGCCGCCGATACTTTTAACACATTCGCTTATCGCGATAAGCGCGATTTTTTGCGCAAAAATCGCGATTTATTATTACGGATAAGGAGATTCGTCGCATCGGTGTCAGTCTGGCGGACTGGTGCGGTCTTCGCGCCAAAATTTCGATACGCGTCTCGGGCCGGTCTCTGGCAGGCGTTAAATTCGTGTGGTAACTTTTGGAGGTTCTCCCGCAATCACAGGCATGCGGTCCCCGACGGATTCAACCCAACGTCCTTGGGCATTGGGAAGATTCAGTAGGCGGAGGTCTTCCGGCCAGAACTGTCCGAGGGATGGCTTGGTCCTTCTGCGCGTAACGAAGCGACTCCGAGATGCGAAAGGACCGGGGTCGTCAGGTGAAGGTTGAGTTGAAATGGCGAAGAAGTTGTTCGTGGGTGGTTTGAGTTGGGGTACGACAGATCAGTCGCTGCGGCAGGCGTTTGAAGCGTTTGGCGAGGTGACCGAGGCGCGCGTCATCACGGATCGTGAGACCGGTCGGTCTCGCGGTTTCGGGTTCGTGTCGTTCACGGAGGACGCGTCGGCTGACGAGGCGGTCTCTAATATGGACGGCCAAGAGCTTGATGGACGCACGATTCGAGTGAATGAGGCGCAAGACAAGCCGCAGGGCGATCGTGGTCCGCGTGGCGGCGGCGGTGGTCGTGGTGGCTTCGGCGGCGGCGGCCCAAGCGGCGGCGGTGGCTACGGTGGTGGCGGCCCAAGCGGCGGCGGCTACGGTGGCGGCGGCCCAAGCGGCGGCGGCGGCTACGGCGGCCCAA
>Ga0209702_10001851_pt1 | contig 38647 bp, 35 predicted proteins | sample FRY01_FD_187210 | JGI IMG/M metagenome (GOLD analysis project Ga0209702, IMG submission 187210) | Freshwater microbial communities from Lake Fryxell liftoff mats and glacier meltwater in Antarctica - FRY-01 (SPAdes) (version 2) | ecosystem: Environmental > Aquatic > Freshwater > Ice > Glacier...
GCATACACCATCAAGGCCACCATGATCAAAGGCGGTTTGGATCGCGGGTCGCAAGTGTTCCTCGGTGTAATGCATTCAGAGGTTAAACGCACGATCTTTAACTTTTCTTAACCACCTGAATAGTTACAAAAAATAATGAGTACCAAGGCCGACAACTCCTACAAGCAGGTGATCGCACACGTTTTCGAGCAGCGCTGGGAAACGGGACTTACTGAAGTTCCATTCAGCAAAGACGATGTTCTGGATGCGGCAGCCGCCTTGAAAATCCGCATCAAAAACCACGGCGACATCATTTATACCTTTCGCTCCAGAGATGATCTGCCTGAAACGATCACCCGTCATGGCAACTGGATGATTGCCTCGCGCGGCAGCGGACTTTATGCGTTCGTTCAGGTGACGGGATCGACGTTGGTGGAAGTTCCCGTCACTTTGAAGGCATTTCCCATTCCCTATGCGGTGCCTGACATTGTCGCCCGGCATCTGTCGCGCGATGAGCAGGGCTTATTGACCATCGCACGTTACAACCGCATCCTGGACGTATTCACCGGCCTGGCCTGCTTCCACCTGCAAAGCCATGTGCGCACTCAAATCAAAGGCCACGGCCAGGTTGAGATCGACGAATTGTATGTAGGCGTGGACAAGGATGGCCGAGGTTTTGTCCTGCCTGTCGAAGGAAAGGAAGAGGGCGAATCCCTTGGCATCGACAAGGCGGTGTCATTGACGCTCTTTGCCAAGGCGAAATACCCTGAACTGATCTGCCGCCCCATTGCCATCATCCGCGAAGGCGAGCATCAGCTTTCCTGCGTCGAGTTCGAGCCAGCGACAGCTATCGACAATGTCAAAGTTTTGGAGATGCGACGCTATCGACTGGTGCGCTCTGAGAAATAACTCGTCAGCGACCCGCCGCCTCCAACATCACCGACTCACTCGCAACTTCATGCGGGTAAAACAACTGCATAGCGGCACGGATTTGCGGGTTTTTTTGGCTGGCGGCGTAAATGACGTCGGGGATGCCGCGGTGTTTGACGAGGAGGTGGTAGGCGCTGAGGGCTTCGAAGCCGGCATTGAGTGCGCCTTCCATGGGCAGGTAGTATTGGCCGTTGATGTCGAGGTTTTCCACCATGCCCCAGGGCGGAAACCAGCCAGCTTTCTCCATGTGCTCGAAAACCTCGAACATTTCCGTCGTCTGCGGACGCAGCGGGGCCGACATGAGCAGGTAATGCGGATGGATGAGCTTTTGATCCGGCAGATCCACACCGCTGACATCGTAAGCGTTGCCATAACGGTTTTCACCGGCAGAGAGGCCATAGACGCCGGCCCGTGCCGCTGCGGACTGCGGCCAGCGCTCGGCAATGTAGGCGCGCTGCGCCCCAAGCATACTGCGGCGCACGCTGAGCCAGCGCACGCCGTCGTGGGCGTCCGGCGTGTCACTGTCGAAGTCGGGATGAAACAGGCTCTGCAACTCGGTGATGAACCCAGTGCCCTGCCAGGCCTTGCCCGGCGTGCGCATCGGCGGCGGACGATGCTGGGGATTGGCGATGCCTTCCATCAGCATGACCAACGCCGTTTCGCCGCCCCAGTCCTGCCAGCCATGGGGCAGCAGCGTGAGACCATCGTCCGCGATGCCGTGGGAGAGATGACCGTCCGGCAGGCGCAGTAGGTCGTAGTCGATGCGCTGCAGCTGCCGCACGAGATCCTCCGCCACTGCTGGCAGGTTCAGCATGGTGGCCGCGAGCAACATGGACTGCGCGTAGATCGCCGTGTCCACGGTGCTAAATTCTGTGCCGGGATGAATGCAATAGCCTTTCTCACCTCGGTGAACGAAGTGCGGCAGCAGGCCGTGGGCGGTTTGCAGCTTGCTGACGGTCTCATGCGTCTGCGTGAGCACCCAGCGGGCGTAATCAGGCGTCACCACACCGACGCCCTCTTGCGCGGCGGCAGCGGAGGCCAGCACATACATGCCGGTGGCGGACACGGACTCGAACGCGCCTTCCTCAATGTGCGCACGGTCATGCACGTAGCCGGTGCCGATGGAATAACAGCGCGCAATCTTCGCATACGAGGCGAGGAAGGCGTAGGCATCCCAGGCCATCGGCGGCAGCTCCACGCCGAGCCTTAAGCCGGATATTTTGACCTCGGAGCCTGGTTCCGCCGTCCACACGATGGACTTGCCGTCCCGGACGGACTCGGGCGCGACTGGATGCACGAAGATCTGATACTGCGGTGCGTTGATTTCGATCATCTGCGTCCAGCGCAATTCCTGCGCGGGTGATTTGATCTCCAGTTTGATTTTGCCCTCCCCCGCAGCCTCAATCATCACTGCGGTCACACGCGGCTGATATTTGGCCGTGATCTGTTCGGGATAAGCGCGGGTGAAATCCATCACCCGGTCCGCATTCCGCGCCAGACCGGCCAAGCTGTGCCACATACCTGCCCAGCCGTCAGGCTGCTGCCGAAGATGCACCACGATTTCATCCGTGAGCCACTCGATCTCATGCTCCACCGGCCCATGAAAGCCGAAATCGGTGCCGATGTGCGTGTAGTTGGTGAAGGAGTTCAGCCGCTTCGTACCCGTCTGTACCTGCTGCGTGCCGTCATTGCGGTTGAAATACTCCTGCACCGGCTGCCACACGAGCCGTGTGGCTGGCTGTGCCGCCACGGATGCGATAAACAGCGCCGTGACGGCTCCGATGGTTGGCAGGAGACGCATCAATCCACTACGTTACGGACACAGGCGCTCTTTGCACATTTACAGCTCAGCGCTGATCAATCGGCACCACTTTCTGCCCATACGGCCGACCGACGTAGGCACTCAGCGGACGGAACAGGCGGTTTTCGCTCCACTGCTCCAGCACATGGGCAGTCCAGCCGCTCATGCGGGCGATGGCGAAGATCGGCGTGAAGAGATCGGTCGGAATGTCCAGGCTGTAATAGACCGTGGCGCTGTAGAAATCGACGTTGGCGTTGAGCCCTTTGCGCTCGCGCATGATTTCGGCGATGCGCTCGGACATTTGAATCCATTTGGCCTCGCCAAGCTGGGCGGTGAGCTTGATCGCCATCTCGCGTAGGTGCGGTGCACGCGGGTCGAGCACCTTGTAAACACGGTGGCCGATGCCCATGATTTTTTTCTTCTGCACCAGGGCGTCCTCCACCCAGGCGTCCACTTTGTCGGGGCTGCCGATCTCTTCGAGCATGTGGATCACGCCCTCGTTTGCACCGCCATGCAGCGGGCCTTTGAGCGCACCGACTGCGGCACTGATGGCGGAGAACATGTCGCTAAGCGTGGAGGCGACGACGCGGGCGGTGAATGTACTGGCATTGAAGCCGTGCTCGGCATGCAGCACATAGGCCACGTCGAGCGTCTGCTCAGCCTCCTTGCTCGGCACCTCGCCATTCATGAGGTAGAGGAAGTGGGCGGCCTCGCTCAAATCCTTACGCACAGGTGGCAGCTCGAGTCCCTGACGCGCACGGTGGAAGTAGGCGGCGATGACGCCGATCTGCGAGGTCAGGCGGATGGCGTTCGCCAAGTTTTCGCTCATCTCGATGTCATGGCGCTTGAGGTCGTAGCAGCCGAGCATGGAGACGGCGGTGCGCATGACGTCGATGGGCTTGGCCGTTTTCGGCGCTGCCTTGAGGAAATCGATCACGCCTTGCGGCAGTTCACGCTCCGCACGCAAGGCGGTGGTCAGGGCGTCCAGTTCGGCACGGTTCGGTAGCTTGTTGTGGTAGAGCAGATGCACCACCTCTTCGTAGCTGACTTTGCCAGCCAGTTCGTTGATGTCGTAACCGCAATAATACAGGATGCCCTCCGCGCCATTCACCTCCCCGAGACGAGTTTCAGCGGCAATGATTCCTTCTAGACCTTTGGAGACAACAGACATGGCAATGGGGGCTTGGGGTTAAAATGTGTTAAAGCAGATAGCGTGCTCAAACTACGGCTCAACCAAAGAGTCCTTCACACAAAAAGAAAACTGCGGCGGGGATGTCCGGCACCCCCTGCGGAGGGGAGTGCTTTCGCCTTGTGAAGACACCAGCACTGGCCTAGCTCCGCGCATGGCTGAGCCATTTCGTCTTTTATTTGTCTGCATGGGTAATATCTGCCGCTCCCCGGCGGCAGAAGGCGTCATGCGTGCGCTGGTGGCAGAGGAATGCCTCGAAAACCACGTCGCCATCCGCTCCGCTGGCACTGGTGGCTGGCACGCGGGCAATCTGCCAGACCAACGTATGCGGGCGGCGGCCAAAAATCGCGGCTACGATCTCAGCAGCCGCGCCCGACAAGTCACTGCGGACGATCTGCGCGATTATGATCTCGTGCTCGTCATGGATCAGCAAAACCTGCGCGAAACCCGTGCGTTTGACCACGAATCACGTTTCACGCCCAAAATCCGCTTGTTCTGCGAATTCTGCGCCGAGCATGACGCCAGCGAGGTGCCTGATCCTTATTACGGTGGCGAGCAGGGCTTTGAGCAGGTGCTCGATTTGCTGGAAGACGGCTGTCGCGGCGTGCTCCAACACATTCGCTCAACCCGCGCGTAAAATCGCCTCCGCCACGCGCATGCCGTCCGCTGCGGCGGAAATAATGCCGCCGGCGTAGCCCGCGCCTTCCCCGGCGGGGTAAAACTGCCGTACGCCCGTGCATTCCAACGTCTGCGGATCACGCGGGATGCGCGCAGGCGAGGAACTGCGCGTTTCTACCCCGGTGAGCACTGCGTCTTCGAGCGCAAAGCCATGTAGGCTCTTGTTGATGCGCGGAACGGCCTCCAAAATCGTATCGATCGTGTACTCGGGCAAACATTCGCGCAGATCCGTCCACACGACGCCTGGCTGATACGATGGCAGCACCTTCCCTGGTCCAGTCGAGGCACGGCCCGCCATCAAATCGCCCAGCAACTGCGCCGGGGCATGATAATTCCCGCCACCCAGTTCAAACGCGCGGCGCTCAATGCTGCGCTGAAATTCGATGCCGCTCAGCACATCGCCCGCTGGCATGTCCTCGGGCCGCACATCCACCATGAAGCCGCTGTTCGCGTTGGACTCCTCACGCGCATAGCTGCTCATCCCGTTCGTGACCACCATGCCCGGCTCCGAGTTGGACGCGACCACGAGGCCTCCTGGACACATGCAGAAGCTGTAGGCCGCGCGACCCGTGCCGCAGTGCGCCACGAATTTGTAGGGCGCGGAGCCAAGCCGAGCATCCCCAGCCCATTTGCCGTAGAGACTGCGGTCGATCAGCTTCTGCGGATGCTCAATACGCACGCCAATAGAAAACGGCTTCGCCTCAAACGGCACGCCATGCCGATGCAGCATGTAAAATGTATCCCGCGAGCTGTGACCGATGCCGAAGATGAAGCGCGAGCCTTCGATGGTCGTTCCATCTGCCAGCGTCACCGCACGCATCACGCCATCCTCGATCACGACATCGGCCACACGCGCACCGAAACGCACCTCGCCACCGAGCGCGATGATTTCCTCGCGCACATGCCGCACGACCTTGATGAGACGATCCGTGCCGATGTGCGGCCTGCTTTTGATCAAAATGTCCTCGGGAGCGCCAGCGGTCACCATTTCCCGCAGCAGCCACGGAATGCGGTGCTCGCGGTCGCGAATTTGCGTGTAGAGCTTGCCGTCGGAGAACGTCCCCGCGCCGCCTTCGCCGAACTGCACGTTCGACTCCGCGTTGAAATCCCAGCCGCGTCGCCAGAAGCCGGTCACATCACGCGCCCGGTCGCCTGCGGCCTTACCGCGCTCCAGTAGCAGCGGCTTGAGACCCGCACGCGCCAGCAACAGGCCACAAAACAAGCCGCACGGCCCCGTGCCGACGATCACTGGCCGCGCCGACGCCGTCTGCGCCACTTGTTGCGCCACTGACTGATAAGTCTCATCCGCCGCCGGGCCGATGCGCGGATTGCTACCGATGCGTTTGAGCACACGGGCCTCGTCCAGCACCTCGACCAGCAGCGTGAAGCTGAACTCCACATGGCCGCGCCGTGCATCAATCGCCCGCTGCTTCACGCGGACGCTGATCACCTCCTCGGGGCGTGCCTGAAGCAGTTTCAGCACCGCCGCACGCAGATCATCAGCGTGACGATCGACGGGAAGGAGAACCTGGGAGAGTTGCAGCATGGTAGTGCAAGCGTCTCGCTTGCAGATCACGCAAATGCAAGCGGGACGCTTGCTCTACTTCGTGTTCTTCGCCGCCTGCGCTGGCGGGGTGTGCCAGCCGAAGACCTTGTCGCCATTGAACAGCTTGTGATGCTCGGGCGTCCTGCCGTAATCCGCGATGGCACCGGCTTTTTCAACGGTGCCGACCCGCAGGTCCGCATACACATCTCCCTCATCATAGAGCACATGCATCGGATCGTTCGAGCGCAGTTCCACGCCTTTGACCGGTTTGACGACAGTGAATTTCCAGATGGTGTCGATGTGCTGGATGGACCCCAGTTCGCGATAAATCAGCGCCTTCGGCACATTTTTGAGATCATGCTGTGCCGCGAGATTGGCACGCCATGGATCGTAGGCCGGGCTGGCGGGATTGTTGTAATCTCCGGCCCAGAACGACTGGTTCGGCAACGGATCGGGCCGCGACCAGCGGATGGCGGCGGGCGACTGCGTGGCAGGGAAAGCATGGCGCACTGGCAGCGGATCGACGCGGTCGGCGATTTTGCCCACGAGCGCGAACACATCGCTCACCCGGCCATAAGTAAAAAATTGATGCGAATCGATCATCTCCGACGTGGCAACACGCGTTTTTTTGATCGTGAGACGATGCTCGTTCGTCGTCGAAAACAGGTTAAAGCTCAGTAGGTAGTCGATGTCCTTGTCCAGCGCGGCGGCGTCTTGGTGATTCATCCCCGCATCCTTCGGTGCCCGGAGTGTCTGCGTGCCAGTCGCCGTTTCCTCGGTGCTCAGGTTAAAAACGCGCATCTGACCACGACGCAGCAGGTTCGTGCTCAGGCTGTCCGCCAGCGCCCGGCCCAGATCCGGCCGGCGTGCGCCGTCCACCGTCACATCCTCGGCCAAAATGGCGACCTTGGGCTTCTCGGCGCTTTTCACACTCCAATCCCCATCGGCGTGCAGCCGGGAGACAATGACCGTGCTCAAAAGAGCGGCCGTGGCGAAAACATGGAAGTGCTGATTCATGGCCGTGTTGGAAGTCCGGTGATGCTAACGGTTCAAAAATCGTTTGGGAAGAAAAATCTTTAGGCACACAGCCCGCCCGAGTTGCCTCACAAAGAAAGACACCCGGCGGGGGGGGCGAGTGAGGAGCTGGCGGAACGTTGCCTCCAAATGAATGACACCGGATGGACCCACCATCCGCCATGAGTCAATTGAGTCGAAAAGAGTATCTAGCCGAGATGCGCTGGCGCTATGCCCAGCGCGGTCTGCAGGGCAAGAGTCGTCTGCTGGACGAGGTCTGCGAAGTTGGCGATTACGCGCGCAAGTATGCCATCAAGTTGATGAACCAGAGGCCGCCGCCAGCGCGCCAAAGTGGGGCGCAAGGCGGTGTATGCCAAGGAAGTCGTCGCGGTGATCAAAGCCATCTGGCTGGCCGACGAGCAGCCCTGTGGCAAGCGCCTGGAGGAACTGCTGCCGCTGTGGTTGCCGCACTACGAGCAGCGTGCGGGCAAGCTGGGCCGCACCCTGCGCAAGCGCGTGCTGACGGCCAGTGCGGCCACGCTGGACCGGCTGCTGAGTCCGTATCGCAGCGCACATCCCAAGCGCTGGCGGGTGCCCAAGCCGGGCACCTTGATCAAGAGCCAGGTGCCCATCCGCACCGACAACCACGACATCACCGAGCCTGGGCACGTCGAGGCTGACAGCGGCGCGCACTGCGGCGGCAGCCTGCTGGGCGAGCTGGTGTGGAGCGTGACCATGACCGAGCTCGTCAGCCAGTGGGCGGAGACGCGAGCCGTGTGGAACAACGGCCCGCACGGCGTGGTCAGTGCCATCGCCGAGATGGAAACGCCGCTGCCCGTTGCCCTGCGCGGCGGCGATGTGGATAACGGCTCGGAGTTCTTAAATTGGCACTGCTTCGCCTATCTCAAAGAGCGCCAAGGCAAGCCCGCCGTGCATCTGAGCCGCTCGCGTCCCTCTCACAAGAACGACAACGCGCACATTGAGCAGAAGAACTGGACGCATGTGCGCCAGCGCGTCTGGCTGCTCGCCAAACAGCGCTCATCATAGCGAGTCACTAACCCTTACCACCGGTGTCATCAGTTGTGAGGCAACGTTCTCTAACCTAACGCCTGCTCAGGGTGTCTTTTTTTCGTGAGTCAACGCGTGGTAGCGGCTCATTTCGTGGCATCACCACCGCTGGCGGCGGCGACTCCAGCATCTTCGGGCGGCAGGAAGGCCTTGAAGCGGTTTTTGTCGATGGCCTTCATGTAGGCTTCCATCGGTGTGACATAACCGTCGCGCAGCTTCTGCCAGATGGCCTCGTCCATGAACTGCATGCCCTGGGCCTTGCCGCCGATGATCACGTCGTAGAGCTTCTGCGTGGCACCCTCACGGATGATGGCACTGACGGCGGGATTGGTCACCAGGATCTCATTCACGGCGGCACGGCCCTTGCCGTCGGATTTTTTCATCAGGAGCTGAGCCACCACGCCTTTCAGCGAGGCGGCAAGCATGGTGCGCACCTGGCTCTGCTGGTCAGCGGGGAAGACGTCAATGATACGGTCAACGGTTTTACGGGCGTTGTTCGTGTGCAAGGTGCCGAACACGAGCAGGCCGGTCTCTGCGGCAGTGAGGGCGAGCGAGATGGTTTCAAGGTCGCGCATTTCACCCACGAGAACGATGTCGGCATCCTCACGCAGCGCGGCTCGCAAGCCGTCCGCGAACGAGGGAGTCTGGATAGGCACCTCACGTTGGGTGATGATGCTTTTCTTGTTCCGATGCACGAACTCGATCGGCTCCTCAATGGTGATGATGTGGCGGCGGAAGTTGGTATTGATGTAGTCGAGCAGGGCCGCGAGCGTGGTGGACTTGCCGGAACCGGTGGGTCCGGTGACGAGCACGAGACCGCTGCGCATGTGACCGAACTCCTTCACCACCGGCGGAATGCCGAGCTGCTCCAGACTAGCGATCTTGGTGGGGATGATACGAAACACAGCGGCGTAGCCATGCTGCTGGCGCAGGTAGTTGCAGCGGAAGCGGTTGTCTGAATCCATCTCATAGGCGAAGTCGAGGTCGCCTTTCTCCGCGTAGCGCTCCCAAGCGCGTGGCTCGCAGATTTCGCGCATCATGGTCTCCATGAGACGCTGATCCAGGATCTGGTCGGAAATGGCCTTGATGCTGCCATGCACACGCACCTTCGGCGGCTGCTGCTGGCTGAGGTGTAAGTCGGAACCGCCCAGTTCGATGAGCTTTTGGAAATATTGGTCAATGATTGGCATGAGACGTTCGCAGTAGGCAGTTCAGTTCTTCAGGACTCAAAGAATTTCTTCATGATGATCTTGTCCTCGGCACGGGACTCACATTCTTCACGGCTGATCTGGCCGCTGGCGTACAGATTGCGCAGAGCGTCATCCATCGTGATCATGCCGACGCTTTTGCCGGTCTGCATGACACCGGCGAGCATGTAGGTCTTCCCTTCACGAATACAATTGCCCACGGCAGGGGTGTTCACCAGCACTTCGAGCGCCATCACCCGGCCATTACCGTCAATCTTCGGGACGAGCTGCTGGGAGAGGATGCCACGCAAGGATTCCGACACCATGATGCGGATCTGATCACGCTGGTCGATGGGGAACACATCGAGCACACGGTCAAGGGTACGCGCGGAACTGCCGGTGTGCAGGGTGCCAAGCACCAAGTGACCCGTTTCCGCAGCGGTGATGGCAAGAGAGATGGTTTCAAGGTCGCGCATTTCACCGACCATGATCACATCCGGGTCTTCACGCAGCGCTCCGCGCAGCGCGGCAGCGAAGGAGGCAGTGTGGGAGTGAATTTCACGCTGATTGATGTGGCAGCCTTTCGGCTCTAGCACGTACTCGATGGGATCTTCGAGCGTGATGATGTGATCCTCACGCTCCTGATTGATGGAATCCACCAAGGCGGCGAGCGTAGTGGACTTGCCGCACCCCACGGGGCCGGTGACGAGGATGAGGCCGTTTTGGAAACGGGTGAGCGTCTTCACCGTATCAGGCAGGCCGAGATCCTCGACGGATTTGATCTGCGTTTTGATGACGCGGAACACCATGTCGATGCCAAGACGCTGCTGCACCACCGAAGAACGGAAGCGACCGTAGCCGGGTGAGTAGGCAAAATCGACATCACCGCGTGCTTCGAGCTGCTTGGTCTGGGCCTCGCCGAGGAAGCCATAGGCCAAGCGTCGTGCGTCTTCAGCAGACAGCTCGGCGGCATTGTTCCAGATAGGCTGTAGATTGCCGTAACGCCGCCAAGTCGGCTGAGCGCCCGTAGCTAAGTGAAGGTCGGACGCGTCATACTCCATGCAGAAGCGCAGGTAGTCGTCCACTGAGCTTAAAACAGGCAGGAGATCTTGAGGAGGTGGGTTAGAATCGGACATGAAAGGTGATGAAGCTAGACTGTTCCAGTCCTTGGCTCGTTCGGAGAAATTTTCTGACGCATGTAAGACTCAACCATCTGTGCACCGTAATTCAGCGCGGACTTGCGTCCAAACGCGACCAGCGTACTGAGCAGCAATGCGATCCAGCCGCGATTTTTAGCGCCAGCGATAAAGTTGTCACGCTTGTTGGCGGGAACAGTGGCAGGCCAGACAAGTTTCATCAAGCCCAGCCCCGCCACGACGGCACCGCCGATCCAGAGTACCCGGTGTTTTTCAATACTCCGAGCTATCACCGCACGCGGACTCCATTCCTCCGCAGCTAGCGTGGCATGATGAGCAAGGGACGCGCGAGCATCCTCCAGATCACGCAAAGCTTCCTGCTTCGGCGTCAGTTGTTTTTGTTGTTGGCGAGCCATTCGCGATCAAAGCGGAATTGGTTAAAAGTTTCCTCAAAAAACTGCAATCCGCGCAGTTTCGATTTCAAAACTGCAAGGAGCAGCAGACCGATGAATAGATGAATTCCCGCTCCTGTCAGAGCCACGTACGTCCAGCTCCAGCCGTTGGATTCAGCAATGAGCCACACCAATGCTGGCGTGGCGAGCATCCAGCCAATTATAAATGCCGCTAGCGAGAGCATGAACATGCCGGTCATCCCAGACAGCCGGGTGCCGACCTCCTGCCCTTCAATGTGGAGCAGGCGCCCACGCGCCTCGACATACAAGGCGATAGCTCGCAACAGTTCCGTTGCGCTGGCGCGTTCCTCGACTACGGGCGGCATGCCTGAATTCATAAGGCGTGGTCCTAAAAAAAATCAACGGCGCAAGATCGCACCCACGACAATACCGATGCCAAATGCGGTAAGCAGCGCCTGCAGGGGCTTTTCGCGCGCAAACTTCTCTGCCTCCTCACGCAGATCGGTGTAGCGCTCGCGAGCTTCGGTGAACGTGTGGTCGGCGAACTCGCCCGCCTTTTCCTTGATGTCAGCGGCCTTTTGTTCGGCGGTGCTGCGGAACTGCTGGGCGCGACTTTCAGCGGCGGAGCGAAACTCAGTAGCTTTTTGAACCGCGGCAGAACGCAATTCCTCAGCAGCCTTTAGCGCGCTGGCCTTTGCCGCTTGGAAGGGGTCAGGCGACGTGCCGATGTTGAGGTCGGGATCTACGGTGGGATTCTCGTTCATGGTCAAAAGGGGCTGAAATGTCAATTATGCCATCCGCACAGCGCGCATGGCTTTGTGGATTCGAATAAAGACGGTCTCGTAGCATTGGCGAGAAAAAAAAACGGTTCGCGTGTTTCTGTGCTCAAGCACCACGCAACGTGCCGCGCACGCTGTTCTTGCGCGGTGCCAGCTGTCTGCGCCGTGCCAGGAGCAAGGCGCGCTGCAAGGCGGCCACTTGCTGCCCGCTGGCCGCGATTTCCGCACGTGCGGCAGACAGCTCAGCCTCAAGCGATTGCAGCCGCAGTGTTTCCATCGCTGGCAGAGACGGCAGGGACGGCGCTAAAGACGGGATAGGTTTCGGCAGCACTTTGGCGGCTGATTTGGCAGCGAGCCGGGCTTCAAGCGTCGTGATTTTGGCCAGCATCTCGGCAAGCGACTGCTGCCGGATGTCCTCAAGATGCTGCAAGGCATGCCTGCCACCCTGTTCCGTTTGCAACAAACGGTGGGCGAAATCACTGCGCAAAGCATCGAACTGCCGCTGCGTCTTGGCCCGCCAGGAATTCGCCTCATGCAGGATGGCGGTGATTTCGACCTGCTGCGCCGCCGTCTGTTTTTCCATCTTGGCACCAGCAAGGCGCATGCGGCGGTTGGCACGCGAGAGTAGCAGCATGCGGATCAGTGCCACCAACAGCAATCCGCCGAGAATGCAGACAGCAACAAGCATGAGTTGTACATCCTGAGGCAATGGCTGGTTCATGCCTGCTTATGAAGCAGATGTTGTTCCAAATCAATCGGGCTTCCAGTCCTTCGCTTTGGCAAAATTTCAAGGACCATACCAACCAGCGGGATCAGGAGACGCCCAGCGCTGGCACGGGCAGCACCGGTGCATCAGTCACCGGTTCCACTTTCGTTTCTAGCGGTGGTGGCGCTGCTTCCACGGCAGTGGGCGTGACCGCCGGTTTTTCGCATCGCTGCTGGACGTCCTGGTAACGCTGCTCGGATTCTATCAGGCGCTTGGAAAACTCAGCGCGGAAAGCGTCAAACATGCGCTGTAGCTCGCCGCGCCAAGCGTTGGAATCCTGGCGCACCGAGAGGATTTCCTGCTGTTGGACGAGCACCTGCCGCTCCATCTTAGCGGTGCTGTCGCGCAGCCGGGTGTTCGTGCGCAGGAGAAAGACAATCCGCACCATCGAGATCAGCAGCAGCCCACCGACGATGCTGAGAACAAGTTGCAGCGTCGGCACGTCGAGAGTGATTGGAGGCATGGACATGCCGGATTGTGAGCACTTCCCGTTCCAAAATCAATCTAGCCTCTCGGGTTTCTGTCTTTCGTCCTCACTCAGCAGTTGTAACCTCTGGATTTCACCGCTGGTGCCGGTCAGCACGCCGATGCGGGCGATGCCCCAAAAAATCGAGTCACCTGAATTGAGCGACTCAGCGTTTCCGGTCCACCGATCTCAATTATTTTGTCCACGCAATGACCGGCGGTCTCCACCAGCGCCCAGCGGTCCCTCATCCCTACAAAGCAGAAAGTCGCTATTCCACACTGTGCGCGACTTCTGTTGAGCAAATGCAACTCCAAATCGCACTGTGAACAAATCCAGGCTCTGAACGGTAACGCTTTAGTTTTCAAAGCAAAAAGACCAAAAATGTCGAAAATAAGAGGGAATTCGTTCCACAGCCTCCGATCCTGAATTTTTCACAATTTCATAGGAATAACCCGCGATAATCAACATAACATCATCCAATTTCAATCCTGTGTCACCCCAGACCACGAAGAGGTGGCTGTGAGCACTGAAATTTGCCCCGAAACGGACTTTGAAACGATTATAAAACCGCGCCAACACTCACCTTATTGACTGTGAATCAGTCATTTAAGCACGAAAATACACCAAGCAGAACATCAGCGACCAGTAGCAGCAAATTCTCCGGCTTTGCGTGACCGAATTGACTCACTCGGCAGTATGCCGCATTCGTTCCACAGTTGATAAAACAGGGTTCCACGTTCAGACCTTTAATCCTAGAGGGATGCCGCGTGCTCGCAGATCAACATTCTCGCCCCAAAGAATCTGGCGCAGAAATGCGAATACACAGCGTCTGTGAATAACCTGTCAATAAACGCCTTCAGCGTAGAGAGAAAATGCGAACAAACGGAGCTGCCGGCTGCCGCGCTACTCTTTTAAACTCGGCGGCCGATGACTCTGCATCTGCGCCTTGAAGTCGCCGAGGCTGTGCCAGTGGGTGGGGGCGGAGAGTTCGACTTCGGTAATGGCGAGGGTGCCCCATTCTTTGGCTTCGGCGAGGACATCGCCATAGTGGTCAAAAATGCCAGAGATCATCCAATCGCGCTCGGTGGCGTCGGTGTAGGTGCTACTGACGACATAGACGTGGTTTTCACAGGCACGGGCCTTGGCGAGCAGCGGATTGCAGCCCCAGACCGGCCAGGCGATGACTTCGGCTCCTTGAACGGCTAAGGCGCGGGCCACTTCGGGAAAGAAGCCGTCGTAGCAGATCATCATGCCGACCTTGCCAAAGCGAGTGTCAAACACGGGATAATCATGGCCGGGAGTGATGCCGGCCTCGATCTCGTTACGCGGCAGGGTGACTTTGCGGTATTTGCCGACGAGCTTGCCATCCGGGCCGATTAGGGCGGCGGTGTTGTACAACGTCTTACCATCACGTTCGATGAGACCGGCGACGATGTAGAGATTGTGCTGTTGGGCGAGCTTGCCGAAGTACTCGGTGCTGGGGCCGGGAACCGGCTCGGCGCATTCGTCCATGCGTTTCTTGGTGCCGTAATAGGTGAGTCATTCGGGCAGCACGACGAGATCGGCCTTTTGCTTGGCCGCTTCGGCGATGAGCGGTGCGAACTGCGGTGGTTTGTCGGCGGGGTTGATGCCTGCTTTGGGTTGTAGATGAATGGTGGCAAGCCGGGCTTTGCGCGGCGCGGGTGCAGGCTCGGCAGTGAGCGACACATCGCTCCATTCGACACGCGCATTGCCGGCCCACTGGAGATACAGCTCGATCTTGGCCTGCGTGGCAGTCGCGGGAGCACGCAGATGGCCGTCAAACTTGGCCCACTGCCCGGCGCTGCCTTCAGGAGCCTGCGGATATTCGGGTTCAGCGCGTGGCGGAGTGCCTTTGGCGTAACCCTGGGTCGCTGGCTCTTCCCAGGTGACTGCATTGCCCTTGGCGTCTTGCCAAAGCACTCGCGCATACACACTGCGGCGCGGCAGTTCGATGTTGGTGAATTTCCGCCAAGCCTGAAACTGGTAATGCTCTCCGCCCTTCACCGGCAGCGTGCGCGTCCAGCAGCCGATCCAGTGCTCGCCCGGACCGGTTTCGAGCACGAGGGCACCACCGCCATCATGCCCGCCGGTTTTACTGACATCCGCGCCGGGCTTGGCCTCGTCACGCGGCGACCAGAGCGACCAACCTTCGGTGAATCTGGCCGGTGCGGCGGTGGCCAGGAGGCAAAACAGGAGCGTGAGTGATTTCATGCGGGGAATACGCATGAAATCACTGAATTTTCGCAGAGGTCGCTATTTGAAACCTCACTTCTCATCCAGCCCACGACGGATGCGGTATTTGATCGCGAGTTGATGCGCGGGCGTGTTGGCGAAGTTCATGTTTCTCATGCGTTCGATCTGATACAGCGCGCTGCTTTGAATCGCGTGATTATAGTTGCCGGTGTGGGCGATGTTGACGAGCCGCGTGACGTATTCGAGCTGCAGGTTCTGGCGCATGACACTGACGGGCTTGGCTGGGTCGTCGCCAGCGCAGATGGCGGTCGTGAGCGTCTCAAGGACTTCGTCAAAAGAGACCTCATTGCCGTAGAGAGCACTGTCCATGATGCGCTGCATCGTGTTGGCGTGCAGCAGATGGTCGAGCAGCGAGCGCTGAACCTTCGAAACACGATCGTGCAGGCGCGGGTCTTCGCCTTCCTTGCCGTGCTCAAAACCGCGACGCTGCTGCTGAAGATGCGCGTAGAGCTCCGGCGGACCGCTGAGTGCATCCGGTGCGAAGGCGTACTTGGTCAGCGCGGCCAAAGCAGCGCGCTGTTTGGCGGCTTCGACAGGCTGGAGCGGCACGGTGCCGGGCGCCTGGCCCTGCACGGCGCGTTCGACATACACGCCACCGACATAGCGTGAGATGGCGACGAGCGAGTTGCTGGCGTCATTGGTGAGCGTGACATAGGCTTGCGTGACTTCCTGCCAGCTCTTGCCGGGGTCGGCCACGTCTTTGAGGATGTTCTTGAGTTCGCTCACGGCCAGTTCGCAGCGCTGCGTGCCGTAGGTGATGGGATCGCTGCTCATGTCGAAGAGCATCGCGCGCGGGTCGATTCCTTTGCCAGTGGAGCGCATGTCGTCGGCGTCATTGGCGAAGGCCAGTTCCGGCTTGTGAGACTGTGCGGCAATCGTTTCGAGTCGCTTCGCTTCCTCAATCGGATCTTCCAAAGCCTCGCTGTAGCCGAAGTCGATGACCCAGTGGTCATACGGGCCGGGCTTCGTGGTGAAATACTGCCCCTGCTTGGTGCCTTTGGGCGCGATGTTCACCGGCGGGTAATCCATCACCGAACCCGTGAGGCCAATCTTTTCGGTGATCTCGGGTTTGTGAACGTTCACCGCGTCGTGGAGGTGGCTGGCGCGGAAATTGTGGTTCAAGCCGAGCGTGTGACCGACCTCGTGCAGCGCGAGGTAGTAGAGCGATTCTTTGACCAAGCGATCTACCTCAATGCGGTCGCTTTTTTGCAGGCGCAGCATGGTCTGGCCGAACTGGATACCCTGGCGCGCACAGTTGCAGGCGGTGCAGGCGTGCTGATTGATCTGTGTGGCGGCGTCATCCGGCGCGCTGGCGAGGCCGACATCATCGTAGAGCCTCTTCGTGAGCTGGCGCTTCGTGATGTAGCTGTATTCCAGCATGATGTCGGCGCCGAGGATCTGCCCAGTGCGCGGGTTGGCAAAACTGGGGCCATAACCACCGAACGGAGGTTTCACGCTGCTCGTCCAGCGCAGGACGTTGTGCTCAATGTCCCCTGCGTCCCACTTGGCATCATCAGGCTGCACTTTGACGACCACGGCATCTTTGAATCCAGCCGTCTCGAAGGCTTCGTTCCACTTCAGCACGGCTGTGCGAATGGTGTCACGGAATTCGGTCGGCGTGGTGTTCTCGATCCAGAACACGATCGGCTCCACGGGTTCGCTCAGCTTCGTGCCGGGCTTCTGTTTGACGAGATTCCAGCGGTGAATGACATCGCGATACGGTGCCACGTCCGTGCTGGTCATGTCGGTGATCTGATGGGTAAAGTAGCCGATGCGCGGGTCGTCGAGGCGCGGCTTGAAGTCGTTCTCCGGCATGGCGATGAGCGTGTGCTGCACCTGCACAGTGATGTAACGCGCGTCCGTCACATCGGCGTCCGCCTCCCAGGTGGGGGACGAGTTCTCGAAAACGTATTCGGAGATGATGGCGGTGTTCCTGGGGTAACCGTTGATGCGCAGTATTTTGCTCTTCGGCTCGGACAGTCGGCCCAGGACGGACTTGCTGCCGGAATCACTGCCAAACTTGACCTGCGTGAGGGTTTCCCGCAGAAACAGGTTGGTGGCGGAGATGAGCAGGCCGTCTGCGTCGTCCGCCACGATGGATTCGCTGGCAAGAATGGCGTGGCTCGTGTTGGCCCTGCCGGCGCGAGCCAGCGGACTTTGATCGTCGAAATAGAGAGCGGTGTTTTGCTCCACAAATTCAACGCGGTCAAAGATCCGGCGCAGCGTGAAGATGGTTGAGTTCCCATAGCGTCCGCGGTTATGACCTGCCGCGACGGGACCATCGACGCTGTGATTGAAGTAGATGAACTCGGGGCCGACCTGACTCTTGTGAACATAGAGCCACACGCCGCCCTTTTCGTGATCGAGATACATGCGGAACAGTCCGTCCACGCGTTTGAAGTCCTTGGTGAAATCCTGCACCGACTTGCGTTTGGGCTTCTCCTCCGGCTTCGCTTCTTCCTTTTTAGGTTCAGCGACGGGTTTGGCCGCTGAAGCGGGCACGGCAGGCTGCGCAGGTGGGTTCGACGGCGGAGTCGGCGCGGGCTTTCCAGGCACCGGCATGGGTTCTGGCTTTGGCTCAGGCTTCGGATCACGCTGCGGCTCAGGTTTGCCCGGCTCGGGCTTCGCTGGCGCGGGTTTGGGTTCCGGTTTGCCCTCAGGTGCGGCGAAGAGGCTGGCGGCAGCCAGGCTGGTGATCAAAACGAGGCGGGTAAGCATGGGTAGGCGGGTGGGTTGACTGAAACCATAACGCTGGGCCGGGGTTGGAATAAACAATTCGTGCTAAGTTTGACACAATCCTTGCGTTTCGTGCGCTGAACCCACCTGTCCTCCTATGAAAACCATCTGCCTCGTCCTTGTCATCAGCGCCACCACCTTGAGCGCAGCGATGCTGCCCGAGAGTCAAAAGATCGACCAGCTTCTCGCGAAAGACTGGAAAAAATCCAGCCTGAAGGCCAATCCGCCCGCCAGTGACGAGGTGCTCGTGCGCCGCTTCTATTTGGACATCGCCGGGCGCATCCCCACCGTCGAGGAAGCGCAGACCTACATCAAATCAAACGATCCGCAGAAGTGGGCGAAGCTCATTGACACGCTGCTCAGCTCCGATGGTTACACCAGCCATATGTTTAACTACTGGGCGGACATCCTGCGCCTGACCGACAATGTGAAGGGCCGCATCACCGCCGAGGCCTATGAGGAGTGGCTCAAAAAACAGCTCAAGGCCAACGTGCCGTATGATCAGTTCGTGAAAAGTCTCCTCACCACCGACGGCGGCATCTGGGACAGCGGCAGCATCGGCTTCTGGCAGCGGGATGAGAACAAACTCGACCACCTCGCCTACACCGTGCAGGTCTTCCTTGGCACCAGCATCGTCTGCGCGCAGTGCCACAACCACCCCTTCGACAAGTGGACGCAGATGGACTACTACGGCATGGCCGCCTTCACCTACGGCATGGACACGAAGAGCAATGGCACTGAAATGATCAAGCTCGGCAAGAAGCCGGATTTCGACAAAAAAGCGCTGCAGGCCAAGACCGCCAACATGAGCAAGCAGGAGCGCACGGATTATGCGAAGAAGATGCGTGAGGAGAACGAAGGCGAGTCCGCCAAGCTCAATGTGGAAGACCTCAAGGAAGTGCGCAACGCCATGCAGGACGTGATGAAACCGCTGCGCTACACCAGCGCTACCTGGAATGACCGCAATCTGCCCGCCCTGCCGCAGGATTATAAGTACCCCGACGCCAAACCCGGCGAGAAGGTGGAGGCCAAGGCGATGTTCGGTCACGATGCCGTTCCCTCCGGCGACCAAACCCGTCTGGATGCCTTTGCCGATTGGATGGCCAGCCCGGAGAACCCGCGCTTCACCACCGTCATCGCCAATCGCATGTGGAAGAAGGCCTTCGGCATCGGTTTGATCGAGCCGGTGGACGAACTGACCGACTCCACCGTCGCCAGCAACGCGCCGCTGATGGACTACCTCAACCAGCTCATGGTCGAGCAGAAATACTCGCTCAAATCCTTCCTCCGCGTCCTCTACAACACCGACACCTACCAGCGTGCCGCCACCACGGAGGAAGTGCCGCTCGGCGAGACCTACCACTTCACCGGCCCCATCCTCCGCCGCATGAGCGCCGAGCAGATCTGGGATTCCTTTGTCACCCTCTCCCGTGGCAATGTGGATGACGCTGTGGATGATGAAAACGTCCGCCTGCATCAATACCTCGACGACCTCTCCATGTTCCTCGGCACGCTCAAAGAAAAGGGCGCGGAGGGCCTCGTAGCGATCGCCAAAGCAGGCAGCGCGAAGCGGGCGGAAAATCAGAAGAAGATTGATGAGATGCGCGCCAAGCTGAATGCAGAAAAAGAAAAGACCGGGGTGACCGACACCGCCGCTGCGCGTGAACTCACCCGCGAAGCCGCCAGCATGCGCCGCGAGGCCGGCCAGGACATCCTGGTCACCCTGCTGGGCGAAGATCGCGCTGATGGCCTGCGCCGGGGCTACAGCCCACAGAAGGCCGCAGCTGCGAAGAAGCCTGCCATTGATCGCAAGACCTTCGAATCCATGACCAAGGAGCAGCGCAAAGAGCTCGCGACATCCATGCGGCGCGGCGGCAGCAAGGACGGCATGAACTTGACCACCCGCGCCTCCGAGCAGCCCAGCCCCGCACGTCCCGGCACCTTCCTGCGCACCTTCGGCCAGAGCGACCGCGAGCAGATCCAAAACGCCAGCGACGACGCCTCCGTTCCACAAGCCTTGAGCCTGCTCAACGGCCCCGTCGCCGATGTCCTCGGCAGCCCGATCTCCAAGCTCAATCAAGACCTCGCCAAGGCCGGTTCACCCGCCCAGAAGATCGACATGCTCTACCAGTCCCTCCTCAGCCGCCACCCCACCACCAACGAGCAGGCCGTCCTCAACTCCGTCATTAAAGAACGCGGTGACAAAGCCGTCGCCGACGTCACCCACGCCCTTGTCACCGGTTCCCAGTTCCTGTTCGTGCAATAGGCATGGAGCAGGGGGCTTGGAGCATGGAATGACTCGCTGACAATACTGACACCAACTCGAACCCAATTTGACCGATGAGCATGTTTCGTTTCCAAGAACTGACCGTCTGGCAGCGTGCGCTTGATGTGGGCATTGAGTTAGACGACCTGTCGGACCAGTTGGAAGCCAGGCGACGTTACCGGCATGCCGAGCAATTGCGATCAGCGGCACTGAGCATCTCCAACAACATTGCCGAAAGTTCCGGCAGTTGCTCCAAGAAAGACTTCGCGCACTTCATGAACATCGCCAAGCGCTCCGCCTTCGAGAACGCCAACATGCTCATCTTCTTCGAGCGCAAGCAGTTCATCACGCCCTCAGTCTGCGAACGGCTTCTCATCAAGCTCGAAAGCCTCTGTCGCATGATCGAAGCCTTCCGCAAAACCCTCGTTCCGCCCGTCTAGTCCGCCCCACGCCCCACGCCTCATTCCATGCCCCAAGCTCCAGGCCCCATGCCAGCCCCTTCAACACTCAACGCCCCCCTCACCATGAACACCACCCTTCACGCCTCCCTCCGTTCAGCGGACGACCTCTCCCGCCGCGACTTTGCCAAAAACATCGCCAAGACCTGTCTCGGCGTCTCCGTCATGAGCGGACTCGCCCCGCGTGGTTTTGCCGTACCCTTTGAAGGCTCCTCCAAACTCAAGCAGGCCGCCACCGCGAAACGCGTCATCTACTTGTACATGGCTGGCGGCATGACCCATCTCGACACCTTCGGCTGCGTGCCGGGCGCGGACACCATGGGCGACACCAAAGTCATCCCCACCAGCGCCGACGGCGTGCAGATCGGCGAACTGCTGCCGCACACCGCGAAGATGATGCATCGCGGCGCCATCATCAATTCGCTCACCTCCACCCAGGGTGCGCATGCGCAGGGGAACTACTTCCAGCACACCAGCTACACCATGCGCGGTGCCACCCGGCATCCCACCATGGGCGCGTGGCTGCAAAAATTCCAAGGCAAGGGCAACGCCGACCTCCCCGGTTCCGTCATCATCACCGGCGACAGCAAGCACCCCGGCGGCGGCTTCTTCGAGGCCGCCTGCCAGCCGCTCATCCTAAACGATCCCGCCAAAGGCCTGCAAAACAGCAGTCGCCCCAGCACGCTCAGCGAAAGCGACTTCGACTACCGCCTCGGCCTCTCCGCCAAGCTCGACCAGGGCTTCCGCCAGACCTACAACTACGACGGCGTCAAAGCCTATGCCGATGTCTATAAAGACGCCATCCAGGTCATGAAAAGCGAAGACCTTGATGCCTTCGACCTCAGCAAGGAATCCGCAGAGGCACACCGCAGCTACGGCAGCGGCACCTTCGCCCAGGGCTGCCTGCTCGCCCGTCGCCTCGTCGAGCACGGCGTCCGCTTCGTCGAGGTGAATCTCGGTGGCTGGGACATGCATCAGGACATCACCGCTCGTCTGCCCGAGCGCTGTGGCGACCTCGACCAAGCCCTCGCTGCCCTCCTCGGCGATCTCGAACGCCGTGGCCTGCTCGACGACACCCTCGTCGTCCTCACCTCCGAGTTCGGCCGCACCCCGAAGATCAATCAAAACAGCGGCCGCGACCATTATCCGAAAGCCTTCAGCTCCGTCCTCTGGGGCGGCGGTATTCAGGGTGGTCAGGTCTATGGCAAGACCGACAAAGGCATCGAAGTCACCGAAAACAAAGTCACCCCGCCCGACCTCAACGCCACCATCGCCTACGCCCTCGGCCTGCCGCTCGATCTGGTACTCTACTCCGCCAGCAAGCGCCCCTTCACCGTCACCGACAAAGGCAAGCCCATCACCGAGCTGTTCGGCTAACAGCCAGGGGCCGGCAGCCGCAGAAAATGCGCCTCTCGTCCGGGAAAATCCCCAGTCAGGGCTTTTGTATCCTGCGTCAGCCGCATTGAGTTCGCTGTCAGCAGGGTTGTACCCGCTGTCAGCGGTCTTGCAGGCAGCGTCAGCCGCGTTGTAGCCGCCGTCAGCCCGGCTGTACCTTGCGTCAGCCGCCTTGTACACCTCGTCAGCCGCCGCCCTCAGCCCGCCTAATCCATTGAAAATCAGCCATAAGGAGTGACGGGATCGCTTCGCGGCTACGCAGCCTGCCGTCTCCAGGTCCAGAGGGACTGGCCGCAAAAACGCGCAGAAGGCGCAAAAACCGGAGCCAGACTGGTGCCACAGTAGCCAAGGGAGGTGGGAGATTGCAGCAGTTTGTTCTCTCAGTTACCACCTGTTCCAATCCGGGATGGCCGCTAGACCGAAGACCCACCAGCCAAGATCCCCGTTCATCTGAATCTCTTCACGCTTGCCTCGTGATCCCTCCATCGCTTTAGTCCGCAAAACCTTTACGCCCCGCCCTCATTCTGCATGCAATGGATCGCCCCCTCTGAAAAAGACCTCGCTACGGACACCTTGGAGAAGCGCCTCTGGTCGGCAGCGAATCAGCTCTGGGCCGGGGCCGGGTTGAAGCAGTCAGACTACTCGGAGCCGATTCTCGGGCTCATCTTCCTGCGCTTTGCCGAGGTGCGCTTCGCGGCACGGCGTGTGGTGCTGGAACAGGCGGCCACCTCCGCCCGACGCGGGTCGAAGGTGGGCGACCCGACGGCTTACCATGCCGAGGGCGTGCTGTTTCTGCCGGAGGGCGCGCGGTTTGCGGAGCTGCTCCAACTCCCCGAGGGCACGGACATTGGTAAGGCGGTGAACGAGGCCATGAAGGCCATCGAGCGGGACAATCCGCACATGGCTGGCGTGCTGCCGAAAGGCTACCAGGTCTTCGATTCCCTCCTGCTCAGCAACTTGTTGAAGACGCTCTCCACCATCCCCGCCGATCTGGCGGGCGATACCTTTGGAAAAATCTATGAATACTTCCTCGGCACCTTCGCCATGAGCGAGGGGCAGAAGGGCGGCGAGTTCTTCACGCCCACCTCGCAGGTGAAGCTCATCGTCGAGATCATCGAGCCGTTTCATGGTCGCATCCTCGACCGCGCTTGCGGCTCGGGAGGGATGTTCGTGCAGTCGGCCCGCTTTGTTTCGTCGCACAAAAAGAACCCGTCCGCCGAACTCAGCATCCACGGCCAGGAGCGCGTGGATGGCAACGTCCGCCTCGCTCGCATGAACCTCGCCGTGCATGGCCTTGAGGGCGACATCCGCCACGGCAACAGCTACTACGAAGACCCGCACGGCTTCATCGGCCGCTTCGATTTCGTCTGTGCCAATCCACCCTTCAACGTCAGCCAGGTGGACAAGGAACGTCTTGCCAGTGAGGTCGGCCCCGGCCGCCGCTACCCCTTCGGACTGCCGCGCACCGACAACGCGAACTACCTCTGGATTCAGGATTTCTACTCCGCACTCAATGAAACAGGCCGCGCCGGATTCGTCATGGCCAACTCCGCCTCCGACGCACGCGCTTCCGAGCAGGACATCCGCAAACAACTCATCGAAGCCCGCGCCGTGGACGTGATGGTCGCCGTCGGCCCGAACATGTTCTACACCGTCACACTGCCATGCACGCTGTGGTTCTTTGACAAGGGTAAGGCCAAGACACCCCGCGCCGATACCATCCTCTTCATCGATGCGCGGCATATCTACCGCCAGCTCGACCGCGCCCACCGTGATTGGACCGATGCCCAGATCAGCTTCCTCGCCAACGTCGTCCGCCTCTATCGGGGCGAGGAACTCGACTTCACCCTCGGCGGCGATGAGGCGCAGGCGCAGCTCGCCGAACTCTTCAGCCTCCCTCTCCCCCTGGGAGAGGGCCGGGGTGAGGGTTCGCCTCGCGTCAGTTCGCCTCACTACCGCGACATCGCAGGATTGTGCAAGGCGGCAACCTTGGCGGAAATCGAGGCGAATGGCTGGTCGCTCAACCCCGGCCGCTACGTCGGCGTCGCCCCCGGCGAGACCGTCAGTGATGAGGACTTCAAAGCCCAGCTCGGCACCTGGAACGAAGAACTCGAAACCCTCAACGCCTCGGCCCGCGACCTGGAGCAAACCATCGCCGGCAACGTGGCGGACATCCTCGAAGCCTAAGCCCTTGGATTCCCCAAAACTCCCTGCCACAATCGCCTCAAACCTCATTCTCCTCGAAGCATGAATACCGAAATCATTCACACCCTCACCTCCACCTTTGAAGCCAACGCGCAGCAAACGGACGACGGCATTGAATACTGGCTCGCGCGCGATCTCCAGCAGCTGCTGGGCTATGACGAATGGCGCAATTTTACCGCAGTCATCACCAAAGCCCAAACTGCCTGTGAAATCTCGGGGCACGCAATTTTGGATCATTTTGTTGGCGTCAACAAAACGATCCAGATGCCGAAGGGAGCAGAGAAAGAAGTTCCCGACTTGATCCTCACCCGTTACGCCTGCTACCTCATCGCCCAGAACGGTGACCCGAGGAAGCAGGAGATCGCCTTTGCCCAGACTTACTTCGCCGTCCAGACCCGCCGCGCCGAGCTGATTGAGCAGCGCTTGTTGGAAGCCGAGCGAGTCAATGCACGCAAGAAACTCAGCAGCACAGAGAAGGAACTCTCCGATGTCATCTTCGAGCAGACCGGGGGCAACGAGAACTTCGCCATCATCCGCAGCAAGGGCGACCACGCCCTCTTTGGCCGGAGCACCCAGGCCATGAAGGCCCAGTGGAAAGTGCCGGACACACGGCCCCTCGCCGACTTCGCCCCCACCATCATTTTGAAGGCCAAGGACTTCGCCACCGAGATCACCATATTCAACTCCCGCCAGCACAAGCTCGCCAACGAAACCGCCATCTCCCGCGAGCACATCACCAACAATGAAGCCGTGCGCAAGACACTGATCGAACGCGGCATCCGCCCCGAAACCCTGCCACCCGACGAAGACGTGAAAAAAGTCGAACACCGCCTCGCCGCAGATGAAAAAAAGGCGCTCAAAAAGCCCGGCGGGCTGGGCAACCTGAAGAAAGACTGATGCCGATGAACCTCGAAACCCTCAACACCCAGGCCCACAACCTGGAGCAAACCACCACCTACAACGTGGCGGAGATTCTGGAGGCATGAGCAAATCCTGGCCCAGAATGAAACTAGCAGACTGCGTCGAACTCCTTTCGGGTTACGCATTCAAAAGCCAGTATTTCACGAATAAGCCCGACGACATTGCTCTCGTCAAAGGTGAGAATGTTAGTCAAGGTCATGTGCTTTGGGAAATCTCAAAGCGTTGGCCTGCCGTAGCTTGGAATGAGTTGGAGAAATTTAAGCTCAGGGTCGGTGATGTGGTCATCGCTATGGACCGACCATGGGTCCCGGCAGGTTTGAAGTGGTGCTTCATTCGCCAGGGTGATCCAAAATCCTTCTTGGTTCAGCGGTGCTGTCGCCTCCGTTCGAATCCGATGCTTGTTGACCAGTCCTTCCTTCGCTTCGTCATCGGTGGCCCAAGTTTTGAAGGCTACATAAAGCCCATTACGACCGGAGTGAATGTCCCACACATCAGTGGTGGGCAAATCCTCAACTTTGAGATCGAGATTCCCCCGCTCCCCGTCCAACGCCGCATCGCGGGCATCCTGTCGGCCTACGACGAGCTGATCGAGAACAGCCAGCGGCGCATCCGGCTGCTGGAGGACATGGCCCGCGCCCTCTACCGCGAGTGGTTTATTCATTTCCGGTTCCCGCGTGATCCATCCGAAGTCTTGGCGAAGGAGGCCGGCAATGAACCCGCACCCCGGCCCGCTCCCAAGCGGAGCGGGAGTGCTGACACCCCGCTCGTCCCCTCCCCCCTCGGCAACATCCCGCAAGGCTGGGAGGTGAAGACGCTCGACAAGGTAACGACGAAGGTCGGCAGCGGCGCGACTCCACGCGGCGGCAAAGGTGCCTACCATGCCGAAGGCATCAACCTCATCCGAAGCCTCAACATCTACGATTACCAGTTCGAGTTCGACGACCTCGCCTTCATCAACGACGAGCAGGCTGCACAGCTCGACAACGTGACCGTGCAAGCCCATGACGTGCTGCTGAATATCACCGGAGCCTCTGTCTGCCGCTGCGCCATGGTGCCTTCCTACCTGCTGCCTGCACGAGTGAATCAGCACGTCGCCATCATCCGTGCAGACGCCCGCTGCATGGACCCGCATTACCTGCTCGACACGATCAACAACGATTACAACAAGCAGAAGCTCCTCGGCCTCGCGCAAGGTGGTGCGACGCGCGAAGCGCTCACCAAAGAGACCATCTGCAATTTCCCCATACTGGTGCCGCCGAGAGAACTGCTCACCCGCTACGGCCAAGTCGCCGGAGTCATCCACGCCCAGCGTGAAACTCTCCAACGCCGCAACCAAAACCTCCGTAGCACCCGCGACCTGCTGCTGCCGCGTCTGCTGTCTGGGCAGGTTGCGTTGGCAAGCGTCCCCGCCTAAACTCTGCCCATGCTCTTCGAACGACAACGCGTGCTCTTAACCTTGCTGGATGCCCTGGGCGGGCAGAGCGCGCCGAGGGATTTTCAGAAGCTGCTCTTCCTCTACACGCGGCAGGAGCAGGCGCCGAGCTATGAGTTCGTGCCTTACCGCTTCGGCTGCTTCTCCTTCACCTCCTACGCGGACAAGCGGCGGCTGATCGAGCGCGGGCTGCTGGTGGATGATGAGCAGCAATGGCTGCTGACGGATGAGGGCCGCACGGCGGCACGCGATCGGGCGGTGACGCCGCTGCTGGCGGGCCGCTTCAGCCGTGAGCACGCCGCCCTGCGCGGCTACCCGCTGGTGGCGCAGGTGTATCGCCAGCATCCCTACTATGCGACGCGCAGCGAGATCGTGGACAAGGTGCTGACCGAGATGGCGGATCGTGAGCGGGTGGCGCAGGCGCGGCCAGCGCAGCAAGCGGCGGGACTGCTGACGATCGGTTACGAGGGCAAGTGTCTGGAGTCCTACCTGAACCAGCTCCTGCGCGCCGGGGTGACGCTGCTGTGCGATGTGCGGCGCAATCCGCTGAGCCGCAAATACGGCTTTTCCAAAGGCACGCTGAGTCATGCCTGCGAGGGCGTGGGCATCCGCTATGAGCACTTGCCGCAACTGGGCATCGCCTCCGAGGAACGGCGGGAACTGAAGACGCAGGCAGACTACGACGCGCTGTTTGCCGACTACGAGCGCAAGAGCCTGCCGCAGCAAACAGCGGAACTGGCGAAGATTCAGCGCTGGATCACCGAGGGTGAGCGGGTGGCGCTGACCTGCTTCGAGCTGCACCCACACCAGTGCCACCGGCATTGCGTGGCGGAAGCACTGGAGAATCAAACGGCCCACCAGTTGAGGGCAGAGCATCTTTGAACCCCGCACGTCATGGCGAAAGAGCGCATCCTCATCACCGTGAAGACCTACCCGACGCTGTCGCGGAAGCACGGCGAGACGGTCTGCACGGCGGGCATTCGTGAAGATGGCTCCTGGGTGCGGCTCTACCCCGTGCCATTCCGGCGGCTGGATGAGGCGGAGCAGTATCGAAAGTTTGACTGGGTGGAGCTGGAGATGCGGAAGGGCACGGCGGATCACCGCCCGGAGACGCACCACCCCACGGATGCGAAGGACATCCTGCCGGTGAAACATCTCGGTACGGAGGACGGCTGGCAGGAGCGGCGCAAGGTGCTAAAAAGTGTGACGGTGCATCGCCACCTGCAACCGTTGCTGGACGGGGCGAAAGCGAACACCATGTCCCTGGCGCTGTTCAAGCCCACCCGCATCGTGGATTTTGTGTGGGAAGCCTGCGAGCGTGACTGGGACACCGCCAAGGTGGCCGCGATGCGCGACATGGCCGCGCAGGGCGAACTCTTTGCCGATGAGCAATGGCGGCAGACCTTCCGCCTGATGCCCAAGCTGCCCTACAACTTCTCGTATCGTTTCGAGGATGAGGACGGGAAGCGCAGCGAGCTGCAAGTGCTCGACTGGGAGACCGGCCAGCTCTTCCACAATTGCCTGCGCGATGCGCGCGGTGATGAGTCGGTGGCGCTGGCGAAGGTGAAGCAGAAATACCTGGACGCCTTTCTGAAGACGGATCTGCATTTCTTCCTCGGCACCATGAAGGAATTCCACGGCTTCTCCCCGAATCCGTGGGTGATCATCGGCGTGCTGCCAATTCCGCATCCACCGGCAGTGGAACAACTGGAGCTGCTCTAATGCAGGATAATGGAGGATTCGAACATGGTTGAAATTACCAAAGGGAACCTGCTTGATGCGCCAACCGAAGCGTTGGTCAATGCCGTGAACACGGTTGGCGTGATGGGCAAGGGGATCGCCCTTCAGTTCAAGCAGACGTTCCCCTCGATGTATCGGGAGTATTCCCGTGCCTGTGCCGCAGGCGAGGTGAAACTTGGAAAGATGCACGTCGTGGACCTCGGCGAATCCGCACGAGGAGCACGCTGGATCATCAACTTTCCAACCAAGGGCCATTGGCGAACGCCAAGCCGGATGTGCGACGTTGAAACCGGCTTAGAAGACCTGATCAAGGTCGTTCAAGAATTGCGCATCAAATCCATTGCCATTCCTGCGCTTGGGTGTGGTTTGGGCGGCTTGGCTTGGCCTGATGTACTTGCCAAGCTGGAAGCAGCGCTCGCAAGTTTACCTGAAACCAAAGAGCCAATTGCAAAACCTCACACCTTCGATGTTACAAATGCTGTGTGTTGCGATCAGTTATGGCAGATAACACATTTAGCCTAAACAGCGTTGGTTTTCAGGGGTTTTGCAATTAGCTCCAAAGTTTTGATTTTTGCTCCCGCCTAAACAGATGCCCAACGCCTACACCGAAGACCAGCTCGTGGAGCAGCCCGCCATCGGGTTGTTTGCGGATATGGAGTGGGAGACGGTGTCGGCAGCGGAAGAGACCTTCGGTGCTGCGGGGACACTCGGACGTCTGGCGAAGAGTGAAGCGGTGCTGAGTGTGCGGTTGCGCGCGGCTTTTGAAAAACTGAACCCGACGCTGCCGCCGGAAGCGATCTCGGCGGCGATGGAGGAGCTGACGCGGAACCGTTCGGCGATGAGTATTGTGGCTGCAAATAGGGAGGTTCACACGCTACTCAAAGAAGGTGTTCGCGTGAAGGTTTCCAGCAGCGAACCAATCGCAGGCAGCAGACCCTCACCCCAACCCTCTCCCAAAGGGCGAGGGGGACAGAGGTTCGAGCGGGTGCGGGTGATTGATTGGCAGAATCCGCTGGCGAATGATTTTCTACTCGTGAGCCAGATGTCGATCCAGGGACCGCTCTACCTGCGACGGCCGGACCTGATCGGCTTCGTCAACGGATTGCCACTGGTGGTGATCGAGCTGAAGAAGCTGGGCGTGCCCGCGCAGCAGGCCTTCACGGAAAACCTGACCTGCTACAAGGCGGACATCCCGCAGATGTTCTGGTGCAACGCGCTCATGATCGTCAGCAACGGCACGGACAGCCGCGTGGGATCGCTGACGGCGGACTGGGGACGGTTCTTTGAATGGAAGCGGATCGAGCGCGAGGACGAGCCACGCCGCGTGTCGCTGGAGGTGATCCTGCGTGGCACCTGCGACAAGGCACGCCTGCTCGATCTGGTGGAGAATTTTATCCTCTTCTCCGAGCACAAGGCCGGACTGGTCAAAATTGTGGGGCAGAACCATCAGTTCCTCGGCGTGAACAACGCCATCACCGCCAGCCTGAAGGCGCACGCTGAGGGCCACGGACGCGGTGGTGTCTTTTGGCAGACGCAGGGCAGCGGCAAGAGTTTTAGCATGGTCTTCTACTCGCAGAAGATCCTGCGCACGGTGCCAGGCGACTGGACCTTCGTGATCGTGACGGATCGCGTGGAACTGGACGAGCAGATCGCCACGACCTTCAAAGCCTGCGGTGCCGTGAGCGAGGCCGAGGGCGAACTCTGCCACGCCACCAGCGGTGAACATCTGCGCGAACTGCTGCGCGGGAATCACCGCTACGTCTTCACGCTGGTTCATAAATTCCAATCGAACGAGAAGCTGACGGACCGGCGTGATGTCATTGTTTTGACCGATGAAGCGCACCGCAGCCAGTATGACACGCTGGCCATGAACATGAGAGCCGCGCTGCCGAACGCGACCTTTGTGGCCTTCACCGGTACGCCGCTGATCGCGGGCGAGGAACGCACGCGCGAGGTCTTCGGCGATTACGTCTCCATCTATGACTTCCAGCAGAGCGTGGAGGACGGCGCGACAGTGCCGCTCTTCTACGAGAACCGCACGCCGGAGCTGCATCTGGACAACCCGGAACTGAACGAGGATATCTACGCCCTGATCGAGGAAGCAGAGCTGAGCGACGAGGCGGAGGAGAAGCTGCAAAAGGAACTGGGCAAGCAATACCATCTCATCACCCGCGATGACCGCCTGGAGACAGTGGCGAAGGACATCGTGACGCACTACCTGGGCCGTGGCTTCCAAGGCAAGGCGATGGTGGTGAGCATCGACAAGGCCACGGCGTTGAAGATCTACGCCAAGGTGCAGCAGCACTGGCTGGCGGAGGCGGGGAGAGTGCGAAGCGAGATCAGCACGCTCGATGCGCTGAAACGCAACCGCAGCGACGAAGAGCTGGCGCAATTAGCCGAACTGAAAACTCGGCTGGAAACAATGACCCGCACGGATATGGCGGTGATCGTCTCGGGCGAGCAGAACGAGCTCGCCAAGATGGCCGCGAAGGGCATCGACATCGTGCCGCACCGCCAGCGCATGAACGAGGAGGCGCTGGATGAGAGGTTCAAAGATCCGCAGGACGAACTGAGCCTCGTCTTTGTCTGCGCCATGTGGTTGACCGGCTTCGACGCGCCGAGCTGCTCGACGATCTACCTCGACAAGCCGATGCGGAACCACACGCTGATGCAGACCATCGCGCGGGCGAACCGCGTCTATCCCGGCAAGCACAGCGGCCTGATCGTGGACTACGCGAATGTCTTCGCCTCGCTGGAGAAAGCCCTGGCGATCTACGGCGCAGGCAAGGGCGGCAAGACGCCGGTGCGCGACAAGCAGGAGCTGGTGGAACAACTGCGCACGGCTTTGAAGGAAGCGGCGGAGTTTTGCCAGACGCAAGGTGGGAGCCTGACGGCCATCCATGATGCGGAGGGGATGGAGAAACTGTATGCGCTGAAGTTTGCCATAGACGCTCTCATCTCACCGGATGAATTGCGGAAGCAATTCCTCGCCCACGAGAAGCTGGTGCGTGCGCTGTATCAAGCCGTGAAGCCCGACAAGGCGGCCATCGAGTTCGCGCCGATGTGCTCGTTGCTCGCCACACTCGCTGATTCCATCAAGGTGCAAACTGGCGAGAGTGAAACGCCGGACATCACCCCCATCATGGGCAGGCTCAATGACCTGCTCGATGAGTCCATCGGCGCGGAAGGCTTCACCATTGCCGAGGGCAGCGCAGGCGCACGGCATGGCGTGATCGACCTGTCGAAGATCAATTTCGAGGCGCTGGCGAAGAAGTTCAAAGCGTCGAAGCAGAAGAACCTCGACATCGAGAAGCTCAAAGCCGCGATCCGCGCCACGCTGGAGAAGATCATCCGCCTGAACCGCACGCGGATGGACTACCAGCAGAAGTTTGAAGAACTGATCGCCAGCTACAACGCCGGCAGCCGCAACATCGACGAACTCTTTGAGGAACTGCTCAAGCTCAGTCGCGAACTCTCCGAAGAGCAGACACGCCACGTTCGGGAGAACATGCTGCCGGAGGAGCTGGTAATCTTCGACATCCTCACCCGTCCCGCCCCGGACATGAACGACGCCGAGCGCGAGGAAGTGAAGAAGGTGGCGCGTGGCCTCTTGCATCGGGTGCAAGCGCTCTTGGCGTTGGACTGGCAAAAGCGCGCCGGGCCTCGCTCGCAGGTGAAGGACGCCATCAAAGACACCCTCGATGAAGGATTACCCCGAGCCTATGACAAGCCGCTCTACGAGTCGAAGGTCGAGGCGGTGTTCGAGCACTTCTACGAGACGGCGGCGTGACGAAGCGTCCGGGTCTTTTTGCCCTTTTTCATCTCTGTCGGCCAACGCTCCGGCGGTGACGACCCCTCATGGCAGAGCGGGGCTGAGGAAAGGCTTTGCGAAGGTGACGCGGGCTCTTAAGCATTGACCATGACTCTAACCCTGAACCTGCCGGACGAACCTGCGGCCCGTCGCTGGACGGAGGCGGAACTGCGGCAGGAACTGGCCTGTGCCATGCACGCGAGAAGCCGACTTGAGCAAGACGGCCGGGGCGGCGATGGCAGGGGTGGACTTCATTGTTACGATAGTGGCAACTGGATCGGCGATTCTTGCCATGGTTGGGCGATGGACTCCAATCGCTCCAAATACCGGCCCGCAGAGCTGCCACCCATCAGTCGCACCCTCGGAAAAACCAGCCGCAGCAAACGTGAACACGCCGGGCTGAACCGGGAGGATTTCGCCAAGCTGGCGGGCCTCTCCACCTCGGGACTGCGCCGCGTGGAGGACATGGAAACCATGCCGTCGGTGCTGACTCTGGAGAAGATTTGCGCGGGGTTTGGCATCTCCCTCATGGAACTCATCGCCGCGACAGACCGGCGCTCGCGTGCATGACCCTGCATTTGCTACTTCAGTTTCATCGACGCCGGTGGCGGGTCCGTTGTGGAATGCGCCAATGAATTCCGCAGCGATTCTCTGCCTCAGCCTGCCAGTCAATGCCGGTTTTTGGGCAAATTATGCCTCAAAAAACGATTCTGGGGCGTGAGTGCTCGTTCCGACAAACGTCGGAATCATCTCTCCCGGCCCCGGCACGCTGCGGCGGCGGGAGCGGGCGACCCTTTCCCAGCCATGCCCCGGCCTGCGGTGCGGGCGGCACGTAAACCGGGAGGCGGCAGCGATGGCGCTCCTGGCGAGGTGCGCCTGAGCGATCTGAACAACGCCAGCGACGGCACCAGCGCCAACAGCAACAGCAACAGCGTGAACACCCTGGGCCTGGTGGTGAGCGATCCACCGACACAAACCGAGATGCAGCAGGTCGTGGACAAAATGAACGAGGTGCGCAGCAACTTGCCTGACGATTCATTTGACGGCGGGCGCGGCTCTGAGCACTGAGCAGCATGCGCCTCAATCACGACATCCACCTGGGCTACTGCACGAACATCCATCGCGGGGAGACCTGGGAGGAGACGTGGAATGGCCTCAAGAACTACACGCTGCGGGTGAAGGACCGCGTGAGCGGCGGGAAACCGTATGGCATCGGCCTGCGCCTGAGCGCGCAGGCGGCGCGGGAGCTGGGCGCACCGGGCAAAATCGCCGAATTCAAGGCCTGGCTGGACGCGAACGGCTGCTACGTTTTCACCATCAACGGCTTCCCCTACGGCTCGTTCCACGGCACACGGGTTAAAGAGCAGGTGTTCAAGCCGGACTGGAGCACGCAGGAGCGGCTCGAATACACGAACTTGCTCTTCGACATCCTCGCGCAGCTCCTCCCGCCGGGCGTGAGCGGCAGCGTCAGCACCCTGCCCGGCTCGCACAAGACCTTCGGTGTGGGCGCGGATGAATTGCAGGCGATTTTCACGAATCTGCGCCGCTGCCGCGAGCACATCGAAAAGGTGGCCATGCAGAGCGGGCATGACCTGCATCTGGGCTTGGAGCCGGAGCCACTGGGCCTGTTTGAGACCAGCGGGGAGACGCTGAAATTTTTCGGCCTTTATTTGGACCGCCATCCGCGTGACCGCGACTTCTTCAAGTTCGTGGGCCTGAACTACGACACCTGCCATCTCGCCATTGAGTTCGAGGATGCGAAGAAGGCGCTGGATCGCATCACCGGGGCCGGCATTCGCCTCAGCAAGCTGCACTTCAGCTCCGCGCTCAAGCTGCAACCCACGCCGGAGAATGTGGCGAAGCTGCATGCCTTTGACGAGCCGGTGTATTTCCATCAGGTCATCGCCAGCTATGGCACAGACGAGCCGCTGCGGCGGTTCAAGGATCTGCCGGATGCCTTGCATTTCGCGCAGGCGAATCCGGGCAGCCTCGGTGAGGAATGGCGGGTGCATTTCCACATCCCGATCCATGCGCAGCCCGGCGGCGGCTTTGACAGCACGCGGGATCATTTGATCGGCGCGATGGACTGGCTGGCCGCGAACCCCACGAAATGCCAGCACATCGAGATGGAGACCTACACCTGGGAAGTGCTGCCGCCGGAGCTACGGGCGGGCGATGTGGTGGACCAGCTCGTGCGGGAGTATGAGTGGACGCTGGGGGAGATGGGGAGCCGGGGCCTCGTAGGATAGCCGTCCCGGCTGTCTGCGGACCGAGGCGTCCCGCCTATTCCGGGAACAAGGCGGGACGCCTCATGCCAGCGACAGGCCGGAGGCCTATCCTCCGCCATTGACATCCCCCCCTCCTTCCCCCAAGTCTGGCGCTCCTCTTTTCTCATCATGCAATCTCTTTGGAACGACACAGAAGCCGCCACTTTCGGAATCGATCTGCTTGGACAGCGCGTCTATACCAGCCGCCTGCTGGGCCGGAATCCCGCCCTCGTCCTGCATGGCGGCGGCAACACCTCGGTCAAGGTCACGGAGCAGGATTTTTTCGGCGATTCGGTCGAAATTTGTTACGTCAAGGGCAGCGGCTGGGACTTGGCGACGATTGAGCGCGCCGGTTTCTCCCCTGTGCGCATGGCAGCGCTGATCAAGATGTCCAAGCTCGCCACGATGAGCGATGAGGACATGGTGCTGCAGCAGCGGGCCGCGATGACGAACCCGAACGCGCCCGCCGCCAGCATCGAGGCGATCCTGCACGCCATCCTGCCCTTCAAATTCGTCGATCACAGCCACGCCAACGCCATTTCCGCCCTCACCTGCAACGCCGACGGCGCAGCCCGCGTCCAGGAGCTCTACGGCAAGCGCGTGCTCGTGCTGCCCTACGTGATGCCGGGCTTCGTGCTCGCCAAGCAGGTGCATGAAGTGTTGCTGAAGACCGATCTGCGCCAAGCGGGCATCGAAGGCATCGTGCTCATGAAGCACGGCCTGTTCACCTTCGCCGACGACGCCAAGACGAGCTACGAGAAGCACATCGAGCTGGTCACCCTCGCGGAGGATTACCTCGCCAAGAAAGGCGCTGCGGCAGCCACAGCGGCTGCCAGCGAAGACCTCATGGCCCTCGCGAAGCTCCGCCGCGCCGTCTCCAAGACACGCGGCTTCCCGCAAATCGCCCGCCTCAATGCCTCCGCTGAGGCCGTCGGCTACGCGGGCCTCGCCAGCGTCGCCGAATTCGGCACGCGCGGGCCGCTCACGCCCGATCACAGCATCCGCACGAAGCGCATTCCCGCTGTGCTCGGTGACGACCACGCCGCCAGCGTGCAGCAGTTCGCTGACGACTACGCGGCCTATTTCAATCGCCACGCCAAGGGCCAAACGATGCTCGATGCCGCCCCCCGCTTCGCGATTTGGCCCGGCCAGGGTATCGTGAGCTTCGGCGATACCTTGAAGGACGCCAAAATCGTCGCCGACATCGCCGAATCCACCGCCGCGACGGTGCAACTCGGCGAATCCGTCGGTGGCTGGCAGCCGCTCAGCGAGCAGGACATCTTCGACATCGAATACTGGGAGCTGGAGCAGGCCAAACTGCGCAAAGGCCCCGCCCGCAAGGTGCATCAGGGCAAGGTCGCGCTCGTCACCGGCTGCGCCGCTGGCATTGGCTTCGCCATCGCCGAATCACTCGCGGAGCAGGGCGCGCAGGTCGTCGGCCTCGACATCGACAAGGACATCCCCGCCATTATGCAGAAGATCGGCGGCATCGGCATCGTCGTGAACCTCACCGAGGATCAGCCCGTGCAGGACGCCATCGACTTCACCGTGCGCGAGTTCGGCGGCATCGACATCGTCGTCAGCAACGCCGGCATCTTCCCGAAGAACGACCACCTCGACGCCATGGCGCAGACCGATTGGGACCGCACCCTCATGATCAACCTCACCAGTCATCAGAAGCTGATGAACAAGGTCATCCCGTTTGTGAAGCAGGGCCTCGACGCCAGCATCATCTTCGTCGGCAGCCGCAATTTCAAAGCCCCCGGCCCCGGTGCCAGCGCCTATTCCTGTTCCAAAGCCGCCCTCACGCAGCTCTGCCGCGTCGCCGCCATGGAACTGGCCCCGCACCAGATCCGCGTGAACATCGTCCATCCCGACGCCGTCTTCGACACCAAGCTCTGGACCCCCGAAGCCCTGCAAAAGAGCGCCACACGCTACGGCATGACCGTCGAGGAGTACAAGACCAAGAACCTCATGAAGGTCGAGATCAAGTCCAAGGACATCGGCAACATGGTCGCCGCCATGGCCTCCCCATTGTTCGCCAAAGTCACCGGCGCGCAGATTCCCGTCGATGGCGGGAATGACCGGGTGATTTGAGGGGCACTCGCCTTTACCGCAGAGGTTCGTGTTTGAGAGGGTGGATGTGTGCGGCGGTATCCCAGGGTTCTGCGAACCCTGGGCTGCATGACGGAAGGCCGTTGGCCTGCGGGGAGGAGGCTGGGAATGGTGGAGCGGTGGCTTCGGATGAAGCCGCATTGGCTTTTATAGTGCTGCCGACAGCTTTGGGCATGGCTGTGACACCTGGATGCGGGTCTGATTCTGCTTGTTGGCAAATAGCTGCTGCTGGATGGGCTGCTTCATCGGCTTTTTCAATCGCTTCATCGGCTTTGTGTGGGTCTGCTTCAGCTTTTTATGGGTCTGCAATGACTGCAGAGGCGTAAAAAGGCGTTGCAGCGCCACAAAAAGCAGACGCAGTGTGCCAAGAAGCAGACGCAGTGTGCCAAGAAGCAGACGCAGTGTGTCAAAAAGCAGACACAGTGTGCCAAGAAGCTGACACAGCGTGCCAAGAAGCAGATGCAGCATAGCAGGGAGCCGATGTAGCATGACAAAAAGCCGTTGCAGCATGGCATGCAGGTGTTGCATGCTGATTTACGGGCTGGATTTGGGGGCAAAAAGGCGCATCATGGGGGCATGCAGGAGCGGCGGTGTGTGCTTCCGGCCCTGCTCGCAGTCATGGAGTTCTGGGAGATTAGTTCGATGCGGGCGCAGGAGACGCTGACGGTGTGGAGCCGTCATGCGCCGGGGATGCGCATCGGCACGCAGGGTTTGGGGGCCCTGCGGCAGATGCTGGATGATCTGGATGCGCGAGCGCAGGAACGGGCAGCGGCGCTGGCGGACTATGAGGCGGCGTTTTATCGTGGGCAGGCGGCGCTACGGGATCTGCGGAAGGTGGCGCTGCGGTTGACGCGGCTGCTGGAGGGGCATCTGGATGAGGGCACGCGGCTGTGGGCGGCGCTGGAGGCGGCCTACGGGGCGGTGCCGCGTACGGAGGCGACGATCCTGCTGCGCCTGCGGGCGCTGCTGCCGGTGTGGGCGGGGCTGGATGCGGAGCGGGCGGCATGTTTTCCGCCGCAGACGCCGGTTTCCCTGATCCTAGGGGGCCGTGGACTGAACGTGGCGGCACTGCGGGCGCTGCTGGCGGCTTATGAGGATGAAAAACGGGCGATTCAGGCGCAGGCGGCGGTGCTGCGGGGCTGCCGGGAGGCACTGCGGCGGCAGGAGCGGGCGGTGGACCGGCTGAACAAGCGCTGGTACCGCGCCGCGAAGGCGAGTGCGGATGAGGGCACGGCGCTGGCGGCTGCGCTGCGGGGCATCACGACGACGGCAGGCGGGCGCGTGAAAGTGGGCGCGGGTGGTATGCCGCAACGTGCAGGGTCAGCGCTTCCTATAACCGGGAGTTTCCCACTCAAAACCGATGGCGTCGAGGCGGGCGATGCGCGCGGGGCTGAGCATGCCTTTGCGGCGGAACAGGCGCTGGGAGTCACGCCAGATGCCGAGGCTACGGTTCTGGCCCTTGGTGACGTTGGTGTGACCGTGCGCGGCCTTTTAGGCGCAGATTTCGGCGTAGCGGGTCTCCCAGAGGGCGAGGAGGAATCGCGATAGTGTGGGCTTCGCTGGAAATGGGGGCAGGGTGAAGCGCGAGTTGGGCTGCCAGACGAAGCCGAGTGCGTCGAGGCGCTGGAGGCGGTCGGCGGGAAGGCGCTGGCGGCGGACTTGATCCCGCTGAGCGGCTACCCACTCGCCGAGCTTGCGGTCTTCTTCCCAAGTGGCGGGGACGTGACAGTGGCCGAAGCGGTCTTTGAAGTCGGTGAGGCGCTGGAAGTGCGCGTCCCAGCGGTGCTGTAGCCACTGCTCGTGGGGCAGTTCGCCGCGGCCGGGAGTTTCCCACATGAAGCCAATGGCGTCGAGACGGGCGATGCGCTCGGGACTGAGCTTATCTTTGCGGCGGAACTGGGTCTGGGAGCTACGCCAGTGGCTGAGGGTGAGGTTCTGGGCCTTGGTGCAGACCTCAGTAATTGACCTCATTTCGGGTGACTGGACCGGCAAGTGCAAATCCCCCAATTTTGGCCATCCCAGTGCCTTTTCCTGGGCTGCTCCTTACTCCTCGCTTGGTGGGCTGGTCACTTGCA
>Ga0209702_10001856_pt1 | contig 38622 bp, 40 predicted proteins | sample FRY01_FD_187210 | JGI IMG/M metagenome (GOLD analysis project Ga0209702, IMG submission 187210) | Freshwater microbial communities from Lake Fryxell liftoff mats and glacier meltwater in Antarctica - FRY-01 (SPAdes) (version 2) | ecosystem: Environmental > Aquatic > Freshwater > Ice > Glacier...
ATATCTTTGGGTGCTGGTGCTTCAGTTCAGGGCCGTGTTTTTTCTAAGACTGGTTATGTTGGTTTTGGTGCGGGGGATCCTAATTCTTCAGGGTTTGGTATCCCTGGAATCGGAACAACAACAACACTGCCAAAAGTTCCTGACGTCATTGGAATGGTCGAAGCTGTAGCAGTCGCCACTGTGACGGATGCTCGCTTCACACGAGGAACTGTTACCTACACAACAGTTGGTGCAACAGCAGCAAATCATGGAACCGTTGCGAGCTATTCTCCGACAGGTTCTCAGCCATTGGGTACTCCAGTGAACCTCGTTATCTATTCCTATATCGCACCTGGAAGTGGACCTGGAAGTGGACCTGGAAGTGGACCTGGAACTGTTCCTGGAAGTGGACCTGGAACTGTTCCTGGAAGTGGACCTGGAACTGTTCCTAACGTCATTGGAATGGGCGAACCTGTAGCAATTACTGCTGTAACTAATGTTGGCTTCGCACGAGGAACTGTTACCTTCACAACAGTTGGTGCAACAGCAGCAAATCATGGAACCGTTGCAAGATACTCTCCAACAGGTTCTCAGCCATTGGGTACTCCAGTGAACCTCGTTCTCTATTTCCATCTCAAGTCAAATGGAATCAAGATTGGAACTATATATTTTCGCAGTGACAGTGCAATTCTTACTGCGTTAGCAAAGAAGAAAATTAGATCCACGGTCTCCATTATCAAAGCTCGTGGGTACACCTCGGTTGGCTTAGTTGGACATACAGATTCCGCTGGCGGAGCGAATTACAATAACCTCGCTCTATCCAAAAGACGAAGTCTTGCCGTCAAAAAATATATGAAAGCAAAACTTGCAAAGGCTGGTGTTTCTATAAGCACGCTAGGAAAAGCTGAAACCAATTCGGCCGCTACAAATAGAACTTCCGCTGGGAGAAAACTCAATCGTAGGGTTGAGATATTGGTGCCGTAATCACCCAATGCAAATTGCGTGAAACCGAGGTTTTATTGCGTCGGGGATGAGTCTTGATCAGATCGCAAAGTAACTATCGATCGGGTTGTCCGCTTGGCAACATTGCTAGGTAAATAACCCACAAATGATCACCGCGATGGGAGAACTTCTCGAGCCTTAGCGACGTTCCATAGGCGTGCCCGTACCGGAACTCGACCATCCGTGCGCATAATTTCAAGTGGCGACTGTAGGCCAACGCAGGAGCGCATCGAATCTCATTTTGTTGGAGCTCATGGTGGCTGGCAATGCGACGCGAATTACATGACAGACAAGCAGTGTTGCTGGTCACATGCGGCCTCGTTATGTTGGGAGATTGTCTATAGGCCGTAAGGTTCCCGTAAGGAAGTCTTCATACCTTGAATAGGTGAATAATGTTGCTACGAGTAAGCCTGTTATGGCTCTTTCTCGCCCCTTGGGCAAAGCAATAAGTGGTTTCTTTTCGGTTGGTTTCCCATCATTTTTTAGTGGTGTTGGTGCAAAAGTTCGGGTTGCGTTTGTGGCACCGGTATTACTCGTATCAGTTGTACTCGTGTCAATCACGGGCGCAAGCAGTGTCCAAGCCGCAACCACGGTGTCTCTTGGTACCGCAGATAGTTTTGCAGTTCTAGCTGATTCTTATGTCACGATTGCTGGAGCAACCACGATCAGTGGAGACGTTGGTGCAGTGACTGGAGCCGTTACTAAAAGCGCTGAAACGACCCACACCGGAATCATTTATGAAGGTGGCAGTGTCGCACAAAGCGCCAAGGCGGATCTCCTTACGGCTTTTAACTCTGCAGCAGGACAAACGCCAACATCACAAATCGCTGGAGCGTTTGATGGGGTTACATTGTTGCCAGGGGTGCATCACGCAGCTGCAGCATTTGGTCTGGCTGCTTCTAGTGTTTTGACGCTTGACGCAGCTGGTGATTCGAACGCAGTGTTTATTCTTCAAACCGACGGTGCGTTTGTTTTGGGTGCATCTGCCAGTGTCAATCTGATCAATGGCGCTCAAGCCGCTAATGTTTTTTGGAAAATTGGATCCCATGTGGTTTTTGGTGCAAGTTCGACAGTTCGTGGAAACCTTCTTGTTCAGTCGTACATCTCGTTTGGAGCCGGCGCGATACTGGAAGGACGAGCATTGTCCATCGGTGGTTATGTTGTGATGTCCGCAAACACAATCACCAGACCAGCCCTCACAACCACGCCTGAGGCTCCAACAACAACAACAACGACAACAACAACCACGCCTGAGACTCCAACAACGATGCCTGAGACTCCGATAACAACCACGCCTACGACAACGGTGCCGCCAACGACGACTACAACAACAACGGTGCCACCGACGACGCCTAAGGCTCCAACAACAACTGTGCCGCCAACGACTACAACAACGACGGCGGGTGCCCCAAAAGTCTCTAAGCCAGTGATCACATGGAAGCGACGGGCTGGAATAACTACGATCAAAGTTAATCTTGGCCAAAAATACGCGCATAAGTTAATTAAATTAGAATGGGGCCTAAAAAATAACGGCTATGTATTTTACAGTAACTGGGGAAATACTCGGGTTGATTCGCGTGGTATTGCCACATTGAAATGGACCAAAGTGATGACGTCGAAGAGATACGTGAGAGCCATGATTGGGTCCAAGCTCATTGTCCAGCGCAAACCTGCCAGCACGAAATGGACCAAAGTGATGACGTCGAAGAGATACGTGAGAGCCATGATTGGGTCCAAGCTCATTGTCCAGCGCAAACCTGCCAGCACGAAACAGATCGGCGTGTGCGGACAGTCTCGCTGAACGCATAGGCAACATTCACTTCTCTTATCCAGTATGGGTTTTAGAGATAATTAAGTGGGTGTCGTCTTTCTGGCAATCATCACCCACTACGGTAGGGGTGTCTCCTGCCCATCTATATGGAGGACTTTTTCATGAGCCAGCAACAACCCCGCGGATCCCGCCCCTCACTTCCTTCACCGAGCAACGGCACTTTGGGTGCTGGCGTAGCCGTCATTGCGCTTGTGCTTGGCTTTTTGATTCTGCGAGATGTTCGCAACGATGGAGGTACGACTTCTCCTGGAGTTGGTAATTCATCTGCTGTTACCGTTGCGCCTGGTGGGACCATTGATCCCAATGCTCCAGCCTCCACTGTGCCATTCACTATTGATGGATTCAAGATTCAGGTGGCTAACGCTTCTGGTCTTGCTGGCAGTGCTGGGGCTCTAACGGTGCTTCTGCAAAAGCAACTGTATGTAGTGCAGCCAGCTTTGAATGTTGCACCAGGTACTGCCAAGCGGGCCAAGACCGGTGTGTTTTATCTGGCTGGCTGTGATGCAGCCGCCCAAAATGTTGCAACAGTGCTAGGTGGCAATGTTGATGTTGCAGCAATGCCAACACCAATTCCCGTTGAGACTGCGACCATTGGTGAGGCTTGTATTCTCATCATGTTGGGAACAGATTTGGCCAACAAACCACTGGCAGGAGTTACTGGCCTTGGTAACGGTATTGTCGTGGACACGACCACGACTATTGCTGGATAAGTGTGACCAATTAGTCGCGCAAAAGTTGCGTGGCTGTTTCTTCAATGCAACGCAACACTTGTTGCATTGCTGTATCAACTCCGTATTGTTCGGTGAGATTCATAACGCGTAGTGATTGATGAAGTGTTGAGTCCATTGCCGGGTCGACATCTCCAACAATTGCAGCAACTGGCGTGTTGAACTCTTGGGCATAGGAAAGTACAGAGCCCACTACTTTTCCATCAAAACTTGTGTCGTCTAATAATCCTTCACCAGTTATTACTAGATCTGTGTGACGTACTGCTTCATCGAATCCAGTTTCTTGGGCAACAATGTCAAAGCCAGGCATCAGGGTTGCACCGAGTGCGGCGAGCGCACCGGCAAGTCCACCAGCAGCACCAGCACCTGGCAACTTTAGTACGTCAATGCCAAAATCTGTTTTGTACATTTGGGCAAGACGTTCTAGTCGACTTGTGAGCAGAGCAACTTGTGGTGGTGTTGCACCTTTTTGTGTAGCAAATATTTTCGCTGCGTCAGTGAACAATGTGTCAACGTCGCATGCAACAAGAAATTCAACAGCAAGTAAACGTGCCGGCGTAGTAATCGCGCGCAGTGCACCAAAACCACCATCAGTTGTAGCCGAACCACCAAGACACACGATTATTTTGCGCGCGCCGAAATCAAGTGCAGTGTCGATCAGTTCACCAGTTCCTTGTGTTGATGCTGCAAGTGCGTCATTTCGTTGTGGGCCACCAACCAGTGTTAGCCCTGATGCACGAGCCATCTCGATGACGGCGACACCTTGAGAGAAACGCCATTCTGCACGCACAGGATCTCCGAGTGGACCCGTGACCAAGGTAGACCTATTGGGGCCACCTAAAACGTCAAGGGTTCCTTCTCCACCATCGGCAAGTGGCATTTCGGTGCAGTCGATACCAAGATTCCAACAGGCATGGCCAATGGCTGCACATACCCCTGCTGCTGTTGCTGTTCCTTTGAACTTGTCGGATGCTGCCAGTACGTGCATGAGCCCACCTTAGAGGTGGCATAAGGTTTAAGGATGAATAAAAATGTGAATGCGTTAGATGCCATTGCTCAGGCAGAACTTGTGTCATCCGGTCAGATGTCTGCCCAAGAAGTTGTTGATGCTGCGATTGCGCAGGCTGAGTTACTGAATCCAAAAATAAATGGAATTATCCATCCCCGTTTTGAACGTGCCCGCGAGGAAGCCTCGAGAGAATTACCAAGTGGACCATTTACCGGTGTGCCGATGGTGTTGAAAGATTTAGGTGCTGCCATGGGTGGTGAACCTCATCACATGGGAACTCGTTTTTTGAAGAACGCACAATTTGTTGCAGCTCAAGATAGTTATCTCACACGACGTTTTCGAGATGCAGGTTTTGTTGTTATTGGTCGGACCAATACACCAGAGTTTGGAAGCACCATTACAACTGAACCATTGGCATATGGACCAACACGCAACCCATGGAATCTTGAACATTCATCAGGCGGTTCTTCTGGTGGTTCTGCAGCAACTGTTGCAGCCCACATTGTTGCTGTTGCTCATGCCAGTGATGGTGGTGGTTCGATCCGCATTCCTGCAAGTGAATGCGGTCTTGTTGGGTTGAAGCCATCGCGAGGTCGCGTGAGCAAAGGTCCCGATCTTGGTGAATCATGGATGGGAGCAACGATTGACGGATGTTTGACACGTAGCGTGCGAGACAGTGCTGCTGTGCTCGACGTGATCTGTGGATACGAGCCAGGAGATCCGTACACAGCGCCACCATTTGCGCGACCGTTGCTTGGCGAAGTGGGACAGAACCCGGGAAAACTTCGAATAGGAATTCTTGATCATCCTTTGTTCACACATCAGTTGAATGATGAACAGTCGCGTGATTCAATTCAGCGCACGGCTGATGTACTTGTTTCGCTCGGACATGATGTTGAAATCGCATGGCCAAAGGCATTGGAAGAAGATGAGTCTGCCGGGAAATTTACGTCGATAGTGGCAGCATCTACTCATAATGATGTTTCCACGTTTGAGCGAATTCTTGGTCGAGAAATCGGTGAGGGTGATTTAGAAAAAGACAATCTTCGAATGCGCGAGATGGGGCGTGCAATCTCTATTGATACGTATCTTGACAACATGACGTGGTTGCATGCGTGGTGTCGACGTGTGGTGCAGTGGTGGGAGCCACTTGATGGTTCGCGTGGCTTCGATATGTTGGTGACTCCAACTGTGGCTGGACCGCCACCCAAGATTGGTTTTTTGGCGGGTGAACATGGTGGACGCCATCTGCGCGAAATTCTGGCGTACACATCGCAATTCAATCTCACAGGTCAGCCTGCGATCAGTCTTCCGCTGCATTGGTCGGGCGAGGGTTTGCCCATGGGAGTGCAGTTCGTGGCGGCACCATTTCGTGAAGATCTCTTGGTCCGCCTTGGGAGCCAACTTGAAGAGGCGATGCCCTGGCGCGATCGCATTGCACCTCTTGTGAATCACGGTGGCTAATTCAGACTAAATCGGTAGGGTTTAGCCATGGCCGTAACAGTTCGAATCCCAACCACAATGCGACCGATCTCGGGTGGAGCATCCACTGTCGAGGTAGAAGGCGTCACGCTTCGTGAGGTCCTTCTCGGGCTCAATGTGGCCCACCCTGGCTTTGATGACCGTCTTTTCGATGCCACTGGGGAACTGCACAAGTTTGTCAATGTTTTCGTTGCAGACGACGATGTCCGCTATTTACAAGGCCTTGACACCCTGGTCAAGGCTGGCGACACGGTTTCCATAATCCCAGCAGTTGCTGGGGGCTGTTAGTCCGTAACTAAGTTTCGCTCATGGGCGGGCAAGGTGTGGCGTTAGCAGTCTCACCGATAGAGTGCTAGAGCCGATCCGCCTGCTGCGAATCTGCCCTAGCAATAGGTAATCCCCTATCTTTCGGAGGAAATCACATGGCAAAGCTCATTGCATTTGACGAAGAAGCCCGTCGCGGTCTTGAAGCTGGCATGAACAAGCTGGCAGACGCGGTTCGCATCACGCTTGGACCTAAGGGTCGCAACGTTGTTCTGGAAAAGAAGTGGGGAGCACCCACCATTACAAACGACGGTGTGTCGATTGCTAAAGAAATCGAACTTGAAGATCCATACGAGCGCATTGGCGCCGAGTTGGTTAAAGAAGTAGCAAAAAAGACAGATGACGTTGCTGGTGATGGAACCACAACTGCAACTGTGTTGGCATGGGCCATGGTGCGCGAAGGATTGCGCAATGTTGCTGCTGGGGCAAACCCGATGTCGCTCAAAAAAGGTATCGAAGCCGGTACTGCAGCTGCCATCGAAAGTATTCGCTTGCTAGCCAAAGTTGTTGACTCAAAAGAACAGATCGCCCAAGTTGCATCTATTTCTGCTGCTGATACAGAAATTGGTCAGATGATCGCAGACGCGATCGACAAAGTCGGCAAAGACGGTGTCATCACTGTTGAAGAAAGCCAGACATTCGGCATGGAGATGGATCTTGTTGAAGGAATGCGCTTTGACAAGGGATATATCTCTCCATACTTCGTAACTGACACGGACCGCATGGAAGCATCCATTGAAGATGCGTTGATCCTTTTGGTTGCTGGCAAGATCAGCAATGTTCGCGACTTGTTGCCAATCCTTGAAAAAGTGATGCAGAGCGGGAAGCAGTTGGTCATCATTGCTGAAGACATCGACGGTGAAGCCCTTGCAACACTTGTTGTTAACAAAATTCGTGGGACATTCAAGAGCGTTGCTGTCAAGGCACCTGGCTTTGGTGATCGTCGCAAAGCGATGTTGCAAGACATAGCGCTTCTCACAGGTGGCCAAGTCATCAGCGAAGAAGTAGGCCTCAAGTTGGAAAACGTCACGCTTGACCTGTTGGGCAGTGCCAAGAAAGTCGTTATCACCAAGGACGAGACAACCATTATCGAAGGCGCTGGAACTGAAGAAGATATCAAGGGTCGAATCAATCAGATCAAGACTGAAATTGAAAATACAGATTCCGATTACGACCGAGAGAAGCTCCAAGAGCGTCTTGCCAAGTTGTCTGGAGGCGTTGCAGTTCTCAAGGTTGGCGCTGCCACTGAAGTTGAATTGAAAGAAAAGAAGCATCGCATTGAAGATGCTGTGAGCACTACAAAGGCTGCAATCGAAGAAGGTGTTGTTCCTGGCGGTGGCGTTGCATTGTTGCGTGCTCAGGAGGCAGTGCTAGCTGTTGCTGCGACATTGACAGGAGATGAAGCAACGGGTGCCCGCTTGGTTGCTCGTTCGCTTGAAGCACCGTTGAAGCAGATTGCAGAAAATGCTGGCATGGAAGGTGGCGTTGCTGTTGCCAAAGTGGAGAGCTTGAAGGGCCACGAAGGCCTGAATGCATTGACCGGAGAATACGAAGACCTTGTCAAGATCGGCGTCATCGATGCAGCAAAAGTAACGCGCTCTGCGTTGCAAAATGCGGCGTCGATTGCTGCGTTGTTCCTCACCACTGAAGTCGTTATTGCCGATAAGCCTGAAGCGGCTGGCGGCGGTCATGGACACGGTGGCGGCATGGACGACTTCTAAGTCGTCAACTCCTTTCACATACTTAATGCCGCGCTCCATTGCGTTAGTGAGCAGTGCTGAAGCACGGCATCACGACACAGATCTTTCGTACCTTGTTCGCGCCTTTGGCGACCGCGGGATTGTGGCAGACATAATCGATTGGGACGACGCCACCACAGACTGGTCGCAGTATGAGATGGCAATTATTCGTTCCACATGGGATTATCACCGTCGATATAACGAGTTTTTGTCCTGGTTGGACATTGTCTCGAAAGAAACCGTGTTGCGTAATTCTGCCGAGATGATTCGCTGGAACACAGACAAGCAATATTTGTCTGAGCTTGTTGAAGCAAAAATTCCTGTTATTCCGACACTGTTTATTTCCGATGTTGATGATTTAACTGATCTTGAATCTTCTGCAATGTTTACAGAAGACATTGTTGTGAAGCCCACTATTAGCGCTGGCTCAAATGACACTGAACGACATCAGGGCGATGCAGTTCGTGCTGTAGCCCATATCCGCTCGTTGTTAGACAATGGCAAAGTGGTAATGGTCCAGCCCTATCAGCGATTTATCGATGATCGTGGTGAAACTGGGATGCTGTATTTCAACGGTCGTTTCAGTCATGCGTTTCGCAAAGGTGCCATTCTTTCTTCTGGCGACAACGTGAAAAATGGGCTTTTTGTGGAAGAGGAAATTACACCTCGCGACGCATCTGACCAAGAACTCGAAGTCGGTGCCAAAGTTATGCGTTTTGTACGAAAGAAATTTGGGGCAGCACCGTTGTATGCACGAGTCGACTTGGTGCGTGGCTCTGCCGGGGTACCGATTCTGATGGAACTTGAGATGGCTGAACCTTCCTTTTTTCTACATACGTCACTTGGATCTGCTGAGCGTTTTGCGGCTGCTGTGATTGCTCGCAGATAGCCTGACAAGATGAGCGAACCAATGTCCCCCTCTGTCGGCCTTTCGGTGTTACACCTTTTTTGCAAGACAACAGCACAATTTGATGGCCCTGCACTTGTGGCAGCGGTGAAGTCTGCTGAAAGCAGTGGCGTCACCGTGGTGACTGTGTCCATGCTTGGGCACAAGGCTGATGTTGCAATCATGGGCGTTGTTGCCGACATGCGTGAACTGAAAGCATTGCAAACCGGAGTTCAACACGCTGGTCTCGACATTGTTGATAGTTACGTATCGCTCACAGAAGTTTCTGAGTATTCAAAAGGCATGCCACCAGAAATGTTGAATGCTCGTTTGTATCCCACCTTGCCACCAGCAGGAAAAAATGCTTGGTGTTTCTACCCGATGTCAAAACGACGTGAGCCCGAGCAAAACTGGTTCACACTTGAGTTCGAAAAACGAAAAGCGTTAATGGAAGAGCACGGGAAAAGCGGTCGAACTTTTGCTGGTCGTATAATTCAGATTGTTACAGGCTCAGCTGGACTTGATGACTTCGAATGGGGTGTCACGTTGTTTGGTGTTCATCCCGATGACTTAAAAGAAGTGGTGTACACGATGCGTTTCGATGAGGCGTCTGCTGTGTATGCCGAATTCGGCACTTTTTACACTGGCATGGTCACGCCAGTAGAAGAATTGATCCACCAGATCTAGTTTTATGTTTCATCGTCAAGATGTGATTCCGTTTCGCCAGGCGCTGCGGGTGTGGTTTTCGATTTCTTTGCGCACATTTGGTGGGCCAGCAGGCCAGATCGCTGTCATGCATAAAGAGCTTGTTGATGATCGGCGCTGGATTGGCGAACATCGGTTTTTGCATGCACTGTCGTATTGCACACTTCTTCCAGGACCAGAAGCCCAACAGCTAGCAATCTATTTGGGGTGGTTGCTCAATGGAACTGGTGGGGGACTCGCAGCCGGAATCTTGTTTGTTCTGCCTGGGTATGTGACAATGATGATTCTGTCAGGGGTGTATGCCAAGTGGGGTGAAACAACCGCAATCACAGCCTTGTTCGCTGGTATTGGGCCAGCAGTATTGGCTGTGGTGCTACAAGCCGTTATTCGAGTTGGCAAGCGCTCGCTACGGAATAAATTTCTTGTCGGTATTGCAGTTTGTTCATTTATTTCACTCACAGTTGTCAATATTCCATTTCCTGTTGTGATCCTGCTCGCCGGCTTAGCAGGATTTACTGCTGCTCGTAAATGGCCAGGTATCTTCAACCATCCTGCCAGCAGTGAGGTAGCGGGTGCTCAACCACCTTTGATTGCAGATGATGCACTACATGGGACACGTCCCAGCCTTAAACGCGCTGTACGAATCATTGTGATCGGAATAATCTTGTGGGGTGTACCGGTGCTCGTGGCAGCACTTGCGCTTGGTCGGTCGCATGTATTTGTAGAACAAGGACTCTTTTTTTCGGGAACAGCTGTTGTGACTTTTGGTGGGGCATATGCAGTGTTGTCGTATGTGGCTCAACGAGCTGTTCACGTTTTTGGATGGTTGTTGCCAGGAGAAATGATCCGCGGTTTGGCTTTGGCAGAAACTACTCCTGGTCCGCTCATCATGGTTGTCCAGTTTGTGGCATTTCTCGGAGCCTTCAGAAACCCCGGAACAATGAACCCGTGGGTCGCAGGATTAATCGGTTCTTCCCTTGTCGTATGGGTCACCTTTGTGCCGTGCTTCCTATTTGTGTTTTTAGGTGCCCCTCATGTTGAAGGACTTCGCGGTAATAGACATCTTTCGGCGGCACTGACGGGGATTATGGCTGCCGTGGTCGGGGTCATTGCCAATCTGTCGCTCTTTTTCTCTGTGCACACACTGTTCTCAATTGTGGAAAGAAAAACATGGGGAATCATTTCAATGGACATTCCACGATGGTCATCTGTAGATCCACGGGCCATCATCGTGGCACTGTTTGCTTTTTATGCAGTGTTTTCACTGAAGTGGGGAGTATTGCGATTGTTGGCGTGTTGCGCCGGCATTGGTGCAGTGCTTCATTTTGTGTCGTTTTAAGACATAAACATTTCTCTACAAGTTCAGCAATGGTCGTCACCTGTGCGAAAATAGACGAGTGAAACGCATAGGGGCGATGCTCTTTTTAGTAGCTATAAGCGCAATCGCATTACCCCATCAAGTAGGTGCGGCTGTGGATTCAGCTTGTGCAAGTCCGTCATTGTCGATCGATACGAAAACAGTTACTGTTGAAGGTGAACTTCTAGTTACTGGCCAAAATTTTGGAACGAAGTGTTACGACGAGGAGACGCCACCACTAGGTGAAGGTGTGCTTGGTCTACCTAATCAAGATATTGAAATTGTGATGACGCAATCCGATGCGGCAATTTTGGTTGCCCGAGGTAATGCCGGTAACGATTACAATTTCGTTGTCACGGTGAAGTTGCCGCCAGAGTTTACAACTGGTGTACTCACTGTGACTGCTCGGTACATGGTTGCTGACTCCGTTGAGTTTTCTGAATTCACTTATCCATCGGACATTGTGGTGACTGCTGCTGATGGCTCCCCAGAGACTATGGAAAGTGGAAGCATCGCAAGTTTTGGACCTGAGATTTCAGAAGATGTTTTTGAACAGACGATGAACCGAGCAACGTACTTCTGGTTTTTTCTTTCTGTAGTCCTGTTTGGCATGTGGTATCGCGTCAATCGAAAGAAGCTACATTAATCCAATGAGTGTTGTCAGTCCAACAAGTGCTGTGATCCGTGAAGCACAAGAGTTTATTGAGAAAAATTGGTCTGCTCCGCATGATCTTGTGCAATGGCGCGAAAAGATGATCGACAACAATTGGTCGGCATTGAGATGGCCGGCGCAATGGTTTGGTCGTGGCCTTAGTGATGATGAAGCAACAGAAGTAGAAAAAGTCTTTGCAGATGCAGGTGTTCCAGGAACTGGCCAAGACAAATTCAACCTGTGGGCTGGAACGCTTCTTGGTTTTGGAAGTGACGAACTAAAGACCTTATTTCTGCGCCGACTGTTGCTTGATGAAGTAGCAATGTGTTTGTTGTATAGCGAGCCCAACGCAGGTTCTGACTTAGCAGGTGTGCGTACGTCAGCAGTTCGCGATGGCCAAGAGTGGATCGTTAATGGTCAAAAAGTGTGGACATCGGGCGCGCTCGATGCGGATTATGGAATGTTGATCGCACGAACAGATTGGGATCAGCCTAAACATCGTGGAATTTCTTTTTTCTGGTTACCAATGAAACAAAGCGGAGTAGAAGTACGTCCCCTTCGCCAGGCAACTGGCGACTCACGATTCAATGAAGTGTTTCTTACCGAAGCTCGAGTTCCCGATTCCCATCGCCTGGGTGATCTCAATAAGGGTTGGTGGGTGTTGCAATCTGCGCTTTCGTACGAGCGTGCCGCTATGGGTGTGTCGCGTCGTGGACCTCGCGGACCTGGCGGTGCAACATCTGTTGCCCATGGCAACATTCCTTCTCCAGATCTGTCGCTTGTTAAGTTGGCGCAATCAGTCGGCAAAAATAAAGACGCTGTCATTCGCCAAAGACTCGCAGAGTTGTATTGCATGCGTCTAGTGAACGACTGGAACAGTGATCGGGCTAAAGCTATTACACAGACAGGCGGTTCCTCACCGCTTGCGTCTTTGGGCAAGTTAGCAATGTCAGGATTGCTGCACACGGCTGGTCGCTTGCAAGGAGAGTTGCTCGGAGCAGAAGGTGGATTAGATGGAGACCAAAATCCACGTTCGCGTGATGCAAATTATTCTCAGTTAAACGCGTACTTCACTTCAATCGGTGGTGGCACAGATCAGATTCAGCGCAACATTATTGGTGAGCGACTACTTGGACTGCCTAAAGAACCAGAAGTAGATCGCGACATTCCATTCAGCAAAGTGCCTGCTGCAATTAAAAAATAGACGCGGCCATTGCGCCTTGACGGCGACCGTGTTCTGCAGCAACTCGACGGAATCGTGGATCAAGTGAGTTTGGTCCCATGGCCGCTATTGCTTCTGCATCGGTAGTAATCATTCGCACAACTGAACCGTTGGACTCAAGTTCATCGAGTTCTTTTTGCACAGCGGGAGAAGGTCCACCTGTGAGCGGCGCAAGAACTAAAATATCGTCGTGTCCTGCGGCCAGATATGCATTGGCGCTATTGCGTAATCCACCATCGAAATAGCGACGGCCATTGATGGTGGCACATGGCCACACAACAGGTACCGCACAACTTGATGCAACGGCATCAATAATGCTGATACCGCTCGATTGATCCCACGTAACAAACTCACCGGTCACGGCATCGATTGCTGTTAGCAGTAAACGAGTTTGTGGCCATTCATGAGAAATTAATCGATGCTCGATAACACGGCGTCGAGTTGCTTCATCAACAGTGGGAGCATTAAGTGACATTGCGCCGATCTGAGCGCGTAGCTCGTCACTATGGGTTGCGCCGTCTGACATGAGAGAAAACATAGTGGCGAGAAGCTCAAGGTCAAGTTTGGGAGAGATCTCGTTGTGGGCGTCTGATAACTGAAGTTCGTAGAGATCAGCAAGATCTGTACCACTTAAAACTTGGGCACCAACCGTCGAGCCGGCTGATGTGCCAACGACCAGATCAAGGTTGGCAAGGGCGTCGATGCCAGCATCGCGCAACCCAAGCAGAATCCCTGTTTCCCAGGCAATCCCTGTGACTCCACCACCGGCAAGGACTAACGCTTTAGACATACCTAGTGTCTAGTCGGTGTAAGGCCGAGATCTTTTGTTGCATGTTTGTTTCGTGGTGGTCGAGGATGGTGCTAGTTCCATACACTCCCCATAGATATGACTACCAACCCCGCTCACCAACACATCGAGCCGTATTCGCTGACCTTGCTTGATGCCGTCATTGCCCAGACACCGCGATGGATTGGGGAGCGAGTCCGCCAGGTTGCGCTTGCATCACTTGGCACGACCCCAGACGGATTCGATGAAGTTGTAACCATTGTTGAAATGCAGACATTGGAAGAAGTAACTGCTGGTCTTGTTCGGTTGTTGGAAACCGATGTTGATGCACAAAGTTCTAATCCGCTTCATATTTTGCGATCTTGTACGCACTTTGCAACCGAGACCTTAAGACGGCTTGGTGTTGCACCAGTGACTCGCGATGAGTATGAAACACGGTCAATGCCAAACGATGTCTACGCACTTGGTCCATTGACATGGCGTGACCTAGGCGATGATGTTCATGATGCTGGAATTACATGGGGAGCATGGAAAGCTGCAACTCATCTGTCCCGTCGTCGTGCCGAGGGGAAATTGGACTCGTGACAACACGTGCTGAAGTCATCGCAGACCTCGCACTTGGCGGGAGAGAGTTGGGACAATCTCTCTCGGACGTGACCGACGAATGGTTGCGTAACATTTTTAACGATGCGGTTGAACATGAAAAAAATAAAGACGATCTTGTCCTTATTGCTGTTGGCGGATACGGAAGACAAGAGTTAGCACCCCATAGCGATCTTGATGTGTTGTTCGTTCATAAATCAGTCAAGAATGTCGGCGAGATCGCATCGAAGTTGTGGTATCCCATTTGGGATGCCGGAGTAAAACTTGGATATTCTGTTCGTACCCCTAAAGAGACGGTTCAACTCTGCGGTACAGACCTCGACACAGCAACTTCCTTGGTGACTGCGCGAGTAATTGCTGGCAACGAACAACTTGGAAGTCAAGTCATTGCAGATGCTCTTGAGAGTTGGCAGAAAAAGGGACGCCAGTGGTTGGTCCAACTTCATACCAGAATTCTTGAGCGTTATGCCAAAGACGGCGAAGTTGCTTTCCTTTTGGAACCAAACCTCAAAGAAGGACTTGGTGGTCTACGCGACATTCATGCTTTGCAGTGGGCAGTGATCGCTGGTCTTGATTTATCCGTGGATGATCGTGCTCAATTACAACGTTGTAATGATGTGTTGTTTTCTATTCGGGTTGCACTTCATCGTCATACTGGTCGACCAAATGAGATTCTCCGACTAGAGGACCAAGCACCAGTTGCTGCATTGTGTGGCTATGCATCTGATGATGAATTAATGGCGGCCGTTGCCCAAGTTGGACGCGAGGTTGGATGGATTGCCGATGAGGCGTGGGCCCGTCTTGATCCACCCAAGGATCGTTCGTCAATTCCACAACCTGTTGCTCCGGGTGTTCATATCGTCAACGGCGAAGTTCACCTGGATGAATCTGTCAATGTTGAGAACGACCCAACACTGCTACTGCGCGTAGCAACTGCTGCTGCACGATACGGAGCCAGAATCGATCGGGGATCCCTGAATCGTTTAGGTGAGTTATCACCCGTGTGGCCAGATCCATGGCCAGCAGGAGCTAGTGATGACCTGGTGGCATTGTTGTTAGAGGGTGAAGCTGCAATTGCGGTGTTTGAATCTCTTGACCAACGAAACCTTTTGGTGCGTGTGTTACCAGAGTGGGCCCCGGTACGCAGCAAGCCCCAACGCAATGCCTTTCATCGGTTCACGGTAGATCGGCATCTATGGCAGACAGTAGCTAATGCGGCAAGCATCATGGATCGAGTCTCTCGCCCAGACCTACTAGTGCTCGGTGCGCTCTTTCACGACTTAGGAAAGGGCTACCCAGGAGACCACACAGATGTCGGTGTCGAATTGTTTGCAACAATCGGAGTACGCATGGGTCTCAGCGATGACGATGTCTTTGTTGTAAGCACTCTCATCGAAAACCATTTACTGCTTGCTGATACTGCAACTCGCAGAGATTTATCTGATGATGCAACGATCACGATGGTTGCTGGAAAACTTCGGACAACTGTCGTGCTTGATTTACTTCATGCTCTCACTGAAGCAGATTCTTTGGCAACTGGTCCTTCAGCATGGAGTGATTGGAAAGCAGAATTGATTTCGCTACTCGTTGATCGGGTCCGTCATGTTTTGGGTGGTGGAGATGTTCAAGAAGTGATGTGGCGACTCTTTCCTGATGCGTCGGTATTGGAATTGATGGCGGCAGGTGGCGTTTCTATTCGCACACAAACCGACAGGGTGACGATTGTTAGCCCTGACAGGCCTGGAACGTTTAGTCGAGTGGCTGGTGTTCTTGCGTTACACAATCTTGATGTTTTGGGAGCAGAAGCACACTCGGATGAACAGGGAATGGCGGCGTCTGAGTTTCGTGTCACAAGTGCTTTCGGTGAAATTGACTGGAGTCCTATAATTGCCAATCTGGAGAAAGCATTGTCTGGTCGTCTTGCGCTTGACTCGCGGTTGGCTGATCGAGCAGCAAATGTTCGTGCGCGTCGAGCCACATCGGCGATTGCACCACAAACACCAACAGTTCGATTTGACGACACAGCATCATCAAACGCAACCTTTCTTGAAGTTCGTGCCCCCGACATGGTGGGAGTTCTGCATCGCATTACCAAAGTGATTGCCGATCTTGGGTTAGACATTCGTCATGCTCGTGTCTTGACGTTAAGTGATGAAGTGGTGGACTCGTTCTATATTTGCGAACCAGGCGGGGGTCGCATTACAGATGAGGTTCATAAGAACGAGATTTCGCGGGCAATCCTCCACGCCCTTGGGCAGATGTAGGCACTTGGCCAGATGTAAGGGTTTGGGCAGATGTAAGCACTTGGGCAGATGTAGCGCTGGCGAGAACTAGAATTATCGTGTGAGTGAAATGCAACCCCAAGACTTTGGTCGCGATCTCGTGCGTTGGAGTGAAACGCTTGCAGCCATTGCGCGTACCGGAATGGGTTTTACGCAGAGTTTGTATGAAAAAGAGCGCTACGAAGAAGTTCTAAAAGTTGCTGCTGACATTAAGTCGGCGTCTGACGATGCAGTGGAAACTAGACGCGAACAAGATCACTTTGTACAAGAGTGGATGGAGTCTGTCGGTGAAGGAATTCCGGGCTATGTCACGCCAAAGATTGCTGTCGGTGCCATTGTTGGAAACGACAATGGTGAGATTCTCTTAGTGCAACGTAAAGATTCCGGAGTGTGGTTGTATCCAACCGGCTGGGCCGATGTCGGCTATTCAGCATCTGAAGTTGCAGTGAAAGAAGTGGAAGAAGAAACAGGAATCCATGCCGTTCCAATTCAGTTGCTTGGAGTTGTTGACGGAATGAGAATGGGTTTTTCCAGGTTCGGAATGTACATGCTGCTTTTTCATATGCGCGCAGTGGGTGGAGAACTCAATGGTCATCCACTTGAAACTGCAGATGTTGGTTGGTTTAGCAAAGACTCATTGCCGCACCCAACTGCTGGTGTTCATTGGTGGGGCGACATGGCGTTTGATGCAATTAACGGCGTTGTTATTGCGGCCACTTTTGATCCACCACGCGAGGAAATGTGGCGAGGTGAACCGAAATAGATTCGGTTATTTTCCGTCTTGATCGCGCAGAAACTGTTCAACTTCGTCGGCCAGTGATCCGGCGTTAACGTCCGTGTCGGCGTCATCATCGCCAGCGTCGTCATCATCTTCAAACTGAAATTGAAGTTGATTCTGGTTGTCGGCACCAAACGCATCGTCACCCATAGTCTCGAGTCGCTCTACGTATTCCTTAAGGTCTTCGTCTTCTGCAACTAGTTCGTCGACACGACTTTCGTAGGCAACAACAGCATTGTGTAACGAGCCAAGTGGTGCTGGTGTACCAATGATTTCACCAGCACGGGCAATGAGTGCGTTGGCAGCTTTAGGTGAAGTGATCTGAGACGCATAAGCAGGAACTGCTGCCCACAAAGATGCCGACGGCAATGACGATTGATTACACGCATCGTGAAGTACACCAACGATGCCAGTTGGGCCTTCGTAGCGTGAACGCTGCAGATCGAAGCGTTCGATCATTCCAGTTTCTGTTGCAGTACCAATGACTTGAACATCTCGATTATGGGGAACATCTGCAAGCAATGCACCCAACGTAAGAACCATTGATGCTTCAAATCGAACAGCCACACTGACGATTTGTTCTGTGAACAAACGCCACTTCAAACTTGGTTCTGGCCCAAGCACAAGAATTACATCGGTACCTGGAGTACTTGCATGCCACAGACTTACTTTGGGCCACACAATCGTGCGGTGGTTGTCACTGTCAAGTCGAACGATTGGTCTTAGTGAGGCGAAGTCGGTGAACTCTTCTGGATCAATCTCGGCTAGTGGTTCAGCACGCCATGCATCAATCAGCGTGCGAACAGCTGTGCTTGACGCGTCTGCGGCGTCGTTCCAGCCACTAAAGGCAGCGATCACTGCAGGGCTGTGCAGTTTCGGGTTAGATAACCAGCGGACGTGGTCTGTGGCTGTCATTAGAACCAAAATCTATCGCTGAAAGCACCCTGTTCAGGCACTACTTGGCTGCCTCAGCCAGATCATGAGGACCAGAGGCCGGATAGCCCTTTGCCGCGCGAATTGCCTGACCCCACGGTCGTAAAACAGCGATTAATTCATCTATTTCATCACCAAGCAGATCAACGACCCCCTCCATTTGCAGGTCCGTGGCAACTTCAATCAATTCCCGCTGGTCGCGTCCCTGTGCTGTAAGAGTTCCCTCGCTCGACACAAGACCTGTCGTAGTTAAGTGATCAACTGCGACTGCATAGTCATCATCAAGCCATCCCCGGGTGCGACTGTATGACTTGATCGGCATGCCCCAATACAGCTCGCTCAGAACACCAATTTCGCATGCGTTACGCCCTTGGCTGATCCATGCTGCTGTGTGGCTATCACCACGATATTCACGCAACATATCACCGAGTCTCCAAATTTCACCCATGAGTGATGCCGGCATTTCTAGTGAACAAAGACCAGCAAACAGTGGTCTACCCTCTGGTCGCAATTGCGATGTTGCACGTTGCAGAAGTTCGCGCGCACGTTGTGCACCGTTCGGTGTTTCACCAAGCACGCGATGCAGTTGAGCGATCGCACCATTGTCACGAGCAGAACAAATAGTTGTTGCATCTGTCAGTGTCCATCCGTGCGCCACAGCCGGCACCACAGTCTTGGGATTAAATACTGCAAAAGCTGCAGCGACTACATTTCCATGTACTTGTCCCATCACCGAGCCGCGACTCGTGAAGTACGCAGGACCATCAGGAGCCATGACGCCGTTGAATTCTCCGCGACTTGGTGCAAAACCCAATGCCCCATAGTTGGAGTGGCATTCAGGTGCGAAATAGACCTGACCTGTTACTGGTTCTAGAACCGAGGCAAGGACACGAGAAATATGTGGTGAAGACATAGTAAAAACATAGACCAATCACAAAGACACCACAAACATGAGAGCCAATGTGGCAAGGTAATGGGATGCCAGTTGTAGTCGAAGTTGTTCAAGAAGTTACCGATGAAGTGGTGCAAGCATTCTCGGTTCTCATTCCGCAGTTGTCTACCTCCAATGCTCCACCGACGCGAAGCCAGTTGGAAGAAATTGTTGCATCATCGGCGTCGTTACTTTTGATTGCACGAGTAGACGGTGCCATCGTTGGTTCTCTTACTCTTGTCACTTTCAAAATCCCAACTGGTATACGAGCATGGATTGAAGATGTGGTTGTGGATGCCAGTGCACGAGGTCACGGAGTTGGTGAGGCTCTCAATATGACAGCAATACAACATGCACGCCAACGTGGTGCAACAACTATCGAGCTCACGTCACGTCCCTCACGCGAAGCCGCTAATCGGTTGTATCAACGCATCGGATTCGTTGCACGCGAGACGAACATTTATCGCTATACGATTTAGACCTCAAGATTGAGGTTGTGAAGAATGTCTAAAATTTCGAAACTACGCGATGCACAACTTAGCGACGCCGCCGAACTTGTTCGAATTGCTGTCAGCGCAATTACAGAGTCTGGGTATACCGACGAGCAGATCGCAGTGTGGGCAAGTGGACTCACCATAGAAAAAATCAGCGCCTGCATTGAAAACGATCTAGTTCTTGTTGTAGAACAATCCAGCAATATTTTGGGCTTTGCAAGCTTGACTGAAAACGGAGAAACTGCTGGGGAGATTGATCTCTTGTATGTTGATCCAAAATATTCTCGACGCGGTGTTGGTCGTTTGCTTATACGTGCACTTGAAGATACTGCACGCCAACAAGAGATGAGCCAAATTTGGGTTGATGCATCTGAGCCCGCTACTTATCGATTATCGCAACTCGGCTATCACGTCCATGATCGATACAAGAAAACCGTGAGCGATGTTGTATTCCGCAATACCTGGATGCTGAAGAGTTTCACGTAACAGATACTTCAACACTTTCGTTTCGAAGAAAGTCGCGCAGTGGTGAAATTGTTACTGGGAAACCTTAGTTAGAGTTCGATGGCGCACCAGTAGCACGATCATCGTCACTGCCGTGAGCGGCAACGCGAACCAGAGCACGGCCACGCTATAGGCCGGCAGCGCCGCGTGTTGTGTGGACGCAAGGATCAGGTACAGCACATAGACCGCGTAGTAGCCGAGGAACAGCGCACCGTTCCAGCGCGTGATCATGTGGCCGGTGGCAAAGATTGGCAGGCACGCGAGCGTCACGACAATCATCACCGGGATGTCGAAGCGAATCAGCACAGGCGCAACCTCGAGCCCGCCAGGCGTAACAATGCTGGCGATGCCAACGATGGACAGGATGTTGAACAGGCAACTGCCGATCGCGTTGCCGACGGCGATGTCGCGTTCGCCGCGCAGCGCAGCCACGACCGAGGTCGCCACCTCGGGCAGCGATGTGCCAACGGCAACGATGGTCAGGCCGATGATGAGTTCGCTCACGCCGAAGTGTCGCGCGAACGCCACAGCCCCCTCGACCAGCCAATTGGCACCGAGCACGAGTAGTACGAGTCCGACGACGATGAACACAAGGAAGAGCAGCGGCAACCGCCCGCGCTCGGCAGCTACGCCGTCACCGAATTTTTGGGCGTGCTCGACCCGCACCGCCGCACTCGCTTTGCGGGTCTGGCGCACCGTGAACACGACGTAGGCCACGATGCAAGCAAAGAGCAGTAGGCCGTCGAATCTGCTGATGTTGCCGTCGAGGGCCAGCACCAGTAGCAGCACCGAAACACCGATCAGCAACGGCACTTCGAGCCTTATCAGTTGGCGCGACACGATAAGTGGCACGATCAGCGCCGCGACACCAAGAACGAATAGCACGTTGAAGATGTTGCTGCCGACCACGTTGCCCATCGCGATATCGGCCTGGCCGGCGAACCCAGCCTTGATGCTCACCGCGAGTTCCGGCGCGCTGGTGCCAAACGCGACTACGGTCAGCCCAATCACCAGCCCCGAGATACCAAAATGCGCTGCCAAACGCGAGGCACCACGCACTAGTAACTCTGCGCCACCAACCAGCATGATCAGCCCGAGCACGAACAAAGCCGTCACCGTGAGATTCATTTGCCGCACTCCAGAGCATCGGTCAGGCGACACAATTTGGCGATAAACGCCTGGCGCCCGTAGATCTTTTCGATGTTTCGTTGCATCAAATTTTTCCCTCTCGACTGCGTCGGTTTGTTACGCGGTGCAACGGCGGTGGCCGACACGCCGAAACAGCCTAAGTGCAGTTGGCAGAATGCGGGTAGATGGCACTATCCGAAATTGACACTGTTAGTGGTCATCGGGATTTTCGGGGGGTTCCAGGCTTGCTGCTAGGTCATCTCGGGCGTTGAGGTGAAGGACAATTCGCTCTGCTCGGTAGGAGGAACGGCTTACGAGGTGGGACGCCGCCGGAGCGGTGATGAAGATCAACAGAATGACAAGGACGAGCTTGAATCGATCTTGCTCGACAGCGATGAGACCGCTGAACACGATGAGCAAGATGCCAAGGGTGCTTGCTTTCGTTGCGGCATGCATCCGTGAGTAAATGTCGGGGAAGCGCAACATCCCGATCGCAGCGAGCAGCATGAACGAAGCCCCGCCGATTGCCAACACACCACTGATTACATCGCCCATGTCAGCCTCCTCGCCGTTCAACGAATCGGGCACCAGCGATCGCGCCAACGAACCCGACGAAGGCAACCATGACGGTGATGTCGTAGAAGAGGGTGACCCCGGTGCGTACCGCGATGAGAATGATGGCAGCAGCGATGGTTACGACGAGGCCGTCGAGGGCCACGACCCGGTCGGCCAGCGATGGCCCGATCACGACCCGGATGAAGAAGACGCCACCGGCCAGAACGAGCATCACCATTGCGACCAGGATCATTTCGCCTCCGGCTCTGGGCGACTGTCGTTGCCGATCAGCCTGGCGAGCGCATCGCGCGTGCCGAATGCCTCGACTGCGAGTATCTCAAGTCGACGCACCTCTTGGTGGACTTCTTCGACGTCGTTGATGTGGAGTACGTGGATGTAGAGCGTGAGTGGGTCGCGTCGAACATCGAGGGTCAATGTGCCAGGGGTGAGAGAGATGGCACCAGCAATCAGCGTAACGAGCGTGTCCGAACAGCCGTACAACGGCACTGCGACGATGCCGCTGTGGGTTTGCCTTCGCCATGCGACGGTGAGAACGGCGACAACAATAGATGCCTCCACGAGTTTGTAGGCGAAGTAGGCCGCAAACTTGGCTGCTTTTAGTGGTCGAAACGCCCTCTCACCCGATCCACTCGAGCGTCCGGAGCGGAATAAGATGATCACGGCGAGGGCCACCACGAGGCCGCCAATGATGTTGGCAGCCGAGAAGTCACCCCACAGCGCAACCCACAGCGCCACGAGCCAGCACAAGCGAATCATCCGGCTCATCATTTCTGGCCCCTTGGCAGGGATAAGCGTGATGGCAGGGATAGGCGTGATGGCAGGGTCATGGGTTCAGGACCGTTTCGGTGTACTGCTTGGTGTCAATGAGATCTGCTGCGGCCCGCTCGGAGAGTCGGTAGAGCGGTCCGGCAAAGACGGCGATGCCGATGCTCAATGCGACCAAGGCACCGGTGACTGCCATCATCAGGCGGGGACTACTGATCGGGGCCACAGTTGGCACGGTGATTGGCGCGGTGATCGGCGCGGACGGGGATTCAGTGGCGTCGTGGGGTTGCCCCCAGAACGCGTTGGCCCAGATTTTGATCATCGAGAACAAGGTGAGAATGCTGACTGCGAGGGTAACCCCGACGACGATGTACTGGCCAGCGTCAAGTCCGGCTTGGACAAGAGCGAGTTTGGCGACGAACCCTGAAAATGGCGGGATACCAGCCAGGCTGAGTGCCGGGATGAGAAAGAGCACGGCCAGCCACGGTGCCGTGTGGGCGAGCCCGCCGATATTGGCGAGACGTCCGCTGCCACTGCGAAGTTCGATGAGTCCAGCGACAAGGAACAGGGTTGTCTTGACCACGATGTGGTGGATGATATAAAAGATTGCTCCGGCGATCCCGGCCAGGCTGAACAGCCCGAGGCCCATGATCATGTAACCAATCTGGCTAACGATGTGGAACGACAGGATCCGCTTGACGTCGTCTTGGGCGATGGCTCCGAGCACACCGATCACCATCGTCACCGCTGCCACTATCAGGAGCAGAGTGCCAGGACGTGTATCGGCCGGGAATAGCAGCGTCTGGGTACGAATGATGGCGTAGACACCCACTTTGGTGAGCAACCCGGCGAACACTGCAGTTACCGCTGTGGGGGCAGTGGGATAACTGTCGGGCAGCCAGAAGTACAGGGGGAACACGGCTGCTTTGATACCGAACACGATGAGTAGCAGCAACGCCAGAGCGCTACGCAGTCCGCTCGGGATGTCCTCTAGGCGAACACTGAGGTCGGCCATGTTGACGGTGCCGGTAGTTGCATAAATGAATGCCAGCGCGATTAGGAAAAGTGTGGAGGCGAGAAGGCTGATCACGACGTAAGTCATGCCGGTGCGTACCTGCTCGGCTCGGCCACCAAGTGTGAGTAGCACGTAACTCGCCATCAGCATCACCTCGAAGGCGACGAACAGGTTGAACAGGTCACCTGTGAGAAACGACAGCGATACACCGGCTGCCAGCACAAGATAGGTCGGGTGGAAGGCGACATGGCGCTGCTCGGCGCCGCGCTGCCCGATGGCATACACCAAAACGGCCAGCAGCATGATGGCGGCGATGAGGAGCATGATCACAGCGAACCGATCGGCCACGAGTGTGATGCCAATGGGCGCCGGCCAACCACCGGCTTGTACAACCTTGATTCCAACGTTATCGACGTGGATGAGCAGCGCGGTGCTAATGACCGTGACCGCAGTGAGCGTGACGACCCCGATCAGCCGTTGGAGGTTTCTGTTGCGTCCGCAGGCGATCGACAGCGCGGCTGCAAGTAGCGGCAGCAGGATCGGTAATGCGACGAGTTTCGTCATTATTCCACCTCGCGATTTCCGCTTAAGAGATCGTCGGCTGGCACCATGTCGTCGCGACGGCGGAGACCCCGGGCTACGAATCGATCCTCCAGATCATCTTCGACGTCGTCATCGTTGGTAATTATCCAACTGAGATAGGCTAACGCCAGCAGGAATGCGATCACGCCGAACGTGATCACGATTGCAGTCAGCGCCAACGCCTGAGGGAGCGGGTCGGTGAACGAGCGCAACTCGCCACCGACGAACACGGGATCACCACGTCCACCGCCTGACCCGATGAGCAACACGACGGCCCCGTGACCGATCAGGCTGACACCGACCACGATCCGGCTGAGTTGGCGTTGCAGGATCAGATACGTACCGCAACCGCACAGAACCGCTGCAATCACTGCCAATAGAGTCGTCATAACTTCGGCACTTTCGTGTCCAGTGCGTCCGCGTCGTCATCGCCGAGGGCTTCAAAGACCATGAGCACCAGACCAACGACAACCAAGTACACGCCGCTGTCGAAGGCGACGGCACTTGGCACCTTCACAAGGCCAAGGATGGGGAGATCCAACTTGAGCATGGCGTTGTCGAGCGGTGCATCGTTGAATAGCAACGGGATGATCGCCGTGGTCGCAGCGATACCGAGGCCGAGCGATAGCACCGTCCACGGACGGATCGCGATGCTGGCTCGAACGGCACTATTTCCCTGGGCCACGTAACGCAAGGCCAGGCCGACACTGAGTAGGAGACCGCCAACGAACCCTCCGCCGGGCTGATTGTGACCAGCGAACAACAAGTACACCGAAAACACCACCACCGAGTCAAAGACGAACCGGATCGTGCTGTCAAGGATGAGTGACCGACGCATCAGTTCATCCCTGCGTCTGAAGCTAACTGGCGGCGGCCAGCTCGCGCTAAAGCAGTCGCGCCCAAGGCTGCGACCACTAGCACTGTGATCTCGCCGAGGGTGTCTAATCCGCGGATGTCGACGAGGATCACGTTTACGACGTTGCGCCCGCCGCCCTTGGGCAAGGCATCTTCCACCATGGCGTCAGAAACCGGTGGCATCCGACGCGCTCCAGAAGCGGCGATGGCCATGATCAGGACAAAGACGCCGAAGGTCACAGCAACGAAGATTCGGGGCACCTGCCTGATCGCCGGCGCGCGACGTTCGAAGCGATCTGGGAGCCGGCGCAGTACCAACAAAAACAACACGATCGACAACGTCTCGATGGCGAACTGGGTCAGGGCCAGGTCTGGTGCACCGTGCACAACGAACAGCAACGCCATCCCGTAACCAACCGAGCCCAACAACAGCGCCACGGTAAACCGCCGAGTTGCCATCGTGGCGGCCACCGCTCCGCCGATCAATAAGGCGGCCACGGGAAGGTAGACGCTGGCGCCCATGAAATCGGGCCAGCCGGGCCAGAACGGACCCATCACCAGACCAGCCAACGGTACAACTGCTGCCGTGAGCAGGATGACTGCTGCATACACAGGCAATGATCCGGGCTGGGAGATGCCCGTGACGACCTCGGCCGTGCGCAGAACTCCTCGCACTGTGTCGTCGTAGCCACGGCCGGCGCTGTAGCGCGGGGCAAAGCGAGCCTGCACGCGCTCAACCCGGCGACGAACCAGAAAGAGCCCCAATCCGACAAGCAACGTCACCATCGAAAGGGCCAGCGCAGTGGTGAAACCGTGCCACAACTCGAGCTTGGAGTTAGAACGAGGATCGAGGACAGCCGCTGCTTCGTGGACGAGACGGCTGGCTGGCAACACACCCAGCACCACGGTCACCATCGCCAGTAACGCTGATGGCAGTACGAACCACCGCGATGGCGCAGGAGCCAAATGGGCCTCCCTCTTCGAGGTGTTCTTGGCGTCTGGCTCGCCGGACACGAGGTGGGGACGCAGCAGCCCAGCTATGATCCGCAGGCTGTAGGCCACAGTAAGCACAGATCCGGCAACGATGCCAGCCAGTACCCAGCGGTCTCCCGCCCCGCCGTGGAGTAGCGAATAGTAAGCCGTTTCTTTGGCCACGAACCCGGCCAACGGGGGCACGGCCGCCATCGATGCTGCGCTCACTACGCCAACGATCTTGGTCGTCGTCCACCCGACCCCGAGCGGTGGTAGATGCCGCACATCACGGGTGTGGGTCTGATGGTCGATGATCCCAACGACCATGAATAAGGCCGCCTTGAACGCCCCATGACTAATCAATAGCGCGCATCCTGCTGCGGTTGCATCGGGTCGGCCCAGACCAAACAGCACCATTAAGAACCCGAGTTGACTCACCGTACCAAAGGCCAGGATCTGCTTGAGGTCGTAGGGCCGCAGCGCTCGTAGACCGCCGCCGATCATCGTGACTAGTCCGACCCCAACGACAAGGGGTCGCCAGATCCCGACCGACGCAAAGGCTGGAGCGAACAGTGCCACCACATACACCCCGGCTTTGACCATCGCTGCCGAGTGCAGGTATGCACTGACCGGCGTCGGTGCGACCATCGCGCCTGGCAGCCAACTATGGAACGGGTACTGGGCCGACTTCGTAAAGGCGCCAATCAGGACCAGGACCAAGGCCGTGGCCACTGGTCCGCTCGTTGGTGGATCGGCCAGCAACGCAGTGATTCGGTACGTGCCCGCCTGCTGACCGATAATCACGAAGCCGGCCAGCATCACTAGGCCACCGAGGCCGGTGATCAGTAACGCCTGCAACGCCGATGCCCGAGCCCGCTCGTCGTGATCGTCATTTCCAATCAACAAGTACGACGTCAACGATGTCAGTTCCCAAAAGACGAATAGCAACAGCAGGTTGTCTGCCAAAACGAGACCAAGCATCGCTCCTGCGAACAGCGTCAGCAGGCCAGCCAAGCGCGTCACCCTAACGCCATCGCCGAAGTAGCGCCACCCGTAGGCAAACACCAACGTGCCGATGCCGGATACGAGACCGACCATCAACAACGTAAACGAGTCGAACCGCAGATCGACTTCGAGTCCCAACCCCGGAACCCATGACACGCGCGACGTGATCGTTTTACCGTTGAGTACGTTGGCTGCGTTCCAGACCGCCCATGCCGTTGTCGCTAGCGGAGCTATACCGCCAACGAGCAGTGCCCGCGGTCCGAGACGGCGACCAGCGGCCAAGATCGCTGTGCCGAACACAAGATGAAGCGCGAGGAGAGTGAACAGGGTTGTGTCCGAAGATCAGTGCAGGTCGCGCCACACGGCGGAACCAAGTGGCCAGTTGTGGGAACGAGTGGCATCAGCCGCATGGGCATGCATCGGATGTATCTCTTTAAATCGGTCGGGGTTTTGCATCAGGTTCTGGTGGATTCGGTCTAGGTGACTGTCGATAAGCGTATACGGCGTTATCACCGCACACCAAGAATTCAACACCCTCTAGGGCACCGACTTTTACACTGTCCCGGTCGCTAACTAAAACGTCGCTAACACAAACGTCGCCAACTCAAACATGGCTAACTAAAACGTCGCCAACAGTGTTCTGAGATGGTGTTGTTACTGTGGCTCTGCAAGCAGCACTGGAATTAGACGATCAGTTTTCGTCTGGTATTCGTCGTAGGGCGAATACACAGCAGCAGAGCGTGTCCACCACAGTGCTTTTTCCTCATCGTGAATCTCGCGCACCGTGTAAGCAAGTGGTTCTGGACCATCTTGAACAAGAACTTCTGTTGGATGCCCAACAAGGTTGTAATACCAGTCTGGGTTGTCTGGAGCTCCGCCTTTTGAAGCAACAAGAGCGTATGACCCTTCGTGCTCAACGCGCATCAAAGCAATTTTGCGAACGTTCCCCGACTTAACGCCACGCATGGTGACGATGATGACAGGAATTCCACTTGTCATCAATTTGTTTGCCTCTGTGCCGCCAGAACGCTCGTATGTGTCGACCTGATCGCTGACCCACTTCGTTGTGCTCGGAACGTATGTGCCCTGCAGTTCTTTCATATCTTTTCCTTGGTCTTAGTTTCAAGAGCATCAGACAAATTGGCTCGCATCCGTAATGGTTTTTCTGGCAACAGTATTGCTGCGATCAAAGCACCGACAGCCACTATGACACACAGCCAGTAAATGTGGCTAACACCGAGAGAGATTGCTTCTACGACAGCCGTTCGTTCAGGAAGAGGAAGTTGCTTGATCTGTTCTGGTGAACGAATCAATTTCAATGCTTGGTCTGCTGGTATACCTAATTTTTTAGGAATATCCCGCGTAATAGTGCTGTTTAGCACCGTGCCAAAGATGGCCATTCCCAAAGAACCGCCAAGTGATCTGAAGAACATTATCGTTGCCGTAGTTACTCCAAGGTCCTCAAATCCAACTGCGTTCTGGCCAGCGATGGAGGTGGTCGAAAAGACAGCTGCCGTTCCAAACCCCATTGCAATCATTGGTAGAACTAAAAACAGATAGCTGGTGTTGGCATTAATTTGGGCCATTGCCGTAAGCCCAACAACAGAAACGGCTGCGCCAATAATGGGGTACGGCTTATAACGACCAGTTCTTGCGATAATCCGCCCGATACCAAAAGTTGCAGCAGTAACGCCAAGCATCTGGGGAAGTGATCGCAAACCTGACTCGGTGGGAGACACAAAGAGTGAGTCCTGAAAGTAAAGAGATAGAAATGGACCAGAACCAAATGAGATTGCACCAGCAAAGAGTCCCATCATGGAACATGCAAGAACAATTGGATTCTTAAAAAGTCGCAGTGGAATCATCGGCTCACTTGCACGTTGCTCGGCAAGAATAAAGAACACCAATCCAATAATCGTGACCGCAAACAAAATCAGCACATTTTGCTCTGTCCAACCCTTGCGGCCTTCTTCTAAAGCAATCATCAGTGCACCAATAGTGATGGAAAGAAGTACTGCACCGCGATAATCAATTTTTGCTTTGCGACGATTAAAGGGAAGTTTAAGAGTGTAAAAACACACAACAGTCACTGCAAGAATCAGTGGAATGTTGACCCAAAAAATCCACGGCCAGGAGTACCGCTCAATGATGAAACCGCCGATGAGAGGACCAAGCAATGCGGCTCCAACAAATGACAAAGTGAAGTAGCCAATGTAACGACCACGATCACGGGGTGGAACAATGTCGCCAATGATCGCAAATGACAACGCCATGATCCCGCCGCCGCCGACTCCTTGTAATGCACGGGCAGCAATGAGCTGACCAATTGTCTGTGCAGCGCCACACAAGAGTGAACCAACCAAAAATATTGTCATGGTGATGAGAAAAATACGTCGCCTTCCAAAAAGGTCTGACAACTTGCCAAGCAGCGGAGTACTAATCGCCGATGTCGCGATGTATGCAGTACCGACCCATGCAAAACTTTCGAACGCATTGAATTCACCGATGAGGATTGGCAACGCCGTGGCGATGATCGTGGTCTCTAAAGAACCAAGCATCGTGGCTAGAGAAAGGGATCCAATAACAAGAGCCAGTCGCAGACGAGTAAAACCTGGAACATTGGATTCGGTAGCCACATCCCCACCGTAATACTTGTAGTGGGTCACTAATTTCATTGGAGCGCCCCAAACCCTTGCCCCTGCACCTCTGCAGCCCTTCCCTCACCCCAGCCCTTCCTCTCACTCAGCAGTTTCTCCCTAATAAGTCGATGAACATCCACGGATAGCATCAGCCACATGAAAGCTGCTGTTTACGACCATGTGGGTGGACCTGAAGTCCTTCGATACGAAGAGGTTGCAGAACCGCAATTGCGAAAGGGCGGACTTCTTATCGATGTCAAAGCCATCGCCATCCAAGGCGGCGACACCCTCAATCGTCTCGGCGGCGCACTAGTCACCGTGCCCCACATTGTCGGTTACCAAGCCTCAGGCATCATTCGTGAACTTGGCGAAGGTGTCACCGGTTTCAGCGTTGGTCAAAGAGTTGTTGCAACCATGGCATTTGGCTCGCACGCAGAAGTTGTCAGCGTTCCCGCAGCATCCGCATGGGCTATTCCCGACGGACTCTCAATTGAAGAAGCAGCCGGAGTACCCATCGAATTCGGAACAGCAGACGATTGCCTGTTCGAATTCGGACACCTAAAAGCCGGCGAAACAGTCCTCATCCACGCCGGCGCCGGCGGAGTTGGCCTAGCTGCCATACAACTTGCCAAAGCTGCCGGCGCAACAGTCATCGCCACCGCATCAAGCGACGACCGACTCAACCGCCTCACCGAATACGGAATGGACTTCGGGATCAACTACGCCACCAAAAACGTTGCCACCGAAGTAATGGCATTCACCAACAACCGCGGCGTCGACCTTGTCGTTGACTCAGTCGGCGGAACAACACTCGAATCAAGCGTTGCCTCCCTGGCCTACCGCGGACGGATCAGTTGGGTCGGCCGCGCCGGCCGCGAAGACCGACCACCAGAGATCTGGCCCATCATGCAAAAGAACGCGTCAATCACCGGAGTGTTCTTAGGAGCCGAAATGGGAATGAACCGAACAAGAACTCATCCAATGATCGCCTCGCTACTTACCCGCATTTCCAAAGGCGAACTCACCGTCGTTATCGACAAAAAGTTCCCACTCTCCGACGCCGCCGGTGCACACGACCACATTGAAAGCCGCCGCGCCTTCGGCCGTGTTCTGCTAATTCCCTAAACCAAACAAGCAACTCTGCCCTAAGTCACCGGCAGAGCTCACCTATAACTCGTCGAAAATACTCGCAGGACTCGCAGAATCCCGAGAACTCACAGCACTCAACTCCTGAACAGACGACTCGACCGACACACGTCGCGCAGATTCCGGCGCACCACGTTGAACACTGCTGCGACCAGGTTCTCGCACCGTAAGCACACGGGTAATGGGATTCAAAGACAGTTTCCAGCCACCCTCATGTGCACATCGATGATGCAACGCGCACAGCGGAACAAGATTGCCAATGTCGGTTGGGCCCCCAACGTTCCAAAATTGAATGTGATGCGGATGACACTGTGCCACTGGCGTAATGCACTGTGGAATTGCACACGTTGAATGCATTGCTTCAAGCGCCCGCCGTTGTGTTCGTGTTGCAAGTCGAGTTGACCGACCAACATCAAGCACTACTCCACCTGAACCCATCAGAATCGGAATTATCTTTGCTTCACACGCCATTCTGCGAACAGTCTCCACCGGGATATCAATGTCTGTCCCCGTATGAAGAACTGTGTTGCTATGCAACCCACTACGCAATGTCTCCAGATCAACTACAACACTGATCTCTGCACGTGAATACGCACTTGCAATATGCGCAGAATTATTCTCATCCACATCGCAGATAAGTGCAACCACACTCAACGCTCTCAGATGATCCTGATTAGTTGCTTGCCCAGAACCCCCTGCATGCAACATCTTGTCGAGCGCCTTTTGTATTCGCCCCACCAACCGCACACCGGATTCCGGATCGAACTCTCCCCGCAAACAGACCATGCCTGAATCACGATCAACCCAGTGTCGTAGCCATGTCCGTTTACGTTGACGCTCAAGCCGAGTAATACCCTCATCGTCATAGATGTTCTGCACCGCATGACGCACAGCCCGAGCAAAATTGTCGGGCGTGGCATGAGTGGCCACCATGTTCATCCATTCTCCACGCGACGCAATTTTCTTCTTTTCATCTGCAGATAACTGCGCCATTGCCCGAGACGCTGCATCTACATGTGCAACCGAGATTGACCCTTCAAGAAACGCTGTCTCCAACTGTGGCAACAACGACAATGTATCCAGCCGAGCAATATCACGCTTTGCATCAGCACGACTAATAGAACCAGTACTAATTAAAATATCCGTTGGCACAATCGCCGGCGATCGCTTCGCCAACTCCTGCAACCGCCGTGTGAGCTCCAACCGATGCATCTCCACCCACGAACTAATGCTGGCCAAACTACGAAGAGCCTCACGCGCTTGCTCAGCGCTCACCGATGAAACGTCAAGATGATCAAGCGCCCGAATTGATTCGCACAGACCCGACGTCGTGTCTTGCATTACAAGTGACATGTATATTCGCTTTCGACTGACAACTAAACCAGATCACATCAACGACCGAAACAGTGGAACCCCACGAACAACATCCACACCATACCGCCCCGGTGTGTCACCAGATTTTTCAGAGATCACAGTTGATAGTCCGCGTATGTCTAATTGCACGGCACATCGTTACGTCCTAGTCCTGCATCCATTCCTCTTCGAGGAACACCCAGAAATCTGCACTCCAGGTTGCATAGTCCGGCCACGTATCGGTGAGCCATTCGTGAGCTGCATCGTGTGATGGATCAACGTTGCGCATGTACCACGCCTTTAAGACGAACCCTGTGCGACTACGCCCACCATGACAATGAACAAGAACCTCTCGGCCCTCACGAAGAAATGCGTCTATGGCGTCGACTGCATCGGTCACCAGCGTGTGTAGATGAGAGTTTTGGCCATCGTTATCAATGATGTAGTACTCGCGTCTATGTGGATGCTCGGTAAGTCGACCGTAGGTGCGACACAACGAAACAATTCCGGCCTCTGGATTCATCTCGTGAGCACCAGTCATATTGGAAGCGTAGATACCCGCATCGTGCACGCTTGTCGGACTAATCACGTCTTCAAGAGGAGTCTCTTGTTTTGATTTAGAGCCAAGAAGTCGGTGTGCAATATCCTGCAGGTCGCCCACCGTGTATTCACGCAGAACGCCATCTGGTTGATTGACATATCCGTGAAGATACGTGGTCCATCGAGCAGGAATTTGTTGGATGCCATATAAAGCACCACCGATTGCTCCAGTTACAGCAGCAACAGTGTCTGCATCATCACCCAAGTTGATTGCAGTCGTGATTGCATCTTCGAAAGATGTGGTGGTGCGTACCGACCATAAAGCTTGAGCGATACATATCCGTGCAGAACCGTTACCAGGAAAACCAGGAAGCATTGGATTCCATTCGACAGAGATCAGCTCTTCATATATTGCCTTGTGTGGTTCTGGCACAAAGTGCAAGAGATGGTTCAATGAATCGTTGAGATCACCAGAGATGATCAGACGACGAATTAATTCGGCGACGATTGCAGCACCCCAGCCAGCAGTTTCATCAAAGTGTGTAAGAGCAGATTGTTCTCGGGCAAGCGCAACAGTGCGGTCGGCACCAATCGTGACACCAAAAATTCCGATGGGTGCAATACGCATGACGGAGCCGTTACTGCCTGACTGGCCGAGACGTTCGTGTGCCAACTGTGCGGCAGTGGAATAGTTCGAGTTACTAAGTGCGGTGCTTGTGGTATTGCCAATGTCTGTTGCTTTCAGAGACCACGCCACGAAGTGTTTCCATGTTCGCTGAGGATCGAATGAATGATCTTCTATGAGTGATTCAGCTAACGCAAGTGCCATTTGTGTGTCATCTGTGAACTCTGCTGGTTCCCACCCGAACGAACCGCCACCAACCATTTCGCCACATCCCCCAATAACACGCGTTGGAAATACTTCGTCATAAAGTCCCGCTGGAAGAAACTCGAATGGCCCACCAAGTGCATCACCAGATGCGGCACCGATTAATGCTCCGATAGCGCGATGTCGTTGATGAGTGGTGAGTTCATGTGCAGTGAATGGTGCGGTGGGAATTGTTGTCAATGGAGCCTCCTGGCTGAGTTGGTTGATTGATTGGATGGTTAGTTAGTACTGGTATTAAAGACCTTAGTTGGGTCATATTCTGTTGATAATCTGCAACTAGTCAGGGGGCACATGGGATCAGAAAAACTCTTCGATGGCGACGTTTGTCCGAATTGCGGTACGGTCGTAGTCTTTTTTGATGGTGCCGCTACGGCAGACTGCCCATTTTGTGCCTCTGAATATTACAACGGCAACCCCGATGACATTGATCCCGACAATGTCGACACCGACACCGATACCGATACCGATACCGACACCGACACCGACACCAACGATGACGACGACGACTAGCTAGGTAGCGAGTTAATACATCTAGCTCGGTAACGCTTACACCGTCAGAGCAAACGCACTGGCGTGTACCAGCGTGTCATCTACCGACAAACTGTGCCCAACGAGATGGCTGCTTTTGATGTGTTCCTCGACGCCGAGGCCAACACCGGGTGCGGTAATGATTTCACTCGTTGCTAGTCGGCGCAAAAACTTGAGTACCGCTGCGGCCGATGGGCGAGGGGACTCTTGGCCTGGTGCATCCATGATCACGCCACGAATGAGCGCTTCCCAGTTGCACTGCAACGCGGAGTTAGTTGCATAAAACTCTGCACTGACCACGCGCGTACCGTGTGTCACGACGATGCCACGTTGTTCTGGCATCGGCCCACGTGAAACAAGGTCTTCAATCGCACCCGCAATGTCGGAGTTCTCATGCATCACGCCTTCGAGATCCCGAAAGTTCGCTGACTTGCTGTTGACATTGCGACTGAACAATTCCCTGTCCACCGCATTCCAGACATCGGATTGGTCTGAATTGCGTGAACCAAAAGACTGAATGTTCTCTCGCACTCCCATTTGTTTGGCGCGACGCACGCGACGACTGGTCTTGCGGTTCGAGTCGTAGAACCCATCTGAACCACCCCAACGCCCGGCTTCGACGCAACTCACGGGAATGTCGATTGTGGCCCCAGCAGGTACGAGAATACTGACATTCGTTGTACGGGTCTGTCGGCCGCCGTCGAGTACTTGCCCCTCGGGTATCAGCACCGGTATCCCGCCAAGATTTGTTACCTGCAGTGTTGGAACTTCGGCGTTCACCTTTTCAGAAATGGTCACGTCTGGCGTGATGCCAGTTGTAAAGCTGAAGCCCGTCGATTGCCCAAGCAAATAAATGGGATAAATAGATGCGCCGAGTCGAGTAATCGGACGGCCAATGGCTGCATGTTCAAGGATCGCTACTGTCATGGTGTTTCTTTCTGTTGGGCTGGTCTGGCCAGCTGCTAAGTGAGTGAAATGTTGTTGTGTCCTAATTACGCACGCAGGGTCCACTTCTGTGAGGACGTCACACCGTTGCCGTATATGTGCGTTATCTATTTGCACAGCGACCTCAACTTCGAAAGGCGCGACTCGGGACTTGTCGACCGTTTGTAATTCGTTTCCGACGGTTCAGTTAGTGTGTAATTGCGCGCAAGGAGACCCATGTCCGATAATTCAAAGATTTCTCAAATTCGGCCAGGGCAGCAGGTTGATGTGCGAGAGGTCTGGCCCTCTGAGCCGAAGGATTTCACTCCTTGGCTACATGATCATCTTGATCTCTTGGAAATCATAGAACTAGGAGTCCTTGTACCAGTTGATATGGAAGTAAGCGTTGGTAGTAGATACCTGGACGTACTTGCTCGAACCTCAGATGGTGCCTTGGTTGCAATCGAAAACCAATTCAGTGTGTCAGATCATGATCATTTCACTCGGGGCCTTGCATATGCGGTAGGTATAGAAGCAAAGTTCCTAATAGTGGTGGCAGAAAGGCATCGTGAAGAATTCCGTGAAGTTGCTACGCATCTCAACCATGTGTCAAAAGATGCTCCAAAGCGAATCGGTATTTTTTTGGTCGAGTTTTCGGTAATTAAAGTTGAGGAATTTTACATCCCTTCGTTCAGCGTTGTGTGTGCTCCGGCATGGGGACTCTCAACCACTTCGACAGAAACGATTGGTCAGCTTGTCAGCTTGGATGACTTTTACTCACAACTCGAGATCAACTCTGTAGAGAAAGTTTCAGAGTTTAAAACTATTATTGATTCGTTCGTTCGTAAACCAGGCTGTCGCGAGGATCACAATTCAAAATCAACGGTCTCTCTGTTTATGGTGAATCCGGCTACGGGTCGCGACTCTTGTGTGATACAACTCACCACGAAAGGAAGAATCTATCTTTGCCGTGGTTACATTCTTGAGCTCGAGCCATTTGAGTCACAGGAAACCCAAAAACACCTTGATGAGGGAATTGACAGCATTTTTGGTGAGTTTGTGAAGACTCCGAAGAATTACTATCCAGTGGTGCCAAACGCAACCTCAGAACAGGTAGGACGATTCGTCGAACTTATTACATCGGTGTTTGACCGGTTCAAACGTGAAGGTCATCCCATACATGACTCCTGAACCAAGAAGTATGCGCACTGTCCGCTAACACCGTTTTGCAAGCTCCATCATTTGAGGCTCTGCCAGAACGGGTGAAAAATTTGATCCTTTTCAGCGAACGATATGTGAACGCACCACAAAACTCGGCGCAAGTCCCCAATCGTCTTTTGCCAGCAGAAGTACGAAGGAGAACACAATGACAACACAGTATTGGAAGTATGTAACCGACTCAGGTTATGTACGCACCGTGTTCAGAGAAACCACTGAACCGTATACTTTTGAGAGGTTTTCTAAGGTTTGGTTGCCTGCCTTTGAGTATTACGAGCGTGTGATGACTGAACCCAATTTCGAGTTGATCCCTGAAACTGAAGCCATGGAACTTATCGCCCCGTACATGAGCGATTAGCACGATCAAGCAAAATTCAACTGCGGTTTGGTGTAATGCAACCACCACGCTCAGCCGCGATTCCAACGTGACTGTTGTGCTGCAACGCATGTCTGCGCCGATAACGATCATTGCGTTGTCTAACAAAATATGACAGAGATCAAAGCTGTCCGTACCGTGCGTCCCTGTAGGAACCGAAACGACAGCACCATGTAACACCCTTTTTATAAAATGACTATTAGCAAGAAGCACCACTTTTCAGAGACTAGAGAAAGAAGACTTATGATCACTTACTCCCACCCCAGCAATCCCCAGCAGCTCTCTCGTGCGGACTACATCACCTTGTTTTCCGATGCACCCAGAAAGCGTTTCCATGGCAATCAGACCATTAAGGGATCTGAAGTTGACGACATCGTTTCCTACGCCGTGGTGCTCCTATGTGAAAACTACGAGAAAGTTGTCATCAAGAACCCATGCCCAGTCGTCTACTCGAGTCTGCGTTTCAAGAACATCATTATCGACTTTGGTCGTCGTCAGGCAGCGCAACGTGGTGAGGGAGCACGACACGAGCGTCGTGTGAAATCACTCGATGAAAAGCACTCCGTACGCGATGTGGCGCGCATGCACGAAGGTCAGGCCTTTAAGAGTTTCGATCAGGTAGACGATCAAATGTTGATCGACCAGATCATGAGAAATGCGTCTCTGTCTCAACAGAAGGTATTGCGACTCTGCGGTATGGAAGGGCGAACCACGATTGAAGTAGCACGCATTCTTGGTGTCAGTCGCGAGACAGTCAGTCGCACGTACAGCGCCGCCAAGCGCAACGCCAACAAAACATTTGCTGCAGCGTCTTGAGATACGACACTAATTATCTATCCGACCAACCCAGTCGCATGCGGTGCACGCACTGTTGGCCATGTTGGGGCCAGTCACTACGCACCCACCGAGGCGAACTTCACCCCGGTCAGCTTCTTGAAAGGTCTCATCTGTCGGGTAGCCGTAAACAATCCGGACGACGTGAGAATTACATACTGGACACACATTCATATTTTGTATACGCATAATTACCGCAGAGTGTGACCGTCAGTCTGGCTCGGTCGAATCACGGGACTGGTCGAGTGTTGTTCGACGAGTATCCGTCCTGCACTCAGCAAACCGTCCGTCATGCATAGCTCCAAAACTCGATAGGCATTACCTTCTTCGCCTCTTCAATAATCGGACCGAGCTCGTAACTTCTTTTACCGACAAATCCTTCAAGTACTGTGAGTGCTGCGACCCCAGGTGCACCACCCAACATCTCTAGAAAGGCTGGAACGTATGCTGAAGGCACGGTGTGTTTCCACTCGTAGTCGCTATCACCAAAGAAACGTCGAACTAACGGGCCCAAGTCTTGGCCCGAGATCACCAAATCACCTGAGCCGTTCACGTCTGCCCAAAGGTGGTGCTGGTCCTCTCCATTGATGTCGTCAATCAGAACTAAAGTCATAACACTCCTCATATGGTTTGGGAATGCGCTTCGGTTGAGTTCCTCATAGTCGGGGTTCTCTAGCCATTCCATCTACTTTATTTACGCACAATATGCGAAGTACTGTGATGCACAGTTCCGCTGCACAGCTTCAATCCAAAATTTGTCGACGTTTGAACTCCTTGGCAAACATGGGCGTTGTAGTCCTTTGTAAACAGGTCTTGTACAACTTGAGGCAGTTTCTTGCGGGCCTTCCATCCAGAGTGGTGTCCTCCATCTTTTACGAGCGCTCCAGAACTTTTTAGCAACTCAAACATTGAAGCAAGTGAATACCCCGGATATTTCTTCGATATAAAGGCTTGGCTAAAGCCTTGTTTCATTGGTATCCAGTGGCAGTAATGCAATATCTCGTTTATGTCATCCTCGGTCATGTTTCTCCTCATCGCACCAGGCGTTA
>Ga0209702_10001858_pt1 | contig 38592 bp, 32 predicted proteins | sample FRY01_FD_187210 | JGI IMG/M metagenome (GOLD analysis project Ga0209702, IMG submission 187210) | Freshwater microbial communities from Lake Fryxell liftoff mats and glacier meltwater in Antarctica - FRY-01 (SPAdes) (version 2) | ecosystem: Environmental > Aquatic > Freshwater > Ice > Glacier...
AACTTCAAAAGGATGATGAATAAATATAAATCATCTTTTTGGCACTTTTTTCAAACCCTTATTTTTAAAATTATTGAAGTCATGAATTTTAATTTAAAAATAAAAATGGCTTTTTAAGGCTCGACTAAATTGAAAGCATATTCGGTATTTCTATGATGTACCCGTAAATTGTCCAAAATTAAAAAGATTTTTTTTTCACTTCCTTTTATAAGTTGTTCCATGAGTTCTATAAGTTTTTGCGAGTTCATGTTTGTGGAATAAATCATAAACTGGACTTTACCTTGGTTAGTAACTGTTGATATCATTTTGACTGAAAATCGTTTAGACATATTCTTTTTTACTGGAGTTTTTCCTTTTAAAGCAACAAAACCTCCTTTTTTAAATAAAATATACCATACACAAATTGTTTTCTTTTTAACCCCAATTATTTCTGCAACTTCATACTGCTTCTTTCCAGGTTGCAAAAGTAGAATTGCGCGCTTGCGAATTAAAAATCTTGCTGATTCACTAACCGTGCTAAAGTCATTTTTTCCAAGCACAAATCAACAATATTTACTTTAGATTGATGTTAGGGAATTAAGCCATAAAAAAAGCTGCCGCCCAAAGGGCGGCAGCTAACAAAAAAACTATAAAGGCTTTATAAAACCTGTTTTAATTCTGGTTTTGGATAATGAGTTTTTCCACCTTGTTGGCATCTCCACAGCGGATGCTCACAAAATAAATACCATTGGCAAGGCCGTTGGTTTCTATCATTTGTTGGGTTTGGTTGCCGTTGTAGGTGTTAGTGAAAATAACTTTGCCTGTTACATCTGTGAGGGAAACGCTGTAATCTTTATAGAATGAATTATCAATCAATATCTTAAAATTTGAGTTAGTAGGATTTGGAAATATTTGTAAATATGGATATTGCGGATTTAAATTTGTAATTTCAGCTGAGTCGCTAATGTATGGCGGTAAACTGCCGCCAACCCTTGTAATAACTTGTTCAATATTTATTTCATTATAACAATTTTTGAATCTTGTTTTAACAAAGTAGGAGTTTTGATTACTAATATTGTTTGACCCGTCCCAATTAACCCACTTATCTTCAAATCCATTTAAAAATTGATTGTTTAGTTCTTTCCACTTAACTTCAACATTATTTCTGCCAAAAATTATCATTCTAATTGAAAAAGCATCGTATGCAAATTTAGATGTATTTGGTTTAGCTCTATCCCCAATAATCCAAATGTCATTTATTCCATCGTCATCGGGTGAGAAAGTATTGCTGGAAATAAAACTATCATTCGGAAAATTACCTGTAAATGGCACATAACCTAAAGGGATTGATTTTATTATTTGTGTATTGGTTGATAAATCTGTTAGTGTTTAAATTATTGTTCGACCTGATTTTGGTTTAAATTTAATTCTATGCTTATTATCGTCACCAATTTTTTCTAAACCATTTAAATTCCAACTAAAAGTGTAAAAACCAGAACCATAGCAAACCCTCGCAATGTATTCATGCTCACAAGCGTTTTTTATTTTTTCTATTTCGATAGTAATTGATAGATTGGTGCAATTGTCAATTTGAGCGATAAATTCTGAATTATTTATTGTTTCAAATCCCGGTTCAAGTGCAATTTCATTTTTTGCCTGAAATATTGTAAGGATGGAATTATCAATTATTACATTCCCAAATTGTTTGTTTAAATCAACTGAATTGCCTGCTCTAATAAAATCATTACGATAAGTTGATGGTGGATTGGTTATATTTTGATATAATTCTTTCAAAATACAACAAGAAATACCTAAAGAGACTTCATCTATTTTTAGGTCATTAACATCTGCATAAATCCATAGTTGCGAAAAAGCTTGCTCCGCTGTAATGTTTGTAATATAGTATGTTTGCCAGCCTGTAGTTAATGTTTGGTTTAATAAAATTTGTTCATTGTTTACATCAATTAGATTATTTAAACTGGAAGCTGGAAATGAAACGTTTTCTATTAAATTGCTTAATCCATTTTTAAGTTTGATTATTAATTTAGAGTTAGAATTATTGCCTTTTGCGGTTATAGTAATATTTATTAATTCGTCCTTGTCAATCTGTATATCTTGAAATATTCCTTCACAGTTGTTGGAAGAATATGATAAAAAGGCACAAAATTTACCATTAAAAGCATCAAAAACATTATCATTACAACTTATATTATCTTTTTTGGTTTTTATATAAATTTGTGGTGATCCATGGCTGCATTTCCAATTTGATACATTATTTGAACCAAAAGGGTCAATAGATTTGTCTCCACTATTATCAGGACAATGGTCATCATTTAATGTATTACTTTCAAACCCTGAATTTAAAAGTTGAGAGTAACTTAAATTAGGTGTGTTTAAAAAAATAGCAGTAATTAATATTAAAGATAATTTTTTCATTTTAGACCACCTCCCAATCTATAAACAAATCCAAATGAAAAGTTAAATTCTCTATAATTACCTAATATGTTGGTTGTTTTGTCTGTATCATGAGCAACATAATTAACACTAGTATTTAGTCCAATATTTTTGTAAACCATTGTATTAATAGAGGCCTTTAATCTGAATAAATCAGATTTAGATATAGGTCTATTAATGGAATTGCTACTTTCATATTTTTCCTGATTATATATTTTTTGTAATGCTAACCCAAAATCAGCATGAGAATTAATCTTAAATCTTTTTTCAAGACCAATGCCATAAAAAAGTTCTCTATTAAAAATCCTATCTCCTCTATCCTTCAAATAATAATATTCTATGCCTAGAATAGGTGATAAACTAAAATTTTTATAAATGGGTAAGTATGATGAGAATAAATAGGAACCAAAGTAAGAAGGTTGCCTTTGTGGATTTCGTTTCTTTGGATAACCATAGCTTATACCAAATCCATTTACTTCCATTACAATATTAGGTTTTACTTTCTTTCGTTCTGTTGTGTCATTTTGAGAATGAAGGATAGTTAATTGTAATAATGCAATTAATATTAAGAAGTTTTTCATAATTTTATTTGTTTAAAATTGCATTTAATTTTTGCTCCAAAAGTTCTAGTTTCGCTTTTTGTGCAAGCAAAGCATCCTCTTGGGCTTTCAGTTTTTCGTCTTGTGCAATGCTATACAGCGTGAGTTCTTCAATTTTTTGTTGTTGCAGCTTTTGCAATTCGCCCACATCTTGCCCGTTGTTCAAAACACTGTCTTGGCTAGGCATGCCTGGCAAGTGGCTGTGTTTTTGGATATAGGTTTTCACATCCTGCAAAGGCATTAAGTTATAGTTGCTATGAAACACAAAATCGGGCCACCACTGGGCATCTACTACCACTTTAGGAGCACGCAGGTTACCCCTCAATTCTGTGTTGCCGTTGGCTTCCATGCGCAATCCTCCATATCCATTTGTACCCCACGGGGCAATAACAAATCCTGCATTCAAATTTAGGTTTGAGCCATTTGGACCCATTCCATCAGAAATAATAATGGCTTGGTCGCCATTTTGCACGATGCCGTTATAAGCACCGCTGCCCAATCTGTTAAAAAAAAGCATTTGGCGCGTTCTAAAGGCAACACCAAATAAATTATTGCCTATACTTAAGGCGCTTCCTGCGCCAGGATTTCTTTTGCTAAAAATAGCGGTTGGTGTGTTGTTCATAGTACCAGACACATCTTGAACAACATCAAATGTTGCTCTTGGGTTCATGATGTTTGTGCCAACTCTACCTTGGTTGTTAACAATAAAATGAGTATTGAAATTAGAGGAAGGATTCATTAAATCATGCGTTTCAGTTCTTAGCCAAAAAATATTGCTTTTAACCATGTTAGAACTAAAACTTGAAGGTATTGTTCTAATAAATGGTAAAATTGAGATAGTTGGGATAGGAATGTCTGGGTTTACTTCACCGAATAAAATATTGGGATTAACTCCAGTATTTGGAAGAAAAGGGCCACAATCTTTAGCGTTAACAATTAATCCATCTTGTGGGGTAGTTGTTGGACAATAAATAATTTCTTGCTTGCCCCGTGGTGTTGTGGTTCCAACCCCAACATCATTCATTGTTGTGGTGCTTGGATTGGGGTTGGCTGTGCTAACTGGCAACCAAACACCAGTGGCTGGTGTTTGTGCATTCATTTGATTGCACATCAAAGAAATGCCCGTTAAAGTAAGCATTTTAAACGCATTTGTTAATCGCTTTGTTACGATAGAGGGGGGGGGCAATTTTACCCATAGACTGTGTTTTTGTAAATTCTTTTTTCATGTTATTTTTACTTATTTTTAAGGTTATTGATTCACAAACTAAAAACAAAGTTTTCATATAAAAAAATTTATTTTTTTATATAATTTAGGCACGATTTTTGATGCAGAGGAGAAACCAAGGGTTTAAACAACACGGAATCCTTCTTTTTTCTTGCCAAAAGGGTATTTTTACCAAATTGCGCAATGAAATTGCACAATCACATAAGTATTTGTAAACTTTCCCAATAAAAATGGCCTATCTCAGTTTTCTGCCAAAGCCAATGTAAAAACCTTGGTGTTTGCTCTCCGAGTTCAAAAAGTATGAGTAGCAAATACCCACATCAATGACCCAATCCTTTTTATATCTTTTTTGATAACCAAGGCCAACCTTAGGCCCAACGACAAAGTTTTGTTTAAATTTTACATTTCTAGTGGCTTTATAATGGTTTAAATTTAAGCTATTGTCTATTCCAACTTGATAATAAAGTCCGTTTAATCTTTTTCTAATATTAATATACCGCCTATACACAACAGCCATCCCGACAAAAGCATTTTGGGTGTTGAACAAAACATCTGCTGCATAAAAATCTATTTGAATGGCCCTTTTCCCTTTTGTTTGATATTCTAATCCCAAAGAAGGATAGTTTTCTGGTGTATGAAAAACGCTTAGCTTGAGGTTTATATCATTATAAGGAAAAATCTTTTTTTTCAATTGACCATAAACTTGGTGCAGCCCAATAAGTGAAACAAACAAAAAAGTAAGAAGCTTTTTCATTGTTAAAATTAAAACATAATCGCCAATTCAAAGCTGATGTTGTAAGCTTTGTGTGTACCATCTTTTAAAGAAGGAAATAAATCAGAGTAATCTCTATTGGGATTGTCTTTGTCGGGATTAACGGTACGGTCTTTAAAAGTATTGGTGTAAATATTGTTGAACCCAATTTTGCTCGTTAATTGCAAAGCCATGCCGCTGCCTATTTCTTGTTTAAACCCAATAACAGGGCCAAAATCAAACCTTTTGAATGGCAATTCATTTTTCACAGTGCCTGTTCTTCCATAAGATATGTTCACGCTGTTGCGAAACATCACCGCAAACTGTGCACCAATTAACAGCGACAGGGGCAATTTATTTTTTGTCAACCGTGCAGAAAACATCACAGGCAATTCAAAATAAGAAACAGACATTTTGCTAAAAGAAGTATCGTTTGTTTTGCCAAAATTGCTGCCTTTTAATGTGAAATTAACTTCATAATGTAAAAAGTTAGTCTTTTTTTTGTTTAACGGAATTAAGTTGTAAAACCCAACACTTGTTCCAAATTTCAGTTTTTCGTTGTCGAAGGCATCGCCTCTAAATTTATGAAAACCCAATCCGAATTTTACCCCAACCTTTGTTTTAGTATTTTCTTCAACATCAATGTTTTGCTGCTGCATGGGCGAAATGATATCATTCTCTTGTGCACGAAGAGAGAAACTGATGATTAAAATAAAAATCAAAAAAGCAATATTTTTTATTTGATAGTTCATACTTTTTTGCCTTTTAGTGCATTGCCAATTGCAATATCCATGATTTTTTCTGCAAATGGTCTTGTATATGTGTTTAAACGCTCAATTTGGGTTTTTATTGTGTCCTCTTCCTTTTGGTCTATTGCCGCTTGCAGATTTTTTAATATTTCAAATGTTGTTTCTCTTTCAATTTGCGACAACAACTCCGTATTGTTTTTGAAAAGTTTGTTCGTTTGATACATCAGCTGCTCGGCTTCGCTAGTGGTTTCGGCCAATAGTCTGTTTTTTACATCTTGTTCCGCATTTTTCAGAGCATCCAAAAGCATGTCTTCCACTTGTTGGTCTGTTAAACCATATTGTGGTTTTATTTCAATGGTTTGGCTTGTTTCCGAACGCAATTCTTTGGCTTCTACTTTTAAAATACCATCGGCATCAATAAAAAACTGAATGTCTATTTTTGGCAATCCTGCGGGCATTCCCGGAATGTTTTTTAGAATAAATTCGCCCAATTTTCTATTGTCGGCAACAAGTTCTCTTTCGCCTTGAAAAATAGCAATTTTCAAACTCGTTTGTCCATCCACAGAGGTTGTATATTGTCGGCCAGCCCTAGTTGGCACTTTGTTGTTGCGAGGAATAATAGTGTCCATAAGTCCGCCAGCAGTTTCTATGCCTAGGCTTAATGGTGTTACATCTAGCAAGAAAATATCTTTTCTGTTGCCAGCCAAAATATCGGCCTCAATAGCTGCGCCCAAAGCCACCACCTCATCGGGATTAATGGTATTATTTATTTCGGAGTGTTTGAAAAACTCGCTCACTTTTTGCAAAACCAATGGCACACGCGTGCTGCCACCCACCATCACCACTTCATTTATTTCTTTTAAATTTAGCTCAGCATCTAGCATCGCTGTTTTACAAGATTTAATGGTTTTGTCAACAATGGAATGAATAAGTGCTTCAAATGCCTCTTTGCTCAATGATAGTTTTATCTCTTGCGCATTGATAGCTATGGTTTCTTCAAAAAACGCTTGGCTGCTTAAATGGATCTTCGCTTTCTCAGCCTTTGTTCTCAACAACTGATAGTTTTCTATGTTTTGGTTAATGTCTATTGCATAATCTTCCATCCAATGTTTTATGATTAATGCATCAAAATCATCGCCACCGGTTTCTGTGTTTCCATTGGTTGAAAGCACCTCGAAAACCCCATTTTGAATAGTCAGAATTGTTACATCAAAGGTGCCGCCACCAAGGTCGTAAACAGCAATTGTTCTTTCGTCCGATTTTTCTAAACCAATGCCATAAGCCAAACTAGCCGCTGTTGGTTCGTTGATTATTCGCAACACATCAATGCCCGCCAATTTGCCTGCATCCCTCGTGGCTTGTCTTTGGGCATCGTTAAAATAGGCTGGCACAGTAATAACGGCACTTGTGATGGTGTCGTTCAATATATTTTCTGCTTTTGCTTTCAGCGATTTTAAAATAAAAGAAGACAATTGAATTGGATTGTATTTTTCTCCTTGAATTTTGATATTTACCAAAGCATTGGTTTCATCGGCTACAAGTTCATATCCTTTGTTGTCGTGTTTTAAAACATCGGTATATGATTTTCCCATTAATCTTTTAATGGAATTAACAGTGTTTTTGCTGTCGGAGGTTAAAAAAGGCATTGCTTTTGTGCCAACAACGGTTTCTTTGCTACTTTTAATATGAATAACAGAAGGCGTAATTTTACCCTCGGCATCCTCCAAACAATAGGCTTTTTGGTTGGTTTGATTCACAATTGCAACTAAACTATTGGTTGTGCCTAGGTCTATGCCTATCACTTGTTTAGATTTTTTTAGGGTTCCTTCTTTTAAATTTATTTTAAACTTAGCCACAATTGATATTTGCAAAGGTAACCCATTTTAAGACAAAGCAAAAAACTAAAACAAGATTGTGTAATTTTCTACTATCGTAACCCAATTTTTGTTTTATATTTACAAATAAGTTTGTTTCTAATGCATGATTTGGATTTAAGTAAAAAAGAGGTTTGCATATTCCATCTGTTTCTTGTAATTTCGCAGCCAAAATATTAAAAAATCATGAAATTTGACATTATAGTTATTGGTAGCGGTCCTGGTGGATATGTTGCTGCAATTCGTGCCTCACAATTAGGAAAAAGTGTTGCAGTTGTTGAAAAAGCAGAGATGGGCGGTGTTTGTTTAAACTGGGGTTGCATTCCAACCAAAGCATTATTAAAATCGGCTCAGGTTTATGAATATCTTAAGCATAGCAGCGATTATGGAATTACTGTAAAAGAATTTTCGCATGATTTTGAAGCCGTTGTGAAAAGAAGCCGTGGTGTGGCCAACAACATGAGCAAAGGGATTGAGTTTTTGATGAAAAAAAATAAAATTACAGTTGTTAAAGGACATGCAAAACTAGCAGGTGGCAAAAAGGTTGAAGTAGATTTGGATGGCAAAAAAGAGATTCACGAAGCCGACCATATTATATTAGCAACTGGAGCAAGAAGCAGAGAATTGCCAAATATCAAAATTGATGGGAAAAAAGTGATGGGTTATAGAGAAGCAATGGTAATGCCAGAGCAACCTAAGTCGATGCTTGTTATTGGTTCGGGCGCTATTGGAATGGAGTTTGCGTATTTTTATAACACAATGGGCACGAAAGTAACTGTTGTCGAATTTATGCCTAGAATTTTGCCTGTAGAGGACGAAGAAATTAGTAAAGCAATGGAAAAAACCTACAAGAAAAACGGGGTTGATATAATGACCAATAGTTCGGTTGAGTCTGTTGATATTTCTGGAAAAGGGTGTAAAGTTAGCGTAAAAACCCCCGATGGAGTAAAAACCATCGAGTGTGATGTTGTATTGAGTGCTGCCGGTGTTGTTACAAACCTTGAAAACCTTGGATTAGAGAGTGCCGGTGTAAAAACAGAAAAAGGAAAAGTATTGGTTGATGATTATTATCAAACCAATGTTCCCGGTGTTTATGCAATTGGCGACATTGTTCATGGCCCTGCTTTAGCGCATGTGGCCAGTGCCGAGGGTATCACTTGTGTTGAAGCCATTGCTGGTTTAAAACCGCATGCTATCAACTATAATAACATTCCTGGATGCACATACACCCACCCCGAGGTTGCCTCTGTTGGATATACAGAAGCGCAAGCCAAAGAAAAAGGTTACGAAATTAAGGTTGGTAAATTTCCGTTTTCTGCAAGTGGAAAAGCAAGTGCTAGCGGACATAAAGATGGTTTTGTGAAAGTGATTTTTGATGCTAAATATGGCGAATGGTTAGGTTGCCACATGATGGGCGAAGGTGTAACAGATATGATAGCAGAAGCTGTTGTAGCTAGAAACCTTGAAACCACAGGCCACGAAATCATTAAATCCATACACCCGCATCCAACAATGAGCGAAGCCATTATGGAAGCTGTTGCACAGGCCTATAATGAGTGTATTCACTTATAGTATTTTTTAGTGTTTTTGTTTAATTAGCCTTTATACTACTATTCCTTTCTAAAATCTTTCTTTATTTTAAAAAATGTCAACTACAAATATCATTAAAAACTTGATGCAAAAGCGCATCCTAATAATTGATGGTGCAATGGGCACTATGATTCAAAAATACCAATTGTCTGAAGAAGATTATAGAGGCGAGCGGTTTAAAGACATTGAGCAGCTCGTGAAAGGCAACAACGATTTGTTGGTTTTAACACAACCCCACATTGTTTCTGAAATACACAATCAGTTTTTAGAAGCTGGAGCCGATATTATAGAAACCAATACTTTTAATGCCCAATCCATTTCCATGGAGGACTATCAAATGAAGGATTTGGTGTGGGAAATTAATTTAGAAGCAGCCAAAATAGCCAAGGCTTGTGCAATAGAATTTACTAAAAAAAATCCTGACAAACCTCGTTTTGTAGCTGGCGCTATTGGCCCCACAAACAGAACGGCCTCTCTTAGCCCCGATGTAAACAATCCTGGTTTTAGAGCCGTTACCTTTCAGGATCTTTGCGATGCCTATACCGAACAAATTGAAGCTTTGATTGAAGGCGGTGTGGATATTCTTTTGGTTGAAACTGTTTTTGACACACTAAATGCCAAAGCGGCATTGTTTGCCATCAATACCATAAAAGACGAAAGAAACCTCGATATACCTGTAATGGTTTCGGGAACAATAACCGATGCTAGTGGACGAACGCTGAGCGGACAAACGCCTGAGGCTTTTTGGAACTCGCTTTCGCATGCCAATATTTTAAGCATAGGTTTAAATTGTGCTTTGGGAGCCAAAGACATGATGCCGCATATTAGTGAAATCAGCAAAGTATCTTGGGTTTATACCACCGCTTATCCAAACGCAGGCCTGCCAAACGAGTTTGGTCAATATGACGAATCGCCCGAGGCAATGGCTGCTGTGGTAGAAAACTTTATGCAAGAGGGCTGGGTAAATATGATTGGCGGCTGCTGCGGCACAACCCCCGAACACATAAAAGCCATTGCCGACAAAGCTGCTAAATATGCGCCTAGAGAGTTGCCGGTTTTAAGTTATTAATAAAACAAATGAAAAAGTTAGCCAAGTTTTTCTCGGTTCTTTTCCATCCCATTTTCTTGCTCAATTTTGGACTGTTCATTTTGTTTAAAGTTCACCCTTACTATTACTCAAAGTTTTACGAAGAGCAGTTTTTTAAAATTACGATATTAATTGTTTCCAACACCTTGATAATGCCTATCATAACTTTTTGGCTTTTGAAAAGATTTAAGTTAATTTCTGATTTTGAAGTTCACAATCCCAGGGAAAGATTGATTCCTTATGCATCCATTGCTTTTTTAATCGGTTTTACGGCCTTTCAGTTTTATAGAAACGATTTAATGGGCTTGCCATTTGTGTTTCTAATCACGATTTTAATCTCTTTGCTTCTTAATATTATTATCAATTTTAAGTTTAAAATTAGTTCGCACACCATTGGTGCGGGCGGCTTGATAGCCTTGTTTTTGTTTCTTACGGTTATTAAACACATCAGTCTTTTTACGCCTTATTTCATTGCCGTTTTGCTAATTGCCGGCATAACAGGTTGGGCACGCATGGAACTGAAAGCCCATAACGAAGCACAAATTTATTCTGGCTATTTGTTAGGTTTTTTGGTTGTGTTTTTAGGGTTAATGTATTTGCCTTTTTAGGTGGAGGTGGGGAAGATGGGAGCGGGAGGATGGAAGTTTTCCTTGCGCCTAGCAACAAATAAATAACAACCCATCGGGTGTTGCGATATTGTAGAAACGGATTTTAATCAGTTGAAATCTGATGAAAAGATATTAATAATTATTTGCCATCAACTTGGCGATGTATTTTCCTAAAATATCAAATTCTAGGTTCACAAGGTTGCCTGGTTTCAGGGTATGAAACACAGTGTTTTCGTAGGTGTAAGGAATTATGGCCACAGAAAACTTGCGGTCTTTACTGTTAATAACGGTTAGGCTAGTGCCGTTGATGCAAATTGAACCTTTCTCAACAGTAATGTTTTCGGTTTTATAAGAAAATGTGTAAACCCAACTGCCGTTTTGGTCGATAATATTTTCGCAAATTGCCACACAATCCACATGTCCTTGCACAATGTGGCCATCAAATCTTCCATCGGCTTTCATGCAGCGTTCTAAGTTAATGAGCGAGCCGTTTTGCCAGTTTTTTAGGTTGGTTTTGTCCAGTGTTTCTTGAATGGCCGTAACCTCATGTTCTTTGTCGCTGCAGGCTACAACCGTTAGGCAAACACCATTGTGAGCCACGCTTTGGTCTATTTTCAGATCCTTGCTAATACTTGAGGAAATGGTGTAAGTTATGTTGCTGCCTTCGGTTTTTATTGCCTCAATTTTACCAACGGTTTCTATAATTCCTGTAAACATGTTTTTTCTAAATTTAAAATTCTCCAATAAGTCTTACATTTAACAAACGACCGGTCAAATAGTTGGGCACTCCATAAGTATTGTTTTGAAAATCTTTTATCCAAAGGTAAGAAATAACATTGTTGATTTGCAACAGGTTGAACACATCTGCACCAACCCATAATTTTTTAAATACTTTAGATTTAATCTTGGTTCTTTTGCCACCAATAAGGATTTTGCTAAAACCGATGTCCACTCTTTTGTAGGATGGAATAACATTTCCTTCTTTATATCGGGCACTTCCGCCAAGGTAATAAGGCATTCCCGAGCCAAAAATAAGCATTAAATGCACCCTATAATCGGGGTTGGTTTTTAGCTCATCTTGAAAAACTATAGAAGCGCTCACCCTGCGATCGGTTGGGCGCCTAAGCAAGCCCGATTCCACCTCAACAGAATCGTTGTTAAGATATTTTATGCGTTCGTCCGTTTTAAGAAAACTAAGCGTAATCCAGCTTTCCAAACCTTTAATAAATTCGCCATTTATCCTTGTGTCTATGCCTGTTGCATAGCCTCTTGCAGAGTTTTGGGCATAATATCGAATGCGCACATTGTCTAAAACATAAGGCACCAAATAGTCCAATTGTTTATAATAGGCCTCTGCAAAAAACTTGAAAGGGCGGTTCTTTTGTTTAAAAGTAAATTCCATGCCCGCCACAGAATGAATACTTCTTTGGGCATTCAAATTGGTGTTCACTTTCCCATCAAAATTCCGCATTTCTCTGTAAAAAGGGGCTTGGTAATAATATCCAAAGGCTGCTTTTAATAAAATGTTGGTTTTGTATTGAGGAATGCTGTCTTTGCTATTTTTCGATATTATATAATTAGCTCTTTTATTGGGTTCATAATAAAACTGCACCCTTGGTGAAACCAATGTTTGATTATTTAAGCTAGAGTTTAAAACCCTTGTTCCCACAATAAAAGACCCTTGGTTAAATTCGCCAAACCCCTGCTGAAACTGAGCAAAACCAGAAAGCCTGTTATTGGTAATAAATGTTTTTGAATTGATGTAATCAAGTAATTGAATGTCTTGCCCCACAGTGCCAAAAGGATTGATGTTATAGCCACTAGAGTCGCTGTATCGCCATTCTTTAAAACGGTCTTCTATCATTTCTCTTTGATATTTTGCCCCAACGGTTAGCTTAGAATTATTGCCAAAAGTAATCATCTTTTTTTCGTTTTGAACCGCCAAAGTAAACACATTGAAATACAAATCGTTTCTCGCATGATTAATAAAATATCCGCTACCAAGCAAGTTTCTAACATCGCCAAAACCCGAAGAGCCAATGCTATTGTTTACATCATATATTTGATAAGCTCCTTCAATGTCTAAGTGTTCTTTTTCGTTTGATGAATAGGCGGTAGCGATGATTTTAAACTCATTGAAATTTTTGTTGTGCACAAAACTAATGGCACCCATTCCGCTTGTGTAGTCAACAATCTCTTGCCCATCCATTCCAATTCTTAAACGCAAAGCCCTTTCCAATGTGCCAAAAGATGTTTCTTGATATTCGGGTTCGAAACTATAGCGGTTTTTTGCAAAATTACCCAAAACCTCTATGCGGGCATATCTATTGATAAAGTAATTATATAAAGCCTGAACATCCGTAAATTGACTTTTATAAATACCAATGGCATCCAATGAATTTAACACATTTCTATTGGCTCTGTATCTAACACCAATAATAAAACTTGACCGCACAGAATCATAACTCCCAACTCTTTCTTTCGCTTTGGTTACCCCTTCTACAAAAACAGAACTGCCCAATAACCCAATTTGAAAACCTGCCCTGTTTTTTGTTGGCTTTCGATATTTTACATCCAAAACAGAGGAAAGCTTGTCGCCATATTTTGCCTCGAAACCGCCAGCCGAAAAGCTAAGATTTTGAACCATATCGGGGTTCACAAAGCTTAAGCCCTCTTGCTGTCCACTGCGCACCATTTGGGGTCTGTAAACCTCAATATCATTTACATAAATAAGGTTTTCGTCATAGCTTCCGCCCCTCACATTGTATTGAGAACTGAGCTCGTTATTGGACGAAACGCCCGGCAGCGTTTTTATGTAATCATTAAAATCGCCACTCACACTTGGGCGAGAATCTAAGGGATTGAGATTGATAATAATACCAAAATCATTGTGTCTTCGGCCTTTTACATTTGCCGAAACAAACTCAAAAGTATCTGAAAATAATTGAATATTTAATTGAAAAGACTCGTCATAAAATAGTTTTGGAATGTTTTGGGTCAATGTTTTATAGCCCTTGTATTCCACCTTTAAAATATTTTTTTGCCCTTGGGTATATTCAATTTTATACAGTCCATTACTATCTGAATAGGTGGTTTTTGAATTTGCTAAATTGGTAATGAAAACGCCTTTGAGCGCATCGTTGCTTTCGTTAAAAGTGTTGCCAAAAACAGTTTGTTGCGCATAGCATTTAATGGCAACAACAGAAAACAATATGATAAAAAATATTCTCAAAAAATTTACTTGCTTAACGCTAAAAAGCAATTAATATTGTTTTAAAGATGCAATTGTGTCAATTGGACTGCTCGAAGAAAAAACTGTGTTGCCAGCAACAAGCACTGAGGCTCCTGCGTCTATTAGCTTTTTATAATTGTTTTGGTTGACACCACCGTCTATTTCTATGTCAAAACTAACACCGTTGTTTGCTTGCATTGTTTTTAATTGTTCTATCTTTTTATAAGTGTTTTCAATAAAAGATTGCCCGCCAAAACCAGGGTTTACACTCATCAAACAAACCAAATCTATATCGCCACAAACATCCAATATTTGATTGACATTGGTGTGAGGATTGATAGCCACGCCAGCTTTCATCCCCGTTTGTTTAATAGCTTGAATGGTGCGATGAAGGTGTGTGCACGCCTCAATATGAACTGACAAAACATTTGCGCCTGCATCACAAAATTGTTGAATATATTTATCAGGATTAACAATCATTAAATGCACATCTAACGGCTTTTTAGCATATTTTTTTAAGGCATTCATAACTGGGAAACCAAAAGAAATGTTTGGAACAAAAACCCCATCCATAATGTCCACATGAAACCAATCGGCTTGGCTAGAATTTATCATTTCAATATCTCTTTGAAGGTTTGCAAAATCAGCTGAAAGCACACTTAGTGCAATTTTAAACGACATGCCGCGAAATTAGTGCTTATTTTTTGCATACACAAAAACTAATTTCTTGTCTTAATTAAGCCATAAAACGGTTAAATTACTAGGATTTATTCTTTTAAAACTTGCAATTGCAGTTTTTTTTACTACTTGAAGCGCTTTTCTTGCTGCCACATCCATTAAAAATAAACATTGAAAGAATGGCCAAAACAACAAGAAAGGATAGGGTTTTAATAAATTTCATCTATTTTTAGTAATGAATTTCAAAATTAATATTTTAATTAGAATTTTACAATTACTTTTGCAAAATAATGGAAATAATAAAAGAAGGATTGGATGTTTTTTTGCATCTTAATGAGCATTTGGGCTATTGGATCAATGACTATGGTGTTTGGATTTATGCTATTTTGTTTCTCATCATCTTTGTTGAAACAGGTTTGGTTGTTATGCCCTTGTTGCCTGGCGATTCTTTATTGTTTGCGGCCGGTGCATTGGCTGCATCGCATGGTGGATTAAATCTTTTTATCCTTATTCCATTGTTGATAGCTGCTGCACTTTTGGGCGACAACACCAACTATTTTATTGGCAAACTTTTTGGCAATTATATTAAAAGCAAAGAAAAAATCCTGTTTCTTAAAAGAAAGCACATCGAAAAAACGGAAGCCTATTATGAAAAATATGGAGGTAAAACCATTATTATTGCTCGCTTTGTTCCTATTGTAAGAACGGTAGCGCCTTTTGTTGCTGGTGCAGGTTCTATGCCATATAAAAAATACATTGTCAACTGTATTTTAGGTGCTATTTTGTGGGTTGGTGGGGTTTCTATTTTGGGTTATATCTGCGGAAATATTCCATTTGTAAAAAATAATTTTGAAGTGGTTATTTTTGGAATTATTGGTATTTCTGTTTTGCCTATAATTTTTGAGTTTGTGAAGTCAAAAATGAAGAAAAACGAAGAAAACATTGAAGCTTAACCAACGCAATCCATGCAAACAATAGGTATCATTGGGTTTCCTCTAGGGCATTCTTTTTCGCCAACATTTTTTAAAAAAAAGTTTCATGCTTTGGGTTTGAGCAATTGGGAGTATAAAGTTTTTGAAATTCTAAGCATTCAACAGTTAGACAATTTAATTCAAACAAATAAAAACCTTGTTGCGCTCAATGTTACTATTCCTCATAAAGTATCAGTTTTGGATTTTGTAACCCAAAAAAGCAGCGATGTGGATACCATAGGTGCTTGCAATTGCTTGCTGATTGATAGGTTTGAAAATGGCTATACCCTTCGTGCTGAAAATACCGATTGGTCAGGCTTCAAAATGAGTTTAATGAGTTTAGAGAAATCTTTTAAAAATGCTTTATTGCTTGGTAATGGTGGCGCTTCTTTGGCAGTTCAATATGCGCTAAAAAGCATGCAAGTGCCCTTTGATATCATAACTAGAAACGGGGCTTTTAACTACCAAAACTTAAGCAAAAACCAATTTGCAAACTATGATTTAATCATCAACACCACGCCTGTGGGCATGGATGGCAATTCTTCTAAATTGTTGGAATTGCCTTACAGCAAAATAAATAGCGGTATGTTGTTTTATGATTTGGTATATAACCCATCAGAAACCGAAATGATGAAAATTTTTACAGAAAAAGGAGCATCAGCAATGAATGGTTACAAAATGTTAGAAAATCAAGCCAACCTTTTTTGGCAAATGGTACAAGATTTCAATGCAAAAAAATTATAGTATTTGAGCAATTATTTTATCGGTCGCGCCCATATTTCGTGCAATAAAATCTTTGCTTTTGCTGCTCAATTGTCTTAAATGCTTCTCGATAGCTTCTTTTAGTAACCCATTTTCTTCTAAGAAAATGGCTACCCCTGCTTTAATTGACATGCCGGCTTCTGGATATCGTTCTATATGGGGTCCAAAAATGACTGGCACATTGTGCGCCAATGGTTCTAGTATATTATGCAAACCTTTGCCAAAACCACCGCCCACTAATGCAATTGTGGCATATTGATAAGCATTGGACAATTGTCCTATGGTGTCTAATATTAAAATTTGAGTCGTTTGGCTGCTGTCGAAAGTTGTGTATAATTGCGGTTTTAGAGATGCAAAGTGGTTGACAATTTCGTTAATGCGGGTTTCCGAAACATCGTGCGGAGCAATAATGACTTTAGAAATACAGTTGTCGGTTTTTAAATATTCAAAAAGCAGTTTTTCTTCTTGTGGCCAGCTGCTTCCAAGAATTAAGCAGTTGTTTGCTCCCACAAATTCCTTTAAGGTATCGTTTTCAACAGCATTTAATGCTATTTCAAATACTCTGTCATATCTTGTGTCGCCTGCTATTTCATAGTTTGAAATATTGTTTTTTTTCAAAACAATGGCTGATTCTTCGTTTTGCAAAAAGATTTTTTTATAAAGTGGCAACACTTTTAACAGCCATCTGCCCATTGGTTTAAAAATAAATTGACTCTCTCTAAAAACAGCAGAAACCAAAAAACACGGTATGTTTTGTTTATTTATTTGGGTAATTAAATGATACCAAATTTCATATTTTATAAAAATTACGCAATCTGCTTGAATGGCTTTTATTATTTTTTTGGCATTGTGTTTTGTATCAAGTGGCAAATAGAAAACAAAATCGGCAAGTGGAAAGTTTTTCTGATAATTGTATCCCGATGGCGAGAAAAAAGAAATTACAACAGATGTGTTTGTATCGCTCTTTTTTATTTGTTCAATCAATGGCTTCGCTTGCTCAAACTCACCCAAACTTGCGCAATGAAACCAATAGCGTTTGCCTGATTTATTGGGCAGTAAATCAAAGTTTTGGTTCAGCCTACCTTTAATAAAGTCAGAAAGTTTTCCTTTTTTTAAAAGAAAAGATGCTGGCAAAAGCAGTGCATTTAATAAATTTAAAATAATGGAATATAAAACCAACATTTATTCAAAAAACTTATCTTCTTGTCCTTTTCTTGTGCCAGTTTTTCTACCTTGAATTGAGAAACTCAGCCCTACTTTTAGCCCTATCATGTTGTCGCGCCTTAAGCTTGTTTCGGCTGTTCGGGTATCAAAATTAAAAGCCCTTTGGTTGCGTGTAAATCCAGACATCCATTCCAATCCTGCATGAAAGTTTAGCATCTGATTTTCGTCTATGGCTTGATAACCAACAAATAATCTTGTCATTAATCCGTTTGTTAATCTGTCGTATCCTTTGGTGTATTCGCCCTCTAGTTGTGGCAAAACCTCGAGCTGATGCATAAATTTTATTTTATGTTGCATAAAACCCAATCCTGCAGAGATTAAAATGCCAGAGTTTGGGTTTATTCTTCCCGTTGGAATGATTTTTCCGATGTCTAAATGCCATAAATAACCTCTTTGATAAAGTCGCATTGGAGCAAAATTGCCATTGATGTCTAACAATTCTCCACCGCTACCAATCATGGAATCTAACATACCTCTTTCCTTTACATTATCGCCAAACCAACCAGAGAAATTACCAGAAACCTGAAAGTTGTTGCCAAATTTATAAGCTGCATTTATACCAATGGTGTTGCTGCCTCCAAATCTTTTTGCAAGGTTGCCAATTGTAAACATCCTGCCATAAGTTGGACCAATTAAAACGGTGTTTCTTCTAACATTTTTTTCCAGTTCGGGCCGTTTGGTTTGAGCGCCAATATTGCAAACCAACATTAAACAAAGCGTAAGACTTAGGTATTTTAACACAAAAGCAAAGGTAAAACAGTTTTTCTTCATTTTCAAATTAAACTTAGTTGTATTCATAAGGCATCTAAAAAGCAGCGTTTTCTATGTTTTTTAAATGCTTATATTTGCATCGTGAAAATTGATTTAATGGATAAGAAGGCATTGGTTTGCGGCAGCACCCAAGGCATAGGAAAAGCAATTGCTATGCAATTGGCAAGTTGTGGCGCTAGCATTGTTTTGTTAGCTAGAAATGAGGAAAAACTGAAACAAGTTATCAGTGAATTAGCAAGCGACAAAGGTCAAAAACACGAATATATTGTTGCCGATTATGCTAACATAAAAGATGTGCAATTGGCGGCAGAAAAAATAAAAGAAATGGCCATTGATATTTTAATAAACAACACGGGCGGCCCTGCTGCGGGTAAAGCCAGTGATGCAAACTTTGATGAATATGTGAATGCGTTTAGTGCACATTTGATTAACAATCAAATTATTAGTCAAGCGGTTTTGCCACACATGAAAATGCAGTTTTTTGGCAGGATTGTGAATATTATTTCCACTTCTGTAAAAGTACCACTGCACAATCTCGGGGTGAGCAATACGATTAGAGGTGCTGTTGGCAACTGGAGTAAAACCATGGCAAATGAGCTTGCATCTTTCCATATAACGGTGAATAATATTTTGCCAGGCGCAACAGAAACTGAAAGATTGGCTACCATTATTTCAAACAAAGCTAGTAAACTATCGACAGAACTGATTGAAATTGAAAAAGAAATGTTAGCTGAAATTCCGATGAAACGCTTTGGAAAACCGGAAGAGCCTGCTTATGCAGCCGCTTTTTTGTGTTCGCCTTTTGCTGCTTACATTACAGGAACAAATATTGTTGTTGACGGAGGCAGAACGCCATGTCTGTAAAAAATTGGCTACATACCATGCGCCTAAAAACATTGCCTTTGGCTTTGTCAGGTGCATTAATAGGCAATTTTATTGCTCTTGCTGAAAATAAAAACGGGTTTAATTACTTAGTGTTTTCGCTTTGCATTACAACGGCTGTTTTAATCCAAATTTTGAGCAATTTTGCCAATGATTACGGTGATTTTACAAACGGAGCCGACACAGACGAACGCACAGACAGGCTGCTAACAACGGGCGATATTTCACTTAAACAAATGAAGTTTGCCGTTTATTTGGTGGGCGCACTTACCTTGATTTTTGGCATTCTTTTACTTTTTTTTGCTTTTGGCATTTATAGTGTCAGTTTTTGGCTGATGTTGGCTTTGGGGGTTGCAGGTATTTTTTCAGCTTATTTTTACACCGCAGGCAAAAAACCTTATGGCTATTATGGTTTGGGCGATTTGTTTGTGTTTGTTTTCTTTGGGTTGGTGTCTGTTTTGGGGGCTTACTTTTTGCAAACTCAAACAATTAACTTAGGTATTGTTGCCTTAGCGGTCGCTATTGGTTTGCTGAGTGTTGGCGTTTTGAATGTAAATAACATACGAGACATAAATTCTGACAAAATGAAAGGCAAAAATACTTTACCTGTAAAAATGGGGAAGAGTAATGCGCTTATTTATCATTTTGCGATATTATTTTTGAGTATTTTGTTGATTATGGCTTTTTATTTTTATGAAAATCAAGCGGTTCCGTATTTACGGATTTTAATGTTTTTAGCATTATTGGGAATTCATTTTGTTTTTATAAAAAAAGCTGCAACACGCATGGATTACAACAAACAGCTTAAATATCTTTCTTTATCCACCCTTTTCATGGCGTTTTATATTGGTATTACTCAAATTTTAGATATCTAAAAAAATGGGACTTGCAGCAAGTATTGAACCTTATGTTTTGAAGTTTAAAAAGCCTGCCACCACAAGTAGGGGCGCTTTTGAAGACAGAACTATCTGGGTGCTTAAAATTTGGAACAAAAGACAACCTAAAATTATAGGTATGGGAGAGTGCGCGCCACTCAAAGGCATGAGTATTGATGACAAGCCAGATTATTTTCAGAAGTTAGAGAATTTGGTGAAAGCCATTAATTTGGGTAAAAACATAGCCGACTATAAATTTAATTTGAACCTTTATCCTTCTATAAAATTTGGGCTAGAAACGGCTTTGCTCGATTTGAAAAATGGAGGTAATCAAATTATTTTCAACAATTTTTATGCCATTGGCAAACAAGGTTTGCCCATTAATGGCCTTGTTTGGATGAGCGATTTTGAAGACATGAAAGCGGAGGCTATTCAAAAAATTGAAAATGGTTTTGATTGTATTAAATTAAAAGTTGGTGCTATCGAATTTGACAAAGAATTGGAGCTATTAAAAATTATTAGAGCACATCCTAAAGGAAAAGATATTTTACTTAGATTGGATGCTAATGGGGCTTTTTTGCCAAGCAATGCCTTACAAAAACTGACTCAGTTGGCAGCTTATAATATTCATAGCATTGAACAGCCGATCAAGCAACGTCAATGGGAAGAAATGAAGCAATTGATTGCAAAGTCGCCCATTGCCATTGCGTTAGACGAAGAGCTGATTGGAGTAGATTTGGAAAAAGACATGGAAGTTTTGCTAAAAACCATGGCGCCAAATTACATTGTTTTAAAACCCAATCTTTTGGGTGGATTTGTTAAAACAGAACAATGGATTCGTTTGGCTGAAAGGTTGAATATTGGTTGGTGGTTGACTTCTGCCCTTGAAGGAAATATTGGTCTAAATGCCATTGCGCAATTTGCAGCATCTGTGCATCCTAAGCTCCATTCGGGACTAGGAACAGGTAAATTGTACGCCAATAATTTAACACCCAATACCAGAATAAATGAGGGTATTTTGTGGCGAGATATTGGGCATAAAATTTCTGATTGAGTTGATATGGTTCGGAGTTGTTTAAACGCAATTGATAAAAAAAGAATTTATTTAAACTTTTTATGGTATTTGCTATGCTTTTTGCTGTTGCAATGCCATAGTATGCCAATCCTCAAAAAACCAATAAAAAACCTATAAAAAAACCAATTTCACAAAAATAATGCCTTTTGTGAGATTCTTTTATAATTGTCTGAACGATTTATCGATTATGCGGAATCTCTTATTTTTTATGGGGTTTATAGACCATTTTTTATTTGTTCAAATAAAAAGGTAAAACCATTTACTTAATAGAAAATTGCTTGTCAAACAAAGATAAATATGACATTGGAAATCTTTAACAAAAAAGGGCAACAATCATTGATTGTTGCCCTTTTTGAAAGTGTTTTCTTCCCCTTAATGTCTAATAACCAATTTAACAGTGCCTCTTGATGCACTGCCTTGTTTAGTTGGATTGATGGTTACAATATAAATACCTGTTTTGATATTTGCTGTTTCAATAACTGTAATGTTTTCGCCTGCAACGGTTGTAACTTTTGCTGTGTAAATAACTTTTCCATTTAGGTCTGTAAGATTAACTGTAACAATTTCGCTAGCATCGCTTTTGAATTTAATATTTACAATTTCTGTCGAAGGGTTAGGGTAAGCTTCCAATTGAATAAAGCTTTTATTTATTGTTAACGGATTTAGGTTTGTTTTGTATTGTTGACATTCAAAAAATCCTCTTCCATGCGTTCCTGCATATATTGAACCTTGACTCTTAAATGGGAAATAAAATTGTCTTAAAGACAAAGTGGCTACTCTTGGGAATTTGTTGGATGGATTTGTTTGCGGTGTCCATGATGCACCAGCATTATCAGATGCAAATACGCCTAAATCTGTAGCAACAAATAAAGTGTTCGCGTTACTAAATGTTATTAATCCATCATAAATAGGGATGTTTGGAATGTTGCCAGAGATATTTGTAAATGTAGCTGTTCCCAACATATCATTGCCTCTGTATATTCTTGCAGCCGAACCGCCATAGTTTCCAATAGTGATTATTGCTTTGCTGTTGTCATTCGGGTCAAGCTTAACGGCTGTGATTGAACGCCCACCTGCCAAATTGAATCCTAAATTTGTAATTGTTACGCCCACAGGAGTTGATAATTCTGGAGACCAAGGATCGTAAGTGGCTGAATTGAATCCATCTACTCTAAAAATAGTTGTGTTGTTGGAGAAAAACAAAGAATTGCCGTCTCTTGTTGGTTCCATATTCCAAACTTCTGAACCGCCTTGAGCGCTTGCTATCATATACCATTTCGGCTCTTTTTCCATGTTTGTTGCGCCAATAGCCATCCATATTTGACCGTTTCTGGCAAAAAATAAGCGAGATTCTTGGTTGTTAAAATCAGGTTGTTCCCACAATGTAAATTTTGTGTTAAATGGCGCATAATTAGCTTCATGAAAATGTTCGCAGAATTTTGCAGTGTCAGTCAATCCAATAAATGAACGGGCGATTCTTCTATCCCACAAACAAGATTGTGTTTTTCCAAAATCTCTAGAGCGGGTAATGTTTCCATAGTATGTAGATGAAAATATTTTTGAATTGTCTTTAACCGAAATTTCAGTGTAATAACCGTCTCCACCTTTAATAAGCACTGCCGCTTTTTTTGTGTTTCCTTTTTTATTGATATATTGTGTACCGTTGTCTTGTGTTCCACCAGCAACATTTCCTTCATAATCGGCCGCAACATGGTAAAACTGTGTTGCATTAAATCCAAAGTTTTTTGGAGAAAAAGTTCTCAAATTGTCTGAACTAAAGAATAAACCACCATCGCAACCAATAATTAAAGTTGGTGGTGTTGTTGTTTCATCCCACTCCAAAACATGTTTGTCTGCATGAACATGCGAAGGGTTTGCACCGCCAAATTCATTTAATGAGGCAATATAAGTTGGGTTGTTATTTAATTTCCATTCTGCCAAGGGCGTACCTCCCATAATGATATGGTCTTTATTTTTTGGGTTAACGGATAAAACATTATTGTAGTTGCCTTGTGCAGATGCGGTGGAGCCTAAAGGTTCAAAATATGGCGTACCTCTGTTTATTATTTTTGTAAAACTAATGCCACCATCAGTTGAACGATAAACACCTTCTAATGTGCCACCCGCAGATGCCATAAAATAAACATAATTAGGATCTTCAGGAGAGATAGCAATTGAAGCCCTCGAAAACTGAACGCCTGTTGGCGAAATCGTTGTCCAAGTTACACCTCTGTCTGAACTTTTTTGAATACTATTAATTAATTGAGCATATACATGTCCATTCGAAGCAACTTTAACTTCTTTGCAAACACCATTTCTGCCCAATAACCAAGTTAAACCATCGTCTGAATAACGAATGCCTCCATCTGTTGCAGCGTAAATTCTTGTGCCTCCAGATTTTTCGGCAGCCAAAGAGCTTATGTTGCCAAAATTGATTGTTGACGCTATATTTTGAAAACTTCTACCTCTGTTTGTTGACCTAAAAATACCCAATCCTTGAAAACCTGGCGTCCCTCTCATCGTTCCATCTATGGAAACAAACTGACCTTCGCCCGTGCCATACACTATCACAGCATCTGTGTTTTGAGCTATACAAGAGATGTTTAAATTGGCTTCAAAATCATTAACGGGTGCCCAAGACAAACCACGCGTTGTGGAACGGAACAATCCTGCACTAACACCGCCCACGAACATTAACGAAGGCGTGTCTTTATCCTGCAAAAATGCTCTTGTTCTGCCACCAACATTGTCGGGTCCAAGCTCTGACCAAATAGAGTTTACAGCTCTTTTCATCGACATATTGTTCATAGCATTTAAACCATTTGTATATTCTTCAATACTAACAGTTCCTGTTTCAATGTTATTCCTAATAGCACCAAAAAATTCGGAGATGCCAGCAGCTTTTTTTCCGCCAGGCACTTGATATTTTAAAACTTCTTTTAAATTGCTTTTTTCTCTATTCGAGTAAATGGATTTGTTGGAATTAAGCATAAAACCGCCAACAAATAATAATAAAACACTGGAAGTAATTAGAATTTTTTTCATATCTATATTTCTATTTTAACAATTTACAAATATAATGGTTTTAGAAATTATTTGCAAATAAATTATATGTGTTTTTCTGCATGGTATGAAGAGCGAACCATAGGTCCACTTTCAACAATCTTAAACCCTTTATTTTCACCGATTTGTTTATACATTTTGAACTTTTCGGGGGTAACAAATTCTTTAATTTCTAGGTGCATTTTTGTTGGTTGCAAATATTGTCCTAGCGTTAAAACATCGCATCCATGAAGCAAAAGGTCGTCCATGGCTTTAAAAACCTCATCTTCCGTTTCGCCAAGTCCTAACATCATGCCGCTTTTTGTTCTTCTGCCAAGTTCTTTGGTTCTTTTTATTTGTTCCAAACTTCTTTCGTATTTTGCTTGCGGTCGCACAATGCGATAAAGTCTTTCGATGGTTTCCATGTTATGGCTCACTACCTCAGGCTTTTCGTTTACCACCATTTCTAGCATGTCCCATTGGGCTTTGAAATCTGGAATTAATGTTTCCATGGTAACACCTGGGTTGATGGTTTTTACGGCTTTTATTGTTGCCGCCCAAACACCCGCGCCCTTGTCTTTTAGCTCGTCTCTGTTCACAGATGTGATAACGCAATGCTTCACTTTCATTAGTTTTACAGCATCGGCAATTCTTTGCGGTTCGTCTAAATCATATTCTGTTGGGCGGCCAGTGGCCACTGCGCAAAAAGAGCAACTACGGGTACAAATATTCCCCAAAATCATAAATGTTGCGGTGCCTGCGCCCCAACATTCGCCCATGTTTGGACATTTGCCATCTTCACAAATAGTATGAAGTTTGTGCGTTTTCACTATGTTTTTTACCTCGGTGTAATTTTCACCAATCGGTATTTGTATTTTTAACCAATCTGGTTTGGTTCTTTTTTTCTTGTTTTCGTTGAGAATGTCGGTCATATCTTAATAATTCTTTCCAAATGCAAAGCTAATATAAAACCCAGAAAAAAACACTTTGTTTTTTATTCCATAAATTATTTCTGGGCGACTGGGCAAATAATCTATCATTATGCCGGCTTCTATTGATTTAAAGTCGGATCGATAATTGCCCCAATCAAAGCTTATGCCTGATTTAAAACTGAGACCCAACAAAAGTTTTGTTTGTCCAATACCTTTAGAAAAGTTAGACTGTCCCAGTATGTTTGATGGGTCTGTTTTGCTTGGGTCGTAGCGCTGCGACTCAATAAAACTATTGTTTGCAATGGAAGTGTCTATAATGGCTATTTCTATGAAAACTGGTTTTTTGAAACCAATTAATGGTCCAGCAGCAGCAAACACATTGACGCCCAAAGAACTTTTGCTGCCTTTGGCCGATAGTGTTTTTGAAAAACCAAATAAAGAGCGCAACATGTAAATTCTATTGGTTTTGTTGAAAACAAAAGGCGCATCGGAGGCTCTCAGATTGTTTAGAATCTTTTTTTCTCTAGAATGTTTGATGTTTCCAAAATTAAATTCATAAGTAATTAAACTTTTATTGTCGTTTCTTGCGGTTGCGTTTCTAAAAAACAAGCCATTTCCATATCCAGAGGCATAAACACCAAAGCGAAGATGCGAATCTTCAAATGTTATGTCAAAGGATTCTTGGGCAAACATGGACAATGATTTAAAAAAAATGAAACTAAATACCAAAATATGATTACTATTGTACCTTTGCATTTTTAAAATTAAATGAAGACTTCAAATATACTATATTTAGGTGAATTAAGAACCAACGCAACACATTTGGATTCTAAAAACACAATCATTACCGATGCGCCATTGGACAATCATGGCAAAGGTGAGGCGTTTTCTCCTACCGATTTGGCTGCTACTTCGTTGGCTGCTTGTCTTTTAACAGTTGTTGGTATATATGCGCAAAACAATGGGGTTGATATGAGAAAAAGCAATGCTACTGTGCAAAAAATCATGAGTGGCGATGCACCTAGGCGCATTGTGCAAATTAATGTGGATGTAAATTTTATTACCTCTGTGGCTTTGGATGTTAAAGACCAAATAATCTTTGAACGAATAGCCAAAACATGCCCCGTTTCTCAAAGTTTGCACCCAGATATTGTTCAAAATATGGTGTTCACTTTTTCTGTTGAAGCTTAAAACGGAAGTTTTTATATCTCTAAAAGTGCAGTATTGCTTCTAATTTAATAATGCCTTCTTTCTGTTGGCGAAAGCATACCTGCAATTTATGTTTTTTTTAATCTCCGCAAGAATTGCGGAGATTGGATAGCTTATTTACCGCATTTGTAGCGGTTTGGTTCTGGAAATATTTTGCAGTTGTTGGTGTCGTTGTTAAAAGTCAATAAAATTTTTTGCATCAAACTTCTTTAGTTGTCCATGTTATGCAATTCAATGCCCCTCCCAATTTAATAATTTCAGCCATGTCTATTTGAGCGATTTTTCCTTTATAATCTGGATAAAAACTTTCAATCTGCTCGTACGCTTGTGCGTCTTCCTCAATCCCTAATTTTGGCAGAAGAATTAGATCTTTTGTTTGAAGAAAGTTTAGGTAAGCCCAGTTGCGCTTATCTTTCTTTTTTACTTTAAAATCTATAAACTCTGTTTTTAAGCCAGCTTGCTTTATTCGGTTTATCAAAGTTTTGTCATCCTTGTATAGGTAATTGATTAAAACTGTCGAGTTATCAATGAAGCGAACCATCCCATCAGAATGTCCATAATCATCCAACTTATCCCACGGAATTAGTACAATCTTCTCCACTTCAAAAGTTTCACAAAGCTTTTTAAGTAAATCGATTTTTTTATAACGGAAGAAATTTTCCTTAACAACTTTGTCTGTCATGATTACACAATCAGATGATTTTACAAAATTTCCACCATCCATTATTATATCAGACTTCACTGTTTTAAGTTTTAACTTATCACATACCATGTCAGGGTATGTTTTTAAGTTTCGATAGCCTTTATATTTGCTTTGCAAATAGTCTGGGTCGTAGCGATATTCTATATATTTGCTATCATTAATTTGAATTGGCATGTAATCTCTCGCCCAAATATCGTTTGTATTTGGCAAAAGTTTTGGTTCATTTCCCTTTTCTTTAAGTAACTTTTCAAGTTCTATATAGAAATTCGGAAATTTTTCTTGCAATGTGTCTGCTAAGTACACAAAATTTGTTTGGCTATCTGCTATCATTAAAACACAATTTTGTAACCAATAATCTCTAAGGCTTGTATTTCTGATAATCTTTGATTGGCAACACCTTCCTTCAATAAACTTTTTTTTCCTTTTATTTTTTGTTTGAATTTTTCAGAAGGTCTTAAAACGGCAATGTATCTCAATGGCAAGTTCATGTAATAATCTTCTTTATCATCAGCTTTTGGTGTTAAACCAACTCTTTTCGTTTTTAATAAATGGATTGCTGGATAAAAATCAGCCTCTTTTTTATTTCCTTCAATGTCAATTAATGCAATTTCATTTGGCTCTGAATTTGTTAGGTTGTTTAAGTTAGAAAATAATTCTGTGGCTACATTTTGAGGGCCATCAAATTGTGTCTTGGAAAAACCACTTTTTTGGTCAGCGCCATCAAACATTTTTACGACTCCACGAATTAGAATTCCACCATAACTTTTTCCGTCTCCAAAAGTGATGTCAATGCCTGAACTATGTAAATAAAATTTACTGTTCTCCAATTGAATATTATTTTTATGTGTTTGAGGGTCTGGAAAACTTTCAGAGTAGGCATAAAACTCAAAATCTACAATTCTATAAGTGCTATTGTTGATTTTAATGTATATGTTCTTGCTAAATTTGTCTGCTATTCTTTCAAATTCGTTTAAGATGGTTTCCTTGTTTTCAAAGTTTACTTGTAATAAATTCATTTATGTTTTTTGTTTTTTATTGTGAAATTTAAGTTGTTTCTATTCTTATTGTAATATTCTTTAAGTTTGTTTTCTAAATCTACATTGTTCTCCATTTCGGAGTAACATAGTTTTCTGATTAATAATAAATGGCTATCAAAGTCAACAAACTCGCTTTTTTTTTCTTTAATTAATGCACCCTTGAATTTGTAAAATTCTGTGTAAAATTTAGGGTCGTTTTTTTTAATCAAATAATGGAAAATCACCTCATAACAATAGGCTTCTATAACAGTTAAATCTCTCTCGGACTTAAACTCGTTTTGTCCATTTATGCCAATGCATATATGGCTTTGAATAGATGTATCCTTTCTATTTATCTTATCGCAATAGAAAAACTTAGAAGCGACTAACATTATTTCTTTCATTGAAAAAGTGTCTTTAGAAATTGTTCTTTTTAGTAAACTTTTAGGAGTTAAAGACCCTAAATAATATTGTGTATTTTTTTGATTAATGATACTATCGCAAAATGTTTGGTGGATTTTTATTGTGTCAGGATAGTTTTCAGCAATTTTATTAAATTTCAATGCATGTTTAAATATAATGTAATCAAATCTCAGGTTGTGCTTTCTAGCAAACTTACTAAACCTGTCTTTTTTAAAATAGATAATTTGAGGACTACATGCTTTTGTTTTTTTACCGTTATATTCAACTTCGTTAACTTTTAATGTAAAGTAATTACAGAAGTTTATGTCCTGTGAATATGTGATTGAAACTTTTAAAATAATTATTAATAATATAACGGATTTCATTTTATTATAGCCTCTGTTAAAATATTTGATTGCAGGTGAAACACTCTTTTTACACCCACTTTTTGATATTGCGAAGTTTTCATCTTATTCATTTGTCAGAAAGACTCTTTTTCTATGTTTTTTCTAATAATGTTTCTACTCATTCTTTAAATCTTTAGCACTTCAATGAAATAATATCAACGCTAGCTTCTTCGATTATCACAATACCAACGTTCACTTTATTATAACCTCTGTTTAATTGGTCGTCTTTCATTCTTTTTGAAGGGGCAGTTTTTGGGCTCTCGTTAATATTCTCAGGGTTAGGATAAGATGTTGCAATTTGTTCTAATTCCTTGAATTTCGCATTCTCTATGGAATATAAAGCCTTGATGGCATCCAATGTAGAAAAGACCAACGCTTCAAATTCATGAAGTTGAATGTATGGCAACAAGTTGGGAAAATGTCCCCCTTTTTCTGTTTCTAAATCTTCAACAATAGCTTTCTTTAAAAAAGTCAATCTATTAGTTTTATTAACAATTAGAGTTGTCTTTCCGCATTTTGTATGTCCGTTTAATATGATTTGTTTCCCAAGTGTTTTTAAAGCGTCAACTAAATGATTGTTAATTTTTGTGGTTCGTTCTACAAAAGTTTTGACAGATGAAGGAGTATAAACTTTAGTTGTTTGTATATTATTCATGGTAAATTAATAACAGGGATTTCTTGCAAATACCCAGCCCTCACTTTTGAGCTGCCCAATCCATCATATCCAACATTTTCCCTTTTCACGCTACAAATATAACCATATTCTCCAAACCCCAACGCCAATATTTTCCTTGGTTCTTTCCTTATGCGAAAGACATACAACACTTTATCGAGCAATTTCTTAGCTGTTTTAGGTTTATTCCTTCTTATTTAATCCTTGGCAATAAATTTTTAGTTAAAGACAATAAATTTTAAATAAACACAAAAAAAATCTAAGCTTTTTTTACCATTTAGTATACTAATATAACATTAACCAATATAACAGTTCTCCATTCTCCATTTTCAATTCTCCATTCTCCATTTTTTTTATTAAGTTTGCATCGGTCGAATTTTTAAAGTATGAAAATAAGGAAAATTAACAAATTATTAGTGGCAAACAGGGGCGAAATTGCAATTAGGGTGATGCGTACTTGTAGGGAACTAGGGATTAAAACTGTTGCTGTGTATAGCGAGGCGGATAGGAATGCGCTGCATGTTAGATATGCAGATGAGGCGTTTTTGTTAGGACCTCCGCCTTCGAGGGAGAGTTATTTATTGGGGGATAAAATTATTGAAATATGTAAAGCGCATGGCGTTGATGCGGTGCATCCTGGCTATGGTTTTTTGAGCGAGCGTTCGGAATTTGCAACGGCTTTGGCGCAGGTGGGCATTTTGTTTGTTGGGCCAAGTGCGGCTAGTATGGATTTGATGGGGAGCAAAATTGCGAGCAAACAAGCGGTTGCAAACTTTGGTGTGCCTTTGGTGCCAGGGCTTAAGGAGGCGATTACGGATATTGAAGCGGCCAAAAAAGTGGCGGTGGAGATTGGGTTTCCTGTTTTGGTGAAAGCGAGTGCGGGCGGGGGTGGCAAGGGGATGCGAATTGTGAATAATGTGGAGGAGTTTGAGTCTCAAATGAACATGGCGAAGAGCGAGGCCTTGAGTTCATTTGGGGATGACAGTGTTTTTATAGAAAAATATGTGTCTGCACCAAGGCATATTGAAATTCAGCTGATGGCGGATAATTATGGCAGTGTTTGCTATTTGTTTGAGAGGGATTGTAGCATTCAAAGAAGACATCAAAAATTGGTGGAGGAAGCGCCTAGTGCGGTTTTGACGCCTGAGTTGAGAAAAAAAATGGGCGAAGCGGCTGTTAATGTTGCTAAGGCTGCCAATTATAGCGGGGCGGGAACAGTTGAGTTTTTGTTGGATGAGGGTATGAATTTTTATTTTTTGGAAATGAATACACGCCTGCAAGTAGAGCACCCTGTAACGGAGTTGATTACGGGTTTGGATTTAGTGAAAGAGCAAATTAGGGTGGCGGAAGGTTATCCTTTGAGTTTTAAGCAAGAGGACTTAACGATAAATGGGCATTCTATGGAGCTGAGGGTTTGTGCGGAGGATCCGTGTAATAATTTTTTGCCCGATATTGGTAAGTTAGAAACCTATAAAGTGCCTCAAGGGCCTGGTGTTAGGGTGGATGATTGTATGGAAGAGGGGATGGAAATACCGATTCATTATGACAACATGATTGCTAAATTGATTGTGTGGGCGGATACCCGCGAAAACGCAATTGAGAAAATGAAACGAGCCATTTCGGAATATCGGATTTCGGGGGTTGCAAATACGCTTCAGTTTGGCAATTGGGTAATGAATAACGAGCATTTTAAGGCAGGGAGTTATGACACCAAATTTATAGATAATTATTTCAAACCGGAATATTTAGAAACTGTTTTCGATAATGATTTGCAAGAGGCTTTGGCAATGATTGGTGCGCATGTTTATAATAATCAAAGCGCAAGAAAAAGTATCATTGTGGAAGAAAATGGCGAAGCCAAAAGCAGCTCGTGGTTTGCAAACAGAAAGGGCAGCCGATAGTTATCTTAACAAATAGAGTACTTCTTTTTCGTGTTCGGCTATTTTTTTGAAGCCAGTTTGATAGGTGTAGTTTACCATCACTAGGAAATAGGCATCTTGTACCACCTGATCCTTGTATGTGCCATCCCATCCTGGTGAATTGATGTCGCCTACAAATATTTTTTCGCCCCAACGGTTAAAGATTTCATAGTCCATTGTCAGCAAATTGAATCCAACGGGTTTATATAGATTATTGAAAGGATCATTGTTTGGAGAAAAAGCGGTGGGAATGAACAAACGACAGTTGATAGGCCTGAATTGAACGGTGATGCTGTCTGTTGCGGAGCCGCAAATGTTGGTGGCGGTAACAAAATACAAACCTGGTTTGAAAGCAAAGTATTCTGCTTCGGTGCGCCCATCTTGCCATATATATTGACTGTTCCAGTTTTTAGCTTTAAGCAAAATGGCTTCGTTTTTACACAATAAAGTATCGGACCCTAGTTCAATTTTCGGATGCGGATATATTTCCGTTTTTTGATTGCTGCTCGTTGTGCAGCCATCTACAGTAACGGTGTAGGTTACGGTGTCTTTCCATAGGTTGTTAGGGAACAATTGATTGCCTACTAAATTTTTTCCTGCGAATAGTCCGCCTGGGGTAACAGGTATTAATGTAAATGGGGGTTCGTTGTTGCAATAGTATGCTTTTAGTTCGTTAAACTTAGGGTTGGGCATTGGTTTTACCCTTATTTGAGTGGCAAAAGTGTCTTTGCAATTATAAATAGAGGTAGGCACAATTTGAACCGTGTATTTTCTTGGCATAACAAAGGTTTTTGTAAAATTGGGAGCATTGCTTTCATATAAATTGTCTATGCGCCACTCTTGTGTTTTTATGCCAAAGGAGTCGGTGTTTGCGGATGTAAATACAAATTTATTGCCTGTTAAACATTGCACACTGTCGTTGATAACGAAATTGGCTTTTGGTTTTGGATAGACTCTTAAAGCCTTTGTAAAAGTATCAACACATAAACTATCGGAAACCGTTCTTAAGTATGTTTTTTTAAGTCCCGATGAGGCATAGCGGGTACTTAGGGTGGTTTGTTGATTGAAAACCTGATTGTTTACATGCCATTTGAGAGAGTCTATGCGGCCATATTTAATAGTGCTTTTATTGGTGAAAGCAAATAGTTGCTCGTTGATACATTGGTCGGTGTCGTTTACTGCAAAGCGAGAAACCGGCATTGGATGAACAAAAATAGTTTTCTTTAAGGAATCTTTACAGTCATAAACGCTTTTTACTAATAGGTCAACTGCATATTTCCCATCCATGGCATAGCGGTGCGTTTCATTTTTGATGTCAGAAAACTGATTGTTGCCAAATCGCCATGCATAATTTAGTTTGCTGCTGTCAATAACTGAACTGTTGCTAAAAATAAAGTTGTTGTATCTAACGCATTGCCCTGGGTCATTAATGCTGAAAGCCGCTGTTGGGTCAGGATATACAATTACTTTTATCGTTTGGCTATCTCTGCATCCATAGTTTGAAAGGGCTTTTAGTTCAACAAAATAATCTTTGTGTTTGCTGTAGGTGTGTGTTGGGTTGGTTTGTATGCTAAATGCGCTGTCGCCCAAGTTCCAAGCAAAAGTCATAGTGCCATGCCTTAAAGTGGTGTTGTTTTTAAAATCGAAACGATTGAAACGCATGCATTGGTTGGTGTCGTTGATAGCAAATTTAACAAAAGGTTGCGGTTGAATGAAAATAGTTTGATTGGCGGTGTCTCTGCATAGAAACTCGGAGTTTGAAATCAACTGAACATTCAAGGTATCGGTTAAATTAAATCTCCTTTGAATGTTTTTGGCGGTGTCAAAACTGCGGTCATCTATGTTCCAATTGTAAAACATTTTAGAATATGGAATGGTAGAGCTTGCGTTAAACAAATAGTTGTTGTTGTTCTCGCATTGAATAGGTTTGTTAATAACGAAACTAGAAACAGGCATTGGATGCACAACGAGCGTTTGATTTAAAGTGTCTCTGCATCCAAAATTGCTTTCCAAAATATACATTAACCTATAACTGCCATGTGTTTGATAAATAATGCTCGTGTCTTTTTTCTTTGAATAAAGAGACCCATCTTTTATCCAAAAGTATTTGTCGATAGTGCCTTGGTTAATGTTACTTTCCCCATTCAAAATGAAATTATGGTTCAAGAAACATTGCTTGTCAGTTAAATTAATTTGCACATTTGGTTTTGCATAAACCCTAATTGGGTAAAATATACTGTCTTTGCAACCAAAATCGGAAACGGCCAAAAGGTTGACATTGTAAATGCCCTCTGTTGAATATTTATGTAACTTTTCAGCTGTGTTGGCAGTTTGCCCATCGCCAAATCGCCAAACAAACGACATGGTTCCAGATTTTATTTTAGACTGATTGAAGAAATAGAAGTTTTGGGTGTTCAAACATTGGGTGCTGTCCAAAATAATGGTTTTGGGCAATGGCGTGGGGTGCAAAATGGTTTTAAAAACAACGGTGTCCGCACAATTAAAATTGCTTGTAGAAAACAATTGGTGCCAAAGTGTGGTGTCTTTTTCAAAAACCCTGCTCAAAGATTTAAGGGTGTCGATAGAATTGTTAGACCAACGCCATTGCGCTTTTGTTGCGCCATATTTAATCGTGCTACTGTCTTTTATTAAATAGTTTTGCTTGTTGAAACATTGATCAGGATTGTTTATCCATTGCTTTGCTTTGGGCATCGGATAAACATTTACGGTCTTTTTAATGGTATCTTTGCATTGATGAATGGAGGTGGCGACAAGTTGAATATTAAATGTTCCATCTGTTAAATAAGAATGTTTTGGATTTAATCCTTTGCTAGAGTCATTATCCCCAAATGTCCAAGAATGTGCCAAAGGATTATCTTTTGAGGTGGCTTTTGTGGTAAAACTAAATTTATGGTTTCTAAAACATTTATTTATGGTGTCCACATTGAAATTTGCAATCGGCATTGGCCAAATAGTGGCTGCTTTTGTTATGGAATCTTTGCAGTTATATTGCGAAATGGTAATTAGTTTTATGTTGAAAATACTGTCTTTGGAATAAGAAATACAGAAAGTGTCGCTGCCATTTTGAAAATCGTTATGGCTTAGCCATTGGGTTTTGTAAGTGGTGTATGCAATACTTGTTTTGTTTATTACCGTAATTTTGTTGCCCAACAAACAAAGGGCTTGTTTTTCAAAAATAAAGTTGGCTGCCGGCATTGGATGCACAATTACTTTTTTGCTGATTGAGTCAAAACAACCAAAAGTGGATTGTGCTTTTAGTTTTACGGTGTATGTATTTTGGGTTGCATAAGTTTTAGTAGGATCTTTTAAAATTGACAATCCTCCATCGCCAAAGTTCCAAATACTTGAAAAGTTTGTGCCTTTCACGGTAGAATTATTAGTGAAAATAAACAGATTATTTACCCTACATTGACTATCTTTTGAAATAGAAAAAGCCGCCACAGGCATCGGATGAACAATAATTTGTTTGCTTGTTGTGTCTAAGCACTCATAAATGCTTTTGGAGATTAATCTTATCTTGAAAGTGTCAGCAGTTTGATAATTATAATTAAAAAATTTATTGTTAGACGAATCGCCATTGCCTAAGTTCCATTTGGCAGAAAGGGCGGTGTTGCTTGCAATCGTGCTGCTGTCTTTTATGAAGAATGAATGGTTTGTAAAACATTTTTGAAAAGGATAGTTTGCTATTAATGCCGTTGGTTTCGGACGAACAATCACGCTGCTTTTTGCAGTGTCTTTGCAGCCTTCAATATTTGTAACCACAAGTGAAATAGGAAATGTATTTACCTGATTGTATTTATATTTAAATTGTTTTTGGCTGCGGGTAACGCCTGGACGAAGCGTCCAAAGTCTGCTCACGATTAATGAATCGGAAGGCGAATTGTCTTTAAAAAGCAACGAATCTCCGTTAATACAGTGCTCGTTGTTATTGATGTTTAATACGGATATGGGAGATGCTTTTGTTGCAACGGTTTTAGAAATTGTATCACTGCATCCGAAGTTTGTTTTAGATATTAATCGAACAGAGAAAGTGCCAACGGATGCAAATTTTCTTTTAAAGTTTGGTAAGGAATCGGAACCGCCATCGTTTGTTTTCCATTTATGGGAAACAAAACTGCCTGGAAAAATAGTGCTTGTATTTGCGAAATTAAAAAAATTTTGATTCAAACATTGGCTATTGGTGCTAACTGTAAAATTGGCTTTGGGATTGGGGTAAACTTGAGCCGTTTTGGTAATAGAGTCTTTACAACCATATAATGTTGTTGCAATCAATTTAATTTTATATTTTCCTGTGTCGCTGTAAACTAGTTTTGGGTTGGTTATGCTGTCTATTTTTCCATTGCCCATGATCCAACGGAGTTTATATGGGTTCTGTTTTGAGCTTGAAGTATTTGAAAATTGCGAAATAGTTTTTAAGCAAACATTGTTGGTCGTGAAATTTGGTTTTGGCCTAGACCAAACATTTACTTTTTTGATAACAAAATGAGCGCAACCAGCCCTGTTAATTACGGTTAATCTTACATTATAAAATGTATCCCTATTGTAAGTTAATACTGGGTTTTTAAAACCGCTTGTTAGGCCATTTCCAAAATTCCAAGTTCTGCCTGTAATAATGTCATTAAATGATTCTGAAACATCAAAAAAGTTTGTCGGGTTGCTAATACAAACCTCTGTAAAGTTAAAGTCTGCTATAGGAAAAGGTGAAATAAAAATAGTTCTTACTATAGAATCAATACAACCAAAGGGGGAATATGATTTTAAAACCACTCTGTATTTTCCAGTATCTGCATAAGTGTGCACAGGACTTCTTCTTTGGCTTGTGTCACCATTACCAAAAAACCACTCGAATTTCGCAACTGTGCCCGTTACAAAGGCTGTTGCATTAGTATAGGTTGTTCTGTTTATAGCACAATTTGTTACATGACTAAAGTTGGGTCTTGGTTTTTCTTTAACATCTACTTTTGGTCTGTATCCAATTTTATTAATAGAAAAAGTATCTGCGCAGGTTACATTGATGCCATTATTTACAAAAGTGTTTCGGGCAATGATTTGAGGATAAAAAATGCCATAGTTAATATATGTGAAATTTTGATTGGCATAAGAGGTAGTGTTTGTTATAGAGTTCTGTGGGTTGTTGTATTTCCAAGTATAACTATTGGCATTGCTGCTTAAGTTTTTAAAGGTGATAGCAAATGGCTGACAACCAACGGTGTCTGTAATAATTGCAAATTTGGCAGTGGGACCACGAACAGAAAAACTATCAACAAAAGAATCTTTGCAGCCTATTGTATTTTGTGCAATTAACTTCACATCGTACTTTCCTGCTTTAAAAAATTTGAAAGGGTTTTTTAGAATACTATTGCTTGTGGCCAAGTCAAAATACCACGAAAATTTAATTACAGAATCGTCCGAATGCCCAAAGTTATTTAAACTATCATAAACCGAAGCTGTTGAAAACAATTGAATTATTTGCGCACAAGTGTAAACTTTTTTAGGGATGTTCATGCTAGAAAAAACATCAAAAACCCTGATTTTTTGAGCAAAAACTAAGGTATCAACGCAGCCAATACTGTCCGTATATTCCATTTTAATGGTGTAATTGCCAGTTTTGGTATATGTGGCTTTAGCAACAGGGCCAGTTCTTGAAAATCCATTGCCATCGCCAATGTCCCATTTTGTTTTTTCAATTGCGGCCCTTTGAGGAATTATCCAAAAATTAGAACCGCCATAATACCGTGTTGCATTGCTGAGAATTGCCGTGTCGCCAACACAAATCTTGGTTTTGTTAGTAATTATTTTTCTATCTGCCCCCACTTTCACACGCATAGAATCTATCGCAACGCAGCCATTTTTGTGTTTCATAAATAATGTTACTCTATAAGTACCATTGTTTTTGTATTTATGATATTTTGTTCCTAAATTTAAACTCGAATCAATTGTACCATCGCCAAAATTCCAAATAATTTGAACCAATGAATCTAACATTGTGTCGCGCATTGTAAAAGAAAAAGTGCTGCTTTTACAATATTGAACTGTTGGGCTATAACTGCTTGAAAAACGAGGGTCGATAAGTCCAAAAGTTAGAATTTTATGATAGAAAAATGTATCTCTACAAATGTTGCCGGAAGAATCTCTTCCATTTTGAATAATTAATCCAGCAGTAACCGAGCCATCAGGATTGCATGGCACATAGTTGTAATTATGCAAATTATTATTAGGTATCCAGTTGGCATCAAAATTAGCCGTTTGTCGCGCGCAAGTGGAATCCCACATAACCCAAAACCTTTCGCGTCCACAAGTAGGTTCCGTTTTATCAAAATTCAATTCAACTCTTTTAAAAAACTCGGGGCCTAAACATAATTTTGAGGAGAAATTAAACTTAATTCCTTTTGAAGCATCTGGAGGCATTAGTGGCAGGGCAATAGTGCGAGAATCCTTACATCCTAAAATAGTGTCTTCTATGCTGATTGAGGTAGTATAACAATTCTCTTTACCCGCCCTATACATGTGTTTGTATGCAAATGAATCAATACTGGTATTACAATTACTGTCTTTAAAAAGGTTATTTCGGGAGTCAATGGTGCAATTTTGTCCATAAGAGTCGACAGTATTCCATAAAACTTTTAAGTTTTTGTTTCTAAAAGTTAATGTTATGTTTGAAAAATACACAGTGTCTTTAATTTGACATTGAAATTGATTAATGGCTTGCAAGTTTGCATAAGGACCATAAACAATGGCAGTATCTAATTTGGTAACAGAATCGCATCCGTTTTTGCTAATATGAACTAATGGGTTGTATAAACCGATAATAATTCCCTTGTAATATCGGTATTTAGGGTTCCAGATTTTAATGGAATCCCCATCGCCTGGAAACCATTAAAA
>Ga0209702_10001860_pt1 | contig 38569 bp, 24 predicted proteins | sample FRY01_FD_187210 | JGI IMG/M metagenome (GOLD analysis project Ga0209702, IMG submission 187210) | Freshwater microbial communities from Lake Fryxell liftoff mats and glacier meltwater in Antarctica - FRY-01 (SPAdes) (version 2) | ecosystem: Environmental > Aquatic > Freshwater > Ice > Glacier...
CGAGTCAAAGAACGGTTTCGAGGGACGAAAAAGCCGACCGCTTTTGGAACGGTCAGCTCTTTGATTTTCTCTCGCCGGACTGTTTCGTCCGGGATGGTTACTTTAACCATCCATTCGCACCCGCAAGAGGTTTTTGCGATGTTTTCGCACTTTTTTTACCGTTCCTGAGTGATTTGCCGGCCGCACCGGATCCGCACCGGTCCCACGACGCCGCGGACCCGTGAGGATGGGGGCTCTGGCGGGCTCCGGGCAGGGGCGGAGAGGTGCCCGCGGCTTTATCGAGGTCCGAGGTACAGCACTCCGGCCCCGACCTGATGGGGGGTGGCGGACGGATCGGCCGGCCGGGTGGCGGCGGTCAGGGCGGTGGCCGGATTCTGGCCCTGGCTGAGGAGCTTGGCCGCGGCACCGGAGACGAGCGCGGCGGCCTGCGAGGTGCCGTCGCCATAGACAAAGGCCGCCTGGCCCGCGTTGGAATAAGCCGAGGGCACGCTGACTGCGGGCGCGGCCAGGGTCGGGCCGCCGGAATTCGAAAAATACGCGAGGCGTCCGGTGCGGTCCACGCCGCTCACCGAGACGACGCTTTCATAAGCGGACGGATAGGCTTTCACCCCGGCCTGCTCATTGCCCACAGCGGCCACGATGAGGACGTTGTTCTGTTCCGCGTAGCGCACCGCCTGGCGCACCAGCGCAGCGTCCCCATAACCGGAGCCGCTGATATTGATGACCTGCGCCCCTCGATCGACCGCCTCCCGGATCCCCTGGGCCAGGACGAAGCTGTCCCCCTCCCCGGCGCTGTCGAAAATCCGTACATCCAGCAACCGGGCGGCTGGAGCCACGCCCTCTCCGCCCTCAGCGGTGCCGGCGATCAGCGAGCCCATGGCATCGCCGTGGCCGTTATAAGGCTGGCCGTCCCGGACCAGATCGATGTGGGCGATGACTTGGCCGCTCGCGAAGGTCGGATGCGCGGTCAGCCCGGCGTCCAGCACCGCCACCGTCACCCCGCGGCCCCAGGCCGAGCGGTCGGTGTCCGCTCCCAGCTCGCCAAAGAGACTGTTCCCGAAAGGTGCGGCCCCCGCGTTGGTCCGCTCTTCCACTTCCGGCACGCCCGGAATCTTAAACAGGTAGTTGGCGCCCACGTCGTCGATGTCGGCCAGGTTGCCGGTGAGCTCCCGGCGCAGCGCGGCGATGGATTCGTATCCGACCCGCACCGCGTGGAAGCCGTCGATCTGCGCCAGCACCTTCAATCCGGCCGCGGCGGCCCGGCGCAGGAACGCCTCGTAGGCTGCCCGGGTTTTGAAGCGGAGGATGGCCTCGTTTTCGATCGCGCCGATCGACTGCACGCGCTGTTGCAGCAGGGAATCGAGCAGCGCGTTGAGTTCGGCCTCGCTCAGCCCCCCGCCGGGCGGCACTGGCGGGGGCGTGGCGGCGGCGGGTTCCGCGCCCTGGAGGTGCGGAAGCAGGATCCGCTGTTCCACAGCGAGGCGGTGGCGGGAGGATTTCTGCCATCGATCCAAGCCGATCCACGCCAGGCCGCCGAGCAGGAGAAGGCCGAAGACGAGCGGCAGGGCCAGCCAGGCGAGCAGAGAACGGTCATCTTTCATGGGCAAGGGGAATGGCGGGAACCATCCGGCACGGTATTGGTCGCTCAGATAAGCAAACGCGTTCAATCGCCAAACGCAGGCGGTTTCTGTGGAAAATCGAATTTTCCCCCGTCGCTTCTTGACAAATGCTGGCTCTCCGTCAGTCTGCCTGTTCCCGTTTCCGGGCCGTTGGCGGGCTCCCATTCAGCCGCCACGATCTTGTTCCATCCCGGAGGGAAAGTTCCCCATTCACCCTGAGGCCAGCACCATGCCCAACGTCGAAGTCATTCTTAAAGAACAAATTCAAGGCCTCGGAGCCGAAGCCGACATCGTGAAGGTGCGGGCCGGCTACGCCCGCAATTTTCTGGTTCCCCAAGGCAAGGCGCTGGAGGCGACCCGCACCAACAAGACCCGGCTGAAGGTCCTGCAGGCCCGCCGGGCCGAGCGCGAATCCAAGGAACTGGCCGAGGCCGAGGCCGTGGCCACCAAGCTCAAGAAGGTGACGATCCGGCTGACGTTGAAAACCGGCGCTGATGGCCGCGCTTTCGGCTCCGTGACCGCTCACGACCTCGCCGCCGCCTTGGCCGAGCAAGGGCCCAAGGGGCTCGTCCTCGAGCGTCACGCCATCCAACTGGAAAAGGCGATCAAACAAACCGGCAAATTCGACGTGCCGGTTCGCCTGCACCCGCAAATCACGACCAATCTGCGCGTCATCGTCTCCCCCGAATCGGGCGAGCAGGTGGCCGACGAAGAAGTTGAAGCCAGCGCGTAACCTGCTTCACATCCATTTGTTTTGGCGCAAGGCGCGAACCGTCAGGGCTCGCGCCTTGCTGCGTTCCAGGGGGGGGCTTCGCGGCGATTTTCCGGCAACTTATTCACTTTCCCTCGCCCGCGAGCCGGGGTATAAAGCGGGAGTGAAGACCTCCTGCCTGAGAATTGTGTTGGTGGCGTCCCTGGCCTTGACCGCGCCGGCAGCTCTCGCCGCTGCCGTGGTCGATGAGCCGGATCAAACCGCGCCCGCCCTCCACCTGCTTCCCGTTGGCTTGACGTCCGCCGCCGAGGACCGCGCGGCGGCGCGGGCGCTGCCCATTCCCGAACCGGTCTCGTTGGCCATCTTTGGCACCGGCCTGCTGCTGCTGTTCCGTCGACGCAGGTTTTAGACCGGGAAGCCTCACGCCCCGGCCCGCCGCCAGGTGGGCCGGACAATACGGTTGAGCCGGAGGTAGGCACCCGCTTTTCCGGACGCCTCCCACTGGAGTTCGACCACGGGGAAATACAGGGTTCTCCATTCGTAGAGTTCACCCAGGGATCGCCCAACCGCCGAATTCTTGTCAACAAAAGCCACCGCCCCCTCGTCCCCCGGCACCGCCGAGGTCAGCTTGAAGGCGAGCTTCTCATCGAGCTTGGGCACATCGTCATTGAAATAATGGGTGCGGCGCAGCACCACAAAGAGGGTCTGCGGTTCGCTCGGCTTCTTTTCCAGAAACCGCTGCAGCCACCCGTCGCGCCACTGAATGTAGCTCTGCCAGTCAATGCGGTAGCCCTGCGCGGTGGACTCGGCCGAGACCGGGAAGCCGCGGGGATGACTCGGATGCAATACGTTGAAAATGTGCGCTTTTTCGCCGGTCCCGGGAATCACCCCGCTGTATTCAAACTCGATCACGGCCCCGGTGAGGGCGTGCAGCGGATGCTTCGCGTGGTAGTTCTGGACCGGAAATTCAAGCGTCCCAGCATCAAAAATCCACGGCAGCACCTGCTCCGGCGTGGTCGCCGAAATCAAGCCCCGCACCGCTTTCAGGCCCGCCGCCACCTCCGCCGCGCCAGCGGGCCCATCGGCCGCAACTTTCCCTCCGGCCCCGTCCGGACCCGGCACCGCGCCCATCTCCCGCGCTCCTTCGTCCCCGTCCCACAGAGCGAACGCATCCGCCGCCGACTCCACGGTCTCCACGCTCCCCGGGACGGCGGCCGAGGCCTTCCCGACGGCGACGTCCGCCGTCTTCGTGGCGGGTGAACCGGCCTCTGACTCAGCCGCCGCGGCGTCCGGGGCGGGTTCGGCGTCCGGGGCCGTCATCACGGAAGCCCCTCCCGGATCTTCAAAAGCGCCGGGCTCCATCTCGGCAGGCGGGGCTGCGGCGGGCGCTGGGGTGCCGACGGCTTCCTCCCTCAACGCGGGCAGCTCGATCAATGACGGACGCGCCGTCTCGGGGCCGGCCTCGAGCGGGTCTGAGGCCGCCCTGGGCTCCAGGCGGCCGGAGGGCGGGGAGGCGTCCCGCGCGTCGAGCGCGACCGGAGCAACGGCCCCGGTCGCGAAGGTTCCGCTGGCGGGAAGGGTTCCATCCGTCCGCGCCTGCACCCCGCGCCGGGGCTCATGGTAGCGATGGGGAAAAAGCAGCGCATTGACCTCCCACCACCAACGCCTGGCACTTTTGCCCCACTCCGGTGGCAGCTGGTCGCGGGCCATGATCGCCGCGACCGCGGCCGCCACAACCACGAGCCCCACGGTGCCCGCCAGCCATCGACCCCAGCGCAGTCCGGAATCGGACGAGTCGGGGGTCCGCTGCCGTTCTTTCCGATGACGGCGACGCCGGCGTTCCCCCGACACCGGTCCTGCCTCAGCGGCCGTTTCCAGCGCGGGAGTGGGCGCAGCCGGGAAGTGGGGCCGATCGGTTTCCCCGGACTGCCCCACCTCGGCGAAAACATCCGCGCTCTTGAGCTCCGGCAACGCCGTGCGCCGATGCGTGGGCAGGGTGGACCGCTTCGCCGCACTTTCCGCCCGCAGAGCCACCGGCGGACGCGAGAGTGCCGGAAAGACCGGCAACGGCTCCGCTTCGACGCCGGCCACCGGCTCCACCGGAGCAGCCGCGGGAAGCAACGGGGACGAAGGAAACACGGGAGAGATCGCCGAGGCCACCGGAACCGCAGGCCTCACGGGTATTTCCGGCGTCTCCGCGGCCCCCACGCTTTCATCGGGCACCGGTCCAGCCGGAGCCGCCAATGCCTTCATCATCGCAGCCACGGACCGCTCCGCACGGGCTGCCGCCCCGTCCTGCAGGGTGACCACGCCAAGATCGACCGGACTGGCCCTCCCCGTGGCAGGCCTCGGCTCCACTGAAAGGAAGCCCACATCGAGAGGCTCCGGCCGGGACACCGTCACCACCGGCGCAGGCACAGGAGCCGCAGCCACCACCGGCGCAGTCAGGGCTGATGCCACCACCGGTGCCGCTACCGGTGCGGGGGCCGCGGGTGCGCCGAGCCGGCTGACTTGGGCCAGTTCTTCCGCCGCCAGCTCCCAGATTTCCTCTGGCGAGAGCAGGTCATGGCCCGGTGCCACCGGCTCCCGGGCCGGAGTTTCCGCCTTCGCTGGCGGGCTCGCCGGGGCCGATTGCCACCATTTTTCAATGGCACCGCCCGGATCGAGGGCGTCGGTGGTGCGGAACCATGTGCGGGAAGCGGGATAAAAACGCTCTTCGCGGCCAGCCGTCTCTGCTTTTCGGGAGCCGGTTGTCGCCTCCTCCTCCGGACCCGCCACCCACTCGGCGGGAGCCAGTCCGGCCAACGCCCCCCGGATAGCCACCTCATTCACCCCGGTCACACTGGACGTTGGCGCATCAGGCCACAGCACAAAATCATCGCCTTGGGGCGTGTCATGGGATGGCGGCGCGGACATGCGGTCAGGTGGAAAATCAATATTCGCCACCCTGCTCCCCCTCACGGCAACAGGGTGGAATGGACAAACCCACCTTTGCCTCGTTCCGCCCCACCGGCCAAGACATTTTTGCAGACTCCGGCCGCCCCTTCTACGTTGGCCCACACCCGCGGCAAAGCCGCCAGTCACCGGCCCGTGACCACAACCCGTTGGGCATCGGAGAATATATCCCACCACCCGTGGTGTGGGACTGATATAAATCTTGCATTCGCGACTCATCTTTGCAACGCTTCAGGCAGTTTCCACCCATTCCAAAACCTTCCCCCGCCCCGCCCTCCCCGCCTTCAACCGCATCATGGTCCTCAAAAATCTTCAACTCCAAGGCTTCAAATCCTTCGCCGACAAGACCATCATTGATTTCCATTCAGGCGTGACCGGAATCGTCGGGCCGAACGGCTGTGGCAAATCGAACATCGTCGACGCCATCAAATGGGTCCTCGGCGAGACCTCGGCCAAGGCCCTGCGCGGCGGCGAGATGGCCGATGTCATCTTTAACGGGACTGACAAGCGCCAACCTCATGGCCTTGCGGAGGTTACGCTTACATTTTCCGATTGTGAGAAGGCTCTGGGCGTCGATTACAATGAAGTCTCGATCACCCGCCGGGTCTACCGCGACGGCAAGGGCGAATACGCCCTCAACGGGACCCCCTGCCGGCTCCGCGACATTAACGGCCTCTTCATGGACACCGGCATCGGCCAGTCCGCCTACTCCATCATGGAGCAGGGCAAGATCGACCAGTTGCTCAGCTCCAAACCCGAAGACCGCCGCGCGGTTTTCGAGGAGGCCGCCGGCATCACCAAGTTCAAGACCCAGAAGCGCGAGGCCATCCGCAAACTCGACTACACCGACGCCAACCTGCTGCGCGTAACCGACATCATCGCCGAGCTGAAGCGCCAGATCACGTCGATGCAGCGCCAGGCCGCCAAGGCCCGCCGGTACCAGGAAATCCACCGCGATGCGCGCATCCTCGACACCCACTTCGCCCACCATCGCTTCACCGAATGGTCCGCAGAAAAAGGCGAGCTGACGACTTCCATCACAAGCCTCAGCGGAGAAATCGAGCGTCTCGGTGCCGAGCTGTCAGCCCACGAAGAGGAAGTGGACGGGCTGCGCCGCGAACTGGAGCGCACCGACGGCCAGCTTTCGGTCATCCGGTCGCAGGTCAACGAGCACCGCACCCGGCTCAACTCCGCCGAAGGCCGCATCGGCTTCAATGGTGAGCGCGTCCGCGAACTGGAAATGCTCATCGAAAAAAGCCAGGAGGAGATCGAGGGCACCCGCCTCCGCCTCGCTGAGCAGGAACAGGACCTGCAGACGGCCGACGAGACCTTCGTCCAGGTCACCGCCAAGGTCGCCGAACAGGAGACCGCCATCGCCGATCTGGGGTCACGCGCGCACCACTCCCGCGACCACCGCGAAAATCTCGAGCGCGACCTGCGCGACCTGCGCCGCCTCGCCCACCAGGCCGAGACCGCCATCATTTCCCAGCAGGCGCGGCTGACCAACAGCCAGTCGCAAATCGATTCCGATCAGCGGCGCCACGAGCAACTGCTCGCCGAGATGGCCAAACTTGCGGAGGATCGCGCGGAGCGGACCGCGGAGGAGGAACGCATCCTCTCCGAACGCGCCGTGATCGGCGAGCAACGCGCCGCCCAGGAGAATGACTTTGCCGAGATGCAGGACCGGCTTCGACAGACCCAAACCGAGCTGGATCTGGTCCACAAGCGCCAGCGTGAAGTCCATAAACTTCTGGCGGAAAAACAATCTCGACTTGATGTCCTCGAACAACTTATGGATCGAGGCGAAGGTCTGGAAAAAGGCACCCAGGCGGTGCTCGCCGGCCTCAACCAGCCCGAGCTCTACAAAGGCGGCGTGCGCGGCCTGCTCTCGTCATTTTTGGAGGTTGAACCCGACTACGTGCGCGCCATCGAAGCCGCCCTCGGCCACCACCTCCAGACGGTCCTGATCGCCGATGCGGTGCTGGCCGAAAGCCTTATCGACACCCTCACCCGCGAGCGACTCGGCGAGGCCGTGGTCCTTCCGGAAAGCTTCCTGCCGGTTGAGCTGCCCCGCCAGCTTTCCATCCTGCCCGACGGCTCCCAGGCGTGGGCGGCCGACAAGGTCAAGGTGCGCCAGCCCGTGGGGCCGTTGATCGATCACCTGCTGGGCAACGTGCTGATTGTGCCCGACCTCGCCAGCGCCCTGCGCCTGCGCGCCAGCTACCCGGACATCTCCTTTGCCACCCAGAACGGCGAATTCGTCTCCTCCCAGGGCCTGATCCGGGGCGGCCGCAGCACCGAGGAGCCGACGTCCATGCTGCAGCGGCAGAACGAGATCAAGTCGCTCCGGGCGGAGGTCGAAGCCGGCACCGGCCACCACAGTTCGCTCGAAGCCATGGTCGCCACCATGAGCGGCCTGGTCACCGGGCTGCGCGAACAGCTCACCGAGGCCGCCCAGACGCTCCACGCGACCAAGCTGCGCGAAAGCGAGCTGCAAGGGCAGCTCCAACTCGTCCGCAAGGAGATCGGCAGCCACACCAGCCGCCTGGACGCCCTCGACGGGGAGGCAGTCCGCGTCGGCGCGCGGCGCGACGAACTGTGCGCCACCCTGGCCTCCATCGCCGATTTGATCAGCTCCGCGCAGTTGCAGGCCGACACCCAGGGCCTGCGCGCCGCCGAACTCGACCAGGCGCTGGCCGAGGCCATCCGCGCCGAGGCCGAAAGCGCCGAAACGCTCAACGACCTCAAACGCTCCCTGGCCCTGGAAAAACAGGCGGCCGAATCGCTCCGCACCCAGCGCGACCCGATGCTTGGCCGGCTGCGCGATCTGGAATCGCTGGTCGCCCGCCGCGAGGCCGAAATCGCCACCCACCAGGAACGCATCGCCGCGGCCCACGAGGAAACCGAACGGCTCCACGTCACCATCGCCGAATGCCAGTCCCAGATCGGCGAACTGGAGGAAACGATCGCCGCCGGCCAGACCCAGCGCGCGGAGCAGGCCCAAAAAATCGGCGAAATCGAGCGCTCCCTCGGTGGTGCCCGCCGCCAGCTCGCCGCCTGGAGCGAACAGCGCGGACGCGAAGAAGTCAAAAGCACCCAGCTCGCCCTCCGCCTCGAAAACCTCACCTCCTCGGTCGCCGAGCGCTACCAGACGCCCCTCGAGGCCTTTGAGGCCGATTACCACACCCTGTGTTCCACCCTTAGCGCCGTGCGCGCCCGCCGGGCCACCCAGGACAAGCGCAAAGCCACCCTCGCGGGCGACTCCGCCCCGGAGACGGCCGACGCGGAAAACCCCGGCACCCCCAGCCCTTCCTCGGCCCTCGCCGCGCCCTCGGACGACCCCGACCTCTCCGACGGCTCCGAGCTGTCGATCCCGGTTCTCAATGCCACCGACGTGCCCTGGCCGGAGGTCGAGGTGTACGCCACCGAACTGCGCCAGCGGCTCGACTCCATGGGCCCGGTCAACCTTGACGCCATCCAGGAATTCGAGGAACTCGAGGAGCGCTACACCTTCCTCGAAAAGGAGAACAACGACCTCGCCGCCTCCAAAGCCGAACTGCTTAACATCATCCAGAAGATTAACGTCGAGACCAAACGCATGTTTGCCGAGACGTTCGAGCAGATCCGCATCAATTTCGGCAGGACCTTCAAGGAGCTCTTCGGCCCGCAGGCGTACGCGAATCTGATCCTCTCGGACGGCGACGACCCGCTGGAGTCGGGCATCGACGTCATCGCCAAACCCCCGGGCAAAAAGCCGACGACTATCACCCTGCTTTCCGGCGGCGAACGCTCGATGACCGCCGTCGCCCTGCTCTTTTCTATCTACATGGTCAAACCAAGCCCGTTCTGCGTGCTCGACGAGCTGGACGCCCCGCTCGACGAGTCGAATATCGGCCGCTTCCTCAACATGCTTGACCAGTTCATCGACAAGAGTCAGTTCGTCATCGTCACCCACAACAAAAAGACGATGCGCCGCGCCGACGTCATGTACGGCATCACCATGGAGGAATTCGGCGTCAGCAAACCCGTCGGCGTCAAACTCAGCGCCGAGGAACGGGCCGAACCCAAGCCGCGCCGCACCCTCACCGAGGAGCCGACCACCGAAGAGCGCGCCGCTGAGCCAGCCGTGAGTTCCTGACCGTCGGTGGCCGGTCGGACCCGGCTCGCTGACCACCCCACTGCCTTCCCTGGTCCGATGTCCCTCCCCCAAGGATGCCCAGGCCATCCCCCGACCCTCCCCGCCCAAAACCGATCCGCTTCCGAGATTTTTCCAAGGGATGGAGGCGGACTCTGCGCTTTAATGCAGCCAGTGGGAAGGGCTGGCAAAAACTGGCTACCGGCTCTCCCGCAAGGCTTGGCTTCGCCGCTTGCGGGCCCGGAGGTCCCGCCCCACCCTCACCACCCCCGCGCCCGGACCCCGCTCATGCCCCAATTTCGCCTGCCCGACCCCGCCACCGCCGAAATCAGCCCCGCCGACACCGCCGCCTGGCTCACCGAGGCTCCGGAGGCCTTTCAACTCGTCGACTGCCGCGAGCAGGACGAATGGAACCACTGCCGGATCGAGGGCGCGCGGTTAATCCCGCTGTCGCAATTTGCAGAGCTCGCGCCCGCCCAGCTCTCCCCCGAGCGCCCCATCGTCGTCTACTGCCACCACGGCATGCGCTCGCTCCGCGCGACCGAGTGGCTCCGCCACAAAGGCTTTCAGGCTTGGAGCTTGGCGGGCGGGATAAACGCCTGGTCGGAGGAAATCGATCCCGGTGTGCCGCGGTACTGACCGGTGCATGGACGGAGAGAGCAAGAGCCAGACTGGAAAGGGGGGCGATGGTGCGGGAGAGGGATCCCGCTGCTTTCCCCTCCCCGGCCTCAGCGGGTGCGTACCTGGTAAAAATTGCTCCGGATGGTGGCGGGCGCATCGGTGATCAGCGCCTCCCCGACACCTCCGACCACGGTGGACGTGATGTCCGTCCGCCGGGCCATGCCGGCGAGGGTGGTCGAACTATAGACGTCATACTGAATTCCGCTCCCGGCGGCCCAACGCAGGAGGAACTGGCCGGACGGCTGGCGAGTGAAGCTCAGCACGCGCAGGGTGGTTGCAGCGGCCGCTGGCGTGGCGAAAACAAAGTTCTGTGCGGTGGCGACAAAGCGGCCGAGGCCGAAGGAGGCGACGGCCATCGACTGCCGGGTCGGCCGGGCGGCCGGAGGGATCGCGGTCCAGGCCGTGCCGTTGTCCGAATACGAGATCGCCCCCAAAAATCCCACCGCGATCCAGACGCCATCGCCATACGCCAGCGCCCGCGGCAAGGTGATGTTGTCGGTGATGGCGGTCCAAGTCAGGCCGTTGTCGGAGACCAGCAGCCAGTTGTTTTCGGCGATGTAAAACTTTCCTTCGGCATAGAGCACGTCATGCAGGGAGGACGTGCCGGGGTGGCTGCGCTCGGTCCAGATCACGCCATCCGGCGAGGTGAACAGCCGCAGCCCGGCCAGGGCGACAAACACTCCCTCCCCATGCGCCACCTTTGTGAAATTCGCGGTCGTTCCCGACGTGCGCGGCGTCCAGGTCGTGAGGTTGGGCGAGGTCAGCACCACGCCCCCGTCCCCCACGGCGCACCAGACGCCGTTGCCGAGAACGACATCGTTGAGCTGCGCGGTGACCCCGGAAATGCTGGCCGACCACGCCGCTCCGTCCGGCGAGGTCCAGATCGTGCCGCTCGTCCCCACCGCGACAAACGTCCCGTTGCCATGCCCGGTGCCGAGCAGGCTGGGGAAACCAATCCCGGACTGGCGCACCCAGTTTTCACCATCGGTCGACCGGCTCAGTCGTCCCGAATACCCCATGCCGACGAAGACATTTTCCGCAAACACGATGTCGGTGAAGGACGCGTCGATGCCGAGGTTGGAGCGCGCGGTCCAGACGGCCGCATCCGCACTGCTCAGGATCAGGCCGGTCGCGCCGACGCCCACCCACACCCCGTTGCCATGGGCCAAAGCGGTGATCTCCTCATTCGTCGGCGGCGGGTCGATGATGATCCAGGTTTCATTGTTCGCGGACACGGAGATGCGCCCGAATTGTCCCGCCGTGACATATTTCCCGGCCGCAAACGCCATCGCCTGGTAGCCGCTCGCCTCCGAGGCCACCGACGTCCACACCGTGCCATTGCTCGACCGCGCCTGGTTACCGGGTCCCTGCACGACAAAGCGCGCGCCATCATGGATGATCGCGGAAATCGCCACCGGCGTGCCCGAGTCGTACGACGTCCACGTCACCGCATCCGGCGAGGCGATCAGCGTGCCGCCGACCCCGACCGCCGCAAAATGCCCGGCGCCACCCGCCACCCCCCACAACTCGGCAGACACCCCGCTGGTCCGCATCGTCCACGTCACCCCGTCCGGGGAGGTGACGATCATCCCCTGCCGGCCCACCGCGACGAACAACCCGCCCGCCCGCGTGACGTCGAACAACCACTGGCTCGTCCCGCTGGTCCGCGGCGTCCACGTGACCGCATCCGGCGAGGTGAAAATCTGCCCCAACCCGCCAACCACCACATACTGCCCGGCCTCATGGACGATCGCCTCGGCAAACCAATTCACCCCCGCATCCCGCGGTGTCCACGTCGCCCCGTCTACCGACGTGGTCACCACCCCCTCGTACCCGACCGCCACAAACCTCGAGCCATCAAAAACCACGTCGGTGTATCCTCCCCCGCTGACCCATTCCCACGACTCCTGAGCCCGCCCCACCAGAGCCCAACCAAACGAAACGATAACCAAAAGGAGCACCCGTGTTTTCATGATCAGTGGAGCAAAGTTTGTATTAAATGATTATTTGAATAGTTGTAATTACAGCAAAACCGACGCATCACACCGGGTGCCTGTCCCTTAACCAAGTATCCATCGTTACACAAGCGGCCTGTCCCTTTAAGGACATTTTATGAAAATTTCCCGGCCGGCAGGCGGGTCCCGGCACCGGGCGCGCCGCCGACCCGGGGTGCCAATTGACGGGGGCCTTGAAATCCCGCAGGCTGCCGCCATGAAATGTTTCTCGGTTTTCCTGCTTTCGGTCGGTGGCCTCGGACTGGCCGGACTTGGCGTAGAGGCGGGGGCGGGGCTGGTGCCGGGCACGGCGGAGGTCGTGCAAACCGGGACGCTGAGCAACGGCTACCCGGATTTCATCGGGGCCGCCTTCATGAATGGGGCGATGGCCGGGACGCTCAAGGCGGCCAACTTTAATGGGACCAACCAATCCCTGACCGCAACCGCCGCCGGGGCGGTGAGCGTGGCAGCCACCACCACGGCCGGCCTGCCGTGGCTGACGTTTTCGGATGGCGGGAACCTTCCTTCCGCCGCCAATTCGGGCACGGCGATCAACTTCACGGGCCCGGCCGACCAGGCGGCGCGGGACCGGATCGGCAATACGGGGTTTGCCGGCACGAACGGGTGGTCGTTTCGGCTCATCGGCCTGACCCCCGGAGCGAAATATCGGGTGCAGGTGCTCACGGCCGAAGGATTCACCCCGCCTCCGGGACGAAATTTCGACCTCCTCGTCGACGGGGTGCTTGCCTTGGACAACGTCAATCCTCCCGGCAATGGCGAAGCGCCGTTCTCCGCGATCTCCCAGTTCGAAGCGGTCGCGGAGGCGTCAGGCACGATTACGGTGACCACCGCGGCGGGTGCCACGACCGTCTCGGCCGACCCCAACCCGTACCTCTGCGGCCTGGCGGTGACCCAGGTCAGCGCGGAACCGGTGCCGCCCACCGTCAGCCAGCACCCGGCCAGCCTGAACCGTGGCGCAGGCGATCCGGCCAACCTGGGCGTCGTGGTGACCGGGGCCACGCCGCTGTCCTACCAATGGCTGCGCGAAGGAGCGCCGGTGGAGGGCGCGACGTCCCCGACCCTGGCCATCGAACGCCTAATCGCGGCCGATGCGGGCACCTACCGCTGCCGCGTGACCAACGCCTTCGGACAGGCCCTGTCCAATCCCGCCACGATCGGCGTTTTTGCTCAGCCTCCCGGCCTGCTCTCCCAGGTGCGAGGGTGGTGGAAATTCGATGAGGCGGACGGTCTGAGCGCGGCCGATGCCTCGGCCTACGGCAATCACGGCACCCTGGTCAACTTCCCTGCCTCGGGCCAGTGGGTGGCGGGCCGTTCTGGCGGCGCGCTGCACTTCCGCGGGCCGATCAGCCGCGACTTTGTCCTGGTTCCCCAGTACCTGCTGCCGGACGCCTCCATGACGTGTTCCGCGTGGGTCTGGGCCGACGCCCGTCCGGCCTGGGCCAGCATTGCCAAAACCTGGCTGAATGCCGGCGCGTCGAGCTTTCGTTTCGGCCTGCAAGAATCAACCGGAGCCATGGGATCCTTCCTGTACACCTCCGCGGGGGCCCAGCCCAGCACCCGCGAAACGGCTCCCCTCCCCCTCGGAGCCTGGCATCACGTGGCCTGCACGGCGGACGGATCCACCCTGCGCGTCTTCCGCAACGGCACGCTCGTCTCCAGCACGCCCTATGCCGGCCCGCTCGCGACCGCCGACATCGGACCCCTGGGCATCGGCGCGAGACTGAACACCGCCGGCACCGCCGCCAACCCCGGCACCCCCGGCTACTGGCAGGGGAAAATCGATGACCTCGCCATCTGGGCGCGCGCCCTCAACCCCGCGGAAATCAGCGCGATCCATCAAGGCGGGCTGCTCGGGCTCGATCTCAGCCAGATCGACGCCACCCCACCCGCCGGAGGCGTGGTCATCAATGAATTCATGGCCTCCAACAGCGGCGCCCTGCGCGACGAGGACGGCGACTCCCCGGATTGGATCGAGATCTACAACGGCACCGATGCCGCGGTGAATCTGGACGGATGGAGCCTGAGCGACGACCCGGCTCAGACACCGGCATGGGTCTTTCCCGCCACCCTCGTGCCGGCGCGTTCGTTCGTGCTCGTCTTCGCCTCCGAAAAAGACCGCAAGGTGGCCGGGCGGGAGCTGCACACGAATTTCAAGCTCTCCGCAGATGGCGAACCGCTCGCCCTGCTCAGGCCGGACGGCACCGCGGCCTGCGCGTATGCGCCGGGCTTTCCACCCCAAGTCGCCAACGTGTCGTTCGGCCTCAGCAGTCCCGACCTCGCGGCGGCTCCGCCCGGCAGCCCGGCCTTCAACGTCCTGCTGCGGTACTACGTGGTCCCTTCCCCGGGCTACGCCAATGGCGGCGGCACGCCGGCCATCGGACCCAGGGTGACCTCCCTCGGCCATGTGCCCGCCATCCCGGGCGATGAAGACCCGCTCGCGATCACCGCGCTGGTGGCCCCGTCTCTTTCCGCGGTGACCGGCGCCACCCTCACCTATCGGACGAATTTCGGCCCGGAAACCACGGTCCCCATGGCCGCCGCCGGCGCGGGCGCATGGACCGGCGCGATTGAGGCCGCGGCGGCCGCCCCGCGCCAGATGCTCCGCTACTTCGTGACCGCCACCGACATCGACGGCCGGACCACCCGCTGGCCGCCGCTCTTCGATGCCGCCACCCAGCCGCTGTACCAGGGCACGGTGGTCTCCGATCCCGCCATCACCACGCCGCTGCCCGTCCTCCATTGGTTTGTGCAGGCCCCGGCCGCGGCCGAAACCCAGAACGGCACCCGCTGCTCGGTCTTTTACGACGGAGAGTTCTACGACAACATTTTTGTCCGCATCCGCGGCGGCACCTCGATCAGCTGGCCGAAGAAGAGCTACAAGCTCGAGTTCAACGAGGGTGCCCACTTTCGCTTCCGGCCCGCCGCCCCCCGGGTCAGCGAAATCGATCTCAACACGACCTACACCGACAAAAGCTACGTCCGCGCCGTGATCGCGGGCGAATTCATGAATGCCGCCGGCCTGCCAACCGTGGACATCTTCCACACCCACGTCCGCCAGAACGGCAATTTTTACAGCCTGGCCCTGATGACCGAAAACCCTGATCGCGATCACCTCCGGCGCGCCGGCCTCGATCCGGACGGTGCCTACTACAAAGGAGCCGGCGGCGCCACGCTCGACTCGGTCAGCGGCTACGAAAAGAAGACCCGGGAGAACGAAGGCACCGCCGACCTCCAGGCGCTGGCCGCCGGCGTGGCCCTGACTGGCGCCCCGCTGGAACGCTTCGTCTTCGATCACGTCGATGTGCCGGCAATGGTCAATTACATGGCCTGCATGGCCATCACCCAGGACATCGACGGCACCGACAAAAACCATTTTCTCCATCGCGACACCGAGGGGACCCGCGAATGGCGGATGCTGCCGTGGGACATTGACCTGACCTTCGGCCCGAACGCGCTCAACACCGACACCATTGTCTACAATCAGCAGAACGCCAACAGCCCGCCCAACACCAGCCATCCGTTTATCGGCGCGCGGCCCTACCTCCTGCACGACGGAAAATACATGCGGCTGCTGGAGGCGATCGTGAAGACGCCGCGCGCACGCCGGATGCTCCTGAGGCGCATTCGCACCCTCAACGACCAGTTCCTGGCCGCGGGATTTTTTCAAAACCGGATCGATGCGCTGGTTCCTCTGCTGACCGCGGACGCCACCGCCGACAAGGCCCGGTGGGGGGCCAACGCCCATTTCGCCGGAACCGCCTACACCCTGCTCCAGGCGACCAGCCGGATCAAAACCGACTACCTCGCCCGGCGGCCGGGGTACTTGACCGGAACGACCATCGTCGGGGTGACCACGACCAATCCCGCCGCCCAGCCAGCGGAGCCGGCGCTGGCCTTCGGCGACGTCGCCTTCAACCCCGGCACCAACCAGGAGGAGGAATTCCTGCGACTGGACAACCCGAACGACTACGACGTCGATGTGAGCGGATGGACGGTCAGCGGCGAGATCGATTGGACGATCAAACCGGGTACCGTTATCGAACCCGGCGGTTCGCTGCACCTGACGCCGAATGCCGCCGCCTTCCGCGCGCGCGCGCTGAGCCCGCACGGTGGCGAGGGCCTCCAAGTGCAAGGAAACTACCCGGGGCAGTTGAGCGCGCGCGGCGGCACCCTGTCCCTTCACCAGCCCGGCACCGACCGGATCACGGCGACCACCACCTACCCCGGCGCACCCAGCCCGGCGCAGCAAGGACTGCGGGTCAGCGAGATCATGTACCATCCCGCCGGCCATCCGGACGCGGAATACATCGAACTCGTGAACGCCGGACCGCTCACGCTCGATTTAAGCGGCCTCGCCTTCATCCGGGGAGTCGAGTTCAATTTCTCCGGCAGCGCCGTGACCTCACTGGCCCCGGGGGCCCGCGCCCTCGTCGTCAAAAATGCCGCCGCGTTCGAAACGGTCCACGGCCCCGGACTGGCGGTCGTCGGCGAATACCTCGGCAGCCTCGACAATGCCGGCGAGCGCCTCCATCTCGTCGATGCCGTCGGCGAAACCATCCTCGACTTCGATTACGAGGACGACTGGCAGGCCGCCACCGACGGCGGCGGTTTTGCCTTGGCCATCGTCGACCCCCAGGCCCCGCATGGTGCCTGGGCTTCGAAAACCCAATGGCAGACCGGCTCCTCGCTCGGCGGATCCCCAGGCAGGTCCGATCCCGTCACCCAGGACACCGACGGCGACGGCCAGAACGACCGCGACGAAGGCATGGCCGGCAGCGACCCGGCCTCGGCCTCCTCGCGCTTTGAAGCGCCGTCCGCCGAAATGCAGCCGGACGGCTCGGTCCGCCTCGCCTTCCCCGCCGCCGCCCACCGCACCTACGACATCCAGCGCAGCCATGACTTCGAAACCTGGACCACCATCCTGACGATCCCCGCCGAACCCACTGCCCACCGGGTCGAGGCCACCGTGCCACCCGGCCCCGACGGCCGGCATTTCTACCGGACTTCGACGAATGGGTCGGCGCAGTGAGCCCCCCTGCCGGCGACCCGGCCGGCCACGAACTCACCGCCGAGTTCAGCTCAGCGAGGACAGCGGCGCGAAGGCATGCCCAGGAAAGACTTTGGCGAGGTCGATGCCCGGTGCCTGGCGCACCAGAACCGGGGCGAGCAAGTCGCGGTAGTTGTGACGGACGGGCAGGTCGCCGGGCCCCTGGAGGATGTCGGGGCCGAGGCCGGTCCACTCACCGTGCATCCGCCCTCCGGGCACGCCGCCGCCGAGGAAAAACATGACGCCGCCCAGGCCGTGGTCGGTTCCCCCCGCGCTGTTCTCGCCCACCCGCCGGCCAAACTCGGTCATCACGACCACGTTCGTCCGGGCCAGCCGCGCCGGGCCGAGGTCCCGGGCGAAGGCCGCCAGACCGAGCCCGAGCCGCGTCGCGGGCCCGTTAATGATGGCCGCCTGGGTGATGTGCGAGTCCCATCCATTCACATTGATCGCCGCCGCCTGCAGGCCGACCCGCGCCTTGAGCAGTTGCGCAATCTGCCGCAGGCCGCCGCTGAAGGAGTCGTCCGCATAGACCGCACCATGCGCGGGCGCATAGGCCGCCTTGTTCAGCGCCTCGATGCGGGCCAGCGCCGCCAGGGCGTTCGCGCCCGCCGGCCCGAGCAGCCCGGGCGTCGCACCATAAAGCGACGCCAGCTGCGCTGCAAAATTTTCCGGGGCCCGCCGCCCGAGGCCGAATTCCTCGATCGATTCGAGCGCCGCGCACGACGGCGCGCCCCGCAGGCACTCGGGCAACTGCGGACCGATCGCCACCGCGGTCAGCGGCGAGTGGCCGGCATCCGGACGCACCCGCAAAAACCGGCCGAGCCACCCGCCCGCGGCCAGGCCGCCGTGCTCCATAAAATCCTGCGCCTCAAAATGCGAACGTGTTTCGTCCTCGCTGCCGGCACCGTGCACCGCGCCGAGCAGCCCGTCTTTCCAGAGCGACTCCAGCGGGGCCAGCCGCGGGTTCAGCCCGAAGAAGCCGTCGAGATCGACCACCTCGTTTTTCCGCAGACCGAGCGACGGCCGCGCGCGGTGGTACCCGTCATCGCCGTGCGGGACGACCAGGTTGAGGCCGTCCGCGCCCCCGCGCAGAAACACGACGATGAGCGCAGGATCGAGGTCACGGGCGTCGGTGATGATGGCGGTGGCACTCACAGGATGATGGTCGGCGGGGAACGGCGGCAGGGATGCGGAACGGAGGGGAAAGGCGCGGGCCATGGCCGGCTCAGCAGGTCTGAAAGGCAGGGCAGGCCAGCAACAGCGCGAGCGGAGAGGCGCAGTTATGGGTGGCCAGCCATTCGGCCTCAGTCGGCTGACGGCCGAGCACGTGAGCGGCGAGCGCAAGATCGGTGCCGCCGGCGGCGTCGCGAAGCCGCGCGAGCTGGAATGACGTGCCCTTCAAATCATTGGCGGCGAGCTCCGCCGCGAAGCGCCACCGCCAGAGCAGCGTGGCCATCCACGGCTGCGGCTCCTCGGGATAGCCGTCGGGCGTGGGGTATTGAAAGGGCGCATGCCCCATCCGCAGCAGATAGTCCTGCACCGCGCGCCCGGCATCGGTGCGGGCCCCGGTTGCCCGCAGGGCCGACACGACAAAGTGAAATGGCCGCTTGATCTTCGCGCTCCGCGCCGCCCAAAACGCCTCTTGGGCAAAGACCGCGGCCAGCGTCTGCCGGATGTCACCGCGGGATTCGGAAAACGCGCGCCCCACCGCCTCGATGGCATCCCCGGACGGCTCGTCGGCGATGAAACGGCGGCAAAGTTTTTCCGCAAGATGGCGCGCCGTCGATGGATGATCGGCCACCAGCTCGATCACGCGGTCGAGGTCGCCGCGGCCCAATCCGCCGGGAATGGCGACCCCCAGGACCAGCTTGGGACCGTCGTCGTGCCGCCCGGCCTCAAACTCGACCTTGCCGACGGCATGGCGCGCCGACTGCCGGGCGCGCACGGTCCACCCGGTCAGGCAGCGGGCGACTTCCATGACATCCTGCTGCGTGTAGCCGCCATGCACCCCAAGGGTGTGGAGCTCCAGCAGCTCGCGGGCGTAATTTTCGTTGGGTCGCTCATGCTCGCTGGCGCTCCGGTTTTCACGGCCGTCGAGGTACCACAGCATCGAGGGGCTGAGCGCGGAGGCGCGCACGAGGTCGGCAAAGCGGCCCAGCGCATGAGCGCGAATGACGCGCCGATCGTCCACCGGCTTGAGCCAGCGGGAGTCGCCCTTCGAGGGATCGATGTTGAAATGATCGGACCAGAAATCGACCATGACCTCGAACAGCTGCCGCCGGGAATAGAGGGCTCGCTGCATCTTGTCGCGGGTGAGCTGGTCCAACAGTTCCCGGGGATCGTGCTCCAGCAATTCACCGGCCGGCCAGGCGTCGAGCGCCTCGAAGTGGCGGCTGCGGCGCAACGCCTTGGTATCGTCGAGCGCTTCCGGTGCCAACTGCTCGGCGACAAACGCCCGGGCACCCATCGCGGTGACCCGGGCATGATCGCCGGGACCCGGGCCAAAGGTCAGGCGGTTCAGCGCGTGCGCCGCGTCATCGATGGCCGGAGCGGCCGGCGGTTGAAACGCCGCCAAGCCCGCCGCCCCGCCCGGCAACTGCGGGGCCAGCCAATGCGAAAGCGCCGAGAGTCCGCCCACGCCGGCGACGGCACCGCCGGCCGTGGCGGCATGCAGGAATCGACGGCGGGTCAGCGGAGTCATCAGCGGAAAAGAAGTGTGATTTGAGAATTGAAGCAGAGACGGCCGGGAACCGGCGGGGTGAACCGAAATCCACCGGCGGCGGCACGCCCGTCGCGCAGCCGCCTCACGATTGCGGCCCGGCGACGAGAGGAGCCGTCTCCGCGGCCTCGACCGGACGGCGGGCCCTGCGTTCGCCCCACCACGAAAAGAACGCGGCCCCGGTGCCGGCGGTAAGCACCAGCGGGATCACCAGCAGTTGGCCGAGGATCGGCAGCAAAAACGTCAGCGCCAGCACCACCCCGCCGCGCAGGACGGCGCGCCAGGGCTGGGTGGCATCGTGCGGCGTCGGCAGCCCGACCCCGATGCGCCGCGCCAGCCCCGCGCTGCCGACCAAGCCAGCCAGCAAGGGCGCGGCAATCAGCAGCAAGCCGATCCATTTGAACGCGGCGGGCGCGGCATTGAGCACGCCCGTCCCCGCGGCAATGGGGGCGACCGCCAGCAACAACCCGATGAGCGTGGTGACCACCGGGCGTCGGAATTGTTCGGCGCAGCGCGCCACGTGAGCCGGAAAAAGCGCGGCCGAGGCCAGCCAGTAGCTCACGAACATGAGGAAAAAGCCAAGGGCGATAAAGAGCCAGACGAGGACGTTGGCGGTGGTGATGTATTCCATGACGATCAGAGGCCTGGGGTGTGGTTGAACGATGTGGGCGGGAAGGAGGCTTTGTCGAGCGCCGTCTCGGATTGGAAATACGCAGCCGTGCTCCGCTTTCTTTCATCCGATTGGCGGGCTCATCTGTGAGTGGATAAAACCCGCCGGTCATGCCAGCGTGCCGGCTCCCGCCGCTCCCCCGCGCCACCCCATGCTCCAACACTTCATCCTCGGCACCGCCGGCCATATCGATCACGGCAAGAGCACCTTGGTCAAGGCTCTGACGGGCACCGACCCGGACCGACTGCCGGAGGAGCGCCAGCGCGGCATGACGATCGAGCTTGGCTTCGCGCACCTTCAGATGGTCGATCCTGTGGAGGACGCCGTGCGCTACAGCCTGGGGGTGGTGGACGTGCCCGGGCACGCCGACTTTGTGCGCAACATGGTGTCCGGCGTGGCCTCGCTGGATGTCGCTCTCTTCATCGTGGCCGCGGACGACGGCTGGATGCCGCAGTCAGAGGAGCACTTGCAGATTCTCACGCACTTCGGCGTATCCCGCGCGGTGGTCGCGCTGACGAAGGCAGACCTGGCCGAGGATGTCGATTTCGCCGTGGAAATGCTGCGCGAGGAGGTGCGGGGCAGTTTTCTGGAAAACGCGCCCATCGTGCCGGTGGCCGCACCGCTCGGCCGCGGACTGGATGAGCTGCGGGCCGCACTGGCCGGCGTGCTGCGCGACGCCCCGCCCCCTCTCGACAATGGCAAACCGCGCCTCCATGTGGACCGGGCGTTTTCCCCCACCGGCGCCGGCACCGTGGTCACGGGCACGCTGACCGGCGGCGCGCTGGCCGGCGGCACGGAGGCGGTGGTCCAGCCCCAGGGACTCCCGACGCACCTCCGCTCGGTCCAGTCGCACGGCAGCCACAAGGACCACGCCCGCCCCGGCATGCGGACCGCGCTCAACCTCGCGGACGTGCCGCTGGCCACGCGCGACAAAAAACGCGGAGTCAGCCGCGGCGATGTGGTCACCATAGCCCGCCTCGGCCCGCCCGGTCTGGCACTCGACGTGCAGGTCGAAAAATCAGCCCGCCCGGTGCCCGGACAGCCGGGATTCACCCGGCCGCTGCGCACCGGCCAGCGGGTCCATCTCCATCACGGCTCGGCCAGCCACGAGGCGCGGCTGTACCTGCTGGGCACGCGGTCGGTCGGCCCCGGGGAGACGGCGCTGGCCGAGGTGCGCTGCGAGGTGCCGGTGCACGCCCTGGCCGGCGACCGCTTCGTGCTGCGCGACTGGTCAAAGCGCTTCACGATCGGTGGTGGCCTGATCCTGGAGGCGGCGGCCGGGCCGGGCCGGTTCCGCAAGCCCGCGCAGCGCGCGTTTCTCGAGGCCCGCGCCGCCGCCCCGGGCGATGTGGCGGCGGCGTTGCGAGCGCTGCTGGCCCGCGATCACGCGGTCCCGCGCGAAGGCCTGCTGGCTCAGTCGACCTTCAGCGACGCCGAGGTGCGCAAGGCCGCCGAAGCCCTGGTAAAATCCGCGCAGGCCTTGACGGAGGCCGGCTGGCTGCTTGAGGCGGCCTGGTGGACGGAGGTCTGCGCCGAGGCCGCCGCAGCCATCGAGACCCATCATGCCGCCCACCCCGAGACCCTCGGGCTGCCGGTGAGCGCGCTGCGTTCCGCCCTGCGCCGGCGGCTGCTTCAGCCACGGTTGTTCGACGTGCTCCTGAGCCATCTCAACCGCCATGGCTTCGCCAAGGAGGGCGAGGCGATCAGAAAGTCCGCCCACCAGGCGGCGCTGCCTCCGGCGCTCGCCGAAGCCGGCCGGCGCCTGCTCGCCGCCCTCGAGGCCAACCCGCTCGACCCACCCAACCCGAAGGAACTCGCCCCCACGCCGGCCGACCAGAAGGCCCTCAAATTCCTCATTCAAAGCGGAGAGGTTGTTTCCCTGGATGAAAAAGCCGTGCTCGCGAAGGAAGCGTACGAGGCCCTGCGTGCCGCAGTGATGGCGAGCGTGAAAACCCGCGGCCAAGCCACGGCCAGCGAAGTGCGGGAGGACACCAAAACCACCCGCCGCTTCCTCATTCCGCTGCTCGAAAGGCTCGATCGCGAGGGCGCGACCCGGCGCCAAGGGGATTATCGCACCCTGCGCTGAGCAGGCCCCGCCAGAGGCCTCATCCCGTCTCCACGGTTTTCGATTGCCTGGCCGGCTTCCCGATTGAGAATCGACATCGCTCCGGGGCGATTTGTGGTTGCCTCCAGCATCCCCCCTCCCCCATCCTCCGCCCTCGCTCATGCCTGTTGTCACCCTTGAATTTGAAACGCCCCAGTTTCTCCACTCACTGATTGGCGGGGACATGTCCCGTCTGAAGCACCTGGAGCAGCGGGCCGGGGTGAGGATCACGACGCGTGAAGGATGGTTGAAAATCGACGGGGAAGACCCGGCGGCCATCGAGAAGACGGCCGCCGTCATCAACCAGCTGGAGGCGGCCTGCCGGGCGGGCACGCAGATCGACAGCCACTTTTTCCGCGTCGCCGTCGAATCGGTCATGGGCCCCGCCGGCCCCGCCGGCCGCGCGGGCCAAGGGCTCAAGGAGCTGACGTCGGTCCGGCTGCTCGGCTCCCCGCGCAAGCCGGGCATCACCCCGAAAACTAAAGGACAACTCGACTACCTGCGTGCCATCGAGAAGCACGACGTGACCTTCGGCATCGGTCCGGCCGGCACGGGCAAGACGTTCCTGGCCGTCGCCGCCGCCATGGCCGCGTTCAAGGCCAAGCAAATCAACCGCATTATCCTGTCGCGCCCGGCGGTCGAAGCGGGCGAGGCGCTCGGCTTCCTGCCAGGCGATATGAACGAGAAAATTTTTCCCTACCTGCGCCCGCTCTATGACGCGCTGTACGACATGGTCGAGCCGGATGAACTGGAAAAAATGATGGACCGCGGCCAGATCGAGATCGCCCCGCTCGCCTACATGCGCGGCCGCACCCTCAGCCACGCCTTCATCATTCTCGACGAAGCTCAGAACACGACAATGTCGCAAATGCTCATGTTCCTGACCCGCCTCGGCGAGGAGAGCAAATGCGTGGTCACGGGCGACCCCACCCAGGTCGACCTCCGCCAAGCCGGCGGCTCCGGACTGGCCGAAGCCGCGCGCATTCTGCCGGGCACCGAAGGCGTCGCCTTCGTCCGGTTCGCCGACACCGACGTCGTCCGGCACCCGGTCGTCGCCCGCATCATCAATGCCTACGACAAGGCGCGCGGCAGCGCGGAAGCCGAGCCGCGCGGCCGCGGCCCGGCCGCCGGCCGCCGGCCGCGGGCGGAGGAGGCGTGAGCCGCTCCGCCCCTCAAGCCACCCAACGCCGACTGCACCCTCCGCCACCACCACCCGCCACCTCTCGTGGTGACCACCCACGTGCACGGATGGCTCAGCGATGGAGCACCTCGCTTGCCCCAAGGCGATCGGAGGTTCGAATCCCTCTCCTTGGTCCAGGTTCAGGCCCCAAAAACCTCCTCCGGCTCCAAAAAAGACGTTCGGTTTTTGCCTTCCATTTCGAATACTCGGGGATGGAATCAGCTTCGGATTCGGAACTGCTTGGGGATTTCGCCGTGGCCCGGTCGGAAGCGGCGTTTCGTGAACTGGTGGCTCGGCATGTGGACCACGTGCACTCAGTGGCGTGGCGGGTGACGCGGTCGGCTGATCTATCGGCGGATGTGGCCCAGCGGGTGTTCGCGCGCCTGGCGGAGCGGCACCAAACGATGCCGCGCGGGGTGTCGCTGGGGGCCTGGCTCCACACCACCACTCGATCTCTCGCGATCGACGTGGTCCGGACCGAGGCGGCGCGAAAGCGGCGCGAGGAGGAATTTCACCTGCATACCGTGATGAATGCGCGCGACACGCCCGATTGGTCCGAAATCGAACCGGTCATCGATGAGGCGGTGGAATCGCTACCACCGAAGGACCGCGAGGCCATCCTGCTCCGGTTTTACCACAACCACACGCATGCCGAGGTCGGGCGCTGCCTCAACCTGGCCGAGGATGCTGCCCGCATGACCGTGCAGCGCGCCCTGGAGAAGCTGCGCCACCTGCTGGCCCGCAAGGGCATCACGACCACCGCGGCGGCCCTCGCCGTCACCCTGCCACTATACGCGGTGCCGGCCGCCCCACCCGCACTGGCCTCCAGCGTCGCCACGACCGCCCTCGGAGCGGCCGGCACCGCGGCAGCCACCCACACCTTCTGCGCCACCGCCATCGCCATGACCAACTCCCACCTTGCCACCGCAGCGGCGATCGCCATCGCCGTTCCCATCATCGCTGTGCAATTCTTTCAGAACGCACAGCTCAAAGACGAAGCGGAAGCGCTGCGCAGCGCAGCGAAACTCCCAGCCATCGCGCCATCATTCGCCCAACCGGGAAAACCCTCCAAACCCGGCGCGGACGGCACCGTCCACCCGGAACACACCCTCCAGCCAACCGCCGCGGCGTCCGCGACGGCGTCCACCTTGCGGGAAATCCTCGCCAAAAGCGATCCCGTGAATCGAATTCGTGCGTTGATGGAGTATGCGGAGCAGATCCCGACCGATGCCATCGCCAGCGTCCTGAAGGACCTGCGCGAAGGGACGCCCGAGTGGGACCCGGAAGCCAAAATCGTCATGCACATGTTGCTGACCCGCTGGGCGCGGGAATCCCCCGACGCCGCTTATGCCAGCCTCAATTCGTTGGATTTGCGACAACAGGGCGGCGAAGGCGTCAGCATCGTCGCCAGCCTCGCGGCACTCGACCCCAAACGCGCCGTCGCCTGGCTCCAAGACCCGGAGAACAAACTCGTCGATTTCCCGTTCGTTGGACAAATCCTGGCTGGCACCATCGGCAAGGAATGGGTGCGCCAGGATTCCGCCGCCGCGCTGGCGTGGGCCCGCAGCCTACCGGAAAACCAGCAGGGCGGTGCCTATGTCGGCGTGCTCGGCACCCTGGCCGGCACCGATCCGGCCGCGGCCGCCGCCCTGGCTGCTCAACTCGACCCCGGCGGGGCGCGCCGCAATGTCATCGGCGACATCGCCGAATCCTGGGCCCGGAAATCGCCGCAGGCAGCGCTCGACTGGGCGCGGTCGCTGGGCGATGACGATGGCCGAACCGCCACCCGCCAGGCGCTGGGCGGCTGGGCTTTGACGGAACCCGCCGCGGCGGCGGCCTATCTCGACCAACTGCCGGCCGCAGACGTCGACGGCGAGCTTCTCAAAACTGTCGCCGGCCCCTGGACCAGTCAGGCCCCCGCCACCGCCGCCACCTGGTTATCCGCCCGACCCGAGGGAGATGGCAAGAACCAGGCCATGGGGGATGTGATGTGGAATTGGACGAAGCAGAATCCCGTGGAAGCCTCGACCTGGCTCCACGACCAGCCCTCGGGCCCCGCCCGCGATGCCGGAATCAACGGCCTTGCCCTGGCGACCTTCGACAACGATCCCGAGGGTGCCTTGACCTGGGCGGCCAGCATTTCCGATGAAAAAACGCGTGCTGACTCCCTCGCCATCGGCCTGGGAGCCTGGAGCAAAAAGGATGCCGCCGCCGCCGCGGCGTGGGCCGCCCGTCAGGGCGTCGCCCGCAAATAAATTGCAGCCACGGCAGCGAAGAGTGTGATAGAACCATGGGAGCATCCCGTCGGGCCGCTTGACCCTGCCCAGCCTATTCCGCCGCTCCTTGATGAAGCCACTTCTTGTTTTAATCACCGGAGCCATGGGACTCGCCGGCCTCACCCTGCCGAGGCTCCAGGCGCAGGTGCCCGCCGCCGCAACTGACACCGCCATCGGGGAGAGCCGCCTGGGCCCCGATGAATTCTCCCAGTCGGCCGACGTCAAGATTCACTACGTCACCAGCAGCACCGGCCCGCTGGTGGTCATGATCCACGGATTCCCCGATTATTGGTTCACCTGGCGGAAACAGATGCCGGCGCTGGCGGAATCGTTTCAGGTCGTGGCCATCGACCACCGCGGCGACACCAAAAGCGACCAACCAGCCGGGGTGAAGAACTACCGCATGAAAAACCTCGTCGGCGACGTGGAGGCTGTGATCCGGCACTTTGGCCGGGAAAAAACGGTCGTCGTCGGGCACCGCAGGAATGCGCCCGAGCTGGTGACCCGGACCATGGTCGACTGGTTGAAACGGTAGCACCGCCGCCGATCCCCATCCTGCCCATGACGCGCCTGCTCCGGCCCTGCCTCCCGATCTCGTTGATCAGCCTGATGGTCGCGGGTGCCGGCTGCTCGTTCGTCCCGACCTACGACCGCCCGGCCGCCCCGGTGGCCGCCACCTTCCCCGGCGGATCGGCGGCAGCCGAGGCCATGGCCGTGCCAAACCTGCCGTGGCGCGCATTCGTGCTCGACGCGCGCCCCCGGCAGCTCATCGAACTGGCCCTCGACGCCAACCGTGACCTGCGATCCGCGGTCCTCAACGTCGAGCGCAGCCAGGCGCAGTACCGCATCTCCCGGGCCCAAACCGTTCCCAACGTCGATGGCGACGCCGGCTACCGGCGCGCCGGCGGGCCGAACGCAACGAGCAGCCAGTGGCACGCGAGCATCGGGACCACAGCCTATGAGCTCGACCTCTTTGGCCGCATCCGCAGCCTTAATGCCCAGGCTCTGGAGGAGTTTTTTGCCGCGGAGGAGAACCAGCGCAGCGCGCAGATTACCGTGGTCGCCGAGGTCGCGATCCAGCATTTCACCGTGCAGCAGGCTCAGGAACAAATCGCCCTGGCCCGCCAGACGCTGGCCGCGGTCGAAGCGTCCTTCCAGCTCAATCAGGCGACGCATGACGCCGGAGCGACGTCAGAACTCGACCTGCGCACGTCCGAAGCCCAGGTGGAAACGGCGCGCATCAACATCCTGACGTACGAACGCCAGGCGTCCCTCGCCGCCAACCAGCTCGTCCTGCTCGTCGGACGGCCACTGCCGAACGGACTACCGGCCGCCCGACCGCTCGATAGCCGCGGCGTACTCGCCCCGGTGCCTGCCGGGATGTCGTCATCGGTCCTACTTGATCGACCGGACATCCTCGCCGCCGAACACACGCTGAAGGCGGCTGAAGCCAATATCGGGGCAGCCCGGGCGGCTTTTTTTCCCATCATCACCCTCAGCGGATCTGCTGGCGGCAGCAGCGGGGAATTGCGCAACCTGATCGGCGGGGGCAACGGCGTCTGGAGCTTCGCCCCACAGATGAGCGTGCCGATCTTCGATGGCGGCCGCAATCGCGCCACCCTCGATGCCGCCGAAGTCAGCGCGCGCATTGAGGTCGTCACGTATGAAAAGGCGATCCAGACCGCCTTCCGCGAGGTGGCGGACGCCCTCGCGACCCGCGACAGCTTCCGGCATCAAATCGAGGCGCAGCGCGGACTCGTCAAAACCCAGCAGCGGCGATACGAACTGGCGGACCTGCGCTACCGGCAGGGCGAGGAGTTGTATCTCAATGTCCTCAGTGCCCAGCGTGACCTTTACAGCGCTCAGCAGCAACTCATCCAGGCGACCTATGACAGTGTGGTCAACGACATCACCCTCTACAAAGCCCTTGGCGGTGGATGGAAATAATCCCATGAAACGATTTCCCCGATTTGTGGCCGCCCTCATTCCCACCGCCCTGGGCATGCTGCTCGCAGGCTGCGGAAAAAAGGACCTGGCGGCCTTCACCTTTGAGACAGCCGCCCTGACGCGCAGCGACCTCGTCCAGCACGTCACCGCGAGCGGCACGCTCAGCGCGGTGGTCAGCGTGGATGTCGGCAGCCAGATTTCGGGGAAAATCTCCGTGCTCAATGTCGACTTTAATTCCCCCGTGAAAATCGGGGAACTGGTCGCGGAAATCGATCCCTCGCTCTACACCGCCATCGTGCGCCAGGCCGAAGGCGAACTGGCCAGCGCCAACGCCACCGCCCTGCTCAAACAGCAGAACCTCGAACGCAAAACAATCCTCTTTCCCAAACAGGCCGCCACCCAGCTCGACCTCGAGCAGGCGGTCGCCGAACTCGCCCAAGCCGAGGCCTCCGTCACCATCCGTGAGGCCGCCCTGCAGAGGGCCAAGGTCGATCTGGGCTACTGCAAAATCACCGCACCGGTCGACGGCATCGTCATTTCCCGCGTCGTCAACCTCGGCCAGACCGTCGCGGCGACCATGACCACCCCGATCCTGTTTACCATCGCCCAGGACATCACCAAGATGCACATCAAGGCATCGATCGCCGAGTCCGACATCGGCATGGTCCACGAGGGCCAGGACATCCGTTTCACCGTCGATGCGTTTCCCGACGAAGAGTTCACCGGCACCGTGACCCAGGTGCGCATGGCCCCCATCGTGACCACCAACGTGGTCACCTACGACACCATGATCACGGTCGACAACCCGGAGAAAAAGCTTTTTCCCGGCATGACGGCCGATGTGTCGATCCTGGTCGCGGAACGGCAGGGTGCCTTGAAAATTTCGAATGCCGCGCTCCGCTTCAATCCGCCTGAGGGCACGGTCTATTCACGCCAGGCACCGGAGAAAATCGAGCGCACCGAGCGACTCGTCTACCTGCTCGAAGCCGATGGCCGGACCATGGCACCGGCAGTGGTCAAGGTCGGGATCACCGACAACGTGGACACGGAGGTGCTGGCCGGCCTGCATGAGGGGGACCGGGTGATCACCACCTCGATCCCCGTTCCGAAAAAAGGGCTGTTCGGCGGCCCACCCGCCAAATGAACGGCCCCGTCATCCAGCTTGATCAAACGGCCCGGGTCTATCGCACCGGCGACGTCGAGGTGCACGCCGTACGCGCCGTCAGCCTGGAGATCCAGCGCGGTGAATTCGTCGCCATCATGGGCAGCAGCGGTTCCGGCAAGTCGACCCTCATGAACATCCTCGGCTGCCTCGACCGCCCGACCGGCGGAACCTACCGGCTTGACGGCGTCAGCGTGGCCGACCTCAGCCGCCGCCAGCTTGCCACCCTGCGCAACCGCAAGCTGGGGTTTGTCTTTCAAAACTTCAATCTGCTCGCCCGGACCACGGCCCTCGAAAACGTCGAGCTGCCAATGTTTTACCGAAAGCCGCTGATGCCGCTTCGCACTCAGCGCCGCCGGGCCGTGGAGGCATTGGAAAAAGTCGGCCTCGGCGACCGCCTCCACCACCGCCCCAGCCAACTGTCCGGCGGCCAGCAGCAGCGCATTGCCATCGCCCGCGCCCTGGTCAACGAACCCGAGGTCGTGCTGGCCGACGAGCCGACCGGCAATCTCGACACCCGGACCAGCATCGACATCATGGGGCTCTTCGAAGACCTGAACGAGGCCGGCATCACCGTCGTCATGGTGACCCATGAACTGGACATCGCCTCCTACTGCAAGCGCATCATCGTCATGCGCGACGGCTTGGTGCTGAGCGACACCCCGAACACAACCCGCCGGCACGCGCGGAAGGAACGAACCATGCTTGAGGCGGCTGAAAAGTCCGCCCGCCTGACCTGATCGATGCGCGCTCTCTTCCATGCCCTGCTGCTCCGGCCGCTGCTCACCGCGATGATTGCGCTGCGCGCGCTCCGCCGGAACAAGATGCGGTCGATCCTCACCGCCCTCGGGATCATCATCGGTGTGGCCTCGGTCGTGGCCATGGTGGCCATGGGCCACGGGGCGCGCACCAGGATCCAGGCCGAGGTGTCTGCGCTCGGACAGAACCTGCTCCTCGTCTTTCCCGGCAGCAAACGGTCCGCCGGCGTCAATTCCGGCCTTGGCAGCGCAGCCAGCATCACCCTGCAGGACGCCGAAGCCATCCGCAAAGAGGTCCGCGATGTCGCCGCCCTCAGCCCGGAAGTCTGGACCCAGGCCCAGGTCATCGCCAGCGGCCGCAACTGGTCCACCACCATCTCCGGAGTGGCACCGGAATACCTCGCCGTCCGCGACTGGCCATTGGCCGCCGGTGCCATGTTCACCGATCGCGACGTGCGCAGCGCCGCCAAGGTCGCCGTCATCGGCAGCAAAACCGCCCATGAACTCTTCGGCGCGCTCAATCCCGTCGGCCAGACGGTCCGCGTCAACAACATCCCGTTCGTCATCACCGGACAACTCACCAGCAAGGGCGCGGGCATGGGCGGCAACAACCAGGACGACCGCCTCGTCCTGCCCTATACCACCGTCATGAAACGCCTCACCGGCGAAAAAACCGTCAAGCTCCTCAACATCCAGGTCACCGGTGCCGAGCGCATGGAAGCCGCCCAGCAACAGATCACCGCGCTGCTCCGCCAGCGCCATCGCACCCCCGCCACGGACCCAAACGACTTCAACCTGCTCAGCCAAAAGGAAATCGCCGAAAAGGTGGCCAGCATTTCCGGCAGCATCACACTCCTGCTGGGCGCGATCGCCGGACTCTCGCTGCTCGTCGGCGGCATCGGCATTATGAACATCATGCTCGTCAGCGTGACCGAACGCACCCGCGAAATCGGCATCCGCATGGCCGTCGGTGCCCAAGGCAGCGACATCCTCCTCCAGTTCCTCATCGAAGCCGTCACCCTCAGCCTGCTCGGCGGGGCGCTCGGCGTGCTCGGCGGGTTCGCCATCGCCGTGACGGTGGCCAACACCGTCGACAACTTCAAACCCGAAGTGACCGCCGGCTCCGTTCTGCTCGCCTTCTCGGTCAGCTTCACCATCGGCGTCTTCTTCGGGTTCTACCCCGCCCGCAAAGCCGCGCGGCTCGACCCGATCGACGCCCTGCGGTACGAATAAAATGCTTTTGGGTCTGGATTTTGCCGCGGCGCAGGGCTGGCCGCGGCACGAGGCCGAACCGGGGCCACGGCCAGCGGGGCAAGTGTGCACGGAGACGTCAGCGATGCGCCCCCCGGGCCCTACGACTCCGGTGTCGAAAACGCCACGCCGACCTCCAGGTTCTGGAAGGCGCCGGACGGCCCGAAATACCGGCCGGTCACCGCCATCACCCCCCGCGGATGATGGCTTGTGCCGGCGACGATGTGACGGTGGTCGCACCGTTTGCCCGTCGTCGGGTCAAAGCCCCGCCATCCGAGTTGCGGGAAATACACCTCGGTCCACGCATGCGTCGACCCCTGCGCGGCGCGGGTCGCGGGACAGTCCAGGTAGCCGCTCGCGAAGCGCGCGGCGATGCCCAAATGGCGCAGGGTTTCCATCATCAGCGTCGCCAGGTCGCGGCACGATCCGCTGCCCAGAGACAAGGTCGTTTCCGGCGTTTGCACGCCCTTCTGCTCGCGGCGTTCGTAGCGGATGAGTTGGTGGATGGTGTCCGCCAGATGGACCACGAACGCCTCGGCGCTGGGGAAGCCTCCGGGATTCGGCAGCGATCCGATCCATTGGTGCACGGCCTCCGTTTCTTCGGCGAAGACCGGGGCCAGGTAGCCCTTCAGGATCCCCTGCTCCAGCAGGTCGTACTCCAGGGGATAGGGGCTCGGGCTGTGCGGCCGGAACGGCGGTGCATCGGGAGGAAAAAATCGCCGCACCACCACGTCCACCTCGAACTTCAACTCGGTGCCCGGCTCGCGAAAATGAGCGTAGGCGATGGAGTTCCCGAAAACATCCCACGCCCACGTCACATCGGCGGCCGGAGCGATGGAAAGATCCAGGCGCTCCACCCGCAGGTCGTGCCCCTCCCGCGGTCGAATCACCAGCCGGTGCATCTGAAAGGTCACCGGCTGCGCATACCGGTAGTGCGTGCGATGGACGATCTTGAGCAGGTGGGTGGCGCTCATGGCTCGATCAGGATCGCATGACCCGCCAGATCGCCGGCACCCAGCGGCTGGAAATCGTCCGACACACAGGAAACGGACATGTCCGTCAGCACCAACTTTCCGAAGATGGTGGCGACCGAGGCATCCGCGGCGTCATGGCCGGTGGCGATGCGGATCAATCCGTTGAGCGCGGCCCGCCGGGTGGGATCGAAGATGAACCAGCGGTTCCCGATGCAGGCTTCGAAACAGGCGTGAAAATCCGGCGGATGCATGGCGCAGGCGTAGCCCGCGAAATAGCGCGCGGGGATCGACAGAGCCCGGCACAGGGCAATCCCGAGATGCGCAAAGTCCCGGCACACCCCGGCGCGCTGAGTCACGGTATCGTAGGCGGATGTTTCCGTATCCGTGGTCCCGCCGAGATAGTCGATGTTGTCAAAGATCCAGTCGGCGATGGCCACCGCCTGGCGATAGGGATGGACGATTCCGCCGAATTGTTTCATCGCCAGCCGCCCCAGCTGGTCGGACTGGCAGTAGCGGCTCGGGAAAAGATAAGGGATGGCCGAACGCCGGATGGCCGCGATCGGGATGTCCTGGATCTCCTCATGGCTGACCAGAGTGGGCCGGGTCTCGGCCGTGACCGCGTAGGAAATTTCCAGCGTCGAGGCCCCCCCCGTGTCCAGGCGGATGTAGCGGTTCTCGCCCAGGCCAATGGAGAGTTCTTCCCAGACCACGCCGGGGGTCACCCGGAAGGACTCATGGCGAAGCGTCTGATTGGGGCTGGCGAGCGCGTGGATGCCGAGCAAGACCGTGCTGCGCATCGGCACCTCGTAGCGGAGTTCCGCGTTGATCTGAAAAACCATGGACGGCAGTATCCCTCGTGGCCCGCCCCGGCAAGCGGCGAATCGCCCGACGGGGCCTCGAAGTTCCAGAGCCGGGAGCTCGGCGCGCGCATGGCAGCCAGCGCCACGCGGGGGCGGACCCCGACCGAGCGGCCGGCCGCGAGGGAGGCAACCGGTTCGCCCGCGTGCGGCACAGAGCCGAAACTTCGGCGTCGTAGGAGCGCAGGAGGAAAAACTGCGCGGCGACGTCGCCGGTCAGGGTGAGCAGGGCGCGGTGGTAGTTGGCCACTTCGACGGCGGCGGTGGTGCCGACGGATTCCACTTCGCGGCGCACCTTGCCCGAGAAGTCGAGCTCGTCGCGCGCCCCAGCCCCGGCAGGACGCCGGCGGAAGGCTCACCGCAGAAGGGTGCCGGCCGCTTTCGGGGCCGCCGGAGGGTGCCGGCCACCCGTTTTCCAGCTCGCCGGCCCGGCCAGCCCGTTCATGTTTGTGGCCGTTCCGCCCATCTTGACGTCGATTTCCGCCCCGGCACCCATGACCTTCACGAAACGCCCTCGTCGGCCGACCGGACCGACCGCCCTGTCCGCACTGTTGGTTTGGGCCGCCTCGGCCCTCGCGGCCGCGCCTCCCGCACCCGACACGGACTGGCCGGTGTATCTCGGCACTCCGGCCCGCACCCTGTATTCGCCCCTGGATCAAATCGACCGCACCAACGTCGACACGCTCACCGTGGCCTGGATGTACGACACCGGAGAAAAGGCCGAATACCAGGCGAACAACCTCGTGGTGGACGGCATCCTCTACACCGCCACGGCCAACCGGCGCATAATCGCCCTCGACGCCGCCACCGGCCGCGAACGGTGGCAATGGAACCCGGCCCGCGAGCGCTCGGGAGCGGGCGCCCCGCGCCAGCGCGGCCTGATCTACTGGCGCAGCCCGGAAGGCACCGATGCCCGCCTCTTCACCGCAGTCGGAAATTACCTCTTTGCGCTCGATCCCAAAACCGGCCGGCTTGTCACCGATTTCGGCGAGCAGGGCGCGCTCCCGCTGGGGGCCGGGCTCGACACGGCGGACGTGCCCAAGATCGGGCTGAACACACCCGGCGTCCTCTTTCGCGACATCCTCATCATTGGAGGCCTGGGGGGGCCCGGGGCGGTGCGCGGCATCGACGTCCGCACCGGCCAGCGCCGCTGGATTTTTCACCTCATTCCGCGCCCGGGCGAGGTTGGCCACGATACCTGGCCGCCCGAGGCCTACAAAACCGCCACCGGCGTCATGCCCTGGTCCGGACAGGCGCTCGATGAGGCCCGCGGCATCGTCTATGTCGCCACCAAAACGGCCGAACCCGATTTTTGGGGCGGCGGCCGCCACGGCCAAAACCTCTTCGCCAACTGCCTCGTCGCCCTGGACGCCGCGACCGGGCGGCGCCTCTGGCATTACCAGATCGTCCACCACGACCTGCTCGACAAAGACCTCCCCTGCGCTCCAGTCCTGCTCACCGTCACCCACCAAGGCCAGAAGATCGACGCCGTGGCCCAGGGCACCAAACACGGACTGCTTTTCGTTTTCGACCGCGTGACCGGGGCACCGCTCTGGCCGATCGAGGAACGGCCGGTGCCCGCCTCCACCCTGCCGGGCGAGCAGGCGTGGCCGACCCAGCCGTTCCCAAGCCGCCCCGCCCCGCTCATGCGCCAGGCCTACACCGAGGACGACGTCTCCATTATTTCCCCCGAAGCCCAGGCCCTGACCACCGACCGCATCCGGCTCTCGCCCAACGTCGGCCCGTTTCCCTCCCCGAGCCTGCAGGAAACGATCATGTTTCCGGGATTCGACGGAGGCATGGAATGGGGCGGCGGCGCAGCCGACCCCCACGGGGTGTATTACGTCAACGTCAACGAAATCCCCTGGATCCTGCAGATGGTGGAAACCACGCGGGCCGACGGCTCCCCGTTGCCTCCGGGCGAACGCGATTACCTGATCCATTGTGCCGCCTGCCACGGCACCGACCGCGCCGGCAATCCGCCAGCCGGCTTTCCCTCGCTGCTCGACCTCGAAAAGCGCCGGACTCGGACCGAGGTCGCCACCCTCACCAAGAATGGATTCGGCCGGATGCCGGCCTTCGACCGCCTGGGCGAGGACCAGCGCCGCGCCATCCTCGATCATGTCTTCAGCGCCCCGGCCCCCGCCCCCGGCCGGCCCGGCGAACCGCAAGCGTCCGCCGCCCTGCGCGCTGGCGACGCCGGGACTCCGCCCTACGCCTTCGGGGGCTTCCGACGCTGGCAGGATCAGGAGGGATATCCCGCCATCAAGCCGCCCTGGGGCACGCTCAACGCCGTCGACCTCAACACCGGTACCCTCAAATGGAAGGTTCCGCTCGGCGAATACAAGGAGCTCACCGCCCGCGGCCTCCCGCCCACCGGCACCGAAAACTACGGCGGTCCGGTCGTCACCGCCGGCGGCCTGCTCTTCATCGGCGCCACCGCCGATGAAACCATTCGCGCCTTCCACACCGACACCGGCACCCTGCTCTGGCAGGCACCGCTCCCGTTCAGCGGCAACGCCACCCCCAGCACCTACAGCGTCGGAGGCCGCCAGTTCATCGTCATCTCCGCCGGCGGCGGCAAGTCCGGCCGCCCCGCCGGAGGCACCCTCGTCGCCTTCGCCCTGCCGCCACCGTAATCGTCTCCGCGACGAGACGGGACCGACCCGCCCCTCACCGCCAAAAAAAGTGAGCTTCGCGTCGACTCCCCCCCATGGGTCGGAAGTGGCCGGGGATCCGCGGCGCGAGCCGCACGGCTTTGATCCATTCGGCACAGCCGGGTGCGGTCTTGTCCCACCAGCAGCCCCGCACCGGCGGGTGGAGATCGTCAAATTTCCTATCTCGGTTGATTCCAAACATGCAGGAATTCGATGCGCAGATTCGCATCCGGATTCTGCGGAGAGGGACCCGCGACGAGCACGGCCAGCCGGACGGGCAGGGCGTTGTCGGTCAGCCAGCTGGCAGTGAAGTCGCGCCAGTTTTCCTGTTCCAGTTCGGAATGCAGGGCACGGACACCGTAGGAAAAGGCCAGGCTCTGGCAGACGGCGGTGTCCGGGCTGATGGCGACGATCCAGACGCGTGGTTTGAAGCGCGAGATCATGCGCGCGGTCGTGCCGGTGCGGGTGGGCACGAAGACCGCCGAGGCGGGCGTATGCTGGATGGCATACTGAACCACGTCCGCCATCGCCTCGTCCGGGTCGGTCTCTGGAGCCGTCGGGGCCGTCGGGGACGGATGCTCCGCCGGCGTCGTCACCTTCAGCCGCGCCGCATCGCGATACGCCTCGGCGCTGGCCGCGATTCTGGCCAGCATGGCCACCGACTCCTCCGGAAACAGGCCCATCGCGGACTCGCCCGAGAGCATGATGCAGTCGGTGCCGTCAAGGATGGCATTGGCTACATCGGTCGCCTCCGCACGCGTCGGCAGGCGGCTCACCGTCATCGATTCGAGCATCTGGGTGGCGGTGATGACCGGTTTCCCGGCGGCGGTGGCCTTGGCAATGATCTGCTTTTGAATCACTGCGATCTGTTCGATGGGCACCTCCACGCCCAGATCCCCGCGCGCCACCATGATGCCGTCGGAGGCCTGTACAATTTCATCCAGATGGATCAGCGCATCGCAGCGTTCGATCTTGGCGATGATGAAGGGATTCCGACCGAGCGCGGCGGCGGCGGCGCGCACCGCCTCAATGTCGGCCGCGCGTTCAACGAACGACTGGCTGATCGCATCCACGCCGTGGGCCAGTGCGAACGCCAGGCACTCGCGGTCGCGGTCGGTAAAAGCGCTGATGCCGAGAATAATGCCGGGGAGGTTCAGCCCCTTTTTCGAGCGCAGCTCGCCCCCGACCGCCGTGATGCAGTGCACGTCGTTGCCCTGGACCCGATCCACAATCAGCTGCACCTGACCGTCGTTGAGGAGAAGTCGGTCGCCATGCTTCACCACCCTCGGCAGCGGCTCAAAACTCATCGAGACGCGCCGCGCATCGCCGACGATGTCGTCACTGGTCAGGATAAAGGGGACGCCGGGCGCGAGACGGATTGGCTCCGGCTCGATTTTGCCCAGGCGCATCTTCGGTCCGGGCAGGTCGGCCATGATGGCCACGCGGCAACCGGTGGCTTTCTCCGCCGCCCGAATGCGGGCAATCCGCTCGCCATGCCCAGCTAAGTCGCCATGCGAAAAATTAAGGCGCGCCACGTTAAGACCCGCCCGCATCAGGCGTTTGAGCATCTCCGGCGACTCGGAGGCGGGACCGATGGTGGCGACGATTTTTGTTTTATGGTCAGGAAGCATGGGGGGCATGGAGATTCAGGGCGTTGGGTGCGGCGGGGATATGCCGCCTTGAACCAGAATCAGCCGGAAGCGCGGACGATAGGCCCCAATCGCGGAGGAGGTCAATCGGGCGTGCGCGCGCGACGGGCGGCGCCGATCCGGGGTCATCCGGTTGCGGCCGGTCCCGGTCAGGCCGCCGGCGCTCACCATTTCCCCCACCGCCGCCTTCACCTGGTCGGCTGGGGGGAGGGGCGCGAACGTCGCTGCACTCACGATCGAAAGGGTTGAGGCCTGGCCTCGTCACTCCGACTCCACGCGCCAAAAAACCACCAGACGCCCCCCCCCGGCGACAGCCATCCCCACCTGAAAGCCTGCGCGACCCATCCCTATGGACGCGTTCTCATTCCCGGCACCCCCCTCAACGCAAAACGCCATCTACCTTGCAGGAAACGGCGCCCTGGTGTTCACCACCTACCTCTCATGCGGGAGTTGAGTGGTTCGCTTGGAAAGTCGAAAAAAATCGCACGCGGATCCGTCGGTTTCAAGGCATTTCTGCCCGGCGGTTTGCCAAAAACAAAGGCAATGCCCGGCAAACGCCAGCCAAAGGCTCCGCCGCTTTTGGTTCATGCGTCACAACCGAGGCCGAGAAACGCGACATCAACAAGTGCATCGAGACCGGCAAGCCGCAGCCCGAGCGCTACCGCTTCCTGCTCTTCGAGGACAAACGCGAGGTGGAGCTCGTCTGGAACGCGAAATCCCGCGATGTCTGCACCGCCATCCTGCCCTTCCAGACCCTGGAGCACATCGACGAGCCAAGGAGCGTGGGCGTCTCGCCCACGTCTCCCTCTTTCCAGCCCGATCTCATCGACATGTCCGGCCGCCAGACCAAGGGCTGGGCGAACAAACTCATCGGGGGCGACAACAAGCTCATCCTCTCCTCGCTAAAATCCAGTACCCTGCTCCGCCAGATCGAGGACGCCGGCGGCCTCAAGGTCTGCCAATGGGGCTTTCGATGCGAATTCGATCCATCGAGCGCAGGAGAGATCCCGAGCGCCTTTTCCGTTCGTCTCCGGCATCGGCGCGGGTGTCAGCCAGAGTCTCGATTTCGCGGATAAGGGGCGCATCTCCGAAAGTTGCAAAAAGGGCTGGACTACAACTTTTCTTGATGGCAAAGAGGGAGCATGCAATGGCCAATCGTGATTCAGGGACGTGAAGTGGATGAGGAAGAAGTGCAGTGGCT